>Ga0307989_1000125_pt1 | contig 55925 bp, 42 predicted proteins | sample EllFjometagen185_FD_203164 | JGI IMG/M metagenome (GOLD analysis project Ga0307989, IMG submission 203164) | Marine microbial communities from Ellis Fjord, Antarctic Ocean - #185 | ecosystem: Environmental > Aquatic > Marine > Unclassified | place: Southern Ocean | collected 2014-10-08 | reverse complement strand
CTATTATTGTTTGTTTCTTTTCAGTTTCTTTTTTTACTTCAACTTCTTTAATGATATCTTTCTTAGGAATTGTAATTAATATCTCAGTTCCTTTCTTATATGTACTTTTTATACTAAAACCAAAATCGTGAAGTTCTAATAGCTTTTTAGCTAAAGGTAAACCTAAGCCTGTTCCCTGTCCTCTTTTAATTCCATCTGATGTTTGCATGTATTCTTTAAATATCTTTTCTAAATTTGTTTTTTTAATACCTATTCCTGTATCTTTAATTTTTACTTCCAACTGACCTTGTTTATTTTTATTTAAAATTATTTCTACTTTTCCTTTGTCAGTATATTTAACTGAATTTGAAACTAGGTTTAAAAATATTTGTTTAAGTTTTTGAGAATCTGCTTTTATTAAATAATCTTTGTTTAGTTTATTTATAAAATTTAAACACAAATCTTTTTCTTGAGCTTTTACATTTAAAACCTCTAATGAAAAATTTATTGAATCCAATAACAATACTTGTTCTTTTGAGAGAACCATTTTACCTGATTCCATTTTAGATACATCCAAAATATTATTTACTATTCCTAATAAATGCTCTCCTGAATTTTTTATTGTTTTTGCGAATTTATAAGTTTCACTTTGTTCTTTTCTCTTTTCATTCTTCAACATTATTTCTTTACTAAAACCTAAAACACTTATTAAAGGAGTTCTGAGCTCGTGATTTATATTTGCAAAGAATTGAGTTCTTGCTTTTAAAGCATTAATTGCTATTTTTTCAGATTTTTGTGCCTCTAATCTTGATATAATCAATTGGTTTATTGTTGGAATAATGGTAAAATGATAAAACCAATAACATAGCATTATTAAAAAAACTAAAGAAGTTATAGAAAAAATTACAAAAGATTTAATTGTATTAAGTTCAATAAATTTAAAGCTAACCAAGAGATAACAAAGTATAAAATAAAAAATAACAAGTGAAGAAAAGATTTTATACTCACTAGATATATTTATTTTTGATAAAATCTGAAGATTCTTAAATTTTTTATTTTCTGTCATTCTAATATCAGATTCTAAATAAATCAGAGCAATAATAATAATAAATGTCCCGAAAATCTGAGTCCAAGTCATAATTTCTTTTAATAAAAAATATGACATTACAATTGTTATAATTGGTGAAGAAATACTTATTAAAGAGGCTCTATTTCCCCCAATAAATCTAATACTCTCCGACCTAAATATATAAGGAATAAATGTACAAACAATTCCAAGACCACAATAAATTAATAATAACTCTTTTGAAATATTTATACTTTGAAAACCATTAATAATAAAAAAATGTATGGCAATTAAAATAGTAGCAATAGTCATTGAATATACTACATACACAAGACTACCCACTTCTTTACAAACCTTTTGATTTATAATAACAAAAAATGCCCAAAAGAACGCTCCAATTACTACTAATATTATACCTATTATACTATTTTTATCACCTATCAAATTTTTTAATAAAAAATATGCTCCTATTTGTATTATAAAAAAAACTAAAATTTCTCTTGGTGATATTTTTTGTTTATTAATGATTGTATTTAATAAAATTACAAAAATTGGGAATATATAAAATACCATTCTTTCCAACCCTGGATTAATATATTGTAACGCCTTAAAACTGAAGCCAATTGCAATATAATATCCAAATATCCCTCCCAATCCTGATAGAAATATATATTTCTTATCAACTGAAATAATTTTTTTAAATGATCCTTTTATTATTATCAAACTCCATATAAATAATGATGCTATAATCATTCTAAAAAATAATATCTCAAACAACGAAGCATCATATTTATAAGAATATTTAACCAATATACTAGTGAGCGCAAAAAAAATACTAGCAATTATACCTAACATTATACCGTAAAAATTATTTTTTAAATTCGTATAACTTTTACTAATAATTGAAGTTTCTAATTCTTTTGGCATATTATGAATAATAAAATTTATAACATAAATTTAAATCTAACACCTAATTCTAATAAAAGCAAAAGTCATAGGAAATTAGTATAAAAGAAGTGTAGCAATGTCCAGCATACAAAAAAATTTAAAAGAACTTATTCTTATTAAGTAAATCCTTTGCAGGAAAGGATTTGTAATCCCTTCCTTAACGTTTCAAAACAACATTTTATTCATAGAAAAACATAAGGAAGGGATTATAAATCCCTTCCTGCATAAGAGTGGACACCGCCAACGTCCGCCCCTACAAAAATTTTATTCTAAACCATTTCACTTCACTCTCACCCAACCCACTCTCCGTCTTCTCAAAAACAAACTCATTATAATCCTTCAGCCACTTAACTTGCTTTTTATCCAACGTATCAAAATCCACCAACTCCAAATCTATTGGTACAACAGTCAAAGGTCTGAAACACAATTTTTTGTCTTTCTCTTCCACAACAACTTCATCAAATAATTCATCATCAAAATTATCACATCTTTCAACAACATATAAATTTTCAATTCTTACACCAAATTCATTTTCTAAATAACAACCTGGTTCAATTGATAAAATTTGTCCTGGTTTTAATTTTACATCTTTGGCTTTCGCACTTATGCGACAAGGACCTTCATGAACAGAAAGAAAACTCCCTACTCCATGACCTGTACCGTGATCATAATCCAAACCAATTTCTTGCAATGGTTTTCTAGCAATTTGATCTAATTTATCAGCAGTTTTATTTACAGAAAATATATGACTAGCTAAATCAATATGACCTTGTAAAACTCTTGTATAAATTTCTTTTTGCTTCTTACTTGGTTTTCCGCAAACACTGATAGTTCTTGTAATATCAGTAGTTCCAAATTTATATTGCCCACCAGAATCAACTAAGTACAAAGACTGTTTATTAAAATTTTTATTTGTTTTTTGATTAACTTCATAATGAATAACCGCACCATTTTCAGCAAAAGCAGAAATAGTCGAAAAACTAGAACAAACAAATTCTTTATTTTGTTTACGGAATTCTAATAATTTCTCAGCACAAGTTAACTCACACAATTCTTTTTGATTCGAATTATCCAACCAATATAAAAATTTAGTAACAGCCAATCCATCTAAAATATGAGCTTTTTCACTTCCTTGTATTTCTATTGAATTTTTAACTGACCTTATTTCTGAACATGATTCACCAATATCTTTTATTTTTTTTGTTTTTTTCTTTAAATTTTCACAAACAAAATTATTTACTTTATCTAAATTCAAACCAACTTTCTTTTCTTCCAATTTATCCAATCTTTTCTCTAAATCATTAAAATCAAAAATCTGAACATTCCATAACCACGCATCCACTTGTTTTTGAATTCTATTTACATTATCAACAAACAATTCTGCTTTTTGATCTTCAAAAACAATAGCATAGGCTAAAACCAAAGGAATATTTTCGGCTTCATTACCTCGTATATTAAAAAGCCAACAAACATCTTCAGGATTTGTTAAAAATACAGAATTAATATCATGCATTCTCATAATAGAAGTTAGCTCTTTTCTCTTTTCCATAGAATCTTTACCAGCGAAACCAATTGCATGTTCTTCAATCAAATTCATATTACATGTATTTTGAATTCCTAAAACTAAATCAAATTCATTGGAATTAATAGGGACTAACTTTATATTCTTCTTATTTAAAAACTTAGAATACAATTCAAGACTTTTTTGTGAAAACAACCTAGAATCAAAACCAACTACATTTTCAAAATTTGCATTTTCTAAAATCCATTCAAATGGTTTTTTATCTGAAATATTAAAAATTTTATACAACTTCTCATCTAACTCTTCTTTAGCTTGTAAAACATATCTACCATCTGTAAAAAAAGCAGATTTTTTATCAGCAACATCTAAAACCAAAAAACCATTTGATCCAGAAAAACCTGTTATTTTTTTTAATCGATTTTTATTTTCAGAAACAAATTCATTCAAGAATTCATCAGTGGAAGGAAGGAAAAAATACTTTACATTATTTTCTCGCAAAAACTTTTTTAAAGACAACAAAGTATTAGACATTTTAAAACTCTACTTTTTTCTTTTTTCTCTATATTTAATTGCTTTATTTTGAAAATTTTTTTGCTCTGATCTAGAAATAGCTAAATCATTTTCTGCAACATCTTGAGTAATTACAGACCCAGCAGCAGTAATAGCGTTATCACCAATTTTTACAGGAGCTATTGTAATTGTATTTGAACCAAGCAAAACATTATCACCAATTTTAGTTTCAAATTTATTAAATCCATCGTAATTACAAGTTATTGTTCCAGCACCTATGTTAACATTTTTACCAATTTCAGCATCAACAATACAAGTTAAATGATTTGCCATTGTGTCTTCACCAATAGTACTTCTCGCAACTTCAACAAAATTACAAACTTGACTTCCTTTTTTCAAAACAGTTTGAGATCTTAATCTTGCGAAAGGACCAACCGTAACATCATCTTCTAAAACAGTATCTTCAATGTGAGAAAAAGATTTAATTTCAACATTATTACCAATTTTAACATTAGAACCAAAAAACACATTAGGTTGAATAATCACATCTTTGCCAATTTCAGTATTGTATCCAAAATAAACTCTTTCTGGGTCCATTAATGTTGTTCCATTAATCATTAATTCTTTTCTTTTTCTATTTTGAAATGCAGCTTCTGCTTTACAAAGTTCATATTTAGAATTTACACCCATTACTTCTTGTTCTTTTCCTTCAACATAAGTACATAGCAAACCTTTTTTTCTAGCAATACCAACAATATCAGTTAAATAATATTCATTACTCGCATTTTTATTATCTATTACATTTAATAATTCTTTTAAAATTTTTCCTTTAATAACAACAATACCAGAATTACAAAGTGTTATTTCTCTTTCAGCTTGCACGGCATCCTTATATTCAGTAATTCTCTCCAAAATGTTTCCAACGCCATGAATCAATCTACCATATTTATTTTTTATACTTCCAGTATGAAAACCTAAAACCAAAACAGAAGAAGAATTATTTTCATCATTAATGCTATCAACCATACTTTGATAAGTTTCAACAGCAATTAAAGGAACGTCACCATACATGACTAAAACATTTTCACCTAAATCATCTAAATCTTGAACAGCAACTTTAACAGCACCGCCAGTACCATTTCTATCATGTTGATAAACAATTTTAACATTTTTATTTCTTGCATAAATAGCTTTTTCAACTTCAGGCATTTCAGGAGAACAAACCGCTATTATTTGATTTGCATTTAATTTTTCAGCAGCCATAACAACATGATTAACCATTTCTAAACCGGCAACTTTATTGATCATTTTTGACCAACTTGATTTCATTCTTGTACCTTTTCCAGCTGCTAAAATAATAACTGTTAAACTTTTTTTATTCTCAGACATAATTAAATTGCATTTATTAAAAAACTACTTTAAAACTAATACCAGCATAGTTTAAATTACTTAATAGGTTACATCAATGGTATTAATAAGTCTATTACTTTTACTAAGTACCTTAGTCATTTTACTAAAATACTTACAACACAAAGAGGATGCAAAAAAAGAAATAGATTTTCACAAACAAGAACTGGAAAAAGAAAAACAAGATAAAAATAAATTAGAAGAAGAATATAACAAAAAAGTTAATTTATTAAAAGCTGAATCAAAAGAATCAAATACAAATATTTCAGAAATTCTAGAACCAGAACCAGAAATAACAGAAGAAGAAATAGAAGACACGCCACTGGAAGAAATTCCTTTAGAAGATGAAGAACCACTCGAAGAAATTCCTTTAGAAGATGAAGAACCACTGGAAGAAGCTCCTTTAGAAATTGAAGAACCACTGGAAGAAGCTCCTTTAGAAATTGAAGAACCACTGGAAGATGAAATTCATCTAGAAACTGACATACCTTTAAAACAAAATACTTCAGTTGAAACTCAAACCAGTGAAATATTAGAAGTCAGCGACAATCTAATAGAAGAGCCAATAGAAAATGAAAATTTATCAAACAGCAAGACGATATTAAACAGTATAGAAATCATAAATCCTGAAAATAAGAAAAATGATGCGACCACAGAACAACAAGAAACCACATTAGAAGAAAACAATATAAACTCCAAAACAGTAGAAACAAATATTGATATTAATGACATATTAAATGAGGAAATAAACTCCAAAACCGAAGAAAAAGAACCCAACACTCAAAGCCTGCACTTAGATAGTGAAATAAATAATGCTTTAGAAGATTTACGTAACATCAATAAAATTAAACCGACGCAAGCTCCAACACAAAACATACAACAACCAACACAAACTCAAGAACAAAATACTCAACAACCAGTTCCAGAAGAAGAACAAATTATTGGAAAAAAGGAAGAAGAGACGCTACAAAGTAAAGCAGAAATAGAAAAAGCTTTATTTGGAGATGACGCAATCCTTAGCACAGCAGAAGGAAGTATGTCAGATGATATAAATCCACTGGCACCACCTCCTCCGCAACCTGATCCACAACCACAAACAAATCCTTCCCAAGTAACGGGAAGAAATATAGATATAAAAAATAGTGTAGAAGAACTAAAAGAAAAAATGAATTATAAAGAAGAATCCTCAGACGAAGGAACATTCGAAGAAGTAACAGACTTATAAAATTAATCTATGTTAACTATAACTTTAACTATAACTCTATGTCTTGCCATATTATGTATTATTTATATTTTACGATTAAATAAAAATAATTTTTCTGGAAATCACAAAGAAATCGATTATTATAAAGGCAAATTTGAACAACTTGAAGATCAATATCAAACTCTTCAAAATGAAAACTTAAAACTTAAAACAGAATTATCAAACACTCAACAAAAACAATTTGAGCTTCAAACCAAAATAGAATTAGTAGAACAAAAAAAAGATTTTCTCGAAAAAGAAAAACAAGAATGGTTTCTAGATAAAGAGAATCTTCTTAAAAAACTTTCATTAGATTTAATCCAAACAGGATCAAAACAATTTGCAAAAGAAAGCGAAAATTTATTTCAACATTTTCAAACAGTATTAAACAAAGTTTCCTCGTTAGAAGACGATAGCAAAAAAAGAGAAGAAACAGTTAGTAAGATAAAAAGAGCCTTAATTGAACCAGGCAAGGCCGGACAAACATCTGAAACAACTTTGGAAAATATTTTAAAATCATCTGGACTTAGACAAAAAATAAACCAACAAGAAGAAGGGGACTTTGTGCTTCAAAGTTCTTTTACAAACGCAAATGATAAAGTTCAAAGACCTGATGCAATAGTTTATTTGCCAAACAATAATTATTTAATTATAGACAGCAAGTCCTCTTCTCATTTTCTAGAACTGCAAGACGCTATAGAAAATGAAAACTTAGAAGAACAAAAAATATTATTCGGAAAATTAAAAGATAGAATGAATAAACATTTAGAAGATCTAAAATCTAAAAATTATCAAAAAACACAATTAGATTGTTTAGCAAATAAAGACAGTGAAATACCCCCAACAGTAATGACAGTAATGTTCTTACAAACAGATAAAATGCTAGAAATCATTCGACAAGCAGATAAAAATTTCGAGAACAATTGTAGTGTTGCCGGAATTCCTGTAATAACACCAATAGGACTTATAAATTTATTAAATGTTTCTAAATTTTCAATCAATAAAGAAAAACAAGATAAAAACATAGGAAAATTAAAAGAAGAACTTAAAAAACTTTTAGAAAACATTTCTAGTATGTTTAAACATGCAGAAAAATTAGGCTATAGTCTCAAAAAATCAAAAGAATCCTATGACAATTTTGCAGGAATATTTAATCGAAATATTCTCACTCGAATTAAAAATATGCAAAAGCTTGGGGTAGGAGACAAACAAGAAATAAATAACAAGCTACAACAACTAAATGACGATATTGTCATAGAAGGTGAATCTGAAGAAGAATAAAAAAATTAAAGTAAATATTAGAATTTTATTTTTTTTAGCCTTGGTGGCGAAATTGGTATACGCGCTAGCTTCAGATGCTAGTAGTTGCAAAATTATGGAGGTTCAAGTCCTCTCCAAGGCACCAAAAAAATTGTATCTTTTTAAATCATCATTTTATAGTCTTAAAGAATATATAATTTACTCAATAAATAAAAATGGAAAAACAAAGCTCAAATCATAGTTACTCTTTAAAATTTTTACACACTGACCAAGAAAAAAATGAGTTTGATGAAATTGTAAATAAACATTATTTAAGCAAAAATAAAAATAATACTTTTGGCTTAAAAGATTTAAACTATTATGTTGTTCTAGATGAAAATAAAAACATAGTTGCTGGATGCAAATTAGCCTATTCTTGTAGAGTTCCATCTTCAAATTCTCATACAGGACACAGATTTTTAATAGATAGATTAGAAGAAAAACTTAATTTAGGCATAGACCTTAGTGAATATGCTAGTTCTCAAGACAAATTCGCTGAAATAAGTAGAATGTTTTCATTGCAAGCATGGGAACCAGCAAAAGTATTATTAAACTCGATCAATTCCTTATTTGCTTATCAAAAAATAGAGTATATCTTAGCTTTATTAGAAGACAACATGGCAAGATTAATAAGTAGATATATGGGAGAAGCTATAAAACTAGATATAGAGCCTCACTATTGCCCAGCACACAATGCCAATTACTATTTATATAAAATAACACATAAACTAAATAATGAATTAAGATTAGCACAAGCTGAAGGACACGAACTAGAATTCTTGATGTCTTTGACTACAAGCAAAAACATTTTAACTCCCAACATAACAAAATAATAATATGCAATTCATAGATGAAGTAGAAATATACATAAAAGCCGGTGACGGAGGAAACGGATGTATAAGTTTTCGTAGAGAAAAATTTATTCCAAGAGGTGGTCCAAATGGAGGAGACGGTGGCAAAGGTGGAAACGTAATAGGAGAATGCACAGCTGATTTAAATACATTATTAGATTTTAAATATCAAAAACATTTTATAGCAAAAAATGGAGATTCAGGAAAAGGTAGTGATAAAAATGGACAATATGGAAAAGACCTTGTTATAAAAATACCCTTAGGCACTCAAATATTTTTTGAAGACCAAGAAACACTATATACAGATTTAACTCAAGACAAACAACAAATTCTATTAGCACAAGGAGGCAACGGAGGCTTTGGAAATACACATTTTAAAAGTTCCATAAATCAAGCCCCTAGAAGAGCAAACCAAGGTCTGTTAGGCGAAGAATATACTTTATTTTTAAAATTAAAACTTCTTTCGGATGTTGGAATTATAGGTTTACCAAATGCTGGTAAATCAACACTTTTATCAGTAGTTTCAAAAGCAAAACCAAAAATTGCAGACTATCCTTTCACAACACTAAAACCACAATTAGGAGTTACGGCAATAGATAATTATAGTTTTGTAATTGCTGATCTTCCTGGTTTAATTGAGGACGCAAGCAAAGATAAAGGTTTAGGACATAGATTTTTAAAACACACAGAAAGATGCGGAGTATTATTACATTTAATAGATTGTACAAACAAAGATATTGCTAAAGATTATAAAACAATAAGAAAAGAATTGAAAAATTATAGCAAAAACCTTGCTAGTAAAAAAGAAGTTGTGGCATTAAATAAATGTGATTTAATAAGCAAAGAAGAGCTAGACAAAAAAATAAAGGAATTAACTTTAGTATACAAAAAATCCAAAATATTAACAATATCTGGAGCAACAAATAAAGGAATTACAGAATTATTAAGAGAATTAGCAATAAACGTAAAGAAATATAAAAATGAAAGTAAAACAAATTAATAAAAAAGGTTTCAGTTTACTAGAAATGTCGGCTGTTATAATAATAATCTCATTAATTCTAACGGCCATATCACAAATTAGTAATTATATCGAAAGTGCACACGCCACTCAAGCAAAAAGACTAACTGCAAATTCTCCAGTATTAAAAATAGACGGTCTTGTATTATGGTTAGAAACATCATTAGAAGATAGTATAAGTTACACCAGTCAATCAATTGGTGGAGATTATATTAAAAAAGTTGACACATGGCATGATTTAAGCCCAATGCAAAACGACTTGGTTTCCTCATCAACAGCAACATTAAAACCAAGATATTTAGAAGACAGCACAATTGTTAAAGGAGTTCCTGCAATTAGTTTTAATACAACACATGGATTTCCTTATTTAAGTACAACTAAAGCAATTAATTCTTTAAAATACACTATATTTATCGTTCACAGAATGGACAGTACTAATCCTGACAATGCAATACTTTTGTACAACGGTAGTAGTGCCACAGATTCTTACTCAAACATGAGAATAACAAAAGCAAATATAGATGCAGATGATACTACTAAAGCAGTTACTATAAAATATATTGGTGATACAACAAAAAAATCAACTGATGACACAGATTACAATCCAGTCTATAGTCCAAATCATGATCCACTTATAGCTGGAGATCCCAATTATTTAGTAAGAATAAATAAAACAAAAGACACAAGCAACTCTTACTTAAATGTAACTATAGCAAATCTAGATTTAAGTGGAGATCTTTGGATTGGTACAAATAATACTAGTGGAAATTACCATATAACTGGTGAACTCGCAGAAATAATTATTTTTTCAAGACCTTTATTCACTCAAGAAATAAAAGACATAGAAACTTATTTATACAAAAAATATCAAATAATTGAGTAATTTATGAACCCTAATGATTTTACTAAAAATAAATATATTAAATTATTAGCTTTTATTTTACTAATAATATTTCTCGCACAGGGTAAGCATGAGGGAACCAAAAATATCAAAAAACATTTAAATAAAGAAAATATACAAAAAACAATAAATACTACTAAAAACATTGCGGCAAACGTACAATACACAAAAAAAATCATTAAAGAAGAGAAAGAAAAAAAATTTCAAACACCTGTACAACAAACCAATATTAAACCTCAAGCAGGTAATTCTAAAAAGAAACAATTAGAAAGAAAATTCACAATTAATAATAAAAAAAGTAAAAATACAGAATTTGTAAAATGTGGAGATACAGTCAATATTCAATTTATGCCCTATTATAAAAATAAAATTCTAACTACAAAACCAACTGACTCAGTAATTATTATAGGATCTAATGCTTTGCCAATTTTAGAACAATCAATAATTGGACTTCAGAAAAACAATGTAATTGAAGTAGACAATATAATAGACCCTTCACATACAATTTTAAAACAAAATTCAAAAATAACACAACAAATAATACCTGTTCCAACTGTATATCAAAACCGTCAAAACAGAAAATCCAATATTAAATACAGAATTAAAATCACTAACATACAAAAACAAAAACTCAAAATTAAATTAAATTGTAAATGAAATCCCCAAACATTTTGTACAACAAATTTATAACTTCTTCAAAAGGACTTACAAATAAAGAAGTTGATGATAGAAGATTAAAATACGGATTCAATAAATTACCAAGCGCAAAACAAGAATTAATTCTAAAAACATTTATTAAACAATTTGCGAGCCCTTTAATTTATGTTCTTTTAATTGCAGCAGTCATTTCATTTATTTTAAAAGAACGTACAGACAGTTATTTTATATTTGGAGTTTTAATCTTTAATGCTCTTATCGGAACTATTCAAGAATATTCAGCAAATAAATCTGCAAATTCTTTAAAAAAACAAATTCAAAGTAAAATATTTGTAATAAGAGATGGAATTAAAAAACAAATCGACACCATAAATTTAGTACCAGGAGATTTAGTTTTATTAGAACCAGGTCTCAAGGTTCCAGCAGATATAATTTTAATTGAAAGCAATGAAATTCAAGTTAATGAGTCAATGCTTACAGGAGAATCATTACCAGTCAAAAAATATTTCAATATAAAGTTAGATTCAAAAATCAAAACACTTCAAGAAAGAACAAATGAATTATTTGCTGGAACCATATTAACAAAAGGTCACGGAAAAGGAATTGTTACGAATATTGGTATAAGTACTGAATTAGGAAAAATTGCAAAATCAATAAACCAACATTCAGAAGTAAAACCTCCGTTGCTAATCAAAATGGAGAAATTTACACTAAAACTAACAATTATAATGTGCTTTGCAATTCTCGTAATTGGAACAATTGCTTTATATCAAGGAATGTCCGTACATGATACTTTTATGATTGCAACTGGTTTAGCTGTAGCTGCAATTCCCGAAGGTTTACCAATTGCAATTACAATAACTTTATCCATTGGAATGTCTCGCATGGCAAAAAAAAATGTCATCATTCGACATCTTGCGGCAGTCGAAGCACTTGGTTCTTGTACAACGATTGCTTCTGATAAAACAGGAACATTAACAATAAACGAACTAACTGCCACAAAAATTCTTTTAACAGATTCAAAAGAACAAGATAAATTCTTTACAGCAACAATATTAGCAAATGAAGCAGTAAAAGAAAAAAGAAGTTTTTTCGGAGATGCTGTTGATATAGCATTATTAAAACTAGCAGAACAAAAACAATATTCTTTAGAAAAAACTAAAGATAAATTTAAAACTCTACATTTAATTCCATATATTTCTGAAAATAAATATTCAGCAAGTTTTAACAGTTACAAAAATAAAAAATATTGTTTCATAAAAGGAGCACCAGAAACATTACTAAATTTATGTTCCAACAAAAACAAAAAAGAAATTCAAGAACAAATAGATTCTCTGAGCAAAGAAGGATTAAAAGTTATAGGAATTGCTTACAAACAATTTAACACAACTAAACAAACCTACTCTGAAAAAGATTTGAATAAACTAACATTCCTTGGTTTAATAGGCTTATCCGATCCATTACGACCAGAAGCAAAAGATGCAATTGAAAAATGTCATCAAGCTGGTATTGAAGTTTTAATGGTAACTGGAGATAACCCTAAAACAGCTTTCTCAATTTCAAAACAATTAGGTTTAGTAAAAACTTTAAAACAAATTTTTATTGGTAATGAGTTTAAAACCTCTACTCTTTCAAAATTAAAAGCAAAAATAAATTCATCAAAAGTATTTGCTAGAATTGAACCATTACAAAAACTCAGTATTATAAAAGCATTAATTGGAAATAATAAATTTGTCGCAGTAACAGGAGATGGAGTAAATGACGGACCAGCATTAAAACATGCACATGTTGGTGTTGCAATGGGGAAAAATGGAACAGACATAGCAAGAGAAAATTCTGATATAATAATCACAGATGATAATTTTGCCTCAATAGTAAAAGGAGTTGAAGAAGGAAGAATCGCCTACTCAAACATTCGAAAAATTATATTTCTATTAGTTTCAACAGGAATAGCAGAAATTGCAATGTTTATACTTTGTATGTTAGCAGGTCTTCCAATGATTTTTTCAGCAGTACAATTACTTTGGCTAAATGTTGTTACTGAAGGAATACAAGATATTTCTTTAGCTTTTGAAAGAGGAGAAGGTGATGAAATGCAACAAAAACCAAAATCACCAGATCAACCTATATTTGACAAAGTCATGATAAAAAGAATAGCTATTTCAGCAATAATAATGTCATTAGGAGTTGTTGGTTTATATTGGTATTTACTATCATTGGGATTTGACATTCATTATGCTAGAAACACCGCTATGGTTCTAATGTTGTTATTTGAGAACATACAAGTCATAAACAGCAAATCAGAAAAACACAGCTTGTTTAAAATCAATTTATTAAATAATCCATTAGTACCAATTGGAATAGCTTTAGCAATTTTAGCTCATGTTGCAGCAATGTATATTCCATCAATAAGCAACATACTCCAACTCTCACCATTATCTGCAATGCAGTGGTTATATTTAATTCCAATTATTTTAGTTTTAAGTATTGGATTAGAAGCTGAGAAATTTTTTAGACAGAAAAATTAAAATCCCAAAACAAAACATTCTCTCAAAAACTATATTGACAGAATAAAGTTTTGTTATATAATAATACACGAATACAAACTTCCTAAAAAAACAAAAATGTCTAATAACGCACAAAATCTAACTACGCAAGAATCTAAAATAATAAAAAATATTATTAAGAAGATCAAAATTAACAAAGATAATGTAATCCTACCTTTGGACTTTTTCCAACTAGACGAAAAAACTCAAAAAACAACCATTGAGTTAATAAAAAATTCTCAAAAATAATTTTTGATTTAAACTAATTAAGAGCTTAAGCTTAAAATAAGTTTTTAATAAAGTTTAGATAAAAATGAAATCAGAATATAACCTTGATCCTAAATTAATTTTAATAGGCGTTCAAATGCTATTTGTTGCATTTGGTGCATTAATATTACTTCCAATCATAACTGGACTAGACTCAAATGTTGCACTATTCACAGCAGGAATTGGAACACTAGCTTTTCAAATCATAACCAAAGGCAAGGTACCAATATTTCTGGCATCATCTTTTGCTTTTGCAGCACCAATAATGTATGGAGTACAAGAATGGGGAATTCCTGCCACCATGTCCGGCTTAATGGCCTCAGGATTCTTTTATATGATTGTTAGTTATATTGTAAAAATCAAAGGAGTTAATTTTGTACATAAATTATTTCCTCCAATTGTAACAGGACCAATTATTATTTTAATAGGTCTTATTTTAGCTCCAGTTGCAGTAAATATGGCAGTTGGAAAAACAGGAGATGGATCAGCAATTTTATATAATCATCACATTTCTCTTTTAATTTCTGGAGCTTCTCTTGTTACAATTATTCTAGTTTCAATATTTGCAAAAGGTTTCTGTAAACTAATTTCAATCTTACTCGGCTTAATTGTTGGTTATACATTAGCAATCTTATTTGGCATTGTTGATTTTGGAGTTATGCATGAAGCTAAATGGTTTGCTATTCCAAAATTTGTAATGCCAGAATTTAATTTATCTGCAATTATTTTTATACTTCCAGTTTGTATCGCACCAATGATAGAGCATTTTGGTGACATTTTAGCAATTGGAGCAATAACTAAAAAAGATTATTTAAAAGATCCCGGAATACATAAAACAATATTTGGAGATGGATTCGCAACTGCTTTAGCTGCTTTATTTGGTGGACCACCAAATACAACCTATTCAGAAGTCACAGGAGCTGTTGCTTTAACAAAAGCAGTAAATCCAGCAATAATGACCTTTGCTGCAATTTTCGCAATTCTACTATCTTTTGTGGGAAAAGTAGGGATTCTCTTGCACACTATTCCAACACCAGTAATGGGAGGGATTATGATTCTTCTTTTTGGAACAATTGTTGTAATTGGACTTGAAACTCTAAATAAAGAAAAAATAAATTATTCACATCCAAGAAATATAGTTATAATTGGCATTATGTTAGTTTTCGGAATTGGTGGAATGTTTTTTAGAATTGAAGAATTTGAATTTGGCGGAATTGGCCTAGCTGGTTTATTAGGAATTATTTTAAATTTAATTTTGCCTAAAGAATAAAACTATCATTGCATTTTGCAAACTCAATTATACTATTTTTATTAAACAATATCAACAACCTAGACAAGAAAACATGTCAGTCAATCTTAAAAATAAAAGTTTTCTAACTTTATTAGATTTTACCCCAAAAGAAATAGAATACTTACTTGATTTATCCAAAGATTTAAAAAAAGCTAAATATACTAAATGTGAAGAACAAAAATTAAAAGGAAAAAACATAGCTTTAATTTTTGAAAAAGCTTCTACAAGAACTCGTTGTGCTTTTGAAGTTGCTGCATTTGATCAAGGAGCTCATGTTACTTATTTAGGACCAACAGGATCTCATATAGGGAAAAAAGAAACCATCCAAGATACAGCAAGAGTTTTAGGAAGAATGTATGATGGAATAGAATATCGAGGTTTTGCACAATACAATGTAGAACAATTAGCCAAACATTCTGGAGTTCCAGTATGGAATGGTTTAACAACAGAATTTCATCCAACACAAATATTAGCTGATTTATTAACCATCAAAGAACAATTTGGAAAACTAAAAGGAATTAAATTTGCTTTCCTTGGTGATGCAAGAAACAACATGGGAAATTCTTTAATGATTGGAGCAGCTAAAATGGGGTTAGATTTTAGAACAGTAGCTCCTAAATCATTATTTCCTGAAGAAAAATTAGTTGAAAAAGCAAAAGAAATCGCAAAAGAAACTGGAGCTAAAATCACCTTAACAGAATCTGTCGAAGAAGGAGTTAGAGATGTAGATGTAGTTTGTACTGATGTTTGGATTTCAATGGGAGAAGCAGAAGAAGTTTGGGACAATAGAATAAAATTATTAAAGCCATATCAAGTTACTAAAGACATAATGAATCAAGCTTCAAAAAATGCTATTTTCATGCATTGCTTACCAGCATTTCACAATACAAAAACAAGTGTTGGAAAAGAAATATTCGAAAAATATAACTTAGAATCATTAGAAGTTACAGACGAAGTATTTGAAAGTAAGCAATCTGTAGTTTTTGATGAAGCTGAAAATAGACTACATACTATTAAAGCAGTTATGGTCGCTACTTTAGGTTAAACAATAAATAAAAATATGAAAACAATAGTCATTGCTTTAGGTGGAAATGCTTTACAAACATCTGACAAACCTGCTACTACAGAATCACAATTAGAAATCATTAAACAAAGTGTAAAACCTTTAGCAGATTTAATTGAGCAAGGTAACAAATTAATTATATCCCATGGTAATGGACCACAAATAGGCAGAATTATTTTACAAAATGAAACTGCAAAAGACATAACCCCTCCAATGAATTTTGATGTATGTGGAGCAATGTCTCAAGGTATGATAGGTTATCATTTACAACAATCTCTAGGTAACGAATTAAAAGAAAGAAATATAAAAAAACCAGTAGTATCATTGGTAACTCAAGTTATAGTAGATAAAAATGATCCAGATTTTTCTAATCCTTCAAAACCTGTTGGACCTTTTTATTCCAAAGAAGAAGCTGATAAATTAATTCAAGAAAAAAAATGGATAATGATAGAGGATTCAGGTAGAGGCTATAGAAGAGTTGTTGCTTCCCCTGCTCCACTAAAAATAGTAGAATTAGAATCTATAAAAACTTTAGTACAAACAGGACATATTGTTATTAGTACTGGTGGTGGTGGAATACCAGTAATAGAAGAAAATAATAAATTAAAAGGTATTGCAGCAGTTATTGATAAAGATCTAGGTTCTGAGAAATTAGCTGAAGATTTAAATGCAGATTTATTATTAATTCTTACGGGTGTTGAACATATCTCAATTAACTTTAACAAACCCAATCAACAAGACTTAAAACAACTAAAACTTGAACAAGCATATCAATATATTAATGAAGAACAATTTGCAAAAGGTTCAATGTTACCCAAAGTAAAAGCTGGAATTAAATTTGTTGAATCCAGGAAAGGAAGACAGACAATTATTGCTTCTTTAAATAAAGCACAGGAAGCATTACAAGGCGAATCGGGAACATTAATCACTTCTTAATTCTTTTCGTTACAATAATTTAGCGAACACCATTAAAGTCTTATCACAACTAACCTCACAGCATTTCATATATTTATGTTATGTTTCATCTTAGAACACCTTCACTTTTAACTTAACATCACCATCATAATTGTATTATGACAATACAACATTCAGCTTAGAACTGTATAATTACTAAATTATTAATTAAATAAAGAAAAAAATGGAAAACGAAAATAATAATTATCAAGGATTACCACCAGAAGCAAGAAATGAACTAATAGTAAGAGGAGTTATGGTAAATCCATCAACAATGGAACCCGTTTCAACACCATCGACTAGACTAAATAGATCATCAAATACAATAATAAATACTACAAAGCTTACTTCTGCAACCTATCCTAGTTGTACAGTTTAATTTTTTATTATCAAATACCTCGTAGATTTCTTTCACGAGGTATTTTTTATAACAAAATCATTACTTTATAATCAAACTCATTCACAGGTAACTTTTCTTTTACAATCTGAAAATCATAAACAGCAGCAATTGTTTGAATTTTAGAATTCGCTTGTTTTAAAAAAGCTAAAGTTCGATCATAACAACCCCCTCCTCTACCAATACGATTATCATATACATCAACAACTACTGCAGGCACTAAAATAATTTCTGGAATTAATTCTGAAGCATTTTGATAAGGCTCTAAAACTGAAGAAAATAATTTACTCTCAATTAAAGATTTTTTATCTAAATCCCACTCTCTAAAAATCATTGGTTTTTCTTTTTCAATAAGAACAGGTAAACAAATTTTACAATTATATTTTTCTTTCAAAATTTTTAACAAAGGTAAAATATTCACTTCATTACCGAAAGGCAAATATCCAGCAATTATTTTATTTTCTAAATTTAATGATTGTTTTAAAAACTTTTGACAAAACTTTTTTGATAATTCTTCAACTTCAAATTCAGAAAGATTCTTTCTCTTTTCTAAAAACTCTTTTCTAATTTTTTCTTTCGACTTGAACATATCTTACAGTCATTATTGGTCATCCTCGATTAGTACTTCTTGAATTGCAAAGTAATTCTTAGAAAGTACTATCGGGGACCTTTAAATACATTTGCATGAGAAATTCTCAATACAAAAATACACTATTTCTTCGCTCTTTCAATAGATTCAATAATAATTTCCTTAGCTTTCTTAGCATCAGCAAATCCAGTAACTTTAACCCATTTACCTTTTTCTAAATCTTTATAATGCTCAAAGAAATGTTTGATTTTATTTAAAAGAATTTCTGGTAATTCATTTATTTCATTTATATGAGAATATTCGGAATTCATTTTAACATGTGGAACAGCTATAATTTTTTCATCCATTCCTTTTTCATCTTCCATAATAAAAACACCAATTGGTTTACAACGAATAACAGTACATGGTGAAATTGCATATTCACTAACAACCAATATATCAACTGGATCACCATCATCAGAAAGTGTGTTTGGCATAAAACCATATTCACAAGGATAATACATTGGTGTCGCAATAAATCTATCAACAAATAAAGCGCCACTATCTTTATCTATTTCATGTTTAACTGGTAAAGCATTTCCTGAAACCTCAATAATAACATTTATATCATCAGGTGGATTTTTACCCATGGAAATTTTTTCTAAATTCATTTTTCAAACCTTAATTTAATTAATAAAAACAATAGTATTGTGTCAAAAATAACTTTAAAATCAACCCATATTTAACATTCTAAAGATTTCATTAAACACAGTATCGCACTAGGTATAAAACGTAAATGTTCATAAAAATCAACACCAACATTGGTTTTTGTGCTAACAACAGGAAAACTTTCATAATTATTTGTTATTTTTTTATAATATCCAGAATCTTTAATAAATGTTTTTAAACTTTTCAAATCAGGTGCATCAGACCATTTTATTTCACAAATATACTCAGGTTGTTGTGATAATTCATTCAATACAATCAAGTCAACTTCCCCACTATTCCACCTAGCATAATACATTCTGTTTGAAACATCTTCATTGTAAATCATTTGAGCGAATATCGCATTTTCTACTAAAAGTCCCGCTAAATCACAATCATCTTCTTTTAATTCTCCAAATAAAAAAGTTCTCATGGAAGGGTTAAGTAAATACAACTTAAACTGTGTTTCTCTTTTAAATTTTTTTAAATTTTGATCAATTTTCGAAATTTTTTTAATAAGAAAAGCTGATTCTAAATATTCTATATACTTACTAATAACAGGTTTTGATAAACCAGATTCCTTAGCTAATCTATCTAAAGAAAATTCTTTACCTGCATTATACGCAATCATCTTAAAAAATCTGTTAACTTCTCTTGGATCAACGTTATACAAACTCGGTAAATCACCAGACAATACTTTTTCTATAATATCATTACTAATTCTACTTCTTTTTTCCAACCTCTGCTTATTACTTAAAAACATAACATCAGGAAAACCGCCATAATTAATGTATTCCAAAAACAATTTATTTAATTCTTTTATGTTTTTCTTATCTTTTATTCCATTGTTCTTACTTTCAACTTTTTCAATTCTAACATTAATCTCCATTTTCTTTAAATAATTTTTCTGCAACTTTTTAAATTCTTCTTCTTTACCTTTATATTTAAAAACCAAAAACTCAGCAAAAGTCATAGGAGGCAATATAAAATCAGCAAATCTACCAACACTTTGTGAGCTTTTCTTTTGCAATACAGAAGCTGCAGAACCAGAAGCTACAAATTGAAAATTTAAATAACTATCATATAAAGACTTTAAATGCTGTTCCCAACCTTTTAAATATTGTATCTCATCAAAAAATATATACAGCCCATCAGATAGTTTATGTTGAAAATTATTTGTAAAAATTGTTACAAGCTTTTCCAATCGAATATTTATAAAAACAGGATTATCTATAGAAATATATAAAATTTTTTTAGGAGAAACACCTTTTTGCATTAATTCTTCTATAGCATGATACATCAAAACAGTCTTACCAACCCTTCTTGGACCAAGCAGTAAAGCAGTTCTTCGTAATTTTTTATAAATAATTTCTTTATAAAAAGATTCCAAATATTTTCTAGGAGTTTTTTCTTTAAGTTTTTTATCAATACTATTCGTTTCCCACCAAGGATTAACGACCTTCATTGATTCAAATATTTCTGACTCTGGTATAGTATACATAATAATATTAAATAATTAAACTATAGTTATATTATTTAACACAATATTAAAATAATGTCAAATTAATTTAACTATTTAACAAAAACTTAAATAGTGTAACTACAATTACACTATTTAAATTAAAACTTATGCAAAAGCATAAATCCCGAACTCATAAAAGAAACCTTTTGCTTAGAAAAAGGAAAAACACTACTCAAAACATCTCCCAACAATCCAAAATCTTTTTTCTTTTCCAAAGAAACTTCTTTAATTTTTAATTTAGAAATATTAATTCCTCTAGACTTCAAGTATATTAAAGCATCGTTTTCATTTCCAATTTTATCAACCAAAGAATGTTTTAATGCTTGTCTTCCTGTATAAACTTGTCCATTAGCTATTTTTGTAATTTTATTTTTATCTATTTTACGTCTTTCAACAACAAGCTCCATGAAGAAATTTTGAACATCATTTATACTACTCATTATTGCTTTATCAACTTTAGAATTAGTTTTTTCAAAAGGAGAGGGACTACCTTTTAATTCAGAACTTTTATAAGTTACAAAATTAATACCCATTCTTTTTGCTAATTCAGTAACTTCAGCGCTTTGTAAGATTACACCAATAGAACCAGTTAAAGTACCATTTCTAGCTATTATATAATCAGAGGCCAAAGAAACCATATAACCACCCGAAGCGGCAACATTACCCATTAAAACAACAACGGGTTTCTTAACTGCAATATCTCTTAATCTACTGTACAAAATTTCACTATCTGCAACAGTACCACCGGGACTATCTATATTAACGATAACAGCTTTTATAAGTTTTTCATGAGTAATTTTTTTAAGAATTTTTTCTCTATATTTGTCTGCAAGAATAATACCATTTATATCAATACTTACTATACACTCTTTGGAAATATTTAAGGAACTAGTGTTTTGTTTTTTATTACTAATAGATAAAACAAAGATAACAATTAAAACCAACAATAATGCAAAAAGCTTCCATCTTTTTAATTGTTGCTTAAAATTTAATAATACTAAAAAATTATCATTAGATAAGGACATAACTAATTACGATTTGTTAAGGACGACGTTTTCACATCGCCCTTTTGAAAAGATAAATTATTTTTTATCTGCTTTAGCATTTTTTTCAGCTATGCTTCTAGATTCTTCCAACACATTACCAAGAACACTTCCTAATGTAGCACCAGTATCTGTATTCATGTATTGCTCAATATCAAAATCATCATCAGCTGCAACATTATCATCAACACCTTTTAAACTTAGCATTAATTTTCCTGTACCACCATCAAACAAAAGCACTATTGCATCTAAACGATCACCTGGCATAAATCTATCAGTTTTTTGCTGTTTCTTGTCTTTAGATAAATCTATTCTCTTAATAATAGCCTTTAAACCAATATCTACCTCTACTTCTAAAAAGTCTTTTTTAACACTTCTCACAACACAAGGAGCCTCGTAACCTCTTTCTAATTTAGCAATTTCTTGTTTAAAGTTTTTATCTTCTGCTTGTTTAACACCAAGACTTATACGTTCTTGTTCATAATTACTACCAAGTAAGACAACCTGAATTTTATCATTTTTATTGTACTTCTTAATAATCTCCTTACCATCAGGATCTTCCCAATCTAAATCAGATGTATGAACTAAACCGTCTATACCGTTTTCAAATTCAATAAATAACCCAAATTCAGTAACATTCTTAATTGAACCAGTAAGAATATCACCAACTTTATATTTATCTGAAAATTCTTGCCATGGATTTTTTTCACATTGTTTAATACCCAAAGAAATACGATGATGTTCTGAATTGATATCTAGAACCATTACTTCAACTTCTTGACCTACTGATAAAATTTTAGAAGGAGCAATGTTATTTTTTAACCAACTCATTTCTGAAACATGGACTAAACCTTCAATACCGTTTTCTATTTCAACAAAAACACCATATTGAGCTATGTTTGTTATATGACCTTTTACCACAGTACCAACGGGATATTTATCTCCTATAGTTTCCCATGGATTATCTTGTAATTGTTTCATTCCCAATGAAACTCTTTTATTTTTTTCATCAAATTTAATAACTTGAACTTTAATTTTTTGTCCTAATTTTAAAATTTCTGATGGATGTCTTACACGACACCAAGAAATATCTGTTAAATGCAATAAACCATCAAAACTACCAAAATCAACAAATGCACCATAATCTGTAATATTTTTTACAATTCCTTCTAATATATCACTAACCTTAATTTTAGACAATATTTCTTCTCTTTCTTTAGTGCGTTGCTCTTCTAAAATAGCTCTACGTGATACAACTACATTTCCTCTAGTATCATCAATTTTCAAAACCATGAATTGTTCTGTCTTACCTATAAACTCACTTAAATCAGCAAGTACCATGGTATCTACTTGACTACGTGGTAAGAATGCAATAACACCGTCTACATCAACTGCAAAACCACCTTTTACTTTACCTAAAATTTTACCTTCAATAACAATACCGTCTTCTAAACAATTTTTTAAGTAATTCCACGCACTATATCTTTGTGCATTTTCTCTACTAATAATAATTTCACCTTTTCGATTTTCTATTCTATCAAGGAAAACATCAATTACCTCTCCTACTTTTATAAGATGTTTATCTTTACCAAACTCATTAACAGCTATAAACCCTACAGATTTAGCACCAATATCAACGATAATACCTTTATCAGACACCTCTACAATAACACCTTTTACAACAGTGCCTTCATGAAATGTTTGACTTGAGGATTCAAACTCAGTCAATAAATTATCAAAACTTTCATCGCTAAAAAGCTTTTCTATTTCTTCATCTTGATTGATTTTATTTTTAGGTTCTTGTTTCATTTTATTTTCTTCACAGGGTTGATTAATAATAAATCATAATCAACTAAATTTCTAAAAAGACCCCACTCTATTCAGAAATATATAATTTAGTTGGTTGTGTTATAGAAATATTAAAAATAAATTTTACTTTAAATTTAGTTTTTTATGTTTCTATTTTCGATAACACAAATTCAAATACTTCATCAGCATTCATATTTGTTGTATCTAATTCAATAGCATCTTCTGCTTTTATTAAAGGAGCAGCAGCCCTTTCTAAATCTCTTTTGTCTCTTTCTTTTAACTTATTCAAAATATCTAAATAAGTCACTTTTTTTTCTTTCTTTATTAGTTCTTTATACCTACGACTTGTTCTTTCTTCAATAGATGCTGTTACAAAAAATTTATATTCAGCATTAGGACAAATTACAGTACCTGTATCTCTACCTTCTAAAACAGCTCCTAATTCATTATTTGCAAACTGTTTTTGAAAATCAAGTAAAACCTTTCTCACTTCTGGAATAGCTGATACTTGCGAAGCTACTTTTCCAACTTCTTCATTACGTAATTCTTCAGATTCTAAATCTTTCTGAGAAATCTCATTAGCTATTTGACAAATAAGACTTATATCATCCAAATCAACACCAACATTTAATACTTTTAATGCTAATGCTCTATAAATAGCACCTGTATTCAAATATGGTAATTCTAATGCCTCAGCTATTTTCACTGCTAAAGTACCCTTCCCAGAAGCTGAAGGACCATCAATGGTAATAACTTTTTTTTGTACTTTGTCTATCATAAACTAATTAATTCAAAAAAATTTATTCTTCCAATTCATCTATTAAAGAAGAATTTAAAGCCTCTTTTTTCATTTGTTCAACTAATAAACCTGTTCCAGCAGGAATTAAACGTCCTACAATAACATTCTCTTTTAAACCATCTAATTGATCAACCTTACCTTGCACAGCAGCATCAGTTAATACTCTCGTTGTTTCTTGAAAAGAAGCTGCAGAAATAAAAGATTTGGTTTGTAAAGAAGCTTTTGTAATACCCAATAAAACTGGTATAGCTTTAACTGGTTTAAGTTTCTCTTTTTTAGCTTTTAAATTTATAGCAGTTAAATCATCTTTATCAATAATTTCACCCTCAATTAAAGTAGTTTCACCAGGATCAACAATTTCAACTTTTTTAAGCATCATACTTAATATAATCTCTATATGTTTATCATTGATATTAACACCTTGCATTTCATAAACTTTTTGAATCTCTTCTACCATATATTTAGCAAATTTTTCAATACCTAAAATTCTAAGTATATCATGAGGAACTGGATTTCCATCCATCAACACATCACCTTTTTTAATTTTGTCTCCATCATTTACAAATAAATACTTACCTTTTGGTATCATATATTCACATTGAATATCTTTTTTATTATCAGGTACAATTATTACTTTTTTCTTAACCTTATAATCTCTATCAAATTTCACAGTACCGTCAGCTTCACTCATAATAGAATAGTTCTTTGGTTTACGAGCTTCAAACAAATCAGCAACTCTTGGTAAACCACCGGTAATATCTTTACTTCTAGAAGATTCTCTTGGTATTCTAGCAATAATATCTCCTCGTTCAACATTTTCTTCATTCATAATCACAATAACAGCACCTATCGATAAATCATATTCTGTTTTTTTCTTGTTTTTAACAACAACAATAGCTGGCCTTATCAAATCTTTACCACTATATTGTCTCCAATCAATAATAGTTTTTGTGGAAACTCCACTTGATTCATCTATTCTTTCTTTTATAGAAATATTTTCTATTAAATCTCTATATTCAATTTTTCCATTATCATGAGCAATCAAAGGAATATTGTATGGATCCCATTCTGCTAAATTTTCACCCTTTTTAACCTTTTCGCCATCTTTATGAAACAAAGAAGAACCATAAGGTATATTATAGTGCGCTAAAACTGAATTTTTGCTATTTAAAACACTAATCTCACAATTTCGTGTAACCACCACAACATTACCATTTTTATCTTCTATGACATTGTAATTTTTGATTTTAACAACACCATCATCTGGTGTAACAATTGCAGATTGTGCAGCACCTCCTGTATAACCTGATATATGCTTCGTATTCATAGTTAACTGTGTACCAGGTTCACCAACTGATTGTGCAGCAACAACACCAACTGCTTCACCAACACTAACAAGAATACCAGTAGTTAAATCTCTACCATAGCATTTAGCACAAATACCTCTTTTACTAGCACAAGTTAAAGCTGATCTAACTTTAATTGATTTAATATCATATTCTTTTATAATATCGGCTTTAAATTCGTCTACTAATTCTCCAGCCTTAATAAGAATATTTTTAGCATTTTTTGGATCAACTATATTTTCAATAGGAATTCTACCTAATAATCTATCAGATAAAGATATTACAACCTTACCATTTTCTAATTTTGGTTCTAACAATATACCATTATCAGTTCCACAATCAATTTCAGTAACAATACAATCTTGGGATACGTCAACCAATCTTCTAGTTAGATAACCAGCATTAGCTGTTTTTAAAGCAGTATCAACAAGTCCTTTTCTAGCAGTATGAGAAGAAGTAAAGTATTCTAAAACACTCAAACCCTCTTTAAAGTTAGATAAAATTGGTATTTCAATAATTTCTCCATTAGGTTTAGACATCAAACCACGCATAGCACCTATTTGTTGAATTTGAGACTCTGAGCCTCTAGCACCAGAATCAAACATCATAAAAATGGAATTCATACTTATAGGCTCTCTGTCTTTCGAAATTTGATCCATCATATCTTTCCTCAGTGTATCTGAACAACGAGACCATTCATCAATTATTTTATTATATCTTTCACCAAATGTAATCAATCCCTCTTTGTGTTGTTTATCTAATTTTTTAACACGAGACATAGCTTTTAATATATGGTCAGATTTAGAATCAGGAATAATCATATCATCCTTACCAATTGAAACACCCGATTTACAAGATTGCTTAAAACCTAAATCCATTATTTTATCACAAAATATACAAGTAGCCTTTTGTCCAGCTCTTCTGTATACTTTATCTATTAACTTACTAACTTCTTTTTTGGTCATAACTTTATTTGCAAGCTCAAAACCATCATGCTTACACTCTAATGGTAAAACATTATAAAGTTTAACACGACCAGGAGTGGTTATAACTTTTTTAGACTCAACTTTTCCATCTGCATTTTTTAAATTATATCTATATAAAATTATATCATGCATTTCTATTCTTTTAGCATATAAAGCATGTTCCATTTCATATAAGTCTGCAATAGGAATAGGTTTATCTTTATATCTATTCGCTTCCATCGTAATATAATATAATCCCAAAATCATATCTTGAGTTGGAGCAATAATAGGTTTACCATCTTGAGGATTTAAAATATTATTAGTCGACATCATTAATACACGAGCTTCTATCTGTGCCTCAATAGAAAGAGGTATGTGTACGGACATTTGATCACCATCAAAATCGGCATTAAAAGCTCTACAAACCAATGGATGTAACTGTATAGCCTTACCTTCAATTAAAACTGGCTCAAAAGCTTGAATACTTAATCTATGTAATGTAGGAGCACGATTTAATAAAACTGGATGCTCTTTTATAACTTCAGCTAAAATATCCCATACTTCCGGCATTTCAGCTTCAACCATTTTTTTAGAAATTTTTATTGATGATGAAATACCATATTGTTCAAGTTTTGAATATATAAATGGCTTAAACAATTCCAATGCCATTTTTTTAGGGAGACCACATTGTTGTAATTTTAGCTCAGGACCTACAACAATAACAGAACGTCCAGAATAATCCACACGTTTACCTAATAGATTTTGACGGAAACGACCTTGTTTACCTTTCAACATATCACTTAAAGATTTAAAAGGTCTTTTAGCAGCATTTTTAACAACATTACCACTTCTACCATTGTCTAACAAAGCATCAACTGCTTCTTGCAACATTCTCTTTTCATTTTTTACAATAATTTCTGGAGCACCTAACTCAATCAATCTCTTCAAACGATTGTTTCTATTGATAACTCTTCTGTATAATTCGTTTAAATCCGATGTTGCAAAATGTCCACCATCCAACATTACAAGAGGTCTAATATCTGGTGGAATTATTGGAAGAGCTTCCAAAATCATCCATTCTGGTCTGTTATCAGACTCAGCAAAATTTTCAACAAGCTTTAGTCTTTTAACAATCTTATCTCTTTTAAAGCCAGATTTACTATCCTTTAAATCTTTTCTTAATTTTTTCTTTAACTTATCTAAATCTATTTTTTCCAAAAGTTTTCTTATAGCACCTGCGCCCATATCTACTTCGAAAGAATCTATATCATATTTTTCTTGAGCTTCTAACAATTCTTCTTCAGATAGCAATTGTCCATCTTGCAATGGAGACATTTTTCCATCTGTTACAATATAAGAATCAAAATATATTACTTTTTCTACAGCTTTAGGTGTGATATCTAAAATCGTACTAATTCTAGAAGGCAGTGATTTTAAAAACCAAATATGAGCAATTGGAGCAGCTAATTCTATGTGTCCCATTCTTTCTCTTCTAACTTTAGAACTAGTGACTTCTACACCACATTTTTCACAAATTATGCCCTTATATTTAATTCTTCTATACTTACCGCACAAACATTCATAATCTCTTATTGGTCCGAATATTCTAGCACAAAACAAACCATCTCTTTCTGGTTTAAATGTTCTATAATTAATCGTTTCAGGTTTGATTACTTCTCCAAAAGACCATGAGCGAATCTTTTCAGGACTAGCAATAGAAATTCTTATTGCGTCAAAATCAGTAATACCCATAGATTGATTTGATAAACTCAACAAACCGTAAGAAGACGTTCCTTTTATCGTTGTCATATTAATAGCAACCTAAATTGTTAAAATTACTCAAATTTAATTTATTTAAAAACACAAAGTTTTTAGATCAAAAAAATTAATATTATTCACTAATTAACTCAATGTTCAATCCTAAAGATCGAACTTCCTTTACCATCACATTAAATGATTCAGAAATACCACAAGAAAAATTTTGATTTCCTTGCACAATAGATTCATATATTTTAACCCTTCCAACCACATCATCAGATTTTACAGTAAGCATTTCTTGCAAAGTAAATGCAGCACCATAAGCTTGCAAAGCCCAACATTCCATTTCTCCAAATCTTTGTCCACCAAAATGTGATTTACCACCTAATGGTTGTTGGGTAATTAAACTATAAGGTCCGATAGATCTTGCATGAATTTTGCTATCAACTAAATGATGTAGTTTTAACATATACATATATCCAACTGTAACAGGACGATCAAATTTTTCTCCACTTCTTCCATCAGTCAATATAACCTGCCCAGTTTTATCAATTCCGGAATCTTCCATTATTTTTTCTATATCTTTTATTTTAATACTTTCAAAAATACCAGTAGCAAAAGGTACACCTTTTTTTAATTTTTTAGCAAACTCAATCAATTCCTCATCATTCATTGCAAGAACTTTTTCTGTTTCTCTTTTTTTGGAATAAATACTTAAAATCTTTTTCTTTAATTCTTCAAAATATACTTTTTTATCTCTTTGTACATTTCCCACAATCTCAGAAATTTGTTTTCCCAAATTAACAGAAGCCCATCCTAAATGTACTTCTAAAATTTGACCTATATTCATACGAGAAGGCACACCCAAAGGATTTAAAACAATATCAACAGGTGTTCCATCTTCCATATAAGGCAAATCTTCCATTGGTAAAACTCTAGAAATTACACCTTTGTTACCATGTCGACCAGCCATTTTATCACCAGCTTGCAATAATTGTTTTGTAGCTACTAAAACCTTCACCATTTTTAATACACCCTGTCCTAACTCATCACCTTCTTTTATTTTAATAATTTTTTCATTGAAATCTTTATCAGCCTCATCAATCGCTTGCAAAAGTAATGTTTTTAATTCCTCAATTTTATCCATTACTTTCTGATTATCTACTACAATTTTGGATAATAAATGACCCGGAATATCCTTTACAATCTTAGCAGTTAGTTTAGTATTCTTTTTTACATTTTCCACATCATGTTTTTCAAGCTTTGTATTAACAATAATTGTTCTAACATTTTCATAAAAACTATTTCGAATAATTCCTAATTTAAGATCTTTTTCTTTTGAGGCTCTTTCTATATCTTTAATTTCTATAAAAGAGGCTCTTTCATCTTTTTCCAAACCGACTCTTGTAAATATTTTAACATCTATAACAGTACCACTCATTATACCAGAAGAAACATACAAGGAAGAATCTTTAACATCCATAGCTTTTTCACCAAATATAACCTTGAGTAATTTCTCTTCAGGAGTAGTAGGTGATTCACTTTTTGGTGTTGTTTTTCCTACAAGAATATCACCAGTTTTTATATTAGCACCAATATGAATAATACCATTTTCATCTAGTTTCTTTAAAGCTTCTTCACCAACATTCGGAATATCTCTAGTTATTTCTTCAGGACCTAATCTTGTGTCCCTAGCAACAACTTCAAATTCCTCTATATGAATAGATGTAAATACATTATCTCTAACTAATCTTTCAGAAATTAAAATAGAATCTTCATAATTATAACCATCCCATGGCATAAAAGCTACTAAAGCATTTCTTCCAAGAGATAATTCTCCACAGTCAATACTTTGAGCATCAGCAATAATTTCACCTTTTTCAATACTTTGACCTACCGTAACAATTGGTTTTTGATTAATTGTAGTATCATGATTAGTTCTATTATATTTTATCAAATCATATACATTTGTCTTTGAAATCGATTTTTCCACACTTATTTCTACTACAATTCTTGAAGAATCTACAAACTTCACAACACCACTATTTTTAGCTGTAAGAACACAACCAGAATCCACAGCTACAACTTTTTCCATTCCAGTTCCTACTAATGGAGATTCCGAACGAAGCAAAGGAACAGCTTGACGCATCATATTTGCACCCATTAATGTTCTTTTTGCATCGTCATTTTCCAAGAATGGCAATAAATTAGTAGCAACAGATACTACTTGTCTTGTAGAAACATCTATAAAATCAATAGATTCAGGAGGTAACATTATATACTCTCCATCTTTTCGACAATTAGCTAACTCTGCTGTAATTTTTCCTTTGTCATCAACTTCAATATTTGCTTGAGCAATTACATGCCCCCTTTCTTCTAAAGCAGACAAATAACAAATTTCACTTAAAATTTTACCTTTTTCTACTTTTCTATATGGAGTTTCAATAAAACCATATTCATTAACTCTAGCATATAAAGCTAAACTGTTTATCAAACCTATATTTTGTCCTTCTGGAGTTTCTGCAGGACAGATTCTACCATAATGAGTCGGATGTAAATCTCTCACTTCAAAACCAGCTCTCTCACGAGTTAAGCCGCCTGGACCCAAAGCAGACAAACGTCTTTTGTGTGTAATTTCAGATAATGGATTTGTTTGATCCATGAATTGAGATAATTGAGAAGTAGCAAAAAAATCATTAATTGCAGATATCAATGGTTTTGAATTAATTAAATTCTGTGGCATAACACTCTCTATATCCACATTATTCATTTTTTCTAAAATAGATCTCTCTATTCGAGCCATACCTATTCTAAATTGATTTTCCACCAACTCTCCAACTGCCCTTACTCTTCTATTAGCTAAACTATCAATATCGTCTGTTTTTTCTTCATTGTGCTTCATTCTACACAAAGTTGTTATCGTAGCTACTATATCTTCCTTAGTTAAATGATGAGTATTTAATGGAATTGATAAATCAAGTCTATGATTCATCTTCATTCTTCCCACATCTGATAAATTATATCTACTTCCAAACAATAAATTATGAAAGAATTTCTCTGCTTGTTCTTGAGAAGATGGAATTTCACTTACTCTAACTGCTTTATATATATCACATAAAACATCTTCCTGAGTAGTGTTTTTATCAATAAGCAAAGTATTGAAAATATAAGGACCAATATCAGAATATTCGGGATTAACAACTTTAATTTTTTCAAAATTTAAACGTTTTAAAACATCTAATTTATCTAAGCTTAAAACAGAACCAGCATTTAGTAAAACTTCACCTGTTTTTTTATCAATTAAATCTTCTGATGTGGCATAACCAGGAATTAAATTTTCATTTAAGAAATATTTTTTAAACCCACTTTCTTTTAATTTTTGAAGAAATTTTTTAGTAATTCTAGTATCTTTAGTAACACATACTTTATTAGTATTAACATCTATAATATCATGCTCATATCTTCTACCAATCGCTCTTTCGTAATCAAAATCTACAACCCATCCTTTTTTATGATAAGTAATTTCAATTTCTTTATAAAAAGTTTTAATAATTTCAGAAACACTCAAATTACTAGCTCTCAATAAAGTAGTAATAGGCATTTTTCTCTTTCTATCAATTCTAAAATGTAAGTTATCTTTTATATCAAATTCAAAATCCAACCATGAACCTGAAATAGGAACTATTTTAGCTTTATATATTTTAGAACCTATTACTTTACTATCCTCACTATCAAAGAAAATACCAGGAGCTCTTCTCATTTGAGAAACAACTACTCTCTCCGCTCCATTAATAATGAAACTACCATTTTCTGTCATTAAAGGAATATTACAAAGATATACTTCCTGTTCTTTTATAACCTTAATATTCTTTACTTCTGTATCTGTTTTGTCCCAAACTATAAATCGCAATTTTGCAGTCAAAGGTGCAGAGTATGTTCTCCCTGAAATCAAACATTCTTTTGAAGTATATTTAGATTTGCCTAACAAATACCCCACAAAATCTAAAGACACTGTTTTAGAAGTATCTATTAAAGGAAAAAATGATTCAAAAATTCTTTGCAAACCAATTGATCTTCTTAAAGAGCTATCCTCAATTTGTAAAAATTTTTCATACGACTCTTTTTGCAAAGAAATTAAGTGTGGTATTATATGATCGTCATTTATATCAGAAAAACTTTTTCGTAATACATAAGCAGAATGGTTAAATGTTCTCACTATCTATAACTTTCTTTGTTAAATTAAAATATTAAACCAATAAAGATAGAGAAGAGCCAACTATACATAACTCTTCTTAAAACCTAGTTTCAGATAAAAAATATTATAAAAACAATATCTAATATCTAAACTAGGAACTATTTTTTTTATGAAAGTTTTACTTTAGCGCCAGCAGATTCTAGCTTTGTTTTAATAGCTTCTGCTTCTTCCTTAGAAATACCTTCTTTTACAGATTTCGGAGCACCTTCAACTAAATCTTTAGCTTCTTTCAAACCTAAACTAGTAATTGCTCTAACTTCTTTAATAACACCAATTTTATTGTCTCCAAAAGACTCTAAAACAACTGTAAATTCAGATTTTTCTTCAACAGCTGCAGGTGCAGCAGCAGGTGCAGCAGCAACTGCAACTGCAGCAGAAACTCCCCACTTTTCTTCCAATAGTTTGCTTAATTCAGCTATTTCAAGAACGCTCAAAGAAGACAATTCTTGATAAATTTTTTCCAACTTTGCAGACATTATCAATCCCTAAAAATAAAATTACTAAAAATAATAAAAAATAAAACTACTCTTTAGAAGCAATATAACTTCCAAATAAATTAATTAACTTAGAAGAAGAACCTTGCATTAATCTAACCAGATTAGAAGCAGGCGCTTTTAATGTTGCTATAAAAGCAGCTCTCACTTCTTCCAAAGAACCAAGTTTTGATAAATCTTTAATAATATCAAAACTTATAACCCTAGAATCCAAACTTCCAATTTTTATTTTCACGTTTGGATTTTCATCAGCAAACTTTATCAAAACATTAGACAAAGCAACTGGATCATTAGAATAAGAAATAGCCGTTTGTTCTTTTAAAGAATCGATCAATTCTCCTGAACCAATATCTTTTAATGCTACTTTTACTAAAGTGTTTTTTGCAACTCTTAAATTACATCCTTTAGTTTTTAAAGCTTTTCTAAGATTCAACATACCTTGCGCATCAAGACCTTTGTAATCCACAACAACAACACAAGAATTGTTAGTAAAAATATCTTTTACCAACTCTACAATTTTTTGCTTATTGTTTGTATCCATTTTTTTTACAATCCTGTAATTACTATTTATATTTTATCAGTACCAATTACTACAGAAGGACCCATAGTAGTAGATATAAATATACTTTTCATATATTTACCTTTCGTACTCTCAGGCTTAAGTTCTTTTATAGCATTAATAACAGCATTAACATTAGTTACTAATTGATCAACTTCAAAATCAACCTTTCCAACACCCATATGGACAATACCATATTTATCATTTTTAAAATTAATTTTTCCTTTTAAAACTTCTTTAAGAGCTTTAACAACATCTTTAGTTACATTGCCATTTTTAGTGTTAGGCATTAATCCTCTTGGACCTAATTTCCTAGCTACTTTACTTAAAGTTCTCATTACGTCAGGAGTTGCAATACAATAATCAAAATCTAAAAATCCCTTATCTATTTTTTCAATAAGATCTTCCATTCCAACTAGTGCCGCTCCAGCCGCTAATGATTCTTTTTGTTGTTCGATATCTGAAGTAAAAACAATAACACGTACTTTCTTACCAGATCCTGCAGGTAATGCAACAGACCCTCTCACGGATTGCTCAGCTTGCTTAGAATCAATTCCTAAATTAAAAACTATATCAACTGTTTCTACAAAATTTCTCTTTTTTTCCACGCGATATTGTTTTAACAATTCTACAGCTTCTTTTACATTATAATTTTTTATATTTTTAACTACGTCTAACATTTTTATTACTACTAATTATTATTCTATAATTTCAAGTCCCATAGATAAAGCCGTGCCAATAATCATATTTCTACAAGAATCCAAATCATCTGTATTCATATCAGCAACTTTCTTTTTCACAACATTTTCAATTTGTTGTTTCGTAATTTTTCCAACAATCTCTTTTCCTGGATTAGGCGAACCTTTTTTCAAAGAAACCTCTTTCATAATCAAATAAGAAGCTGGTGGATTTTTTGTTGTAAAAGTAAAACTTTTATCTTTATACACATATATTGTAACAGGTATAGGTGTACCAGGATCATAATCAAATTTAACTTCATTAAATTGTTTACAAAATTCCATAATATTCACACCCTTTTGTCCCAAAGCAGGACCTACAGGAGGAGCTGGATTAGCCTTTCCAACAGGAACTTGTAATTTAATAACACCCGTAATTTCTTTTTTAGAAACCGCCATTTAAAACTTCCATAAAAATTAATAAATCTTTAAACCTTTTCTATCTTGGTAACATCGATATCTATAATAGTAGGTCTTCCAAAAATGGAAATTGATATCTTTAATATATTTTTGTCATTATCTCTTCCTTCCACAGTACCAGTAAATGATTCAAAAGAACCCTCAGTAACTCTAACTACATCTCCAATTTCAAATGTTTTATTTTGTTGATCAAACTCATTGTTTTCTATTTTCTTTAAAATACTATTTATCTTTTCCTCTGAAACTGATTCAGGTTTTTTCTTACAACCCAAAAAACCTAAAACTTTTGGTACAGATCTAACATCAGTATACGAATCAGAATCCAAATCCATTGATACAAATACATAACCAGGAAAAAGTCTTTGTGTATCTTCTACTTTTTTACCTTTTTTTATTTTAACTACTTTTCTCACAGGTACAAACGCCTTTCCGATATCTTCTCGATCCGCAGCTATTCTATTAATCTCATCACACACTTTGTTTTCTTGACCAGAAACAACATTTGTGATATACCATTTTAAAGTCATTTAATTACCTAAACCAAATAAAAATTTAATTATCTTTGACACAATCAAGTCAGTTAAAACAATACAGATTGCGCAAATTATAACTATAACAAATATATTTAATGACGTCATATACACATCTTTTTTTCCAGGAAACGTAAGCTTCTTACCTTCTTCTACAGTTTCCCTACAAAAATTAAATATATTAGATAATTTAAACATTTTAACATTTTCATTTATAAGTGGCAGGAGTGAGAGGTCTCGAACCCCCAACCTACGGTTTTGGAGACCGTTGCTCTACCAATTGAGCTACACTCCTATACCTTAATCTTAATTATAAATAAGAGAAACACCTTAGTTAAAAATATTTCTCTTTTTCTCTTATTTATAATTAAGACAAGCAGGCGACTAAAAAGCCGCCTGCAATAAAAGTTAGTAAAATTATTTTATAACTTTACTTACAACTCCCGCTCCAACAGTTCTACCACCTTCACGAACAGCAAATCTTAAACCCGCTTCCATAGCAATTGGAGAAATCAACTCAATTGTGATTTTTACATTATCGCCAGGCATTACCATTTCCGTTCCTTCTGATAAAGTAACTGAACCAGTAACATCAGTGGTTCTGAAATAAAATTGAGGTCTATAATTTTTAAAGAATGGAGTATGTCTACCACCTTCTTCTTTAGTCAAAACATAAATCTCAGCTTCAAAATGTGTATGAGGAGTAAGAGATCCTGGTTTACAAAGAACTTGTCCTCTTTCGACTTCTTCTCTTTTGGTTCCTCTTAAAAGAATACCAACATTATCTCCAGCTCTACCTTCATCAAGAAGTTTTCTAAACATCTCAACACCAGTACAAATTGTTTTTTGAGTTGGTTTAATTCCAACAATTTCTATTTCTTCATTAACTTTAACAATTCCTTTTTCGATTCTACCAGTAACAACTGTTCCTCTTCCCGAAATTGAAAATACATCTTCAATAGGCATTAAGAAAGGTTTGTCAGTAGGTCTTTCTGGTTGAGGAATATAATCATCAACTGCTTTCATTAAAGCTAATATTGATTTTTCACCAACTTCACCAATATCTCCTTCAAGAGCTTTTAATGCTGAACCTTTAACAATAGGAATATCTTCTCCAGGAAATTCATAAGAAGTAAGTAATTCTCTTATTTCCATTTCTACTAAATCTAATAATTCTGAATCATCAACTTGATCAACTTTATTTAAATACACAACTATATAAGGAACACCGACTTGCTTAGCAAGAAGAATATGTTCTCTAGTTTGTGGCATTGGACCATCTGCAGCTGATACAACAAGTATCGCACCATCCATTTGAGCAGCACCAGTAATCATATTTTTTACATAATCTGCATGTCCTGGACAATCAACATGAGCATAGTGTCTATTAGTAGTTTCATACTCAACATGAGCTGTATTAATAGTAATACCTCTTTCTTTCTCCTCTGGAGCTTTATCAATTGCATCATAAGCCTGAACCTCTGCACCACCTTGCTTAGAAAGCACTAAAGTAATAGCAGCTGTTAAAGTTGTTTTACCATGGTCAACATGTCCAATAGTTCCAATGTTAACATGTGGCTTATTACGATTAAAAGTTTCTTTAGCCATTTTAAATACCTACACCTTTATATTAATAATAAAAAATAAATGGAGCGGGTGATGGGGATCGAACCCACGCAACCAGCTTGGAAGGCTGGGGCTCTACCACTGAGCTACACCCGCGATTTCTTCCAACATACCTCACTCAACAAAAAATTAAAGATAGTACTTATCTCCTACTTTTGGCAAAGTAGTACGATTAATACATAACGTTCAAGAAATATTAAACTATAATTTTTATATTACAAGGAAATTTTAAAAAAAATTTCATTCTTCAAGCACAAAGTGCGCAGAAGAATTGAGTGTTTGAGCAAGGCCTTTTTTAAAGCCGTAGCAAAAGCACGCATTGTCATTGCGAGAATTGCAAAGCAATTCGTGGCAATCTCATTCAACATAACTTATTCTTTCGTATTCCTAATATTGTCATTGTGAGGAGCACGAAGTGCGACGCGACAATCCCCCGTTATGTCATTGCGAGAATTGCAAAGCAATTCGTGGCAATCTCATTCAACATAACTTATTCTTTCGTATTCCTAATATTGTCATTGCGAGGAGCACGAAGTGCGACGCGGCAATCCCCCGTTATGTCATTGAGAGAATTGCAAAGCAATTCGTGACAATCTCTTTCAACATAACTTATTCTTTCGTATTCCTAATATTGTCATTGCGAGGAGCACGAAGTGCAACGCGGCAATCCCCCTTCTTGTCATTGCGAGAATTGCAAAGCAATTCGTGGCAATCTCATTCAACATAACTTATTCTTTCGTATTCCTAATATTGTCATTGCGAGGAGCACGAAGTGCAACGCGGCAATCCCCCTTCTTGTCATTGCGAGAATTGCAAAGCAATTCGTGGCAATCCCCCGTTATGTCATTGCGAGAATTGCAAAGCAATTCGTGGCAATCTCATTCAACATAACTTATTCTTTCATATTTATAAACACACATTGTTATCCTTGTAAAAATTTTCATCACATTCCATATAATAATCTTAAAAATAAAAAATTAAACATTGACTTATTATGGAATTCAGAAATAATATATTATCTATAATCCTATAGGAGAGATTGCCGAGCGGTCAAAGGCAGCAGACTGTAAATCTGCCCACTAAGTGTTCGAAGGTTCGAATCCTTCTCTCTCCACCACTATTTCGCAAACACACATACTTTCTACAAAAACAAAACTCTATGGGATACATATTCGAATCTTCGAACAATTTGTTACAATCTCCACCTATTATGAACCCAGAACCATTGCTCTGGATATTGACGAATCCATTTTTCTAAAACTTGATTTACTTGCACCATTATATTTTTAACATTTTTAGTCAAATTTTTAATTTTCTTAACTTTCAATTCATCACTTAACTCTAATTCAAAATCACTTCCCATTCCCTTTCTAATAATTCGAATAGGATAAATTGGAATATCACACTTTAAAGCAAAAATTCCAACAGAATCAACAGTTTTAGCTGGTTGATTAAAAAATGGTATTTCTATTCCATCACCCAATCTTTGATCAACAAGTATTACAATTTTCGCTCCTTTTTTTAATTCTCTAAAAAGTTTCAATGCACTATTGTGACCTTTTGGTATTATTTCAATATTACCACTTTTACGCATCATACTAGCTATTTCATCAACACATTTATTATTTAAAGACCTGTAAACAGCTTTAAGATTTTTTACACCCATATCTTCTAAAGCTTTTAAACCAGCCTCCCAATTTCCAATATGCGCCGAAAACAAGATCGCACCTTTTTTACTATCTTTTAATTTTTTTATATTTTCTTTCGTTGATTTACCAATACTTACATATTTAAAAATTTCACCTTTTTTCATATTATAAATATTTGCATATTCCCCAATATAACTACCTAAATTATTCCACATTTTTAAAACAATCTGAAATCTTTTTTTAAAACTCAATTCAGGTATAGCTTTTTTTAAATTCCTAAAAGCTAAAAAAGTTGGAAAAGTCAAAGGTCCAATTATCATAGCAACAGCACCACAAATAAAACTTGAAATTCGAATACCTAATAATTTAAAAATACCAAAAAGTATTTTTACACAAAAACCCTCAAGCAAATATATAATTTTTAACAAAACCGTTTCTTTTTTTACCATAATTTTTCCAATAAATTTTTATTCTCAAAAAGAATTTTTATATCAACATACTTTACAACTTTTTTATATTTTTCAGACAATCTTACCCAATCTTTTAAAGTGGTCACTAAATTACATTTATTTTTTTCAGCTAATCGTAATAAATATTCAATATCATTATCTTTATATAAATAATGATCTTCAAAACTTACTTTTTTAACAATTTCACATTTTATTTGTTCCAAAGTTTTAAAAAATTTTTCGGGTCTCGCAATTCCTGCAAAAGCAATAACTTTTTTATTTTCAAAATCATTTTTATTAATAACTTCTAATTTAGTATAAACAATTGGTTTTTCTGTTTTAATTTTATTTTTATTATTATTCACAACAATTAAATCAACTCTATCCAAAACATAATTTAGCTTCTCTCTTAAAGGACCGGCCGGCAACACAAAACCATTACCAACACCGTATTCACTATCAACAACTAAAACGCTTTTATTCTTATAAAAACTAGGATTTTGCAAACCATCATCAACAACAATAAATTTATATTTTTTATTTTGTAAAAATTGCAAACCTTGCTTTCTATTTTTACAAACATATGTATCTGCTATTTCACTCAACATTAAAGGTTCATCACCCACAAACTTTGCATTATGTTTTTTATTATCCACTTTAACAACACCCTCAAAACAACCACTATACCCTTTGCTCAAATAAGCAAAGTTTATTTTTTTAGATTTTAATATTTTTCCTACCTCAATAGCAATAGGTGTTTTACCAGCGCCTCCAGCAACAACGTTACCAATACAAATAACAGGAATTTTTGATATATAAGGTTTAGTAAAAAATATTCTTAATTTATATCCAAAATAATATAATAATGAAAAAGGATACAAAAGATAAGCGCTTAAATTTTTACTTTTCCAAAAATTAGGAGTTCTCATTAAGTGATTTAAATGTTAAAAAATTCAATTAAAAGAATATCAAATTTAAATTTTTATTGCAATGACAATATTTCTCGAGCCTCATCTGTATTAGCAACTTGACGATCAACAGCTTTTGCAATTTGCAAGACTCTTTCAAGTAACATAACATTTGTTGCTAAAACATCTCCTTTATATTTTAAAACATCTTCCAAACCCGTTCTAACGTGTCCACCCATTACAATAGCCATAGTTAACATTTGAACTTGCGATTTACCTATACCAGAAACAGTCCACGTTGAACCTTCTGGTAAATCTTCCACCAAAAACATCAAATGTTTAGGTGTTGCAGAAATAGAACCTGGAACACCCATAACTAAATTAAAATGTAACGGTCCTTTTATAATTCCTTTTTTAACAAGCCTTTTAGCACTTGCTATTGCGGCACTATCAAAAATTTCTATTTCTGGCTTTATATTATTCGCATACATTTTTTCAGCTAATACATTAATTAAATCAGGAGAATTAGCATTTACACTTGTTGGAAAATTAGACGATGCAGTAGACAAACTAGCCATTTCTATACCACATCCTATATCTAACATTTGCCCTCTCCATTCTACATTGTTTTCACCACCTCTAGCACCAGTAGAAACTTGTTTGATAATATTAATTTTTCTCTTATCAATTTCATTTAAAACTTCTTTAAAAATTTCTCGATCACTAGTTGGTTTAAATTCTTGTTTATCTCTAACATGAATATGAGCAACAGATGCGCCCAATTTTTGACATCTTTCTATATCATCAACTATTTCTTTAGGAGTTAAAGCTGAATAGGGATTTAATTCTCTAGTAGGAACATTCCCAGTAGGAGCAATTGTAATAATTAATTTTTTCATAATAATATTTCGGTTTTCAACGCTTCTTTAAGATATAAATAAAACTAAAATACTGTCAAGCACAGATTTATAATCAATAAACTTAGCATTTACACATTTTAGACAAAATATTTTAAAACAAGATATTCCTTAAAAATCACGAACAAGTTAGCCACCTTTTAAGATTTTTAAGGAATTACACTAAACTTAAAATACTAAGACAATTTTTAAGAATAATTTTAGGAGAAAATTTTAAAGATGAAAAACAAAGTGTGCAAATATTAAATTTATTAAAAAATACAATTGATTTTTTATTAAAAACTAAATAAATTAGAACAGAACAACAAAAAATATAAATGGACACTCTCACTATATTTGATCTTACAATACTTGGTATAATAGGATTTACAACCTTAATAGGCCTCTTAAGAGGCTTTGTCAAAGAAACATTTTCAATAATTAATCTTGTACTTGCTAGTATTGTCGCAATTTATGGAGAACCATTACTAAGCCCAATTATATTAAAAAAAATTAACATACCAATTGTAGCAGAATTAATAAGTAATACATTCTTATTTACAACAGCTTTAATAATAATTTCCATTGCTGTTTCAAATATTGTTAAAAATCTAAATAAAAAAATACCCAAATCAATAAATATACCTCTTGGTTTATTTTTAGGATTCATAAAAGGATACTTAATTTCTGTATTAATATTTGTAACTGTATTTACAGCTTTTGGTGGAAAAGATATAGATGAAGATGAGGAAATAGGACCAGAATGGTTTTACAGCTCAAGATCTTACAGACCTATTTCATTAGGAATATACATAGTAGAACCTCTAACTGATTCAATGTTTAAAAAACTAGGATCAACAACGATACCAAATTTAAATCAAAAAAATCTTCCTAACAATTTGAAAGAAGAAGATATACAAAAAATACTAGATACACTTGATAAAAGTACTATTGAAGAAGATAAGGGATATAACAAAAATCAAACAAAAAAAATAAATCAATTAATGGAAACTATTGCTAATTAGTTTTCGTTCCAAATAACAAAAATAAAATTTTACATATTTTTCTTTATACCTAAATTTTTATAATTAAACTATATTATAGCATCAAAAAAACATCGTCACAATCTTATCTCATGACTCTAAAGCAAAACATATCCAAAATTACAAAATACACAACAATAACAATATTATTTATTTATCTCGTTGTATTTTCCATATTCAATAATGATGTTATTAATATAGATTTAATATTAGGACCAGAAATTAAAATAAGATTATTTTTAATTATTTTTCTTTGTTTGATTATAGGATATTTCATGAATTCAATAATCAAATTCATCAAAACATTTAAATTCAAAAATATTTTTAAAAGAAAAAAGAAATACCAATCTAAGAATTTTTAAACTCAGTTATTAAACTTATAGAAGTATATATTGTAGAAATTCTTATCACATCGTAATTTTGACAAAGAAAAACTAATCAAATAAAAAAGTATGTGTGTGTGTGTTTAAAAAAGATTATCTCACCTACGGTCTTCGAGCTACGACGTAATATAAGATTTTCTAAAATTGCTCCGCAATTTAGCAATCTTAAATTAGAATAAAAAGTATTATAAAAAACAAAAATTTCAAAAAAATTTCAATAAAGAAACTTTGTACTATTCTCATAGAGAAAATCTCTGAATTGAAAAAATTCAAAACAAACTTTGAAATTTTATATACTTACTATTCTACTTTGAAGTTGTTTGATGGTGACCCCTACGGGATTCGAACCCGTGTTGCCAGAATGAAAATCTGGAGTCCTAACCGTTAGACTAAGGGGCCATAAAAGAACTTTAAAAACATCCTATACTAAAATGAATACAAATCAAGAATTTGTAACATTTAATAAAAAAACCGCCAACATGGCGGATTCAATTATTTAAAGTTGTTAATAGTAAATCATTAAGAAAAGAATAAAGATGGCAGTGTAATTTTATTTTAAGTTATAGAAATAGAATCCTAAGATTCATTTCGAAACTCTTTAAAGGAGGTAATCCAGCCGCAGGTTCCCCTACTGCTACCTTGTTACGACTTAACCCCAGTCGCTCCCCCTATCGTGTTTAGCTGCCTCCCTTACAGGTTAGCTCACCAAATTCAGATAAAGACAACTCCCATGGCTTGACGGGCAGTGTGTACAAGACCCGAGAACGTATTCACCGTGGCGTGCTGATCCACGATTACTAGTGATTCCAACTTCATGCAAGCGAGTTGCAGCTTGCAATCCGAACTGAGAGAGATTTTAAAGGTTTAGCTTCAAGTTGCCTTTTCGCAACCCGCTGTATCTCCCATTGTAACATGTGTGTAGCCCAGCCCATAAGGGCCATGACACTTGACTTCATCCCCACCTTCCTCCGGTTTATCACCGGCAGTTTCCTTATAGTCCCCGGCATAACCCGCTGGTAAATAAGGACGAGGGTTGCGCTCGTTAAAGGACTTAACCTAACACCTCACGGCACGAGCTGACGACAGCCATGCAACACCTGTCACCGATCCAGCCGAGCTGAAGAAAAATATCTCTATTTTTCACGATCGGGATGTCAAGAGCTGGTAAGGTTTTTCGCGTAGCATCGAATTAAACCACATGTTCCACCACTTGGGCGGGTCCCCGTCAATTCCTTTGAGTTTTAGCCTTGCGGCCGTAATCCCCAGGCGGAGCGCTTAACGCGTTAGCTTTAGCACCCAGGCAAATCCCAGACACTTAGCGCTCATCGTTTACTGCGTGGACTACCAGGGTATCTAATCCTGTTTGCTCCCCACGCCTTCGTACCTTAGCGTCAGATATGACCAAGATAGCCGTCTTCACCACCGGTATTCCTCCTAATATCTACGGATTTCACCCCTACACTAGGAATTCTGCCATCCCCTATCATACTCTAGTCTTGTAGTTTTGATTGCAAGTCCAACGTTAAGCATTGGATTTTCACAACCAACTTACAAAACAGCCTACGTACGCTTTACGCCCAATAATTCCGAACAACGCTAGCACCCTCCGTATTACCGCGGCTGCTGGCACGGAGTTAGCCGGTGCTTCTTCTGTAGGTACCGTCATTATCTTCCCTACTGAAAGGACTTTACAACCCGAGAGCCTTCATCGTCCACGTGGTATTGCTGGATCAGGCTTGCGCCCATTGTCCAATATTCCTCACTGCTGCCTCCCGTAGGAGTCTGGGCCGTATCTCAGTCCCAGTGTGGCTGACCATCCTCTCAGACCAGCTACGGATCATCGTCTTGGTAGGCCTTTACCCCACCAACAAACTAATCCGACATAGGCTCATCCAATAGCGACCGAAGTCTTTCTCCCTCTAATAAATTATTCTAAAAACTCCAGCTCAAGTTAAATTAACTTGAATCAAAGATTTAAATAAAACAATTTATTAGAGGGATAATATACGGTATTAGACATCGTTTCCAATGCTTATTCCTTACTACTGGGCAGATTCCTATGCATTACTCACCCGTCTGCCACTTTAATAACTCCCGAAAGAGCTTTCTCGTGCGACTTGCATGTGTTAAGCATACCACCAGCGTTCGTTCTGAGCCAGGATCAAACTCTCAAGTTTTAAAAACTGAGAATTCGACTAACCTAACTTATAAATTAAAACTCATAAGTAAAGATTAGCATAATCTAATTGTAATTACACTACCACCTTTACTCTTTTCTTAAACGTAATTGATTTACTATTAACAATTTTAAACAACACAGATCTTTTACAATAATAATTCAAATAATATTGTCAAGAAATTTGTGGACTAATCATAACAAAGATAGAGTTAATGTCAACTACTTATTATAAAAATTTTATTTAACTCAGATTAGAACTATTTAGGCAAATTAATACAACACGCTACTTGAACTATCAAATCATCACAACATTTAGAATTATTTTCAATTTTTAAACTAATCTTATCCACAGAGACATTGAGAATTAAAGCTATTTCTTTTTTTATAGTTTCTCTATACTCTATAATATTTAAACCATTACATATAATATTAATATCCAAATTACCTATTTGTCCTCTTTTTTTATAAAGAAAATGCACTACATGTCTAAAACATAATAAAGGAATATTTTTAACTAAATCACTTTTTTTATCAGCTAATTCTGTACAACCTAAAACAGTCTCACCTAAAGCACCAAAAACAGCAGATACGACCGCACAAAAACCTAAATCTTTTTTAATAATATTGCTATTTTTTTTCTTCACTTGTAAATCAGATAACATTTGCAATCCAAACAAAGAAATACAATCATTTTTATCATTTTTATCAAAGTTATAAATCTCTATTCCACTGCCAATTTTTACTATACCACAAGATAATGGACGTGCATTCATACCAAACAAACTAAATGCAAGCTTATAATCATCTTGGGTTAAAATTTTTACATTACTTTTAACCCCAGGAATAATATTAACAGGAACGCTTGCATGTTCACATAAAGAAACTATATCTTGAAAATCATCCTCTTCTCCATACCTCTTAATAAGATCCATAATAACCTTGAATTTATAACCCTGTGGTGTTTGAACTTGCCACAAATATTCACTATTTATAGAATCTTCTACAATATAACCAGATTCAGATCTTTTTAAATTTACTTTCTCCTGCACAGCTGATACAACAGCATCACAAAACTCAAGTCTTTCTATAATACCAGTAATTACTTCATCTCCAGAAAAAACTCTTAATGCACTATGAACTATAACATTTTCCACATCAAACTCCTCTAGCGCTCTAAATCCTCTTACTATAGAAGAAAAAGAATCACAGTCACCAATAATAGGATTTAACAAACCAACATCTTCTATGCTTTCTTTATATAATTCGTAATCTTCTTTATTAATAACACATAAAATATTATCTACCTTAGAGTTATTTTTAAAACGTAATACAATCTCTCTTAAAACAGTCGAATTATATAATGGAAGATATTGATTTGGAATCAAACAATTTTTATCAGCTTCTGTATTTTTATTCGTAGCATTAATCAGAACAACTGTTTTCATAATTGCTTTTTAAAAAAAATTTAATAAAGTGGTCTAAGAGTTAATATTTTTGTACTATTTTATAACAAATAAAAAATAAAAAAATTACCATTTGTTATAAAACATAACACACCCTATTAAAAAATAAAGAAAAAAAATGAATACCAAAGAAGACTTATTAGTTTTGACAGGAACAATAATTGAAGTTTTACCAAACACAATTTTTAAAGTAAAACTAGATGAAATAAAAACAGACAATACAATCACTGCACATGCTTCAGGTAAAATCAGAAAAAATAAAATTAGAATACTTAAAGGCGATAAAGTAGATATTGAAATGACACCTTACGATCTCACTAAGGGTAGAATTATTAAAAGATATAAATAAAACCAACAATTCCCAATCAATTCATTTAAAAACTTACCAAGCGAAACTCATAAGGTGTATTGAAATATAAATATGGCGCACCCGGCGGGATTCGAACCTACAACCACTTGATTCGTAATCAAGTACTCTATCCAATTGAGCCACGGGTGCTTTTAAAAAATAAGAATAACACAAAACTAAATAGAAAACTATTTTTCTTTTTTCTTTAAACCTAATTCTTTTTTAATTTTATTTTCTATTTCCAACATAACTTCGGGATTTTCTTGAAGATAAACTTTTGCATTTTCCTTTCCCTGACCAATTCTAATGCTATTATAAGAATACCAAGATCCTGATTTTTCAATCATTCCTTTTTCTACACCAATATCAATTATCTCTCCTGTTTTTGAAATCCCTTCTCCATACATAATTTCAAAAAGAGCTTTTTTAAATGGAGGTGCAACTTTATTTTTTACAACCTTAACTGTTGTGGTATTCCCAACAACCTCATCTTTATCTTTTATAGAGCCAGTTCTTCTTATATCTAAACGAACAGAAGAGTAAAATTTTAAAGCATTTCCACCTGATGTAGTTTCAGGAGAGCCAAACATAACGCCAATTTTCATACGAATCTGATTAATAAAAATAACTGTACAATTAGTTTTTGAAACAGATCCAGTTAATTTACGTAAAGCTTTACTCATCAATCTAGCTTGTAATCCCATTTGATTATCTTCCATTGCGCCTTCTAATTCAACTTTAGGAACCAAAGCAGCAACTGAATCAATAACTATCAATTCAACAGCTCCTGAACGAACAAGAGTATCTGTAATTTCTAAAGCCTCTTCTCCATTGCCAGGTTGAGAAATAATCAAATTATTAATATTAATACCTAATTTTTCTCCATACGCAGGATCAAAAGCATGTTCAGCATCAATAAATGCACAAGTATTTCCCTGTTTTTGAGCTTCTGCAATTGCATGTAAAGTCAAAGTAGTTTTACCAGAACTTTCTGGACCATAAATCTCAACCACTCTACCTCTTGGATAGCCACCAACACCTAAAGCTACGTCAATAGCTAAAGATCCAGAAGGAATAACTTTTATATCTTCAATTGGTTTCTGTCCAAATTTCATAGCAGAACCCTTACCAAACTGTTTATCTATTTGCGCTAATGCAGCATCTAAGGCTTTTTGTTTACTTGTATCTATTGTCATTTTTAATCCTTAATTATTATAATTTTAATTTTGCCTCACAAAAATTATTGCGATTTCTATTAAATATGCAATACTTTTAACAACAACAAAATTACAGATATCACATATTTAAACGATTTTTACAAAAAAAATCTAGAAACTAAAAGTTTTGAACAATTCTTACTTCAAATCGTAATCACTACTCGCAACCCACCTAAAAACAAACTTTTTGAAAATTCTATTGAACCATTGTGTACTTTAATAATTTCTTTTGCAACAGACAGACCCAAGCCAACACCACCTTTTTGCAAATTACGAGAAGAATCAGTTTTATAAAAAGGTCTTGAAATTTCTTTAATTTCTTTTTCAGAAACCCCAGGACCATTGTCATCAATCATAATTCTCATACCATCTTTATCACTAGAAATTGATACTGAAACCAGATCACCATATTTAAGACCATTATCAATAATATTATTCAAAGCCCTCTTAAAACTTAGTTCCTTCAACTTTACAGTTTTATATTTATCTTTTATTTTATCTTCCAATTCTATTTCATAACCACATCTTTTATAATCAGAAACTAAATCCTTCGTATAATCCTTAAAATTAACTTTTTTAAAAATCTCTGTATTTTCACCTTTTGCAAATTCTAAATACTTATCAATCATTTCCTCCATTTCTTCAATATCTTTTTTCATATGAAGATTGTTTTTATTACCTTTCAACATTTCTATTTGTAACTTTAATCTAGTAAGAGGAGTACGTAAATCATGAGATATACCAGCAAGCATCATGGTTCTTTGCTCTACTTGACGCATTATTCTTTCTTTCATTTCCATGAAAGCAACTCCAGCCTCACGTATTTCCTGAGCACCACAAGGCTTAAAATCAGAAAACTTTTTGTTCATTTCAAATTTACTAGCAGCTTCTGTTAATTTTTGTATAGATTTAATCTGATTTTTTAAAAACAAAATAGAAACAACTAACATTAGTAAAGCAATGCCTATACTCCACAAAATAAAGATATAAGTTGTGCTTGTTAAAATCATTTTTTTCTTAATAACAAATTCTAAAACACCTTCTTGCTGCTGCACTTGAATAATTATATCTTTTTCAAATTTTTTTACTAAGACAGGCTTTTGAAGAGTTACTACTAAATGATTTTTAAAATTTTTCAAAGAATCAAAAAACAAATCATCCTTTTTCTTATATTTTGCTATTTCTTTTAAAGTTAACTGAATATTATTTTTAAAAGAAAATTGCAAATTCGTATAACCAGATAATTTATTTACAATTTCATTATAACTTTCACTCTTTTTTGAATTAGCCAACGACTCATTAAAACCAGCATCAACCAAGCTAATATTAGCAGCAATATTCTGAGCAATACGATTACTTACATCTTCCCAATGCCTATTATAAAAAACATATACAGAAACAAACTGAACTAAAATAACTGGAACAGCAATAATTAACAAAAATCTATAAAATAAACTTTTGGGTAAATATTTTCTTAGTAATTCTAATACTTTATTAAACATTCTAATTCCCATAAATAATAAAAATCCGCATGATTAAATTAAAATTATGATAAAATTCAAAGTAAATTTTATTTTAAATAATCATATTATATAAATTGTAAAAGATCTCTCACATGCTTCACCATACATATTTCCAGATTATTCATCTTAAAACTTTTCATATCTTTAGCTACTTCTGGAATAATAGCTTTTTTAAAACCTAATTTTTCAGCTTCTTTAATTCTGGCTTCTATTTGAGAAACTCTTCTAATTCCACCTGATAAACCTATTTCACCAACAAACATACAATCTTTAGGAATTGGTTTATCTTTAAATGCAGAAATTAATGACATTGCCACAGCCAAATCAGCTCCAGGTTCATTAATTTTTAAACCACCAACAACATTTAAATAAATTTCTTTATCACATAAATTCAAACCCATTCTTGTACTTAAAACAGCAACAATCATTGCCAATCTATTTGAATCCCAACCAACTATTGCTCTTCTTGGAGAGGCCATATAAGAAGGAGAAATCAAAGCCTGAATTTCAATTAACAAAGGTCTTGTTCCCTCAATTCCACCAAAAACAACACTCCCACTGGATTGCTCACCCTTCATATCTAAAAACAACTGTGATGGATTTTTTATTTCTTTTAAACCAGCATCTTTCATTTCAAAAACGCCAATTTCATTAGCAGCACCAAAACGATTTTTAATTGATCTTAAAATTCTAAATTGATTATCCCTGTCACCTTCAAAATATAAAACAGTGTCGACCATATGCTCTAAAACTTTAGGACCAGCAATTTGTCCATCCTTATTCACATGACTCACAAGCAATATTGTTATATCTTTATTTTTTGCTAAAGTAATTAAAGAATTTGCACAAATTCTAACTTGAGAAACAGTTCCAGGAGCAGAAGCAATACTTGAATCAAATACTGTTTGAATAGAATCAATAACAACAACTTCAGAATTATCTTTTTCAATACTTTTCAGAATATCACTTACAGAAGTTGCTGTTGCAAGCTTAACATTTGATTTATCCAAACCTAATCTTCTAGCTCTTAAACGAACCTGGTTTGGAGATTCTTCACCAGAAATATATGTTGTACTTATACCACTATCTGCTAAAGAACAAATTGTTTGTAAAAGCAAGGTTGATTTACCAATACCAGGATCACCTCCAATCAACACAGCAGATCCCTTTACTAAACCACCACCTAAAACTCTATCTAACTCACCAATTCCAACCTGTTGACGCGGGAATTCTTTTATTTCCTGACTTAAACTTTCAAATTTAATTTGATTACCATCAATTCTAAAATCACTATTTCCCAAAACCACACTATGAGAAATCAAACCACCCTCTTCTTTTTCTTCAGAAATAGTATTCCATGCCTTACAATCAGAACATTGTCCTGACCATTTTTTATGAACAACTCCACACTTTTGACAAATAAACATAGATTTCGTAGACATAGAATTTAAACTTTAATATTAAACTTATTACAAGATTACTGAAATCTTTCTTGAGTTCAACTTTTTTGTTTTTTGGATCTATAACACAATATCATTTCAGAATAAGCTTGAGATCAACAACCACAGATCTTTTGTTGGTCACCAATATAGGATTCGCATCAATAGATTTAATTTCAGGAATTTCTAAAACTAATTTTTGAATTTGTTTCAAAGTTTTGACTAAAGACGCAACAGCTCTAGGTTTTTCACCTCTAACACCATTTAAAATTATACCAATTTTAGTTTCATCTAACATTTGCTTAAATTCATTAGTAGGCAAAACTCGAATTGTTGTATCTTTAAAAATTTCAGCATAACTACCACCACTACCAAATAACATTATTTCTCCAAAATTATCATCAGTACTTACACCAGCAATAACTTCTACAGCATCTGAAATTTGTTCCTGAACAAAAACACTGGCTTTTTTAAGTCTAAAATCTTTAATAGATTTCCATAAACCATCCCATGCTTTTTCAAATTTTGCCTCAGTATCTACATTCAAACAAACACCTTTCATTTCTTTTTTATGAAGAGCATCGGGTGCTGAAAGTTTCAATACGACAAACTTAGGAAATATTTCTTTACAAAATTCTAAACATTTTTTCTTATTTATAAAATTAGCACTTTTCGGAAAATCAATTTTATAATGCTTCATAATTTTATCCACATCTTCTTGCAACAAACTTGATAACTTTTGCTCTTTTGCTTTACTAATAGCCTTTTTTATACTTAACGGAACTCTTTCAATTTTTATATTAACTTCTTTTCTGCCACGATTTTCTGCATGTTTTTTTAATAAACCTAAAATCTTCGCAGCATCAATTGGATAATTAAAACACACACTTTTATTTTTTCTTAAAAACTCTACTCCTTTTCTTATCCTTGTTCCACCAATAAAAGAAGCAAACACATTTACATCTGGATATTTCTTATCAATCTTAACAATTATTTCAGCAGTACCTTTAACATCTGTAACTCTTTGTGGAGTTAATAAAACTAAAATATTTTTATATTCTTTGCTTTGACAAAGTGTTTCCAAAGCTTTTTCATATCTATCTGAACCAGCATCACCAACCACATCAATTGGATTTCCTAACGCAGCTTCTACTGGTAAAACTTTTTTTAATTTCTCAATAATCTTTTTACTTGGTTCGGCTAATTTCAAATTATAATCTTCACATAAATCACTAATCAAAACACCAAAACCACCTGCATTTGTTACAACTGCTAAAGTACCATCAAATTCTTTATGTTTTGCATATTGTAAAACTTCAACTAAAACAAACATTTCACGAGTTGAATGTACTTGAATAGCTCCAGCTTTTTCAAAAGCCATTTCTAAAATTCTATAATTAGGAGCTAGACTTCCAGTATGAGATAAAGAAGCAGCCTGAGCTTTTTTAGATTTTCCAGGATGTAAAATAACAATTGGTTTTACCTTCGATACTTTACGTATAATTTTCAAAAATTCCTGTCCATCTTTTAAAGACTCCAAATAAAAAACAAAACCTTTTGTATGAGGATCATCTTTAAGAACATTTAATAATTCGACTTCTGACAAATCAAGCTTATTACCAATTGAAATAAAATGTGAAAACCCAATTGTCTTTTCTTGAGTCCAGTCCATCATTGCAGAACAAAAAGCACCTGACTGAGAAATAAAAGCAATATTACCCTTATTAGGAAAACCATCTGCAAAACTTGCATTTAAATGTGAAAAAGTAGAAATATGACCTAAACAATTTGGACCTAAAATATTAATCTTAGCTTTAAAACATTTCGCATAAATGTTTCTTTCTAATTCATGATTACCAATTTCACTAAAACCAGCTGTAATAATACTTACATTTTTAACTTTATTAAAAACACAATCATTAATAACACTGTTCACAAATTTAGCAGGAACAACAATTACGACCAAATCTATAGACTGTGGCAAATTTCGAACACTAGCATAACATTGTTTATGAAATATTTTTTTACCAACAGATTTGGGATTCACAGCATACAAATTTTCCTTGTAACCACCATCTATAATATTTTTAAATACAACTGAACCAAGCTTTTCGGAATTTTCTGAAACTCCAACTACAGCTAAACTTTTAGGATTAAAAAATGATTTTAATAACATAATAAAAAGATAAAATTAAAACTATATTAAAAGTATCGTCTTTTTTATCTTAGTCAATCATAAGAACTAGTTTGTTCTAAATCTATTTGCCAACTTATCAGCTTTTTCATTCATCTCATTCCCATCATGACCCTTTACCCAAAACCACTCAATCTTATGTTTTGAAACTTCTGCATCCAAATTCTTCCACAACTCAATATTTTTAACAGGTTTCTTTTGACTATTTTTCCATCCATTCAACTTCCAATTTTTAATCCAATCAGTAATTCCATTTTTTACATAAACACTGTCAGTATAAATTTCTACTTCACATTTTTCTTTTAAGCATTTCAAAGCCTCAATAACAGCTTGTAATTCCATTTTATTATTTGTTGTTTCTTCAGAAGAACCATAAATTTCTTTTTCATGTTTACCACATTTTAAAACTGCACCCCATCCTCCTTTTCCAGGATTTCCAGAACATGCGCCATCTGTATAAATTATTATTATTTTATTTTTCTCACTCATATATTGACTCGGATAATGTTTTTTCTAAGATTAAGTAAAAGTAAAAATAATACAAGATTCATTTTTTATAACATTAATGGTTTTCAAAAAAACATTTCATACAATACTATTAATTTTCACTGTTTATTTTTTGTTTTTTACACAAAAAGTGTGGGCTACTGATATAGATGATGGCGAAAATGAAACAACTTCTTCTGATACTTCATATGTTTTTATCGGAGATGGAGATCCCAGCGAAGGAACACTGGGAATTAATGACAACGCAGGAGCTAGTTGGAATCTTGTCATTACTACAACCACAGATGATCATGGTGTTGTTACTTTGAATACTGGAGAAAACTTCATTGCAACAAGCACAACATCAAGAATAGGAGAAACTGGAAAATTAATACAACAATTCGATATAAGTAATGGAGCAACATTTACTTTACAAAATTCAGCATACGTTACAACTCTAAATGTACTCAGTGGTGGTATTTTAGATATGAGTCATATAGATGCTATAATAGATGGAGGAACCTTAGTTTTAACAGATGGAAGCATTCTTGCAGATGGTAGCACAATAACACTTAAAGATTCTACTTTAAAAACAAGCGGCACAAATGTAATAATAGACAAACCCATAACCACTGATAGTAATGACAATGGCAGTTTAACAGCTCAAGCAACTACTACAACAATAATAAATAGCATAGGTGAATCAAACAGATTAAATAGTATATATGTATATTCAGGTAGTACTTTAAACATAGATGCATGGGACACGATAGGCAGGGTAGTAAGAGCAAGATACATAACATTAGACGATACTGCAATATTAACTTTTCAAGATGGAAATGACGGAACTGAAGGAACTGAAGGAACTATAGCTTTTACAGGAGATGATATAGATGGAGATTATGGTGATGGCCAAGGTACAATTAATATCAACACTACTAGCTCTATAACAAGTAATATTGGTGAAACATATGATTTATCAGCAATGAATATAGCTATCAATAAAACACTAACAATGGACTCTGCTATATTCGATATACAAAATACCACATTAAATAGTGGTTCAACACTAGATTTCAAAACCACACCTGTAGCGATAAAAGGAAATATGATACTAGACAGTGATTCAACATTACATTTTGAAAGCACTGCTGCTGCAACAATAGAAGGAGATATAAAAGGACAAGAAAACAATGAAGGAACTTTGGACATTGATGCAAATATAACCGTAGCAGGTAGTATTGGAAATGGCAGTGATCAAAGTTTAAATACTGTTGATATAGCTGCAGGAAAAATATTAGAAGTACAAGCCTTAGGTTCAGACGAAACAATCGATGCTGCTACCATAGTCACAAATAACGCAAGTTCAGAAATTACAACAACAGGAAGTAATACAGTTACTATTATAGGAGATATTAATCCAACAGGAACTAATGATGGATATGGAATATTAGATACTGATACAAACACAACAATAAAAGGTGATATTGGCACTGGTACAACTGATGATTTGGCTATTATAGAAATTGCAGGTGGAAAAATATTTACAATAGATAGCACAGATGAAAGCAGAGCAATTTATTCAGACAGTATAGTTCTTGAGGAAGAATCAGAAAATGGTGCAGTTTTAACAACCTCAGGAGGTAATCTCGTTACAATCACAGCACCAATTACAACTGGAACTGACAACAAAGGAACAATAAATATAAATACAGATACAACAATAGATGGAATCATTGGAGCAAGTGGTACAGAATTATCTGTTGTAAGTATTGACGACGACAAAATGTTGACAATCAGTAATGCTCTATATACAAATAATTTAAATTTTGGAAATGCAGATTCAACTTTAAAAATCACTGATACTACAAAAAATGTAATAACAGGTGCAATTAGTAAAGCATCTGGCGGTACTTTGATTTTAGGAGCCACAGGAGGAGATTATACTTATACTACAGCAGGAATACTCGATACTGTTATTAATTATTTTACCGGTGCTAACGATACAATAGGAATAGCAGCAGGGAAAACTTTCGCTATTAATAGTGGAACATTCACGACTGGAACAGCAACAGGACGAGGATTAAAATTGTTAGGAATAGGAAGCACTCTCCAAACAAAAACCACTGGAACAACAATTACTGGAAATATTATCACAGATATAGATGGGGAAGGATTACTTGATATTGATATTGATACAATTGTAAAAGGCAATGTTGGTGAAAGTGGCGCAAGTTTAAATAATATAGATGTCGCAGCAAGCCAAACTTTCACAATTAACAGTGAAGATGCAGCTAGAAACATTTTTACTAATACTTTTACTCTAGCAGGAGCTAGTTCTAAATTTGCAACTACACATTCAACTGGAACTTACACAGTCACAGTAAATGGAGATATAGCAGCAACAACTGATGGAGAAGGATTATTTGAAGCAGGTGCTTATAATACAATTGTAAAAGGGGATATTGGTACTTCAGATAGTACAGATTTAGATGCAATTGATGTTCTTACTGGAAAGATTTTAACAGTTGATAGTGAAGCTGCTAATAGAGATATATTCTTTGATAATACTTTTACTCTAGCAGGAGCTAGTTCTAAATTTGCAACTACACATTCAACTGGAACTTACACAGTCACAGTAAATGGAGATATAGCAGCAACAACTGATGGAGAAGGATTATTTGAAGCAGGT
>Ga0307989_1000124_pt1 | contig 56133 bp, 56 predicted proteins | sample EllFjometagen185_FD_203164 | JGI IMG/M metagenome (GOLD analysis project Ga0307989, IMG submission 203164) | Marine microbial communities from Ellis Fjord, Antarctic Ocean - #185 | ecosystem: Environmental > Aquatic > Marine > Unclassified | place: Southern Ocean | collected 2014-10-08 | reverse complement strand
CCAGTTCATTTGCCTGTTTTAACAATTCTTCATCCTTATACCGAGAACCTGCTTGTTTCAACCTGGCAACAGACTGTTTAAGCTCTTTTACTGCCTCTTTTTTCTTGCCTTTATCGGATAATTGAATTGCTTTTTCCTGGGCCAGGGCATTAAGATTTAATTGATATTCCCTGACTACATCAAGGTTGGTTGATTTGGCAACTTTTTTGGGATCATTGCTGAACCTGGCATATGAAGTTCCACTTGATGTTTCCAATTTTCGGTTAAAGGGATTTTCATATGTCACATCAGCTTTTGCAACCATGAGTCTTGATCCGGGAGTTGATTTTGGGATATTGACTTCAACAAGGGCGTATTTTTCCTGGCCCCCATAAAGCTGGTTCATATAAAGTTCTATTTTATTTCCCTTTATTCTGCCTTCCCTTCCTATAATACTTACGGGCTGTACATTATATGGCAGGGTAATGGTCACTTTTACTTTTTTTGCCACAACATTTAATACATCTCCCAGTTCTGCTGAAAAAATCCTGGGAAGATCAAATCCAGATTCGACAAAATATGTATTACCATCACTCTTTTGAGCAAGCTGTGCCATTAAATCTTCATTATAGTCAGTACCTACGCCCACAGTTGTGACGGAAATATTTTCTTTAATCAAAGCCGCCCCGAGCCGTCCAAGATCTGCCGGCATTCTGGGTCCCACATTGGCCAGTCCGTCAGACAAAAGAACAATGCGGTGAACATAATCATTTTCAATATTTTTTCTGATCTCGGCAGCCCCCTGGCTTACACCACCGAAAAGCGCTGTGCTTCCGCCGGCACGAATCTGTTGAATGGTATGAATAATCCCCTGGATATTCCTGGCGTTTTGAGCCGGGACAATGGTATGAACATTGGTATTATAAACCACAACTGAAAAAACATCCTGCAACCCAAGCCTTGTTAAAGCTTCAATGGCAGCCGCCTTTGCCTGTTCAATCTTGGTGCCGTTCATGGAGCCTGACTGATCCAGGACCAGGGCAAGATTAACAAGGGGTCTTTTAACATGGGCCGGAGATAAAGGCGCATCAAGGGTAATTTTTAACACTACATTTTGAGAATCTCCGGAGGGCAGGACTGCCCTGTCTGTTTCCACTCTGCAAATAAGTTTGGATGAGGCATTTTCTGCCCAGACACCTTGTGGCACTATGGCAAAAACAATCAATACTGTAAAAAATAAAACAATTGTCTGGTTTTGATAAAATTTTAAGTGTGTCATGATCCTTCTCCTTTATTAGATGAGTTAATAAATTTTAAGCTAAACCGCAATATAAAGATCTGTCTTTCATTGGGTTTAATTATACAGAACCTAATTTGGAAAAGTGTCATCAACGAGTAAAGATGTTGTAAAAAACTTGTAAAAATGCTTTTGTCTTGACCCGCCATCTATTGTTTGGGATTATTTGAATGGGGTCGGCTTGGGGTCAGGCTTGCAAAGTTGCGTTGATTGAACGATAATGCAACTTTGCAAGCCTGACCCCACTCAAATACACTCAAATAACCTTTAAAGAAAAGGAATAACCATGAAATTCACCATCGACCATTTCAATATTAATGTACTGGATCTTGACAAGAGTCTGGCATTTTATAATAAAGCGCTTGGATTAGAAGAGATTAGAAGAAATAAAGCGGAAGACGGCAGCTATATTATTATTTTTTTAGGTGATGGTTCAACCCAGAACAAACTTGAACTCACCTGGATGAAAGAAATGGACCGGCCCTATGATTTAGGAGATGAAGAGTTTCATATTGCATTTAAAACATCGGATTTTGATGCTGCATACAAGCTTCATAAAAAAATGGACTGCATCTGTTATGAGAACAAAGATATGGGGATTTATTTCATTAATGACCCGGATGGTTACTGGCTGGAAATAGTTCCAGTACGATAAATTTTTAAAAACAAAAAGGAAACACGGCCAATGGCGGCTATATTATGAAACCAAAAAATTTTGATGTTATTATTATCGGCGGCGGCATTATGGGCTCATCAACAGCCTATCACCTGATGATAGCGGATGCGTCTTTAAAAGTGCTTGTTATTGAAAAAGACCTGGGTTATGAAAAAGCATCCACTGCCCTATCCATGGTGAATGCCAGGATCCAGTTCAGCCTGAAGGAAAATGTCTTAATCTCCCAATACGCCTTTAAAATACTTGAAAACTTTGAAGATGAAATGGCTGTTGACGGGGCAAAACCTGCTATTTTTTATCGCAGGGAAGGCAATCTATTTTTGCATGATAAAAAAATGGAACCTGCCGCCCAAAGGGCATTTGACATGCAAAAAGATCTGGGATGTGCCATAGAATGGTGGTCTCCTGAAAAAATAAAGCAAAAATATCCCATTTATGAAAATTTAGAAGGTATTGTGGGCGGCACCTTTGGATCGGAAGATGGCCATTTTGATGCCTATGCCGTATTAATGGGGTATAAGGCCCGCGCAAAATCCATGGGTGCTCAATTCATACAGGATGAGGTGGTTGAACTGCTCACGAACAAAGATCCGGATGGAACCATGGTCACCATTCAAGGTGTAAAAACAATTTTGGGAGAAACATTTTTTTCTTCCCATATAGTTAATTGTACGGGGGCATGGGCAGCCCGGCTTGTTAAAACTGCAGGTATTGAACTACCCGTCAACCCTGTAAAACGCCAGGTATTTGCAGTTACACCCAAGTTTAAACCTGACGGCCCTCTTCCTTTGACTGTGCTACCGTCTGGATTCTATTTTAGAACGGAAACGGGTGGCCTTCTTTTGCTGGGCAAATCCATGGAAGAGGACCCCATAGGATTTGATTTTACATGGGAGGATGATCGTTTTGAACATTTATGGGGAGAACTTTATGATTTTGCACCCGTATTTGAATCACTAAAGCTGATTAAAGGGTGGGCCGGACTCTATGCCGTCAATACCCTGGATGCCAATGCCATTTTAGGCGAGTGGCCACAGCTTTCCGGTTTTTATCTTGCCAATGGTTTTTCCGGCCATGGATTGCAGCAGGGCCCTGCTGTGGGCCGATACATGACGGAACTGATCCTGAAAAAGAAACCCGTTCTGGACCTGTCTATTTTCAGCCCAGAAAGAGTGCTGTTCAAAAAACCTATTTTTGAAGACGGAATTGTTTAAACGAATGGGATTTCACAAGTTCGGACTGTCCTATCTGATCATTGTAGAAAGGATTGCCATGTTAAGAATATCCCTCACCTGACAAACAGTGAAGCCCTTTCCTCCAGGGTCACTCCGGCTGATGGATGTGTTACTGACTCTGAGTTGTAGCAGATCCGGTTTCTCCCAGTGTCTTTGGCTTTCAAAACCAACTTGTCAACTTGGTGGATAAAGGCTTCTGCTGTAAAATTTTTATTTCCACGATACTCATCAACGCCAAAGCTTGCTGTAAGGCGGACACTTTCATTATCAAGCTGGATAGGAAGAGAAGACAATCCGGTTCTCAATCTTTCCGCAGTTTGAATAACATCGTCTATAGTTGAATTGGGCAGGATAAAAACAAATTCATCACCACCGTAGCGACAGGGAATATCGATTTTGCGGATACTGCTTTTCCATATACGCGTCACCCATTTCAGGGCCCGGTTCCCGTTTTGATGGCCATGGGTATCGTTTATACGTTTGAAGTCGTCAAGATCAGCCATGATAAGACCAGTTGACAGGCCTGATCGTCTAGTTCGCTCCATCTCGCCCTCAAGGGCAGTTTTCAAATATCTAAAATTGAAAAACTCGGTAAGTTCGTCAATTTGTGCCAGATTCCGCAGGGTTTTACACTCTTGTTTCAGTTGGTTCAATTCAGACTTTAACGGGCAATTCAAATAATCCTGGAGACATTGCATTTTTTCCATCATTGCTTCACAAATTCCGTAATGTCCAAGTGAGCAGCCTCGAAGCCTTTCCCCAGTAAAATACATTACTGATTATAGTTTAAAAGTATGCAGATTTTATCTTTTGAGAAGAGTTTTTAAACCAACATTGATACCTATTCAAAATTACATTCTGCTTTTGATCGATAATAGTAGATAAGGATTTTTTTTTTGTCAAGAAAAGTAACAGAAAAATTAAAGCAGATTGACTAATTTGTGCTTGACCGGAAACCCTTGTTTGGATGAAAAGTTGCTCAGATGCAAGGCGCAAGAAATTTTGAAACCGGAGTGTACTTTTGTACATGAGGATTTCAGGGTTTTGAAGCAACGCAGCAGATGGGTGAGTTTTCGTTCAAACACTAATTAAGACCTGGACCTTGAAAAACTGGTTGGAAATGCATATTTATAGGATAACTTGATCCTTTTCAGTCATTGTACCAAATATTTTATTCACAAACTAAAAGGAGGATAACATGGTCCCCGAGATAAAAAAAATACTATATGCAACAGATCTTTCCGAAAGCGCCAGGCATGCTTTTGGGTATGCGGCTGACTTAGCACAGCGCTATGGTGCCATGATGACTATTCTGTATGTCATGGAAAATATGAGTCATCTTGTGGAAAACGAGGTCAAAGAGACCATAGGACAAAAAGAATGGGACAAACTTAAATTTGAAAGACTCAATTATGTAACCGAAAAAACAAAAGCAAGACTGGAAGATTTTTGCCGAGAAATGAATTCTGAAATTGATTCCTGCCGCCTTCTGGTTGAAGATATCCTGGTAATAAGAGGGAATCCGCCTGAAGAGATCATTAATGTTTCAAAAGAAATCAATGCTGATATGATTGTTATGGGCAGTTACGGACACAATATACTGCAAGATGCTTTTATTGGCGGCACAGCAAGGAAAGTCGTCAAACAAAGCGAGAAACCCGTACTTGTGGTCAGGCTTCCAAAAAAATAATTTTCATTTCCTGATCATATCAATGTGCGGTATTCCGTCTTCAATATAGCTTTTGGATGCCGGCTCAAAGCCGTGGGATTGATAGATATCCTTTAAATACACCTGCGCCCCGATCTGGATACTCTCGTTGGGCCAGATGCGACTGATCTGTTCAAGGGCTTTTTTAAGCATGACATCAAAAATCCCCTGACCCCGGCTGCTTTTTTCCACCACCACCCGGCCCATACTGACCTGTTTGTAACTTAAACCCGGCGGCAGGATTCTTGAATATGCCACAATTGTCCCATCTTTATTTTCCCCAATAAGATGAAGGGTTTCAGGATGACTGTCTTTGCCGTCAATCTCAGGGTATGGGCAGTTTTGCTCAACCACAAAGACATCGACTCTAAGCCTTAACAGCTCATACAATTCATCTGTATCAAGCTCTTTAAATGTTTTTATTTTCCATTCAATTTGAATCATTTCTTTTACTTTTCAGAATACCAATTTCATAAACTCGTATTTAAGTAGTGCCTGATCTAAAACCCGTATTTGGATGGCTCGTAGAGGAGCCTATGCTCACAAAATTGCTCATATACAAGGCGCAAGAAATTTTGAAACCGGAGTGTACTCCTGTACATGAGACCCGATTTATAATTTGGCAAAATTTTGCAGCAACGCAGTACATGAGTGAGTTTTCGTTCAAAGACTAAGTAATTTCATCTTCCATCCTTAACTTGCCCAAATAATAAAATCCACTGGAAGAATGCTTGTTCATGGTGGTATAAACAAGTTCTTCAAACTGCATGTTCTCAAAGTTTCTGGTCAAATGAAACAAATGATCTATTGTGTGATGACGTAAGATTGCCCCTTCATCAAGCTCAAACACCCCATAGGTCCCATAGTTCTTTTGATAAGAGTTATAGCGCTCTATATTGCGCTTATCCCGGTTGATCAAAAAATCATTTATGTATAAAATCCCATTGGGTTTTAACACCCGCTCTATTTCATCCAAAAGCTTAACCTGGTCTTCATCTTTTACAATACATGTTAAAACCGCAACCAAAACCACAGCATCAAAGGTATTATCTTTAAAAGCAAATGTACCTTTACATTTTTTTAAATCAAGATAAGGATAAAGGTTTTTGCCTCTTTCAATCATTCTTTGTGAAAAATCAATTCCACAAATTTTATTAAACCCTTCCTGATAAAGCTCATTTAAGGTTCGTCCATATCCGCATCCCACATCCAGGATAATGGATTCTTTTGACACATAAGATGTAAACCTGTCCATGCGAAAAGGGGTTGTAAACTCTTTTTTAGATGCTGCTTTATCCCAGTATGTTTGCTGATTTGTGTTCATAATTATTTTAAAATATGGTATTCGCCTGTTAATTACAAGTCGGGAATAAAAAAGCCCGGCAAATATGCATAACAACATTATAGGTGATTTTAAATTAATTAGTGTTTGAACGAAAACTCACTCATCTGCTTTGTTGCTGCAAAATTTTGCCTAATTATAAAACTGGCCTCATGTACTACAGTACACTCCGGGTTCAAAATTTCTTGCGCCTTGCATATGAGCAACTTTTCATCCAAACACGGGTTTCCGGTCAAACACTAGTTATATGACTATTTGGTAACCTGTAAAAAATAAACCTTTTCCTCCTTGTTCATAATTGCAAAACAGTCTAAAATAAAAATTAGTAAACACTCATTAAGTATCACAGCAACAAACTTAAGGGGCCAATTGTGAATAAAACAATCATTATACTCATCATCTTTGCAATGGCAGGAATTTGCCTGGCAGATGAAAATTCAATTATATCCAGTAATTTTTCTTTAAGGGACACACCTAAGTATGGCAAAGGATTTACCCATTTTGACTATGTAAACCCCAATGCGCCCAAGGGCGGATCTGTAACTCTTTCCACAACCGGCACCTTTGACAGTTTCAATAGATATGCCCAGAGAGGAGATTCAGCCCAGGGAAGTGAACAGCTCTATGACACCCTTATGACTGCTTCCGATGATGAAATAGATGTACTCTACCCCTTAATTGCCCGGCAAATAGAATATTCAAAAGACTATACATGGATTATTTTCACCATCAATAAAAAGGCAAAATTCCAGGATGGGAAAAGCATTACGGCCCAGGACGTGGTGTTTACCTTTAACAAGTTTATGACACAAGGGGTTCCCCAGTTTAAAAGCTATTATAAAAATGTCGCCCATGTTGAGGCTTTAGATTCCCACAAAGTAAAATTCACCCTTAAAAAAAGCCAGTTGGATCTTTTGCACTCCCTTGCAAGCCTTGCCGTTTTACCAAAGCATTATTGGGAAACACGAGATTTTTCCGAACCCACCACCCAAATTCCCATGGGCAGTTCCGGCTTTACCATTGATTCCTTTAAAATGGGGCAGTATGTGGTGGTAAAAAGATTAAAGGATTATTGGGCAAAGGACCTTGCCGTCAACAAAGGTCGGCATAATTTTGATTTTATCCGGTATGACTATTACAAGGACGAAATCGTCACCCTGGAAGCATTTAAAGCCGGAGAGTTTGATTTCAGAGCGGAGAATGTGGCAAAACAATGGGCCACACTTTATAAAGGGGAAAATTTTGACAAAAAGAATATTATAAAGGAAGAAATCCCCCATGAAATCCCCCAGGCCATGCAGGCGCTTATCTTTAACACACAAAAAGAGGTGTTCAAGGATGTAAGGGTTAGGGAAGCTTTGACTTATGCCATGGATTTTGAATGGATGAACAAACATCTTTTTTATAATCAATATACAAGAACACGCAGCTATTTCCAGAATACTGAGTATGAAGCAAAGGGTCTGCCATCTGAGCAGGAGATCGCATTTCTTGAACCGGTTAAAGGTAAAATCCCGCCACGGATTTATACTAAAGAATATCACCCGCCTGTAATGGACGGCAGCGGCAATATCCGCACCCAGATGAGAATTGCTCTTTCCATTCTTAAAAAAGCGGGTTGGCAGATTATCGACCGGAAAATGACCAACATACAAACCCAAAAAATCATGGAGTTTGAGCTGCTGCTGTACTCTCCCACCATGGAACGAATTGCCATTCCTATCCAGGACAATTTAAAAAAACTTGGAATTGCCATGAATATAAGGAGGGTTGATACCACCCAGTTTATCAATCGGATGCGGGCACGCAGCTTTGATCTGATTTCCGGCGGATATTCAGCAAACACCTTCCCTTCTACCAATTTGAGAATAGTATGGCATTCAGGATTTCTCGACTCCACCTATAATACAGCCGGAGTAAAAGATCCTGCCATTGATTTTCTCACGGAAAAAATAGCCCAGAACCAGACCAACAAACAAGCTCTTTTGTATTATGGAAGGGCTCTTGACCGGGTACTCCAATATAATTTCTTTGTCATCCCGGAATGGCACTTAAGTAAGTTTCGAGTCGCCTATTGGAACAAATTTGCAAGACCTGCCTTAAGACCAAAGTATTCCATCGGGTTCATTGATACCTGGTGGATTGATAAAGAGAAACAGGCATCTTTGCCCAACCGGAATATCAGACAATAGCAGAATGTCAAACAATACCGGAATATTAAAAAAAAAGGATAACCAGTAAAAAAAATATCATGGGCTCATACATCATTCGCAGACTGCTCTTAGTCATCCCGACCCTGATTGCCATTGTCACCATCAATTTTTTTATCATCCAGATTGCTCCGGGAGGACCCGTTGATCAATTTATTGCAAAAATGCAGGGCCTTGATTCCGGCATTATGGAGCAGGTGACAGGCTCTGGTAAAACCGAGCTCAAACAAACAGACCTAAAAGAAACAAGCACTTACAGAGGAGCCCAGGGCCTTGACCCGGAGGTGATTGCCGAAATCGAAAAACGTTTCGGATTTGATAAACCCATCCATGTTCGATATTTTAAAATGCTCAAAGATTTTTTCTTCTTTGATTTTGGGGACAGCCTTTTTCGGGGCAGATCAGTTGTGGAGCTCATCGTGGAAAGAATTCCCGTTTCTGTTTCCCTGGGTCTGTGGAGCACCATCATCATCCACCTTGTCTGTATCCCCCTAGGCATTAAAAAAGCCTTAAAACATTCTTCACGATTTGATATCTGGACAAGCTCGGTGATCATCGTGTGCAATGCCATCCCTGTATTTTTGTTTGCCATTCTTTTGATCATCCTTTTTGCCGGAGGCACCTATTTTAACTGGTTCCCTTTGCGGGGGCTTGTTTCAGTAAATTTTGACCAGCTGTCCCTTGTGGGAAAAATCCTTGATTATTTCTGGCATATGGCGCTTCCCACTCTTGCTCTCGTGATCGGCGGGTTTGCAACCCTGACATTTTTAACCAAAAACTCTTTCTTAGATGAAATCAGCAAACAATATGTGGTCACGGCAAGGGCCAAGGGGCTCACGGAAAACAAAATTCTTTACGGCCATGTTTTCAGGAACGCCATGATCCTTGTCATTGCAAGTTTCCCATCTGCATTTATCGGCCTTTTTTTTACCGGCTCCATGCTCATTGAGGTCATTTTTTCTTTGGACGGCATGGGGCTGTTAGGTTTCCAGGCCACTCTCCAGCGTGATTTTCCCCTCATGTTTGCAACACTTTACATATTTACCCTCATGGGTCTGATATTATCAATTATCAGTGATATCACCTATACCATTGTAGATCCCAGAATTGATTTTGAGAAAAGGTAAAGTTCTTGAAAAAAATTAATCTGATAAAATTTAGACTGGAAAAAATAAATCAGGAAAGATGGAACCGGTTTCGTGCCAACAAACGCGGATACTTAAGCCTGTATCTTTTTTCTATTTTATTTGTCCTAACTCTTTTTTCAGAACTGATCTCCAATGACAAACCCCTTTTGATCTATTATGATTCAAGTTTTTACTGCCCCCTTGTTAAAGAGTATGCAGAAACCCAGTTTGGCGGAGAATTTGAAGCTGCTGCCGATTATAGGGATCCCTATGTAATTGAGCTGATAAATAAAAAAGGATGGATGATCAATCCTGTTATTCCTTTTTCCTATAACACAATCAACTACAACCTTAAAGGCCCTGCCCCGTCTCCTCCTTCAAGAACCAACTGGCTTGGGACGGACGACAGGGGGAGAGATGTTGTAGCCCGCCTTTTATACGGGTTTAGAATTTCAGTGTTTTTCGGTCTGACTTTAACCATCTGCTCTTCTGCCATCGGGATTGTTGCAGGAGCATTACAAGGTTACTATGGCGGAACCGTTGATATTTTCGGTCAGAGATTTATCGAGATTTGGTCAAGCCTTCCCACGCTGTTTCTTCTCATTATCCTTTCCAGTGTGGTCCAGCCAAATTTCTGGTGGCTTTTAGGCATAACCCTCATGTTTGGATGGATGTCCCTTGTGGGAGTTGTCAGGGCTGAATTTTTAAGAGGCCGAAATTTCGAATATGTAACGGCGGCAAAGGCCTTGGGGTTAAGCGACACCAAGATTATTTTCAGGCATGTTCTTCCCAATGCCATGGTGGCCTCCATTACCTTTATGCCCTTTATACTGGGTGGTTCCATCACCACTCTCACCTCCCTTGACTTTTTAGGATTTGGCCTGCCAGTGGGTTCGCCTTCCTTAGGAGAACTTTTAGCCCAGGGAAAAGCAAATATGCAGGCACCCTGGCTTGGATTATCCGCTTTTATTCTTTTGTCTCTCATGTTCAGCCTGCTGGTCTTTATCGGTGAAGGGGTCAGGGATGCCTTTGATCCGCGCAAAGTATATTAGGATATTGGTGTATTAAAAATATGAATAAAACCATATTGACCATAAAAAACTTAAGCATATCCTTTAAAATGGGGACACGGATCACCAAAGCTGTTGAAAATGTGGACCTTGTGCTCAACAAAGGAGAAACACTTGCCCTTGTGGGTGAAAGCGGGTCCGGCAAGACTGTCACAGCCATGTCTATCCTGAAACTGCTCCCGGAATCAGCCACATACCCTTCCGGTACCATTGAGTTTGACAAAAAAGACTGTCTTACCACTTCAGATAAAGAGATCCGAAAAATCCGGGGTAATAAAGTCGGGGTCATCTTCCAGCAGCCCATGACATCTTTAAACCCGCTTCACAGGATCGGAAAACAACTCAAGGAATCCATATTTCTCCACCAGCATATCTCAAACTGCGAAGCTGATGAAAGAGCTCTTTTATGGCTTGAAAAAGTAGGGCTTAAAAATCCATCCAACAAGCTTGCTTCATTTCCCCACCAGCTTTCCGGAGGGGAAAGACAAAGGGTCATGATTGCCATGGCATTGATAAACGAGCCCGATATCCTGATTGCCGACGAACCCACCACTGCCCTGGATGTAACAGTCCAGGCCCAGATCCTCAACCTTATCCGCGATCTTCAACAAGAAATGGGAATGGCCATCTTGTTTATCACCCATGATCTGACCATTGTCCGAAAAATAGCAGATCGTGTAGCAGTCATGAAGGATGGACAGATTGTAGAAACAGATCTTCCTGAAACCATATTTACCAAACCTGCACACCCCTATACACGGCATTTGATCAATTCAGAACCAAAAGGCCGGCCCGACCCGGCCAGTGATGATGATGCAACCCTGATTAAAGTGGAGCATTTAAAGGTCTGGTTTCCTATTCAAAAGGGTATCCTTAGAAGAATCGTGGATCATGTAAAAGCCGTGGATGACATATCCTTTACCATTAAAAAAGGCCACACTCTCGGCATTGTGGGCGAAAGCGGATCAGGTAAATCCACCACAGGCTTTGCCATTTTAAAACTAAACAAAAGCCAGGGGAAAATCACCCTGGGAGAAAACAGCCTCAATGATATGGATAAACTTGCCATCAGGCAATTGAGAAAAAGAATGCAGATCATTTTCCAGGATCCCTTTGGCAGCCTGAACCCGAGAATGTCCGTTTCCCAGATCATTGGCGAGGGATTAAGTGTCCATCATCCCGGCATGACCCCGGACCAGGAAGAAAACGAGATCATCGCAGTAATGGAAAAAGTCGGGCTTGATCCTGAAACCAGGCAAAGATATCCCAATGAATTTTCCGGAGGTCAGCACCAGAGAATCGCCATTGCAAGGGCCTTGATCTTAAAACCTGAATTCATGGTCCTGGATGAACCGACCTCTTCTCTTGACCGCTCTGTCCAATTCCAAGTCTTGGAACTACTCAAAAAACTCCAAAAAGAATTTCATTTGACCTATATTTTTATCAGCCATGATTTAAAGGTCGTCAAATCGCTTTGCCACGACATCGTGGTCATGAAAGACGGCGTCATCGTAGAAACCGGCGATTCAAACAAAATCTTCTCTCATCCAGAGCATGACTACACCAAGCAACTGATTGCAACAGCGTTTCAAGGCCAACAATTCTGAAAAGATTTTTTACAATTTTTTAAAAAATAGGGGTTTTCCCTTATTGCTTTTGCGCCCGCCCTTATATAAGTAGTAAATAGTCTGTAAAATTGTTTTGTTTCAATGATATCGGGCTGCAAAGAATGTAACCGACAGAGCGAAGCTTTGCCCCCCCTTTTAAAAATTTAAGTTTTATTAAAAGTTACTGTTTATAGGGATTTCGAGTCGACTGGGTATACCTCAAAAGACTTTATTCAACCATTTAGCCAAAATGCCAACATTGGCAAAATGGCTAAATAGAAGTTTACGTGTGACCTCTGGGTTATCAAAAGGTTTTACTGTATTAAGGCAACTTTTTGAAAAGAGCCCAACATCAAAATGAATCGGAGTTTACTGTTAGTGGAGGATATATGGGAAAAAAAGCCGTTTATGATACTATCGCAGATCTTTATAAACAATCAAAAATGCTGCCCTTCCGGCTGCATATAGAGCAGTTTACACTACTGAAACTATTAGGGGATGTTAAAGGAAAAACAGTTTTAGATCTGGCCTGCGGGGAGGGGATCTATTCCCGTAAAATCAGCAGCTTAGGAGCAACCCTTGTGGTTGGGGTGGATATCTCTCCCAAAATGATTGAACTGGCCCGGAAGGACCGAACTTCAGGAAGAAGCGAATTCATTGTGAAAGATGTGGAGGTTCTAGGAAAGATTGGGGACTTTGATATTGCGGTGGGCATGTACCTAATGAATTATGCTAAAACACCAAAGCAACTCATGCGCTTTTGCCGAGCGGTTGCTGTGAATCTTAAATCAGGTGGTCGTTTCGTCGGGTTTAACGATTATCCCCATAATCCCCAGGAAAAGTATGGCACATATGAAAAATACGGTTTTAAAAAGACCACTGTTGCTGCTAGAAAAGAGGGAGATCCTATTACCTACTATATAACCACCCCGGATGGGCGGGAATTTCAATTTGATAATTTTTATTTATCTCCCGAAACATATGAAAAAGCATTTAAACAAGCCGGATTCTCCTCCTTTAACTGGGAAGGCCCCTGGCTTTCGGAAGAGGGCACTGAAAATTACCCCGAGGGTTACTGGGATGATTTTATGAACCATCCTCCGTTATGTGGAATGAGCTCCCGGTTATAAAGGGTTGGTAACAGAAGCTCTGATGGCATGCCTGGATTGGATTTTTATCAGGCCGGAAGTCTCCTGTGTACATGATGTAACTGATAAGGAAAACCTGGCATCCCGAAGTGTCATGGGAAAAATTGGAATGAGATATGAAAAAGATGTCGACCTTTATGATTCTATAGAAAAAGGAGGAGGTATGCTACTGTTTTACTCTATTGATCTCGAGGCTTATCTTTCTGGCCTATTAGTTATCTAAATCCTTTTTGAGTTTCATTCCTGCTCAAAATGCTATAAAAGAAAAGTCATGGATAAAAATAGTACACGACGTTCTGCAGCTGATTGGTTTAATGAAGGTTTAAGATGTTTCAATAAACCGGACGGGATTGGTGCTGTTCGGGCATTCGAGACGGTTGTCGAGATGGATCCTGCCTATCGTCACGAGGATGGTGACAATCCCTATTTTTATTTGGGCAAGATTTCCGAAATCGAAGGACGGATAAATGACTCGATTATGCTATACTCGAGCGCTTTGACACTGAACCCGTACGACGAGGAGAGCCTGATTGGCCGGGGAAGTTGTTATACAGTTAAAAAGAATCACGAAGTTGCCGTAGCCGATTTCAAAAAAGTGCTGGATATTCCTCCAGAAATCAGGAATGTGCAGTTAAAGCATGTACTGTACGCCATTGCGGAAAACTACCGCCAGAAAATGGATTACCCAAATGCGCTTCATTGGGGAGAAAAAGCACTCTCGGAAGACCCAGGAAATTATCGACATCAGGAATTGGTTGCAGAAGTCAAAAAACAGATGTGAGGTACTCTATAGAATCCTCCTGCTATACATATACCTAATGTAACCTTACGATATTCGAATTTTATATGCAATTTCCAAATAAAATTGGGGGAAAAAGGGGTCAAATCTGCCTTTGACCCTTGATGGATTAAAAATAGAGTCAACAAGCAACATGCACCGGATTTCACCGGTGATGTTGGATGTTCAGGGCCCCTAACTTGATTGGATATTTTCACCAAGTGTTTTGGGGTTTGAATTGAAAAGAAAAAATGAAAGGAAATAGAACAATGTTTAAAATTTTTTCACAAACAGACAAAAAAAAAATTTTTATTCCACCGGGTAGCACCATATTAGACGCTGCCCGTACAGCCAAAATCAATCATATGCATGTTTGCGGCGGCAATGCCCGATGTACAACCTGTCGAGTGGACATCAGGGATGGATTGAAAAATTGCCAGTGTAGAAATGAAAAAGAAAATAAAATAGCAGAAAAACTGGAATTCCCTGATAATATAAGATTAGCCTGCCAAACCAAAATAAACGGGAACATTTCTATCAGCCGTCCGGTCGTTGATGACTTGGATGTAAAAATCATCTTAAGGCAATTTGGAGATACACCTGGCCCAAAACTTGGGCAGGAAAAGGATCTGACGATCCTCTTTACCGATATTGTAAACTACACCTCTTTTGCTGAAGCTTTTCCTGCTTATGATGTCGTACACGTTTTAAATCGTTATTATCAAACCATGAACGAAATTATCCTACAAAACAAGGGGGTTATAAGCGATGTCGCTGGAGACGGTATCTTGTCGTTGTTCGGCGTGATGAAAGATAGCACAAATACTGTGTTGGATGCCATCAATACTGTTAGAGGTATGCAGTCGGCCTTGATACAGTTTAACCGTTATCTTAATCATATGTATGGCCGGTCTTTTGGGATCAGATCCGGGATTAGCTATGGAAAAGTAATTGTCGGCAATTTTGATACGGGTATGATGAACAAAATATCCGCCATCGGAGACTTGGTTAATTTGGCAAGCCGGATAGAATCCGCGAACAAGGATTTCGGCACGCAGATACTGATATCCCAATCGGCCTTTGAGAAAATAAAAGGCGCCGTGAAAATCCATAAAGTTTATCGTTCTAAACTAAAAGGCAAATCTGGAGAATATCTTCTTTATAACGTTGAGATCTGAATGGTATCAAATTTAATTTCAATAAAGAGGAAGATAACACTTATCTCACTTTCCTCGTGCCTGTTAACAAGCCGCTGCATATTGCCTGCGCAAATGAGCTAAACATTGACAATGCGTCCGGCATGCACTCAACCATGGGTTTTAGCCAATTTCTTAAACATATTGGCAAGGCCGGTGGACAAGGTATAAATGTTTTCTATGGGCAGGTTTTTATCTGCGGTACTGTCAAAAAACAGATTCAGATCTGATTCCAGCCCTTCTTCGGAATGATTGTAGCAAATCAACATGGGCAGCAGCGGCAAAGGATAGATAATCAGGGAAATATCGGCAGCATAATGATTTTGAACGGGCCGGCCGTTAAACAATTCCATGATGTCTTTGAAAAAAAAAGGATTTGTATCTGCCACCTGTTTAAAAGCACCCACACATTGATGCTCAAAAAACCGGGCCCAGTCTTTAGATATTTCAAGTTCTCTGAAAGGCACCCATGATCCGGTCAAAGATATTCCTTTGCTGCTTAATACATAATTTAAAACAGGTGGGGCGATCCATGGATTCACATGAATATCGGTTGAGATTTCACCATTTTCATCTATGCTAAAGTCTTTTCCGAAAATTTTTAATATGAGCCTGCCATTTAAAAATTTACCACCCAGTTTTTGGGCCCTGGATTCAAGATCAATCTTTTTTATCCGGTCTTTTAACTGACCCATTACCTTGATATAGTCCTGCTCAGATGTGGATTCATATTCCAATTTTTTCGAACCGTATTCTTTAAGAATGTCGTCACCAATAAACGGGCATTCACTTAAGGCGATCCGGCCTTGGAATACAGCCGCTGCGAAAGCTAAACACGTGGGTTTATTGCATTTTCGGCAATTGGTTTTTTCTAAAAGCTTAAAGACATCCATAGTATTTTTCAATTTAGTCATTGATTCAAACTCCTTTGTTTTCGTCAGCCTGAATTAATTTTTTTGCCAGCAGTCCGCTGGTCATAGCCAGAGACTCCGGGTCCAGATAATATTCGCTATGCTTTTGAAACAAGACCTTACAGTCTGCAGGGAAATCATCATCTGCATCGTTCACCAGCAACAGCAGTGATAATCGGGGCAGCACTGTAAATGAAACAGAAAAATCATAGGCCAACTCCATTTGTTGATCTGCTCCATTTATTTTTCCACATGCTGTTTTAAGATCAGCTAACCGTCCGGAAAAATGAGTGATGATCTTCCGGGTGGTATCTGAAGTAAGATAATTGGTATTGGTGAAATGGGATTCTTTTTTAAAATCCCGAAATGTGCACCAGTCTGCATCAATGTATAATTGATCCGGGCAAAGCAGGACATATTTGGATAAAATGACACAGGTCACATAGTCTGCTTTTTCATTGTTTGCATCAAAAATGCCATGGCCGGACACCTGATAGGTTTGATTAAAGAACGTAATCTGTGCGATATTGTTATTTACTTGAATCTCCAGTCGGTCTTTGATAGATGCCAAATCCACGGCTGCAATTTGCCTGCAATAGTCCTGGTAATGGTCTTCAAATATTTTTGAACGTTCAGTCATATGTAAGCTCCTCTATTCCTTTTATCCAGGCTTACCCTGGTGCTGCATTTAATTAACCCTAATTTTAGTATAAATACATCCCCCATTCGGGTGATTTTTAAAATATTTATAAATAATCCTATAGGACAACTCGGTTTCCATCTACTTTACTGGGGTGTTGACATCCAAATGGATGTCCCCTATGGTTAAAAAAAATCGAATTGAGCAAACATTCATGACATCACAACATCCAAATATAGGGTTTCACAGTTTACGGGTATACTCCATGGGCCGGGGTCCCGCAACCCAGCCTGCAGATAAACTCAAGGCATACATGATGGCGGATTTTGATTTTTCCATGGATATTGAATTTTTATTTCCTTATATCAATGCAGTGGCAAGAAAAACACAATTGTATAAAAACCCACCCCATATCCGATTCAATTTTGATCATACCCTGTGTGTTCTTCATCCTGATAGAGGTCTTGCCTCCCCCGTTGATGACAGTAAAGATGCAAGGGATTTCATAGTTCGGTTAATGGCATTTTTAAATGATATTTATCATCGAAAAGATCAGATCCCCCCCAGGTATAAATTTTTCAGTCAGACTGCCATCACCCAGATATTAAAACTGCTGCCCCAGACCAATTGCAATGAGTGCGGCTTTGACACCTGCATGGCCTTTGCTGCTATGCTTAGCAGACAGCAGACCATTCCAGGGCGCTGCCCGCATATCAGCCGACCGGTGCAGGAAAAAGCCATTTTCCCGATCCATGATAACGAAGGGAAGCTGCTGTCCACCATTTCCCTGGATATCGATAACACAGATAACGTGTCTGCCTTAAATTCAGCCAATCAATATATTAAAAGCCTGGAAAAAAAGATTCGACATTTATCTCGCATGAAAGAAGGGCAGCGGGATGAAGCCAACAAGCAATTACCGACCCCATTAAGCCAAAGGGAAATTCAGGTACTTCAAATGCTTGCCTGCGGCACCACTAATTTGGAAATTGCTCAATCGCTGAATATCAGCCCCCATACTGCAAAAAGTCATATTAACCATATTTTTAATAAACTCGCGGTGAACACCCGTGCTCAGGCTTCGGTTTGGGCCACTCAGCATCATTTTGTTTAACCTTTAATTTACTTTATTGATGCTATAATATGTGTGATATTGCTATGACTGGGATTTATATTAATCTTACAGTGAAAAAATAGCTCGACAGTATTTGAGAACAGGATCGCAGAGAGATTAGAGTTAGGTCAAAAGATAACCCAAAACCATTTAGGAGAATAAATCATATGAATCAGGTGATTGATCTGTTGAAAAACCATCGGTCAATTCGAAAGTTTAAACTGAAATCGGTCAGCATTGAAAAAGTGCATGCAATCATTGAGGCTGCCGGCTGGGCAGCCACATCAAATTTTATTCAGGCCTATACTGTAATCCATGTGAAAAATAAAGAAACACGAAAACAGATTGCCGCCCTTGCAGGCCCCCAGCCCTGGGTAGAAATAAGTCCGGTGTTCCTTGTTTTCTGTGCTGATTTAAAGAGAGCACAAACTGCCTGTAATTATGAAAATAAAGAGATGGTATCAGGGTATACCGAACAATTCATCATCTCCACAGTGGATGTAGCCCTTGCAGCTCAAAATGCTATGATTGCTGCGGAATCACTGGGCCTTGGTGGTGTTTATATTGGCGGTATTCGGAATGATCCTGAAACCGTTTGTAAACTTTTGAAAATCCCTGATCATGTTTACCCGGTTTTCGGTATGTGTCTTGGATACCCGGATGAAAACCAGGAACAAAAGCCAAGACTGCCGGTCAGGATGATCCTTAATGATGAGTACTACCAGGAGGATAATACAGACCTGGAAAAGTACAATGAAATCTGCAAAGACTATTACCAAACGCGTACCAATTCCTCCAGAGAAGACACATGGACACGTCAGATATCGATCATGATGAGCAATCCTGCACGTCCTCATATGAAAGCATTTTTGAAGAAAAGAGGATTTGAATTTAAATAACAAGGATAGTATTTGTAAAAAAACACAAAATATTAATATATATAAATAATATTATTTTGGCGGAAACCATGAAAATTAATACTCACGACAAGAACAAGATTCAGTTAAAAAAAGGGGGAGAGGCAGGGAGAAAATGAAGTATGTAGGAGCCCATGTCAGTATCAGTGGAGGCGTAGAAAATGCCCCTCAAAACGCGGAAAGTTTTAGAGCAAAATCCTTTGCCATGTTCACCAGAAATCAGAGGCAATGGTTATCAAAACCCCTGAATGCCAAAAATATCAACCAATTCAAGGAGAACTGCCGCAATAAAGGTTACAATTTTGAACACATCCTCCCCCATGACAGCTATCTGATTAATCTTGGACACCCGGAAGAAGAAGGCCTCCAAAAATCAAGGACCGCATTCCTTGACGAGATGCAGCGTTGTGAGCAATTGGGCCTTAAATATTTGAACTTCCACCCGGGAAGTCACCTGAATAAAATCGATCCTGACCATTGCCTGGAACGAATCGCCGAATCTATCAACCTGACTCTGAGCCGGACAGCGGGCATCACTGCGGTCATAGAAAACACGGCTGGTCAGGGAACCAACGCCGGGTATCGATTCGAACACCTGGCCCGAATAATTGGGAATGTCCAGGATAAGACCCGCATAGGGGTCTGCCTGGATACCTGTCATACTTATTCTGCCGGGTATGATATCAAAACTTTCAAGGCTTTTGAGAACACACTCCAGGAGTTTGACAATATAGTAGGCCTTAACTACCTGAAAGCCATGCACCTGAACGATTCCAAAAAATCCTTTGGAAGCCGTGTTGATAGACACGAGAGTATTGGAAAAGGTTCCCTGGGGATTGAGCCTTTCAAATTCATCATGAACGACCCGCGCTTTGACCATATTCCTATGGTTCTTGAGACACCTGATCAATCCATATGGAAAAAGGAAATCAGACTTCTTTATAGTCTTATGGATTGAAAACACAAAACAAAATTCACTGATCTTAGGAAGAAGCATGGTATACTCTTTTACAATATGAAAATACAAATACTAAATACGTCTCATCTCATGCTAAGAAGATTGGCAGCTTTGGTCTGGTATATCGGTATTTTAGTTCTGGCTTTTAAAAGTAGCCGTTTGATGCTTGAAGTCGATAAGGCAGGAATTCCTCGACTTTGGATTATACTGGCCTTTGGAATTGGCATTCTGATAGGGTGGGTTAAAGCAAGATATATGTTTGAAAAGCTGTGTCTGAAAAATTTAAAACGAATTTATGCATTAAAAGAACCCAGGATCTGGCAATTTTACCGACCCCGGTTCTTTGTCTTTTTATTCCTTATGGTTTCACTTGGCAAATATCTGCCCAGACTTATTCAAGGAAACAACTTGATGCTCATCCTTTTAGCCATTCTTGAACTCTCCATTGCAGTGGCTTTGTTAATTAGCAGTCATTGTTTCTGGAAAAGGGTGATGCAGAACAAGGACCTCAAATAATAACAAACAAATGCACCAAAGAAAGAAGATACGCAAATAAAAGAGAGGGGATATTTTATGAAATACAGAGGCATCAACCACCTTGCAATGGTGACAGGGGACATGGACGCGACCATCCGTTTCTGGCGTGACCTTATTGGTATGCGGTTAATAAACGGCTTTGGGGAAAATGGATTTCGACATTATTTCTTTGAAATTGATGAGAAAAACACCCTGGCTTTTTTTGAGTGGGACGGAGCTCAGCCTGTGGAACGAAAGCATCATGGGGTGCCGTTTAAAGGACCGATTGTTTTTGATCATATCGCTTTTGGCGTGGATTCAAGCGAAGAAGCATGGCAGATAAAAGATAAACTTGAAGCAGCCGGGTTTGAGTGTTCAGATATGATTGACCATGAGTTCATCCATTCAATTTATTCCTTTGACCCGAATGGAATTCCTATTGAATTCTGCTACGCGGTTGCAGGCCATGATATCCATAAAAATCCTGTTTTACGTGATGATGACCCGCCTCCTGCAGCCACGGAAGGTTCAGAACCCCAGCCTGGGAAATGGCCCCAGGTCACCCATCCTACTCCAAAGGAGGAGAGGTTTATCTCAAGCTGAACCGGTATAACCTTACATTTTAATATAATCGGGAGAGTAGTAAATGAGACAACATAACGGCACTCAGCTTTATGGGATTAAAAGACTTGTAACAGATCTTAAAATGGGTATGAACAAAGAACTCTCATCTCTTAGCATAAAGCAGAAGCTTGCCATGAAATACGTTTCTAAGGAAAGTAAGCTAACCAAAATTGGGAATAAAATTTACTCCAATACTTTTACGCCGTACTTCCCATCCATTGCCTATGATCGTTTTCTTAAAGGTGCTGTTGTTACAACAGCCGGAAAACCTTACCCTGTTGTAACAAATTTCGCTGTTACCCCACAATGTCCTTGCAACTGCTGGCACTGTTCTTTTTCAGACAGATCAAAAAAAGACATTCTTACACTGGATCAAATAAAAAAAGCCATATCAGAAGTCCAGGACTTAGGTGCAAGCGTTATCGGGTTTACCGGAGGTGAGCCTCTTTTACGCAACGATCTTGAAAAAATTATTGCATCAGTTGATGAAAGATCCATGCCAATAATATTTACAACAGGCTACAAACTGACTAAAGAGCGTGTGAAACGATTAAAACAAGCAGGGTTGGAAATACCTGTGATCAGCCTGGATCATTACAGTGCAGAAGTTCATGACAAAGGAAGACAGACAGAAGGCATTTATGATTATGCGTTGAATGCAATTAGACTTTTTCAGGATGAAGGGTTTTATGTGGCGATTTCCTTTGTCCCGGACAAAGCACTTGTCAGCAACCGGTCGGAAATTTTTAAGGTGATTGAATTTTTTAAGGACCTTGGGATCAATGATATGCGGCTCACTTCCCCAATCTTAAGCGGAAAGCTCACAGCAAAGCCTGAAGAGCAACTAACACGGGAAAATGTAAAAACCATTTTTGAAATTCAGAAACAATGCTCAAAGACAAAAGGGTATCCGGGTGTTTTTGCCTATGACTTTTTTGAAAGCGAGCAATATTATGGCTGCGGGGCTGGTTATAATTATATGTTTATTGATTCACAGGGAAATGTTTGTCCTTGTGATTTTACCATGCTTTCCTTTGGAAATATCCATGAACGACCCATCACCAAAATCTGGGAGGAAACAAGTAAAAACTTCAGCAAACCGGGCTGTTCATGTTATGCCAACCTGAGTAATGATTATATTTTTGCGAAGAAATCAGAAGAGTGGCCGCTTAAAAAAAAAGCAACCATTGAAATCCTTGCAGAATGTCCTTCTTATGATGAAAATAAATCCCCAGAATTTTATAAGCGCATGGGATGTTCAACAAATAAAGTTCCGTAATGATGAACATTAAAGATCAATACTTCGAATATAAAAAAAGGAAGGCCGAATGAGCAGACAACACATTGAAATACGACAATCATTTAATGCACCAGTTGAAACAATATTCAATATTTTAACGGATCATGAATCCTTTGGGAAAGTGATAGCAACGAAAGTCCGGCGGGTGGTCGATAGTAAGGAAGAAAATAAGAATGGGGTGGGTTCCGTCAGACGGATCTCCTCTTTTCCTGTGCCTGCTTTTGAAGAAACAGTCATTACATTCAAACCAAATTCCCTGATGGAATATATAGTCAGTAAGGGCAGCCCAATCAAAAATCATAACGGCCGAATGGAATTCTCAGAAGAGGGAGGAAAAACCAAACTCTGTTATTTTATCGACTTTGATCCAAGACTACCCTTCATACTTCTCGGCACTGTTTTAAAATCAGCTATTGAAAAGCCCATACGTCAAAGCCTGGAAAAACTTTCTAAACGCTATGCTTCCTGAAATATACAAGAAATGATAACTTCTGAATATCACTCCACCGTTGTTCTGCCAAAGATCGAAAAACCCTATCCTTCGATCCTGGAGTTTTTAAAAACACGGTTTCCCGGCATTGAAACAAAGACCTGGGAAACCAGGATTAATTCAGGAAAGGTGATAACTGAAAAAGGGGAGCCCATTTCCCTTGCCATGGCTTATGAACCCTTGAAAAAACTGCATTATTTCCGGGAGGTGGAAAAGGAATCAATCATTCCTTTTACCGAAAAGATTGTCTTTTGTAATGATGAACTTTTAGTGGCCTGTAAGCCCCATTTTCTTCCAGTAACCCCTGGAGGACCCTATGTGAACGAATGCCTGCTTCACCGCCTGAAAAAAAGAACAGGCAACAATGAGCTTTCACCCATCAACAGAATCGACCGGGAGACTGCGGGGCTTGTTCTATTCTCAATGAACAAAAAGACCCGAGGGCGCTACCAGGAAATGTTTATGAAAGGGGAGGTGAAAAAAACCTATGATGCAGTTACAAAGTATCCTTGCCGCCAGGAAAAAAAATCATGGACCGTAGAAAACAGGATTGTCAAAGGAGAGCCATGGTTCAGGATGAAAACAGCTCCGGGCAGGCCGAATGCCATCACAAAAATATCTTTTGTAAAGTCAAAGGGAAATAAAGCGCTGTTTCAATTAAGCCCTGTAACCGGCAAAAAGCATCAGCTGCGGCTACACCTTAGCGGGCTGGGATTTTCCATCCTCAATGACCGGTATTATCCAGTACTTTTGCCAAAGGAAAACAGGAGGTTTAATACCCCGCTTCAACTTCTTGCCAGAAAAATTCAATTTCGGGACCCAGTGTCAGCAATACGTGCCACCTATGAATCTGAACGTCGATTGCTTTTTGATTAAACTGCTGCAAGAATTCATTATCATTTCAATGTTACGATTGGAGATATAATGATTTTGCCGGTTGCTTGAAATGAAACCGGCAGATTTAAAAACAGCTATTTATTCTTTTTTTCTTTTTTGGCCAGCTTCTTTTCCTTGGCTGATTTCAATGGTTTTTTCTTTAAAGCTTTTTTTGTATCTTGTGATTTGGACATTTGGCACCTCTTCTTTATCTGGTTCAATATGTTAACATACTATCATCTATCACGACCAAATACAAACAATAAGCCCGGCCTTAAATCTATTAAAATTGGAGACAACAAATGGATATAAAATCAGTTTCATGCTTAAGTTTTTCGCCAACAGGAACAACCAGGGCAATTATAGAAAACATTGCGCAGGGTATGCAGGCAGAACAAATTAAGATGATGGATTGTACCAACCGTTCTCAGCGGGAAGGAGATTCTTTTGTTTTTAATAATGATATGGTCATTCTTGCTACCCCTGTTTATTATGGCCGTGTTCCCGAAGAGGTGGTCCCTTTTTTGAAAACATTAAATGGTCAAAATACACCTGTGGTGCTTGCCGTGGTTTATGGAAATCGGGAATACGAGGATGCGCTCATTGAACTTCATGATATTTCAGTGGCACAAGGATTCATCCCTGTTGCAGGGGGAGCTTTCATTGCTGAACACTCCTATTCTATAGCTTCCCGGCCAATTGCCCATGGCAGACCTGATTTTGATGATATTAAAAAAGCGCAGACCTTTGGCTCCAAAATAAAGGAAAAACTCAAAACCCTTGATTCCCTGGAGAATATAGAGAAAATTAGTGTTCCTGGAAATATTCCTTATATAGAACCTAAAAACCTGCATATGATCAAACAAGTTCGTAACACATTATCCTTTACGCCTGAGACTGACGCAGACAAGTGTACCCAGTGTAACCTGTGTGTAGAGGTGTGCCCCACAAAAGCGATTGATCCGGAAAATGTTTCTAAAATTGACAAATGGCAATGCATGATTTGCTTTGCATGCATTAAAAATTGTCCATCAGAGGCCAAACAAATGACAGATCCACATTTTAACGAGGCGATTCAACAATTACAAATGTCATGTCAGGAAAGAAAAGAACCTGAGATATATATTTAAAAAAGCCGTCTTGAAACGCTCAGTTGTAATCGGCAAAAATCTTTATCCGAAAGCCGCATCCGGCATTGCCATAATCGAAGGAATCGTGTTGATTAAGGCATCCATTTTACCCATTGTCGAAGGCAGTATCCAATCTATGAAATATTCGGCTGTTTTAAACTGCCCCTGATAGAAAACTTTATCCTTCTTTTTTGCTTTTTCTATCTTTTCTGCGGCTGTGACAGAACGCCAAAGTTCAAACCAGCCAAGGCACACATCTCCTGTGACATCTAAAAAGGGCTGGGCAGTTGCAAAGGCATCCAATACTTTTTCAGACATGGCCGCCATTCCCATATGCATGGCCACCTCTCCGAGTTTAATAACGGCCAGTTCAACTTTTACTGCTGATTTCTCGAGGTGTTCAATTTTTTTAGCCGCTGCTATGGTTTTATTCATTTCACCCAGAAGATCCATAAACGGTTTTCCTTTTTTAAATCCAAGCTTCCTGCCCAACAGGTCCATGGATTGAATGCCGTTGGTACCTTCATAAATACTGGTAATCTTGCAGTCCCTTAGCAATTGTTCCTGGGGAAATTCCCGAATAAAGCCGTAACCGCCGAAAACCTGTACCCCCTGAGTACAGATTTCAAAGGCACGGTCTGTGCAATAGGCTTTCACGATTGGAGTTAAAAGTTCAATCAGGCCTGAGTATTTTTCTTTTTCTTCTGTGTTTGTGGCAGTTTTATGTTTGTCAAAACAAAGGGCAGTATAATAAATAAGGGCCCGCATGCCATCCACATAAGCTTTCATGGATAAAAGCTGACGCTTGACATCCGGGTGGTTAATGATCGAAACTTTTTTTGGATTGTGGTCAAATATTTTTAAAAGGTCTATTCCCTGAACCCGCTGCCTGGCATAGTTAACTGCATTGAGATAGGAAGCCGATGCAAAGGCAAATCCCTGCATCCCGACACCCAGGCGGGCCTCATTCATCATGACGAACATGGCCTTCATCCCTTTGTTCTCTTCTCCAAGTAATTCTCCAATGCACTTTCCTTTAGAGCCAAATGATAAAGAAGCAGTGGAATTACCATGAATGCCCATTTTTTTCTCAAGCCCTGTGCAGACCACGTCGTTTTGATCTCCCGGGCTTCCATCTTCATTGATCCTGTATTTGGGAACCAGGAATAAGGAAATACCTTTTGTCCCTTCAGGTGCACCTTCAATTCTCGCCAGAACCGGGTGGATGATATTCTCTGTAAGATCATGGTCGCCGCCTGAGATGAAAATTTTATTGCCGGTTATAGTGTAAGTTCCGTCTGTGTTTGGTACGGCAGTCGTTGAAAGGTTGCCAACGTCTGAACCGGCTTCCGGCTCTGTCAGGCACATGGTGCCTGCCCATTTGCCCGTATACAAATTTGTAAGGTATCGTTCTTTTTGTTCTTTTGTTCCAAATTCCTCTACCAGTTTGCCGGCTCCATGGGTCAGCCCCATGTACATCACAAATGCACTGTTTGCACCGGTAAACCATTCTCCGGCAACCGTTGCGATTATCTGAGGCATCCCCTGCCCCCCGTATTTGGGATCATCGCACATGGCAAGCCACTCGCCCTCACAAATAAGCTGATATGGTTTGTGAAAGGATGCGGGAATACGGACGTTACCATTTTCAAGGTGGCATCCTTGTTCATCACCATCCTTGTTTGTGGGTAAAATCTCCTTTATTGCCAGGTTTCTGGCTTCGGAAATGATCATGTCCATGGTTTTTTTATTAAATTCCGAAAATGTGTCATGTCCGGCCAAGTCGGCGGCATTAAACATTTCGTGAAGAACAAATTCCTGGTCACGCTTGTCTGCGATAAATTGCATTTTTTTCTCCAATTATTATTTTTTTAAGATTCCAGTGGTGAACATTTTAAAAATCAATGAAAGCCGTTTGCTCATTTCATCATCGGATTCATCTTTAAATAGGCATGCCCATGCAGCGGAATGAACAATATCACTGAACAGTTCGGCCAGGTCTCGGCTGGAATATGGTTTGAAATCACCTTGTGATATCCCCTGCACGAAAATATCTTCAAACAATGTTACCATTTTTTCATGGAGTTTATTGACCTTCTGGTTTAGCTTGGGCATAGCAACTGCATCGATGTTGCTCCGTTCCGAGATATATATACGGGCGACGTGTCTATTGGCTTTGTAGAATTTTGCCTGGGCCAGTAAAATCGAGTCGAGTCTTTTGGATACGCTGACTGTGGTGTCCTGACTGATCTCAAACAGGATCTGTCCTAAATCATGTACCCTGTGGATAACCATTTCATGGTACATCTGTTTTTTACCTGAAAAATATTTATAGATGGTTCCAAGCGGGTACTGTGACGCGCTGCTGATCTGGGCCATTGTTGTGCTGTGAAACCCTTTTTCTGAAAATATTTCAAGAGCAGTTCCAAGTATTTGTGCCCTTTTCCTTTTATCATCCATTTCTTTTCGGGTTAACTTTTCCATAAATTACCTATGCTTTCATTAAAGTAGAATGAGCATTCTATATATAGAATATTGGTTCCGGTCAAGAGATTTTGTCGATTGCTTGGACAACAGGAAATAGCATTAATTGGTGTTTGATCGAAAACTCACTCATCTGCTTCGTTGCTACAAAATTTTGCCAAATTATAAAACTGGCCTCATGTACTACAGTACACTCCGGGTTCAAAATTTCTTGCGCCTTGCATATGAACAACTTTGTGAGCATGCGCTCCTCTACGAGCCATCCAAACACGGGTTTCCGGTCAAGCACTAATTAAGAAAGCTGCACAATCTCCAAAATAACTCAGAATTTTTATAACGTGATTCTCACTGATATAAAAATGCCTGGTATTTTCGGTGACCAAATTCTTGATTATCTGCGGAATAAAATTAAGAAATCAACGCCAAGAACTGGGTAGACTCCACTCTTTTGCTATGGATGATATATTGGTTCGATGGCAAGACGCCTGCCATCAGCATCGTTAAGCATGCCTTTCTTACGAAAATGAATAAGTTATATAGGACATTTCACATCCATTACCAAAGGCGATATGCATACAGTTTTCTGCAGGGTTAAACACCATACTGGCGAGAGTTTTTGAAAAAGGTGCTTTGCGGTGCGGATGGGCGCATATTGACAGGGGGTAATATGTGTGATCCGACAACATCTTCTGGGCTGTCTGAATATTAATGCGGCCTGCATAATCTTTAATCAAGTGATCCATTGCCCGATGGCGGGTAAATGTCGAATTATCGGGATTTTTCAATTTTATATCACTCTTTGCCATGGCTTTGTCGAGTATATGGTTAGCATGTATCAGGTGGCTGTCACTGTAGGTTTCACGGAAATATGACGATGAACATTCCACATTACAAATACCCTCCGTTGAGTGGGCCAGCAAAAAATTGTTCGGAACAGCCCTGGGAACCTCCTTTAAATAAGTGACTGCCGATTCCAAGGTCTCTTTGCGAAGAATCTCACGAATCAATATGTTTGTTGGTAGTCCCGGAGCTCGCTCACCATTGTCGATTCCCATCCAGAGCAGACACAATCCGCTGGAATTCATTCCCATATATGCCGGTATTCCCGGATGAGTGTAAATCAAGGTTTCCAGACCGGATTCATTTTTATGATGGACGACTAAATCCTTTTGTCCCGCAGCCCAGTGGTCAAAACGTTCGTCATTATTCTGTCCGCAAAGCAGCCGGCCGTCTTTTGTAGAGCCTGCCATGGCGGCAAATCCAGTGCAGTGATCCGGGGCATGGTAATTGAACCATTTTTCATATGCACAGGAAAGAAGCAGTATATCCTCGAACTGCACTCCCGATCCTGCCGCCATCCCCTTCATCTCTTCCAGTGTCCGAGGGGCATGTTCCTGGACATATGGCAGCAGAGTGCGGGCATTGGGCAGCCAGTCGTGCAGGGTCAGGCCATCTTGTTCCCGTGCCGCATGCTCATTTGATTCCAGCATGGTGAAGATACCTTCCCGGCATTCCCGCCCGATGGCAAATCCACGCTGATAAGCGCTCCCTATAACTTCAATATACCTGCAGTGCATTTGTTGCTCTCCTATTATAATTCTTTGCTATCTTGCTCGACATTTTTCAGTATTTAGTCGATGAGATACTCTATTGAATTGATGTTGAACCGATATTTGTCACCCCTGTAAAGATAGTAACCAACTTCAATGGGAACATTGCTGGCATCATAGGCAATGAATTCCAATTCGATGCATGCCTCAGGTTGAGTCCATCCGAATATCTTCATCTCATTTTTTTTTGGTAAAACTGCAGTAAAAGTCTGGTTGGAGTGATGCGGGACGATATTGTATTCCTCTTTGAGCATAGGATAACGGAGGCCGGAGAGACCAGTATTTAATAAATTCTTAAATTCCGAATAAGGCATATAATTCTTCTCGATTACGATTGGTGCTCCATCGGAATAAAATACCCGCAGACTGTAAATAGCACGCGTGTCTCCGTTTAAATCCAGCAGTTGAACAATGCGATCATCTGCTTCAACAACTTCCATCGCCACTGTTTTTGAACTCGGTTTCATGCCGTAACGTTCCATGTCCTTGAAAAAACCGGTCGTGATGTCAAGACTGTATATGAACTCCTTGGGCATTTTAGCGATAAGGAAAGTTCCCTGTCCTCTCCGCCTGACAACCATCTCTTCAACCACCAGTTTGTCGAAGGCCTTCCTCACAGTCATGCGGTTTACGCCAAACTTTTCTGCAATCGACATTTCCGTAGGTATTTTTTCACCCATCTTAAATTTATTTCGTTTTATCATGCCGTGGAGGTAGTCGTAAATTTGCAGATATTTTGGAACTCTTTCTTGTAAAGGGCGATACATGAAAAAATTGTTCTCCTTAAATATTTGGTGCCGTCAATAAAAGAGCTGTTTCTATTTTTCAATAGGCCTGCATGGGAATAAGCGTTCCAACTCGATAATTGTTTATGAATCCCACACTTCAAAGAAAATATCAATGAAGAGCAAAAAATGGGGTTCATTAAAAAAATTCAATTGACATGAATGAAAATGCATTATACATACAATTAAATGTAACTTTGTATATACATTTAAATTGATTTTTGCAACTCTAATTTCAATACCAGCAAGAATAATACGAGACCCGCAGGTTTTTTTGTCAACCAGATAACTATACAATTAAAGGGAGGACAAAATGAAAGAGCACAACATGGATAATCAACTGACCCGTCTGATGGACCGCTTATCTTCAGGAGCAATCACCCGCAGAAAATTCATTGTGAAATTAACTGCCCTGGGTGTGATGGCCACCCTGCCATTAGGCATTGTGAACAAAGCAGCATTTGCGGCAGCCCCTGTAAAAGGGGGAACCTTAAGGCTTGCCATTGGGCATGGCTCCACAACCGAAAGCTATGATCCGGCCACATTGGCAAGCGGATTTCAGACCGTTATGAGCCGGGCGATGAATAACACCCTTACCGAAATAGATCCCAACAACAAGTTGATCCCGTGTCTGGCTGAATCCTGGGAATCAACACCTGATGCTGCAAAATGGGTATTTAAGCTCAGGAAAGGAGTGGAATTTCAGAACGGCCGTTCCCTAACTTCCGATGATGTGATTGCCACCATAAATTACCACCGGGGAAAAAACACCAAATCGTCCGTGAAACCCATCGTAAAGCCAATCAAATCCATAAAGGCTGACGGCAAATATGCCGTAGTTATAGAATTGAACGAAGGCAATGCCGATTTCCCATACAATCTTGACCGGCCCGGCCTGGGGGTATACCCGGCTGCTGCTGACGGCAGTCTCGATTGGAAGTCAGGCAACGGGACCGGTGGTTATATTCTTAAAAAATTCGAACCCGGCGTGCACGCTTACTTTGAACGAAACCCCAACTACTGGAATGGAAAACGCGCCCATGTGGATGCTGCCGAGCTACTATCAATAAAAGATGCGACCGCACGGATCAATGCACTGGCTACCGGAGAAGTCCATGTAATCGACCAGGTAGACCCCAAAACTGCCCATCTTCTTGCGAAAAAAGAGGGTGTGCATGTGGAGGAATCAACCGGACCACTGCACTACACCTTTCCCATGCTGACAGATACGGAACCGTTCAATGACATTAACGTTCGACTCGCCCTCAAACATGCCCTCGATCGAGAGGAGCTGGTCAGGGTGATTTTAAAAGGTCACGGTACCATTGGTAATGATAATCCCATCGGCCCTTCGTATCGGTATTTCAGCAAAGATCTTAAACCCCATCCCTACGACCCGGACAAAGCAAAATTTTATTTTAAAAAGGCTGGAGTCAGCAACCTTTCCATAAATTTGAGTGCAGCTGACGCCGCCTTTGCAGGGGCTGTTGATGCTGCGATTCTGTATAAGGAACACGCCGCCAAAGCCGGCATTAATATTAAAGTGGTCCGTGAATCCAATGATGGTTACTGGTCCGCAGTCTGGTTAAAAAAACCTTGGTGCGCCTGCTATTGGGGCGGTTATGCTACGGAGGATCTAATGTTTTCCACCGGATATTCAGATGGTGCCGCCTGGAATGACACCCATTTCAAACATAAGCGCTTCAATCAACTGCTTACAATCGCACGATCCGAACTTGACGATACCAAACGTAGGGATATGTATGTAGAGATGCAACGTATTGTAAGAGATGATGGTGGCACAGTGGTGCCCATGTTTGCCAACAACATTGATGCCCGCACCAACAAGGTTGCCCATGGCAAAGTATCTGGCATTACCGCGTTAGATGGCCGTCGAATCATCGAAAGATGGTGGAGAGTGTAGGCATGGCCATGCATCAGGCGAATCCAAGGGATGTCTTCAAATTTCAGAAATGATATTTTATTTTGTGTCTTTTGAAAAGTTTAGCTGATATCCGCAATATTATTTTTTTTTTAACATACTGCAACCCTTCTGGGAAATATACCCCGCCCGCATGCGGGTGGGGTATTTAAAATGTAATTGGTGTAATTGATATTAGGGATACTAACTATCTCTTCATCAAGGTCAGTTTTCTTGTAATCCCTTATGGCAATCTTGGCCTGGTAGTGGTTATCAAAACGCACGGTTGAGAAATGAAATGTTGAGCCTTGAGAATTTTGATATTTGTTGCAGATCACAGGCGTGATAGATATTTCGGTATGAGAATAATACAACTATGATAATGATGCGATATGAAACTTGAGATATTTTGCCAATACTACAAATCAAATCATTCAAATGGTTGCGGTTTGGTGAAAGCTTTCTCAGATTAGATACGCGCTATGTCCGCTGATGTGTGATGAGGACTGGTGGATATTCTCAGTCGCTATTCGCAGGCCTTTCTTTGGTTACAACAGTATGATAAGTGATTGATTGAAGAACCGGAAGGACAATCCAATGGCAGGCCTGGATCATTATGTATTTGATAGGAACAACAATGGAAATTTTGTTAGCTGATATTGAAGATTTGGAACAGATTTTGTATTTACAGAAATTGGCCTATAAAAGCGAGGCAAAAATCTATGAGGATTACGGTATCCCACCCATGACACAGAGCATTGAAGAGATACGAGATGAATTCACAAGTCATGTCTTTTTAAAAACCGTTTATGAAAATAGTATAATCGGCTCGGTAAGAGCATACTTTGATGATAACTCCTGCTTTATCGGCCGACTGATTGTTCACCCTGAATTTCAGGAAAAAGGCATTGGGACTAAGCTTATGAATGCTATGGAAGCCCATTTTAGTGAAGTTCAAAGATATGAATTATTTACAGGGACAAAGAGCACAAAAAATATTTGTCTTTATAAAAGAATGGGATACAAACCTTTCAAGGAGCAAGTAGTAAATGAATCCCTTTCATTGATTTATATGGAAAAACGATACTAACAGTCTGAATGCTGCCTTAAAATGGTTGGCTTTGACCGCTCTTCATGGCGTAAACAGCAATGCAAATAAGATTTCCATAAGGTCCATGGTATTTAAAAAGGCAATAAAATCACAACAGAAGAATTGATCGGTTATCAAATCCTGTTTTCTCTATTGCCATGCCTGAATTTGTTATTAATCATTTTTTATTATGCCATTTTTATTATGCAATGATACGTTCGGGAAATGTATAAACTGCAAAATTGCTGCCCCTGACGAATCCCACAATGGTGATCCCCATCTGACGTGCCAGAAGTATGGTCTGATGCGTGGGAGCCCCTCTTGAAACAATGATGGGAATGCCAAATTGTTTTGCTTTGTAAAGAATCTCGGATGAAATCCTGCCCGTAACCATCAGGAGCAGGTCTGTTGCTTTTGTCTTGTCTAAAAGCAGTTTGCCGATAACCTTATCTACTGCATTATGCCTTCCGATATCGTCAATGGAAAAGTCTGGTAACGCACCGCTAAAGCTTACAGTCGCAGTATGAACACCACCCGTCGTCCTGTGTAAGTCAGAAGAGGACTGCAGCCATTTCATAGACTTGATCAGGTTTTGTGACCTGACCTTTAGATTTGTTGTCAGAGGATATCGGCTGGAAAGTTCAATAATGGACGTATACATAACTCCTTTGCCACATCCGGAAGTATATACTCTTTTCCCCAAATCTGCAGGATCAATAAAATGATCGGTTTTAACATCAATACGCCATTTGATCTCATTACATTCATAAATGGTAATATCACCCGCAGACTGAATCAATCCGGAAGTATACAAAAACCCATATGTGAATTCTTTCAAATGTGATGGAGTACACATCATGGTAGCGATCTCCTCATCATTCACAACAAAGGTGCATGGAACCTCGGAGGCAACAGGTACCTTTTCCCCAAATGCCCTTCCATTATCATGACGGGTTATGTTATAAATAATTGAAGTCCCGAACTCAATGGTATCACTCATAACTATTTTCCTTTTTGAAAGGTGTTTTCAAAGACAAATCAGTTACATTAACATAATACGGATTTTCTTTAGCGCAAAGGATGAAATGTCAGGGTACAAGATGAAAGTTAAAGATATTTTGAACAAGTAACAACTGATCCTTTCCAACGAACTGTAATCAAAGACAAAACTAAAGGAGACAAAAAATGAAATATATTATAGTTAGTCAAAAAACGATCGATCAGGCTGCCAAAGATCTTGAGGCTGCTGTCATTCGTAACAAGTTTGGTGTTCTTCATATACATGACCTTAAAGCAACAATGAAGAAGAAGGGAGTAGATTTTTCAAATGAATGCAGGATTTTTGAGGTTTGCAATCCGCAAAAGGCCCATGCAGTTTTAACTAACGACATGAGCCTGAATATGGTTTTGCCTTGCAGAATTTCTGTTTGGCAAGAAAATGGTGAAGTAAAAATAGGGACCCTGGAGCCCACAAAGCTGTTGTCTGTATTGAACGATAATGAAGATTTAAAACAGATTGCCAAGGAAGTTGAAACAACAATTAAAACTATAATCCAAGAAGCAAAATAGCATGCATCACCGTCTTCTCTTTTCTCTTTTTATCTCTCATTATGCCCTGTCTGACAAAATATTTTTTTCTTGTGTGTTTTTTCAAAACCAATTACAAGTGATCGTATAAAAGGTGTTTTATTTAATGGAATATTAAAAAAAGGACTAAAAGATGAAGAGACCTGTCAAATCAGGCAAACTGCAAAGCGGCGGCTTCAGTCTCAATGTTCTCACCGATGATGAGCTATACGAGATTCATCTGGGAACCCTTGAGATACTGAAAACCACCGGCGTTTACGTGGAAAGCCAAGAAGCAAGGGAAATTTTCAGAATCGGCGGTGCAAATGTTAATGAAAAAAACAAGGTAGTAACATTTCCAAATTATCTGGTGGAAGACTGCATCCGTTCGACCCCGGACACCTTTCACGCCTACGGACGAATCCCGGAAAGCGATGTAGCTCTGGAGGCAAACCGGGTAACCTTTACCAACTTTGGTGAAGGAATTATGTTTGTGGATCCCTACACGGGTGAACACAGGGAAACCACCAAAAATGATGTGGAGATGGCTTCCCGGCTCATCGATTACCTGGAACATATTGAAACCTATGAACGGTGTATGCTCTCCCATGACAAACACCACTCCGTCCAGGCACTGCATAATGCTGAAGCCTCTTTGACCAATACAACCAAACACCACTGGCTGGGGCCGGTGGATCGGTATCAATGTGGTAAAATAGTAGAAATGTGCTGGGCCATAGCCGGGGGCGAAGAAAAATTCAGGGAAAGACCTTTCCTTACCTTTGTCACCTGTCCCATAAGTCCCTTGAAGCTGTCCTCCCACCATTGTGAGATCATCATCGAGGCGGCCATGAACGGTATGGGAGTCAACTGTATCGGCATGGCCATGTCGGGCGGTTCATCTCCCATCCACATTGCAGGCACATTGGTACAACAGAACGCTGAAGTGCTTTCCAGCCTGGTATTAAGCCAGCTGGTCAAAAAAGGGGCTTCCTTTATTTACGGCAGTTCCACCTGTCCTCTGGATCTAAAGCAGGCCACGGCAACGGTTGGATCACCGGAAACGGCTTTGATTAATGCCGCAGTGTCAAGGCTTGCCAGGTATTACAGCCTGCCGGTTTTTGCCGCCGGTGGCTAGGGCGACAGTAAAGTTACCGATTACCAGTCGGGTCACGAAAAAACCATCACCGGTCTCTTACCAGCGTTGTCAGGGTGCAACGTAATTTACGGTTCGGGAATGCTGGAAATGGGAATTACTTTCGACTTGGCACAACTGGTATTGGACAATGAGGTTGCCGGATTAATAAAAAGAACTGTAAGTGGTATTGAGGTCAATGATGAAACCCTTTCTCTGGATACGATCAAGGAGGTCGGACCCTTTAAGGATTATCTTGCCCATGAAACCACATATAAACACATGCGGTTGACCACAAGTCCTAAATTGATGGATAGAAAAATGAGACCCAGATGGGAAAAAGCAGGTTCCAAGGACGCCTATGAGAGAGCTTGTGATGAGGTAAAACATATACTGGAAACCTATAAACCCCCTCAACTTTCAGATGAGGTACTCAAAAAGGTACGCTCCATTATTGAAGGTGCTGAGGCTGAACTGGGAATCAAGGACTAATCTATAACACGGGCAAAGGTAAATCCCTTTGCCCGTGGACACACATAGAATTGAAAGGAAGATTCGGCATGAGAACGCCGTGGGATACAAATCCAAAACTGGACCGATTTGATCCTGAGGATTTAAGAAAAACCATGAAAGCTGTAATCACCGTGGGCAATGGTGGATATGACAAACTCCAGTGCCGCGTGGTAAGACGTCCAACCCTTGAGTCAGGCGAAGTCCTGCTGCAGGTTCTTGCAGCTGGGATCAACAACACTGAAATAAATACCCGCATCGGCTGGTACTCTTCCTCGGTTACAACAGGGACAGAAGATGCAGCAGTTGCTGAAGAAGAGCAAGCAACTGCTAAGAAAGACGGGGGTTGGAATGAGACAACACCATTCCCATTCATCCAGGGCACAGATTGTTGTGGCCATATTGTTGCAGTTGCACCTGATGGGGATAAAAGCACCATTGGGTCCCGCGTTATCGTGAGAGCATGCATTCGGAAGTCTGATTTTGACTCCATTGGAAACATCTGGATGGGCTCTGATTTTGACGGGGCATTTGCTCAATTTGTTAAAGTTCCAGCTTCTGATGTGTTCCCCGTGAAATGCGATTGGAGCGATGCCGAGCTTGCTACGATCCCCTGCGCATACGGGACTGCTGAAAATATGGTCCATCGCGGGAAAGTAAGCAAGACAGATAATGTTCTGATCCCTGGAGCATCCGGCGGTGTCGGTTCAGCAGTCATGCAGCTGGTAAAGCGAAGGGGTGCCAACGTGACGGCAATTGCGGCAAAAGCAAAGATGGAAAAGGTTCTTTCCCTTGGGGCGGATCATGTTATTGATCGTGATGAAGACTTTGTTGCAAGCCTTGGAGAGAACTCTATGGATGTCATTATCGACAACGTTGCGGGGCAGGCTTTTGGAGACTTATTAAAGGTGCTTAAGCCAGGGGGAAGATATGTGTCATCCGGGGCGATCGGAGGACCATTAGTAACCCTGGACATGCGCACATTTTATCTGAAGGATCTTAAACTGATAGGCTGTACTGCATGGGATGAGCCCGTTTTCCAAAATCTTATTTCATACATCCAACGAGGAGAACTGCGGCCGCTTGTAGCAAAGATTTTTCCGCTGGAACGGATTGCAGATGCACAGCGAGAGTTTATTAAAAAAAAACATGTGGGCAATTTCGTCCTGATTCCCCCCCCAGTAGACGATTGATAGATTTTGTCTATTTTGACATAGTCACCTCATCCACCAAAAAAAGAATGGAGCGATAGGGAATTCCTGAATGAAGAGACAGACCGACTTCACAGGTTTTACTGGTGGAATACCCTGCGTCACAGGTACAAACATGTTCATCCAGGCCCTCTACTGCTGATTTATTTAATTCCGGAAACGTAAACCCCCGGTCCCCTGCAAAACCGCAGCAATAAATTTCTTCGGGCCATACCACTTGAGTGGCGCACATGTGAGCCAGTTTAAGCAATTGAGTCTCCAAACCCATTTTCCTTGTGCTGCAGGTGGGGTGGATGGCAATGGTGGTCTTTTTCGGTGTAAAATTAAGGCGTTCTATTAAAAACTTTAGAACAAACTCAATGGGCTCATACAGGGACAGGCGATTGTCCATGGTGGTTTTCATGCGTTGAAGACAGGGGCTCGTATCGCAGAGCACTGGATATTTGCCATTTTGTGTTGCCGCAAGCAATGCCCTGGACAAACCATTGGATTTTTTGTCTGCTTCGTCCATAAACCCCTTGCTTTCAAAGGCCTGACCACAGCACAGACCGTCTAAGTTTTCCGGGTAAATAATACCATACCCGGCTTTTTTAAGGATGGAAGCCGTCTTTTCCGGCAAAGTATCCTGGAATGAGTCATTTCGGGATGGCCCCCCCATTGCCCGGCCGGCGCAACTTGGAAAATAAACAACTTTGTCTGTGGCTGATTCATTCCCGGGTGCAGGTTTAATTTTTCCTCCACCGGAAGGCATCTCTCTATTCCACAAAGGCAGTTTCTTAAAGCTTGCATTCCTGGCAATGAGTGATGCTTTTTCCATTACCTGGGTTCCAGTGATGCTGTGGACAAGATCCACGGCATTCAAACCATGTCTGATGATTTGGGTTGTTGCCCCAAATCGGTTTCCAACCCCTCCGGCAATTTTTTGGGCCAAACTTCCCCGGGCTTCCTGCCTCAGGGCCTTGACCATTTTTCCCGTGTCAATCCCCACAGGACAGCGGGTGGCGCACAGGCCATCTGCAGCACAGGTATCCACTCCCGGATATTGGTACCCCCTGGCAAATTTTTTAAGACCCGGATGTTTTCCTTTTTCAGAAAGGCGCCTGCTGATCTCCCGCCTGCCAACGATCCGTTGCCGCGGGGTGAAACTCAAGTTTCTGGAGGGGCAGACCGGTTCACAGAAACCGCATTCAATGCATTTATCCGCGATTTCATGGGTGGCAGGCATGGATTTAAGATTGTGAATATGGGCCTGGGCGTCCTGATTAAATATTACACCGGGATTGAGAAGATTTTGTGGGTCAAAAATATGTTTAATTTCTTTCATCAGGACATAGGCGGTTTTGCCCCATTCTTTTTCAACAAAAGGAGCCATATTGCGGCCCGTGCCATGTTCTGCCTTAAGGGAGCCGTCATAGGTGGTCACTACCATATCGACAACTTCTTCCATAAAATCCCGGTAGCGGATAACTTCTGCTTCCTCTGAAAAATCCTGGGTAAATACAAAGTGCAGGTTTCCTTCAAAGGCATGACCGAAAATTATAGCCTCATCATAAAAATATTTTTTAAACAATTGCTGCAGAGCATGGGTGGCATCGGCAAGGTGTTCTATTGGAAAGGCAACATCCTCAATGATAACAGTGGTGCCCGTTTCTCGTACTGATCCCACTGCAGGAAATAACCCTTTGCGAATATTCCACAAGACCTGATTTTCTTCGGGAACATAGGTGAAGGAAATAGGCCGAACCGTCTGAAACCCGGCCAGACTTTCAACAACCTGGTTGACCTGAGCAGTTAACTTGTCAGGATCATTGGATCGGGTTTCCACAAGTAAAGCAGCTACATTTTGATCCAGGCCCTTTAAAAACCCCGGCATCCCTTCCTTGTCTTCTACTGATGCCAGGCTTGCCCGATCCATTAACTCTGCCGCTGCCACGGGCTGGGATCTGAGAATTGGAATGGCCTTGCAGGCATCTGACATGTTGAAAAAAAGAATCAGAGCCGATGCCTTGTGCCGGTGTTCAACAACTGTACGCAATACGGAGTTTGAAATAAAGGCCAGGGTGCCTTCTGATCCCACCATGAGGTGGATCATTATATCCAGAGGATCCTCATAGTCTACCAGGGCATTGAGGCTGTAACCCGTTGTGTTCTTAATTTTAAATTTATATTGGATACGATGGGCCAAGTCCGTATCTGCCATGACCTGTCGTCGCAGTTCTGCCAGGCGGTTCAAAAGGTCGGCCCGGGTTTTTCGAAAATTTGCAACACTTTTGTCATCACTGGTATCCACAACAGTACCATCCAGCAATACTAAACGGATACTTTCTATGGTCTGATATGAATTCTGCTCCACTCCGCAGCACATGCCACTGGAATTATTGGCAAGAATACCACCTATTTTAGCTGTGTCAATGGAGGCGGGATCAGGCCCTATTTTTCGGCCAAAAGATGCCAGATGGCGATTGGCGCTTCCGCCTATAATCCCGGGTTGAAGCTGGATAAAACGGGCCTTATCATAAATATGAAATCCATCCCACCCCTGCCCCATGCGAACTAAGATCGAATCGGAAATGGACTGACCGGACAGGCTGGTACCGGCTGCACGAAAGGTCATTGGCAGCTTTAGTTTCCTGGCCTCCCGCAAGACAATACCCACCTGTTTTTCACTTTGGACATCAACAATAATTTGGGGAACCAGCTTATAGAAACTGGCATCTGCGCCAATGGCGGTTTTTCGCAGCGGATCAATGATAATATTTTTTTTGGGTAATTCCCTTAAAATGGCGTGATAAAATTCCCGGTATTCCCCTTTGACCATTGTATCCTCCATTTCAAGCGTAACGATTTTTTGAGTTTATTTTAGTTTATTATTACCATGTTTTATTTCCCCCTCAAAGAGGTTTTAAAAAAGTCTTGAGTATTTAAGAATTTATGCCAAAATAGTTTCTCATGGGACAATATTTAAAAAAAGATAGCCTTGATAGTGATTTTTCATTCAGCAATTTACCTGTAATTGAGAAACGCGTTTTCAGGATGGGTATTGCCGGCAACTACGGAATAGATTCTTCAGATATCGAATGGGCAGCGGATCAGGGAGCTAATTACTGGGTTTGGGGTGCTAATTTTAAAAAGGTTACAGCAGGGATTAAGGAAATAATCAGAAAAGATAGAGAGAAGAACGTGGTGTCTTTTCTGGGCTGGGGATTTTTTGGCTGGCAGGTGCGCCAAAGTATTGAAAAAGCTTTGCGCAAATTAAATACTGATTACCTGGATGTTTTCAAGCTTGGCTGGCTGGGACGGACATCCAGTTATAGCCGGGGCGTTATTGATTCCCTGCTCAAACTGAAACAGGAAGGTAAAATCAAAGCCATTGGAACCAGTATTCATGATAGGAAAAGGGCGGGACAATTGGCCCTGGACTCAGAACTCGATCTGCTGATGATACGCTATAACGCAAAACATACTGGTGCGGAAGAGGATATTTTTCCGCACTTAAAACAACGCAATCCTTGTGTTATCAGCTATACAGCCCTGGCCTGGCAGCAGTTAATCAACCCTGTAAAAGGGATTGAAATGCCTCCATGGCCAGGTAACAATAACAAGATTGATATGCCTCCTTTGACACCTGAACTCTGCTATAGATTTGTTTTGTCAAATCCTAATGTTCACCTGGCTCTGACAGGACCGAAAAACAGGGAACAGCTAAAAATGAATTTTAGAGCCGTACAGCAGGGAGCTTTGGCTCAGGAAGAATTGGACTGGATTCGACAATATGGGCAATTAATCCGATCTAAGAGAAAATTTGATTACATAAAATAAAATGCAGCCATTACAAATTTTTCAAATAGACGCTTTTACAAAGAATGTCTTTGCTGGGAATCCAGCAGCGGTTTGTCCCCTTGAAAAATGGCTTGACGATGCCATGTTACAAGCCATTGCTCAAGAAAACAATCTTGCTGAAACAGCATTTTTTGTTCCTATCGATAAAGGGTTTCATATTCGGTGGTTCACACCCAGACACGAAGTTCCTTTATGCGGCCATGCCACCCTTGCTTCTGCATTTGTGATCTTCACCGAAATTGATAAAGAACTCAAATCTGTTCGATTTGAATCAAAAAGCGGGCCTTTGATAGTCACTCGCAAAGATTTACTTTTGGAAATGGATTTTCCGGCATATCAAATGATGCCCTGCCAAGACCCGCCAAAACTTTTATTGCAGGGGTTGAAACAACACCCCAAAAAAATATTTATTGTTGAAGAAGATCCCAATTATTACGCTGTTTTTGAAACGGAAGAGCAAGTGCGGGCCATTAAACCTGATTTACATTTAATCGAACAGCTTCATCCATACGCAGTGGTTGTTACAGCACCCGGAAAAAAGACAGATTGTGTTTCCCGGTATTTTGCACCCAGCTATGGGATTGATGAAGATCCTGTGACAGGATCCATTCACAGTGCTTTGGTGCCCTATTGGACGAATCAGCTTAAAAAAACAAAGATTCATGCTTACCAGGCCTCTCTAAGAGGTGGTGACCTTTTTTGTAAATACACGGGGAAACGGGTACTTATTGGCGGATATGCCGTTAAGGTTATGACGGGTATGTTCTGTATTTAGTGCCTGACCGAAAACCCCGTGTTTGGGCAAAAAGTTGCCCATATGCAAGGCGTAAAAAATTCTGAAACCGGAGTGTACTGTTGTACATGAGGCCCGATTTATAATTTGGCAGAATTTTGCAGCAACGCAGCAGATGGGTGAGTTTTCGTTCAAACACTATTTAGTGATGATCAAAATAGCCATGACGGCGGCTCATAAAAGCAGTCGTATATTAAAAATAAGGATTCTCCATGGAATATGATAAGAACAAATTAACTATTAAAATAATAAATAAGTTTGTTGATTTCAAAGACAAAGTCGTGCTTGAAGTCGGTTGCGGAGATGGAAAAACATCATCTCTTTTAGCCAATAATACAAAAAGATATATAGGGATTGACCCTGACAGTCAATCGATTAAAAAAGCAAAATCCGTATTTGAAAATGTGGATTTTCAAATGGGTAGTGGAGAGTCGTTGGACTTTGAAAATTCTTATTTTGATATTGTACTTTTCACACTTTCCCTGCATCATCAAAATAGTAAATTAGCATTAAAGGAGGCTAAAAGAGTCCTTACACCGAAAGGACAGTTAATAATCTTAGAACCCTCAATCTATGGTGAGTTACAACAATTTTTTCACCTTTTTAATGATGAAACAGAACAGATTCAAGAGACATTGAAAAATATTAAGCAAAGCGATTTTTGCCTTATTCAGCAGGATACTTTTAATGTTGCAATGACTTTCAAAGTCAGGGATGAATTATACAATTACCATTTTGCCCGGGAAAAAATTAAACCCCAAGATACAGATCTTATAATTGAAAAGCTGAATCAATACCAAAATATTTTGGCTGATGATCAACCGATTAAGTTAAATGATGAAATTAATATTTATTTTCTTAGTAAGTAAAGGTGGTCAAGTTTGTCCTTGACCCTCTCATTGATATCAACTATATCAAATCATCCGAGCTGAGAAGGCCTGCAGACTGTTTACACATTTAAAGAAACTATTAAAGGCAGACGGTATATTATAATCTTTTAATCCATGTACAAAAATATATGAAGACCACACCAAACCGACTTTCGTTAATTGCATTCTGTTTACTTGGAATAATCTGGGGAAGTAATTTCATATATATGAAAAAAGCGGCAGAGTTAATAAGCCCTACCCAAATAGTTTTTTTCCGAGTCCTTTTTGGCTTCATTCCTGTTATAATTTATTCCAGCTTTGCAGGCGTATTGAGCTTTAAACATCTAAGGCATATTGGTCATTTCTTCGTAATGGCATTATTGGCAACAACCATTTATTATTATGGATTTGCCAAAGGAACTTCTTTATTGCTCTCTGGGGTGGCAGGAGCTGTAAGCGGCTCTATTCCACTTTTTTCGTTTTTGCTGGCTGTAATATTTATTACCGAAGAAAAAATATCCAAACTCAGAATATCAGGGGTCTTAATTGGCTTTATTGGTGTTATTGTAATGGGTCGTCCGTCTGGACAGGATTTATTGGCGACAAACATGGAAGGTGTCCTTTATATGGTGGCCGGCTCATTAAGCGTGGGGGCATCATTTGTTTATGCCAAAAAATTCATTATTCCGCTAAAAATACCTGCTGCTGCACTGACCACTTATCAGTTAGGTGTTGGATTGTTACTTTTGGCAATCATAACAGACTACAATGGTATAAATAACATCTGGACTGAAACTCATACCTCCATTGGTTTAATTGTCGGGCTGGGTTTGCTTGGAACAGGATTGGCCTACATCATTTATTATTTCATTGTTAAAAATCTTGGAGCTGTTGCAGCATCTTCTGTGACCTATATACCACCTGTTGTTGCTCTTATAATTGGTTCCTTAATTGTAGGTGAACCCATTGAAGTTTTAGATTTTGGAGCCACATTTTTAATATTTACTGGTGTGTTTCTATTAAAATACGAATAATTACAGATATATAATTGGGATCTAAAGGATTGATTATTCTAAAAGAAAATACTTCCTATTCCGTAAATTTACTTCGCATACTGGTTAAATTCATGACTAAAAATGGGATTGACCTTTTGAATACCCTTGAAGAAGCAAATATTGATCCCTTAATTTTGAAAGACTCTGAAGCCAGGATTTCCACCCATCAGTTTAATCTGATCTGGAAAAAGGCTCTCCACACAAAAAATCTCCCAAACATGGGGCTTGATTTTGGCCGGGAAATTGCCAACGCTTATTTTAAGGGAAACATTCTTTTTGGTATGATGGCAAATGCTCCTACAGTAGGAAAAGCTTTAGAAATTTTTTGCCGGTATCATATTCTATCCGAGGATGCGATCCTGCCAAAAGTCAAAATTAAAGATGATCTGGCTTTTCTTTCATGGCAAACTGCTTCTCATCATTTTCATATCACAAGACAAGTCTCAGAAGCTTTGCTTTGCGCCTTATCGCAGATTCTTAAAAGTATTGCCGATAATAATTTAAAACTTCTGGAAGTCAGATTCCAACATGGCTCGCCCATTGATATTCAAAGATATGAGGATATTTTTCAGGCCCCTTTGCGCTTTAATCAGCAAAAAAATGAAATCGTCATCAGGAAGAGCGCTCTTAACCTGTCCGTTTTTCTTTCAGATCCAACCCTTTTTCAAACCCTTGAACAATTAGCGCAAAAGCTTTTGGGTCAATTATACGATCCAAACAAATGGACAAACTCTGTTTTAGGGTTGATCGGCAGCAAAACGACCCGAGGAGAAAAAACCAGTATAGATATGATTGCTTCAAATCTTGCTGTAAGCCCACGAAAACTCCAGAGCAGGTTAAAAAAAGAAAATACAACCTTTCAAAAAATTCTTGATCAGGCAAGAAAGGAAATCGCCTCAACTTATTTGCGTCAAAAAAAGATACCGATCTGTGATATTGCCCTGCTATTAGGCTTTTCTGAGCAAAGCGCCTTTAATCATGCGTTTCGGCGATGGACTGGCTTAACACCTGGTCAATACAGGAAAACCTTTATCTTTGGACAAAATAGCAAATGATCTTGATCTTGCCCCCAAGCATGTTTCAAACATTATTGAAGAACTTGAAAAGAACAAGTTTTTTCTTTTCCGCAACAAACAAGGAGATGTGGAATGGGCCTATCCTGTAACAACAGAAAAAACACCCCATAAAGCCTATTTACCCGGCAACAAAAAAATATATGCTGCCTGAGCGTTGGACACATTTGCGTTGCCCTTCGTGCAAGGGTGGTTAAGAAAAGAAACCTTGAAAGTCAGAATTGAAACCAAGTGTGCCTGTTGTTCAAAAGCCATGACACTTGATATTGACAGTAAATTGAATATTAAGGTGCATGAATCTTTGGCCAGGCCACTTGTTTTTATACCGCCCATAATTCAGGGTGCAATTTTTAAAATGGGAAATTCTTTATAGATTTTTTACAAAATTCAGAAGGACATTATACCCATTTTTAATCTCTAAAATACACGGATTGCGATTTGTTATAGCAAATGATAAGACCAATAGCATTAAACTTAAAGGAGTCAAAAATTAGGATAACTTTATAATAAAAAATGGACAAGAATAAGGTGTCTATGAAAGAGATTGCCACACAAAACCACCGTTTTCGATTAATAAAAGCCTATCGTACTTTTCTTCGTATTTTAATTAGTTTTGGATGGATCAAATTGGCGGGCCGCTTTTTGGGAAGCCAATGGCAGACTAAAAAAATGAATAGTGCTCAAATTCGAAATGCCCAACGCCTGAAAAAAACAATCCTGGAACTAAAGGGCCTATTCATTAAGGTGGGCCAGCTTATCAGCATCATGAGTAATTTTTTGCCGGAAAACTTCAGGGGTGAATTAGAAGGGATGCAGGATAAAATTCCGCCAAGGCTTTATGAAGAGATATCCAAAAGAATTCAAACTGAATTAGGTGATTTACCAGATATTCTTTTTAAATCATTTAACAAAACACCAATTGCCAGCGCGTCTTTAGCACAGGTGCATGAGGCGTATTTGCATGATGGTCGAAAAGTGGCCGTAAAAGTGCAGTATATAGATATTGAAAAAATGGCGTTGCTGGATTTGAAGGCCATTCAAAGAATGCTTAAAATTGTCGGATTTATTTTCCGGGTTAAAGGAATTAATACAAATTTTCAACAGATAAAAGATATGATCCTTGATGAGTTGGATTTCCTAAAAGAGGCGGAATATATCGAGACCATTGCTGCCAATTTAAAAGATATCCCTGATATAAAACTTCCCCGTGTTGTTCATGAGCATTCCACCCAGCGAATTTTGACCACAGACTTTATGGATGGAATTAAAGTCACAGATCTTTCATACTTGAAAAAAAATAGTCTTGATCCTGAGACCATTGCAAATCGTATCATAACAGCTTATTGCCATATGATTTTTATTGACGGAATTTATCATGCAGATCCTCATCCTGGAAACCTTTTGGTTCAGGAAGACGGCAGCATTGTATTTATCGACTTCGGTGCTGTGGCAAGGCTTTCCCCTGCTATGAAAGAAGGTATCCCGCAATTTCTTGATGGCGTTTTAAAGCGCAACAAAACTCAAATCACTGATTCCTTGCGGTTAATGGGTTTTATTGCCCTTGACGATGATGGATATGACACTGAAACTATTATTGATTATTTTTATGGGCGATTTTTACAGGAACTATCTTTTGATTCCTGGAATTTAAAAGATATCCAGATGGACATGGAGACCAAATTAGAGATGATGGGTGATTTTCGTAAATTAAACATCTCTCTTCGAGACTTGATGGCAAAGGTTCAAATACCAAAGGACTGGGTACTTTTAGAACGTACGATTATCCTGTTGCTGGGATTATGCACCCATCTAAAACCGGAAATGAACCCAATGAAAACCATTGGGCCCTATCTGGAAACCTTTGTTTTGGGGAAAGATCGGAACTGGAAAAAATATATCGGCACTATAATCAAAGAAATGGCTGTATCGGCATTCAAAATACCTGAAGAGTTGAACCGGCTTTTATCCAAAATAAATCAGGGAGAGCTGGAGTTTCGGGTCAAAGATGTCACTAAAAGTGCTGAATTGCTTTACACATTAGGGCATCAGATTTTATATGGCTTATTCAGCATGGTAACAGGATGTATGGCTTATTTTTCTTTTCTTCATAAAAACACACAAGTGGCTAACTGGCTAGGTTTTGCATCTGCTTTTTTTGCTTTGTGTTTATTTTCCAGCATGTGGCGTGTGCATAAAAAACGCAGAAAACAAAGATAGACAATAAAGTTGTTCCTTGAATCTCACATCAATATTCACTATATAACATAATCCGCGTAGAGTGGACTGAAATTGTTATGCAACTTTAAGGCAGTTATTGAGGATTTCCTATGGTAAAAAATAAATGGAATTTAAAAGGTAAAAGAGCGCTTGTAACAGGTGGAACAAAAGGTATTGGTTTTGCTATTGCTCAAGAGATATTGGAGAGAGGCGGAGAAGTATTTATAGTTGCGCGCAATAAGCAATTAATTGAGGATAGGCTTGTTTCCTGGCAGAAACAGGGATTTGAGGTTTTTGGGGCTTGTGCTGATATTTCAGTAGACACCGAACGGACACGCATTTTGGATGAAATCCTTGTTAAATGGAACAGACTGGATATTTTAATTAATAACGTTGGTACAAATATAAGAAAAAAAGCAATTGAATACTCATACAGTGAATATGATAATGTGATCAGTACAAATATGCATTCTACTTTTGCCATGTGCCAACTATTTTTTCAAATGTTAAAAAAATCAAAAGCCGGAGCAGTGGTTAATATTACATCCGTTGCCGGGCTGACGCATTTGAAAACCGGAGCACCATATGGAATGACTAAAGCTGCAGTCCATCAACTGACAAAAAATCTTTCTGTTGAATGGGCACATGATGGAATTCGTGTAAATGCTGTAGCACCCTGGTATACAAAAACGCCTTTAGTGGAAAATTTATTAAAAGATAAAAAATATCTGGAATCTATTCTTGATAGAACACCTTTGGGTAGAATTGCAGACCCGGAAGAGGTTGCCTGTGTGGTTGCATTTTTGTGCATGCCGGCAGCATCTTATGTTACGGGCCAATGCCTGGCCGTAGATGGCGGGTTCCTGGTTAATGGATTCTGATTGATTTTGCTATAATAAATGATTAACAATAGGATGAATTCAAATTTTTTAAAACAAAACTTCTGGAGGAAAAAATGAAAAGAATGGGATCTTGTCTAATCGTGGCTATTATTTTCTTGCTACTAGTTGCGGCACCCTTTATTCGAATATCAGATGCAACTCCGGGAGAGGCCACCTACAAAAGGCTAACAAATGCTGCAAATGGCACAACAGATCCTTCTTTATTGAAAAAACTTAATTTTGAATCCGGAAAACTTCAATGGAAAGATGCTCCTAAAGATGAATTTGTCGGCAATTTGAGAATTGTTAAAAAAAAAGGGGAGGATTCCTCGAAAACAGGATCATGGGTTTACCTTGTAAGAAAACTCTCCGGAGAGTTGCTAATCCTTTCCGTCCCGGAAAATATTGATCAATTGGATTCAAGTTCTCCCTACTTTAATCTGGATAGCGCTTTTGAAAGCAAGACATTATTTAAGCTAAAAACAATGGAAAAAACTATAGCAGGTGAGACATACACCTTTGCACAATTAGTAGAAATACCGGAGCAATTGCTCATGGACCGGTTGTTCAAAATCTGTATCATTCTAATGTTATTCTTTGTGATGGTGGGAATGGGCATGACTCTGACGTTTGCCGATTTTGCCCTTGTTTTTTCAAAACCACGGGGAATAATTATTGGTCAGATTTTAGTTTTTGGACTCATGCCTTTATTAGCAATGATTATTGGACGGTTTATGGGGTTTTATGAAAATTACCCCTTTATTTTTGTTGGGTTAATCCTGATTACTGCAACTCCGGGGGGAGTGACCTCGAATCTTATGACCTATTATGGTAAAGGGGATTTAGCGCTCTCTATTTCAATGACATCATTTTCCACGGTATTTTCCCTTATTTTTACACCCTTATTACTATCATTTTATTGTGCAAACATGCCTGAAATCATAATCCCGGTAAAAGTGGTTATTCAAACAATTATGATCCTGGTTATTATTCCTTTGATTGTGGGTATGTTATTTCGATGGAAGTGGTCATCTGCAGCTAAAAAGGCGACACCATTCTTTTCTGCCCTGGGTATCATTGCCCTGCTTGTCTTAATCATTGCGGGCATTTTAAGTAATCTAAACATTTTTATGGATACAGCCCGCTATGGATTTGCTTTCTACTCTACCATTTTCGCCCTCACCCTTGTGGGGATGATGCTTGGAATTGTTTTTTCAAAAATATTTGGAATCGATAACTTTCAGGCCCGTGCTATTTCAATTGAAACGGGATTGCGTAACAGTGCTCTTGCCATGACCCTGGCTCTATTGCTTCAGGATTCCATGGGTGATTTTTTCAGCTCCATGTTTGTTACCGCCGGTATGTTTGGATTAGTGATGTATGTGTCTGGAATAATTTCAATCTATCTGTATCGATATATTTTGCCGGTGGAGACAAAATCTTTGGATTAGGAGCAAATTATGGCCGGAGGCTGGTCCCGTGACGGGGCTGTGCAAGATCAAATAGACGCCAGCGTAGACGATGCAGTAGAACTGGCCAGAAGCCGTTTGCCAAATGGTGAAAGCCTAAAATATTGTCAGGCCTGCGACACCATAATTCCAGATGCCCGCCAAAAAGCAATCCCAGGCGTTCGTTTGTGTATCAACTGCCAGTCAGAGATAGAAGAACAGCAGACGATTTCCACTGGCTTCAATCGCCGCGGCAGTAAAGATAGCCAGTTGAAATAAGCTTTTGCTTTGCCGGGCAATGACCTATGTCAATTGATTTTTAAATCCGATTTGATCGTATCAAGCCCTATTCTTTCAACCATTCGGCCCATGCGTTGCCGTTTTGAATTTATTTTGTAGTAATCCATAACCCTGCTCACCATGGCTTGAGCATTTTCAAATGAAAAGTTTTCCACCAGAATCTCAGCCAGCCTTGGCCTTGCCGAACCATTCCCGCCAATCATAAGTGTCCAGCCATCCTGGGTTCCATAAAGGGAAATATCCTTAATACAGTTTTCAGCACATTGAATTTTACAGCCACTGACTCCCATTTTCATTTTACTTGGTAGAACCATCCCATGGTAAACCTTATCCAATTGCATTCCCATTTTAATGCTGTCCTGTTTAGCAAGGCGGCAATAGCTTATCCCAGGGCAGACCTTAATACTTCTGACACAAAGCCCGGTTGCATGACCGGCATCCATGCCAAGATCTTTCCATATTGCATCCACTTGTTCTTCTTTGATTCCTATAATGGCAATTCTTGCAGCACTTGTAATCTTTAAATCAGACACATTATATTTTTCCGCCACATGTGCAAGCTTTCTGAGTTGATCCGGGCTTACCATCCCGCAGGGGATATGCGGGGCAATGGCGTAAGTTAATTCTTCCTTACCCTTTTGACGAATGACCCCTTTTTCACCATCTTTAAGCATTTCTGACTCCTGTACTATCTTTTTTTTTGATATATTCAAAATTTACCTTGGGTCATAATTTATCCAATGTCATCAACCATAAAAAACCTGACCCATTTTTATTGGCCCCTCCCTTTATGTCAAAAAAATCATAGAATGAAAATAGGGAGAGATGCATTTTCTTTATAAATCCATGTAAATATAGATTTTGTGTGATAAACTGCAAAACAATTCTGATAAAAAATCAATATAGTGAATGGAGGATAATATGACAACAGCATCTTTGTTTGATCAATTAACTATAGGTGATCTAAAACTAAAAAATCGAATCGCCATGGCTCCAATGACACGAGGCAGGGCAGGAGACACCCGAATACCAAACGAAATCATGGCAGAACATTATTTTCAGCGCTCCTCTGCAGGGCTTATTATTACTGAAGCCACGGTGGTTTCATCCCAGGGTAATGGCTGGATCGGTTCACCCGGTATATATACTGAACAAATGGTTGAAGGATGGGAAAAAGTTACCCAGCGTGTGAACCCCACAGGGTCAATAATTTTTCTCCAGATGTGGCATTGCGGCAGAGCATCCCATAGCGATTTTCATAATGGGGAACTGCCCGTATCTGCGTCAGACGTTAAACTTGTGGGCGACAAAATCCACACACCGCTTGGAAAAAAAGATTACGAGACACCCAGACCAATGACCTTAGATGATATAAAGAGTACGGTAGACGATTATCGTAATGCCGCTTTGAATGCGAAAAAAGCCGGTTTCTCAGGCGTTGAGGTACACAGTGCTAATGGATATCTGCTCAACCAGTTTTTAGACTCCAAGACAAACCTGCGCAAGGATCAATATGGCGGCAGCCTTGAAAACAGATACCGGTTTCTCGGCGAGGTGTTGGCAGCTGTTCTTGAAATCTGGCCCTCGCAAAGGGTTGGTGTCCGTTTGTCCCCCAATGGTGTTTTTAATGACATGGGAAGCCGGGATTTTCGAGAAACCTATATCTACACTATTAAAGAGCTGGCAAAACTTAACCTTGCCTATATTCATATCATGGATGGCCTTGCCTTTGGATTCCATGAAAAAGGAGAGCCTGTAACCCTGGCAGATATCAGGGAGCATTATAAAGGTGTGATTGTGGGAAATTGTGGATACACCAAAGAAGATGCCCAGGATCGCATTGCTGCCGGTCATGCAGATATAGCAGCATTTGGCCGCCCCTTCATAAGTAATCCAGACTTGGTAGAACGTCTGCAAAATGGCTGGCCTTTAACCCCTTTTGATGACATGTCCCTGTGGTATACACCCGGCCCAAAAGGGTATACTGATTATACTCCCTACAAAGATTAAATTTTTTTAAGGAAAAGAAGATGACATGTGAAAAAATTGCTGTTGCAGGCATTCAGTTACCCCAGGTGATAGGGAACCGGCAAGCCAACATTGCTGCAGCGATCAAAGCAATCACTAAAGATCCGGGCCAAGATATTTATGTTCTTCCGGAACTTTCCAGTTCAGGGTATGGCATTAAAGTTTTTCAAGCACTTGAAGATCTGGCTGAGGATGTCAAGGGGCCAAGTTTTAAAGCCTTTTCTGATCTTGCCAAAAAGCAAAAGTGCTTCATCTGCTATAGCTTTCCAAAACGGATGGAGAATCATAAATTTAAGATCTCCACCTCTGTAGTGGATAAAAATGGAAGCCTTGTGGCAAACTACGACAAATGGCATGTATGCAGCACGGGTGTGTGCTGTGAGAAAGACTACTTCCTGGATGGTAACAACCCTCTTGCGGCTTTCGATGTTAATGGTATAAAGGTGGGATTAGCTATCTGCTATGATATTCGATTCCCGGAACTGGCCCGCAAACTTACAATGGAAAACCATATTTCCTTATTGCTGCATCCAGGTGGCTGGCCCAGGGACGAGGGCTTCCATACCTGGCATACATTTGTTCAAGTAAGAGCTATAGAAAATTCCATCTATATTATGAGTACAAACTGGGCAGGCCCGGATAATGGCTGCACAGCATTTTGCCCTCCATTTGTTGATGGTGACAAGCACAAATTGGAAAAACTCGGAAGCGCTCCGGGTCTGCTTAAAGGAATTGTTGACATAGACTTTCTCAAGGAAGTCAGACGCAAATGCCCCTATCTTGCGGATAGAAATGTTGATATGTACGGCAATTATGCATTTAAAAACCTTTGAAATAGTCTTTGATAATTATGTTCTCCAGGGAGATACATATGAACAAGGCTGTGATACCTTAGTACTGCATGGTGCCGGCAAATCGTCGCGCACACGTTTTTCACGAATGCGAGAGAGTTTGAATGACCAGGGCATAACTTCTGCAAGTTTTGATTTCATCGGGCACGGCAAGACCGGAGGTGAGATTTTAGGCACAAGCCTGCATGGAAGGACAAAACAAGCTGCGGCTGTTATACGACAGTCCTGTATAGAACCACTTACACTCATTGCTGCAAGTATGAGTGCTTATACTGCCATAAAGCTGACTAAAATATTTTCAGTGAATAATTTGATTCTACTCGTACCTGCCGTCTATACACCGTCTGCATACAATATAGATTTTGGGCCTGAGTTCTCAGCAGCCATTCGCACACCCAACAGCTGGCAGGATTCAGATGCTTTCAATATCCTGGAAGGCTTTAAAGGAAACCTTTTGGTCATAGCTGCTGAACATGATAATGTCATCCCAATAAAAGTGATAGAAAGGATTCACAAATCAGCAAGGCATGCTAAAACAAACCATCTCCATATTGTGCCTGATTCAGCTCATTTATCACTTTTCCCTAAATTACAGGATTTCCATATGGCTTTAAATATGATAATTAAAATTTGTCGTTGTGAACGGGACAATAGTAGACGGGACAACAAGAGTTAAAACAGCAAGGTTTATTAAAAAGTCAAATCTGATAATGGAGTTTTTTATGAATTCATTTCAACCTTTAGATAAAAATTATGAAAAAAAAGTAAAAGAAAGTTTCTCTCGTCAGCCATTTATGGATTTTATCAATGCCAAACTTGTTGAGGTTAAACCAGGCTATTGCGAAATACATCTTGCCTATAAAAAAGATCTTTGCCAGCAGCATGGGTATTTCCACGCCGGTATTATTGGTACTATTGCCGACAATTGCGGTGGTTATGCTGCTTTCAGTTTGATGCCCGCTAAAGCATCTGTATTAAGCGTTGAGTATAAAATAAATCTTGTTGCACCAGGAGATGGTGAACTATTGGTTGGCCGTGCAAATGTAATAAAACCCGGGCGCACATTAACTATTTGCGACACAAAAGTTAGTGTCATTAAAAATGGAGTAGAAAAATTATGCGCCACCTCCTTAATGACCATCATGACAATGCATGGCAAAGCAGATACACCTTCATTATCCCAGAAATAACAGATATTAAATCAGAAAAAATGGAAAAAAATAACACTTAAAAAGGATTTACAATATGTCTTTCAATTTGATAATGCTCTTTTTGCTTACTGTATTTGTTGCCTCAATTATTCCAGGACCCAGCATGCTTCTGGCTTTAACACATGGCATGCGGTATGGAGCTAAAAAAACCATTGCTTCAGCCATGGGAAATGTAACGGTTACATTAGTTCAAGCATCTATTTCTCTTGCCGGCCTGGGAACAATTTTATTTAGTTCTGAGATCATATTTCAGCTCATTAAATGGGCCGGAGCAGTATATCTAATCTATATGGGGATCAGCATGTTACGTTCATCTAATATGTCATTGTCACCCACCCAGTTAAATCAATCCACCAAATGGTATTCTTTAAGTGAAATGTACATGCAATCGGCTTTTGTGACGGCTGGAAACCCCAAGGCAATTATATTTTTCACTGCAGTATTTCCACAATTTATCAACCCTGATGCACCCTTTTTATCACAATTTTTCATACTTGTGAGCACTTGCATTTTAAGTGCATTTTGCTGTTTTATGATTTACGCAATAGGCGGTCAAAAGATTGCGTCTTTATTTTCCAACACCCGTGTTATGAAATACATTCAGAAAACTATTGGGGGCACGTTTATTGGAGCAGGTATTGGTCTTGCTGTCAGCAACAGATAAAAATTGAAAACACTTAATATATCAGATTTGGACAAACACTAATCGAGTCAACTCAATTTGCAGCGGCAATCTAAAATATGAATATACGAGAATACAAAGAAAAAGATCTTAAGGAAGTCATTTCACTATGGACTGAATGTGGCCTTGTTGTTCCGCAGAACGATCCTGCAAAGGACATAAAAAGAAAACTAAAAAAAGATCGCGATCTATTCCTTGTCGGCTTTAACGAAAAAGGAATTATTGCAACAGTTATGGGTGGCTACGATGGCCATCGGGGATGGATAAACTATTTAGCGGTTAAACCCTCAGAGCAGCGCAATGGTTTTGGGCAAAAGATCATGCAAGCGATTGAAGTTAGCATCAAAAATAAAGGTTGCCCCAAAATTAACTTACAAGTACGTAATTCTAATGCAGATGTTTTATCCTTCTATTCTGCGATTGGTTACTGTAATGATAATGTTATTGGGTTGGGGAAACGCCTTGAATATGATTGAAAGTAATGGGTTAGCAAGGAGCACAACCCTGCCGATCCGCCTGTGGTTAGCCTGGCGAAGCCATGAAAAAAAGGAGAAATTAAAATGTCGGAAATCCATGAAATAGTAAAAAGACAATTTGATAAACAGGCTTTAAATTTCAGTAATTGGTCTGTAACTAAAAATATTGAATACCAAAAAGCTTATTTTGATTTTTGTCAAATTTCTGCTCAGGATAATTTATTGGATTTTGCCTGTGGTTCAGGTGAATTTGCCATTTTTGCAGCACCCAGGGTCAAAAGTGTTAAAGGTGTTGATATCTCCAAAGGAATGATTGAGATAGCACAAAAGCAGGCTTTTAAAAACAATCTGAAAAATATTAGTTTTTTATGCAATCCTGTTGAAAAGACCCCTTTTAAAGACGGATCATACTCCATTGTTATCTGCCGGTCAGCGTTTCATCATTTTAATGATTATAATAAAATTTTTGACGAGATGGTTCGCTGCTGTCAACAAGGTTGCAGAATAAGCGTGCAGGATATTGCTGCCTATCAAAACGAAAGGATAGATAATTTTTTTGAAGAATTTGAAAAACTGGTTGATGTGAGTCATCATAAAACTTTGACCAAAGAATTCGTTGCAAGCTTGTATGAAAAAAGGAAATTAAAAATAAAAATGCAATTTGAAATTGAGATTGAATTGAATTTTCAAGAATACCTTAGTCATGCGAAACAATCAAAAGAGAGTGAAAAAAAGATTAGTGATTTGATCGAAATGGGATTAAAAGATCCTGAAATTTCAAAATTCTTTATTCTTAAAAAAGGGGTCCTGTTTTTTAAACGCAATGTTTTTTTAATCTTGGGTGAAAAATAAAAAAAAGATATTTCAAGGAAAGCAGCTTTCTTGAAGGCTGCAATCTCAAACAGCCCAAAAAATAAGTTCATGGATATGAAAAGAAAATTGGAGTTACTGGCACCGGGTGGAGATATTGATTCCATAAAAGCTGCAATTGCTGCAGGTGCAGATGCAGTTTACTGCGGTTTGAATAAGTTTAATGCCAGAAACCGGGCAACAAATATAAATCTTGAAAATTTAAATGGAATTTTAAATCTTGCTCATAAAAATAATTGCAAAGTTTTTCTAACGCTTAATATAATTATAGTGGGCAGTGAAATACCTTATCTTATAAGATTATTGAATAAATTAGTTAATACTAATATCGACGGTGTAATTGTTCAGGATTTAGGATTATTTTATATATTATCTAAA
>Ga0307989_1000123_pt1 | contig 56563 bp, 44 predicted proteins | sample EllFjometagen185_FD_203164 | JGI IMG/M metagenome (GOLD analysis project Ga0307989, IMG submission 203164) | Marine microbial communities from Ellis Fjord, Antarctic Ocean - #185 | ecosystem: Environmental > Aquatic > Marine > Unclassified | place: Southern Ocean | collected 2014-10-08 | reverse complement strand
GGAGTGGAAAAATATTTATCCAATGAGTCTTTAAACTATTTTTTCGTTGAGTCTGAATCGATCTTAATGGGGTCACACTCACCTGCTGAAGAGGAGTTTAATCCGGTTATTTTGCCGAACAGTGGAATTGTCGCTTTTGGAAGAAGTCGCTTTGGTAGAGTTCAAGTGTGGGATGCTGATATCGGCTACGCCGGTCATCCGGAGTTTCGGGAATTTCATTTTCGTCATCTGGGTTTACCATTAAAGAGGATTACATCAAAAACATCGAACGAAAAAGTCTCTTATAATCCAGATCGGGGAGAGTGGGTGGCCAGAAAAATGGCGCACGATTTTTATGAAAAGCTTTCTCAAAAAAGTGAAGAACTGGGGAAAAAACAATTTCAGACAATCCCATTAATTACCTGTTCTTATGATGCGGAACTTTTTGGTCATCATTGGGCGGAAGGGCCGGTGTTTATTGAAGAGCTGTTGCGTGAATTTTATCGTAAAGGTGATAAAATTGGACTAACCACTCCATCGCACTATCTGACTGGCGGACCGGTTTTGCCAGAGTTGGTGCCAAATCCTTCCACTTGGGGACACGATGCAGTTCATGTTAAATGGTCAGATCCTAAAGTTGCCTGGGTTTTTAATGAATTAAAAAAAGCGGAAGGGGTACTGGAGAGCTATTTAGATAAAATAAAGAGTAATAATTTTTCTGAATTTCAGAAAAGGGCCGTTCAACAGATGGTCGCGGAATTAATTCGGTCACATAGTTCTGATTTACCCTTTGTGATTATGGCGGGTGATTTCGAAGAAGATATGAGGCGCGAAATTGTAAAATACCTGGACTATTTTTATCGATTAAAACATCTGATTGATAATAATATTGAGGATTCAGATTTCCTCTCTTTTCGAGAGGTTGAAAACGATATGTTTCCAGAAGTTTTTACTGGCTATTAACAGATGCTGTTGAATGAGATTTCGGCAACAATTTCGGTTTATATGTAACTATTCACTACTTCAAAAATATAGAGCACAAAAGCCATGCCTCTGGTGGTGCTTGAGGGAAGTTAAGCGACAGCCTTGAGTGAAAGTAGCATCAGAGGCATGGCGGAATTAAGCAAATATGGTGAATGGTTACATTTATATTTGACCCAATAATGCCCATTCAGCGCCGTCAACAGCCTCACATTCATAAATCTGTGTGTTCAGACCTGTTTTTGTCTTAAAACAGGATTTGACTTCCTGGATAAACGTTTCACTTTTTTCTTTCTGAACCATAGCCACCGCACATCCTCCAAAACCAGCGCCTGTCATTCGGGCTCCATAGCAATAAGGATTATGGGTCGCACATTCGACAATGGTGTTTAACTCGTTACTGGATACTTCAAACAGATCCCTGAGACTTTGATGGCTTTCATTCATCAGTTTTCCCAGGTGGGTCACATCAGACTGAATCATTGCTTTTGCTGCTGCCTGGGTGCGGTAATTTTCTGCTACAACATGTTGGACTCTTTTTTTAACGAGGGAATCAATTTGTAATGAGTGACTTGACAACAGTTCCATTGTAATATCTCTGAGAGCCTTAACTTGAAAAACCTCCGCAGCAGATTCACATTGTGCACGTCGTTCATTGTAGGCAGAGTCCATCAATCCCCGTCGGGTGGTTGTATCCAGTATGATAATCCGGGAGCTGGTCGGGATTGGAATGGCTTTACAATCCAACGTTCGACAGTCTATTAACTGTGCATGATCTTTTTTACCACTGGCAGAAATCAATGGGTCCATGATTCCGCATTTTACCCCGATCCAACGGTTTTCAGCATCCTGGCCGACTTCTGCCATTGTCTGATGATCCATAGTAAATCCGGAAACAGCCTTAAATGATTGGATTGTGGCCATCTCAAGCGCTGCTGAGGATGAAAGCCCCGCTCCAATGGGGATATTGGACATCATAACCCCTTCCCAACCACTCAGGTCGAGTCCCTGTTTTTTTAAAGACCCGCTAACACCTTTAATATATTCTAACCATGAAGATCCTTCCTTTTTTATTAAATCCAATGAAAATTGCCTGGTTTCCTTAAAATCAAGAGAATACAATGACACAACTCGATCAGATCGTGGACGAATAGCCATCCATATTTCCCGATCAATGGCCATTGGCATGACAAACCCATCGTTGTAATCGGTGTGTTCACCAATGAGATTGACTCGCCCAGGGGATCGAATTAAAAAATTGGGAGTTACCATGAATCGGTTTTTAAATTCCTCGATGATTCTCTCTTTTAGCATTTTTTTTGATTGCTTTTATAATGGATTTCGGAAAGATTTCGTAAACATTCTGCTGCCTGTTCGGCAGTTAAATCCCGCTGAGCTTCTGCTAACATTTCATAGCCAACCATAAATTTCTTAACCGTTGATGATCGGAGCAGCGGTGGATAAAAGTGTGCGTGTAATTGCCAGTGCCTGTCTGAAGAATCACCACCCGGGGCGCCATGCCAACCCATGGAATACGGAAAAGAGGAACTGAATAGATTATCATATTTTACCAGTAATGGTTTTAATATATTGGCCAGGCTCTGGCGCTCTTCCTTATGCAGCTCCGGCATTCTTAAAACCTGGCGACGGGGCATTAATAGAGTCTCGTAAGGCCAAACTGCCCAAAAGGGTACCACCACAACCCAATGCTCATTTTCCAACACAATCCGCTCTTTTTGTTTCAGTTCCAGCTTTAAATAGTCTGTTAAAAGAGCCGAATTTTTAGCCTGATAGTACTCCAATTGTTCCTTATCTTCCCTGGTGGGTTCCGTTGGTAATGTATCAGTTGCCCAGATCTGTCCATGAGGATGGGGATTGGAACACCCCATAATACTGCCTTTATTCTCAAAAATCTGGACCCATCGATATTTTTCACCCAGTTCCGATATTTGCCGGCACCAAACATCTACCACCGATTTAATTTCGTCAATTGACATTTCTGCCAGGGTGATGTTGTGTTTGGGTGAAAAGCAGATGACCCGACAGGTTCCAGACGGGGTGTCGATTTTTAATAAATCAGGTAGCGTGTTAGATGGTTTGGGAATATCCTCGAATAAGGCAGGGAAATCATTGGGAAAAACATATGTTTGGGTATATTTAGGATTTGTCGCACCGTTCGCTCTTTTGTTTTCCGGGCAGAGATAGCATTCAGGATCATATTCCGGTGAGAATTGTTCTGATGGTGTTTCCCTATTTCCCTGCCAGGGTCGCTGATTTCGATGCGGAGAAACAAGTATCCAGTCTCCGGTTAAAATATTATATCGGCGGTGAGGGTGTTCAGTTGGTTTAAAGTTCATTGGGTTACAATATTTTTTATAATTGGCAGACTCGAAAATGGGATAATAAAGATAAGAAAAACTTGTCTGATTAAATGAAATTGTATTTTAATAGTTCGTTAAGAGAATGGTCAATTAGAAGCGAAATATTAAAGTTCGTTTTCAAATGTATTTTACGGAATAGTTACTTATTAACAGGGAATAATTATGAGTGATACACAATTTAAAGTCGGAATTGTTACCGTCAGTGATCGGGCATTTCGTGGGGAATATGAAGATAAGGGTGGACCGGCAATTCGGACCTGGTTACAGGCAGTATTAAAAAATGAATGGTTGGGTTTGGAAAAAATTGTTCCCGATGAACAGGACCAGATCGAATCGGTCTTAAAGGAACTGACAGATAATCAGAATTGTCATCTGATTTTAACAACAGGAGGGACGGGCCCTGCTAAACGGGATGTAACTCCTGAAGCCACATTGGCAATTGCTGATAGGGTGATGGATGGTTTTGGAGAAAGAATGCGTGCAATTAGCCTTAAATACGTACCCACTGCAATTCTTTCAAGACAGGTTGGGGTGATTAGACAGAGTTGTCTAATTGTTAATTTACCCGGACAGCCAAAGGCGATTAAAGAGACATTGGATGAGTTGTTTGAAGCTATTCCTTATTGCATTGAGCTATTGGAAGGCCCTATTGTGGAGACAGATGAGAGCATTGTTAAAGCGTTTCGGCCGAAATCTGCCAAAAAGCACTGATAAAATAGTATGCTATTGGCAGGAGGTTTACTCGGGGGAAAAAACTTTATCTAACTGAATTAAATAACAAATTAAATCTTTCGATAAAGTCCGATGCAAGTGATAAGGATCAACCTTTAGCGGAGTACAAATTAACAAACAACCTCATAGGTTATAAACTTAGAATAAGTCGTCATAACTTGTTTCAAATGATAATTTTTACTATATGGCGATATATTTCAACTGTAGAATCCAAATGAATATGATATAGAACTCTGATTCTCCAACAATTTATAACCAGATTCAATAAAAAATATTATGGACGCATTAGAAGACAAGATTAAAAATGCTTTTTCACAAATTTCCTATGGAAGTAATGGTGGAAGTATCTTAGATAGTGATGTGATCTATTCATTGGAAATAGATCAAAAAACAGCCAGTGTTGTACTCGTTATTTCTGAAGAAAATGCAAGTATTAAAGATGACACGGCAAAAAAAGTAGAAGAAGCACTGAAAGGGTTTGATGAAATTGATAATGTCAAAATCCAAATTGAAAGTTCCAGAGAAGACGTCATGGGCAAATCACAACAAAATCCAGCTAATCAAGCTAACCCAGGATCTCCGGAACAAATACTACATTTACAGAATTATGAAAACGTTATCCTCGTTGCCAGTGGAAAGGGGGGTGTTGGTAAATCAACGGTTGCAATTAATCTAGCGTTGGCATTAAAAGAATTGGGAAAGACTGTTTCGTTAATGGATGCTGATGTTTATGGTCCATCTGTGCCTATTATGTTAGGAAGAAGAAATGAAACACTGGAACTGGTTGGGGAAAAGATTAAGCCACTCAATCAATTTGGTATTGAATTTATGTCAGTCGGAAATATGGTCAACGAAGATCAGGCTTTGATCTGGAGAGGACCGATGACTCATCAGGTAATCCAGCAAATTCTAAGAGATGCAGACTGGTCTGGTGGTGATTATATGATTATTGATATGCCTCCCGGAACCGGTGATGTTCAACTTTCAATAGCTCAGTTGACATCAGCGGCAGGTGCAGTTGTCGTTTGTACTCCTCAGGATGTTGCGCTACTTGATGCCAGAAAAGCCATTGCTATGTTTGATAAGGTAAATATTCCTGTGCTGGGAATAATAGAAAACATGAGTTCTTTTGTTTGCCCAAAATGTGGTGAAGAAACACCCATCTTCTCCAAAGGTGGAGCAGAAAAAGAGAGTGAAGCACAAAAAGTTGCATTTATCGGTCGAGTTCCAATCGAAATGGACATTCGATTAGGGTCTGATAATGGAGATCCAGTGGTTAATGCAATGCCAGATTCAAAGAGCGCAAAGACATTTATGGAAATGGCAGAGAAGCTTATTAAATTAGTGGAGGAGTAATTAATGGCAGGTAAAAAATTAAGCACCCGTCCAAAGGATATTTTTTTTGATGGTAAAATGAATATCGTCTGGCAGGATGGAGTGCATACCACATATGATTACTGGGAATTGAGAACGTCATGTCCATGCGCTTCCTGTGTGGATGAGGTGAGTGGTGAAAAAATACTCGATGACAGTAAAGTGGATAAAGATATTCATCCTGTGGCAAGTGCATATGTTGGTAATTATGCTCTGGAAATTCGCTGGAGCGATGAGCATGATACCGGAATATTTACTTTTGATAAGCTCAGAAATGAACATAAAAAAGAGATAAAGACGGTAAGCTAGTCATTTTTAATACCCAACAAAATCCGGAGTGGATATTGTTGGGTATTTTTTTTTGCATTTTAATTAATGACACTGTTACAAAAACAACTGAATGCTGAATTACGAGTGGGTCGCTCAGGATGGAAAAGCCAGGGCAGGAAAGCTTTCCATGAAGGGGCGCGTTATTGAAACTCCGGTTTTTATGCCGGTAGGTACCAATGCAACAGTTAAAGCAATGACTGTTGAAGAGATTAAATCCATCGGGTATCAACTCATATTAGGCAATACCTACCATCTTCATCTTCGACCTGGAGATGAAATCATCAAGCGTTTAGGTGGTTTGCACTCTTTTATGAATTGGGATCGATGTATTCTGACCGATAGTGGTGGATTTCAGATTTTTTCCTTGGCTCGTTTGAATAAAGTCCTGGAAGAGGGGGTTCATTTTCAAAATCATTTGGATGGAACCAAAGAATTATTGACTCCTGAAATTGCAATCCATATTCAGGAAAATCTGGGATCAGATATCATGATGGTTTTAGATGAGTGTCTACCCATTCCTACGAAACGTGACATAGTTCAGAAATCAATTGAGTTGACAAATCGATGGGCACAACGCTGCTTTCAGGCCAGAAGATCTGAAAACAACCTTTTTGCAATTGTACAGGGCGCGGATTTTGTAGATCTGCGTATTCAATCTGCTCAAATGCTGATGGAAACAGATTTTGATGGATTTGCCATTGGCGGATTGAGTGTGGGTGAAAGTAAAGATGTCATGTCAGAAATTGTTTCTCACATTGCGCCGATGCTTCCACCAAATAAACCTCGTTATCTGATGGGAGTGGGCGATCCGGTAGATTTGGTGGAAAATATTGGATTAGGGATTGATATGTTTGATTGTGTCATGCCTACCCGAAATGCGAGAAATGGTCTGCTGTTTACTTTTCAAGGGAAAATTTCGATTAAACAGGCCCGATATAAAGAAGATCCTTTACCGATTGATGAGAACTGCCAGTGTGAAGTCTGCCAAAACTATTCCCGCGCTTATTTACGACATCTGTTTGTGGCTAATGAAATTTTAGCATCCAGATTAAACACAATGCATAATCTCTGGTTTCTGAAAGAGCTGATGGCTAAAGCGAGAATTGCTATTGTAAATGGGGAATATCAAAAATTTAAGAAAGCGTTTCTGGATGTTTATCAGGGCTCAGAATCCGGGTAAAGTTGTTTAATGCTATTGGGACATTTTGTTTTCGATAGTGAGCCGTTCTTCATAACACTTCTTTGAACCTTCCGCATCACCTTGATCGTAAAGCAGTTTCCCCAAATGGTCTAATAAATCCAGTTGTCCGCCATAATCGTGTAATGATTTCTTAATCGCCAGGTGGTTCTGGTAGGTCTGGATTAATCGGGGAGAATCGTTTTGCTGCTGGTAAGCATTTTCAATTTCACTATACAGTTCATCCATTTTTGAGAATTCATGTGCCTGACGATACTCATTCAATGCCGTGAAAAGGAAATGAACGGCGTATTGTTGCTGGTCAATTTCGATATACTTCCCAATTAATTTTTCTAAAAGAGGTAAGAATTCCGTATGATCTCTAGGAACATATTTTTGGAATATCTCCTGCCACGTTTTTGAAGATTTTTCATACTGATTAAGTGCAAATTCACACTCCCCTTTAAGTTGAAGCGCTTTGTTGATAATTTCAGGATCTGAAACGGTTTTTAGGCGATCAGTCAGAAATTGTCGTATTGAAGTCAAAGTATCTTCAAATTGACCTTTTTCGAATTTCTTTTGAGCGAGGGAAAGAAATAAGGCGGCTTCCTCTTTGGTTTCCTGTTCATTTTCCTGTAGATCATCCGGTGTTAATATTTCCTGAGAAACCAGTGGGGCATCTTTAATAGGTGTTTTAGCCAGTTCTTGATAGCCTTTTTCTGTGGAAGATTCCAAATCAGGTTGGTTTTCAGATGTTTCACTTTTTCTGGATTTTGTTACATTTCCGGTAAGTGTTCCCAATGGTTCCTGTGCATCATCAAACAGAGATCCGATAGGTTCAACAGGAATGCTGTCCGGTAATCCCGGATTGTAGGTGGTATCTGTTTCGGGTTTTGTATCTTTTAATGATTCTGGTTTTTTCTGTGGAATGTCTTTCTTTATCAAAGGCTGTTTCTGTGAAATATCTTTTTTTGCTGTTTTCTTTTTCTGAGGTGTTGATTGCTTGCCTTTTGAGGAGATTGAAACAACCACATCTGCTGTTTCACTCGGGGCTGTTTTTTTATCGGTAATATTAACTGCTTTCTCAGACTGATTCAAATTCTGTTGGAATTTGGTAAATACATTGGGATCCAGTCCGCTTTCTAATTTGGGTTTAGGTGTCGCTTTTTTCTTTCTTATAGGCTTTTTGGCAGGAGCTCTAGGTTTTGAAGCCTGTAATTTTTGTCTCGGCTTTATTCTGGACATGATAAAAGCCAGCTGAGCAATAACCAGCGTTGCTAGGCAAATGATTACCAGCCTGATTTCCAGATCTTCAAATGTGAGAAAGATCAATGCAACAAAGCAGACATATAAGATGAATTGAAAGACAAGCCGAATGATGATGTACTCCGTGTTTGAACTGTTTGAGTGAATTTAATTCCGTAAAATTGAACTTGAATCAAAGATAATTATAATTTTGCTTTATTTGATTCAAAGTAAACGACTTTAGTATTTGATTCTCTGAGCCTATTCGCCAGCATTTTAGCAAAATTACGATAGAGTTTTATCGCGATTGTAAAATATTTTCTACTAACGGACAGTTGCATTAACATTTCATCTGAAATGGAAAATAGCAGTGTATTCCCTATTGATGTGGCTTTTGCCGACCTTCTTCTTTGCTCTATAAGTCCCATTTCACCAAAGCATTCACCGGGATTGATTGTTGCCAGAATGGTCTCTTTGATTTTGTTTCCTTCATCCCGACCAATATGTTTGCTGATTGAGACATTGCCATTGATAACAATGTACATTTTTGTGCCGTAAGTATTTTCTTTAAAAATTACATCGCTATCCGTGAACCGCTCAGGATCCATAAATTTCAAAAATGTAAATAACTCCTGATCGGTAAAATTATTAAAAAATTCAACAGATGCTTTCAGCCGTTCAAAAATTTGTCTATTAATTTTAATCATCTTATTCTAGAGAGTGGAAAAGCCTTTAATGAAGCTATATTACTAAATTAGGTGATAAGATCTAAGGTTAACTCCAACGGGAAGAATGAAATTTCATTTTTCAGTTCTATTGTGTTATTTAACTTTTTCTTCTTATTATTTCTATCGTGTTTGAGAAAAACAGGCAACTTAATATTATCATATCGTCAATGAATAAACTGTTTTAGCAATATTTTTGTCATTTTCTCCTTAAGATTTTATGTTTAGTGTTTTAAGCGTTTTTATTGGGATTCGCTTGAATCGAGATTATATTTCGGATTCAACCTTTGCTCGAAAACTCGATGGGTCATCTTCTATAGAATATCTGATATATGATACTGATTAGCTCCTGAACGAAAAGTCCTTGTTTTCAACTATAATCTCGTTTTAAAAATAACATTCAGTGTGAAAGTCAAGAAAACGTTAGTTGTCAGCTTTTAGTAAAAACAAACATGTTTTCAACCGTTTAACCATTATAAACAGGATGAGTACTTAAAAGCATTTTCTGCCAAGCCCAGCCAAGCTGGATAAGTACCTTAACTAATAATTTCCTGTTGAGCCCTTAAAAACAGGATAAGTACCTTAACTAATAATTTCCTGTTGAAAAAACACAGAAAACTATTTATCAGGTACTAAAAAACACAGAAAACTATTTATAAGGTACTAAAAAACACAGAAAATAACTTATAAGGTACTAAAGAAAACTGAAAGCTGATTACTGATTACTGATTACTGATTACTGATTACTGATTACTGATTACTGATTACTGATTACTGAAGGCTTGAATCTTCACTATGGATATTAGTTAGCTAAATGAATAATAGCAGATTTTTACAGGGTTTTCGTTCAGGCACTAATTAACCGGTTGAAGATGCCGGTATACTCAGGTTGCTTTGACGGGGTATTCGAAAGGTGTCAAAATACGAATCAAGATATCAATTTTGAGTTATCTTATTTGTGTTAATAAATCAGCAGGGTATAGCTCGGTGGGGTATGATTGTTAAAGTTGCGTTAAACATTCCATTTACAGATCTTTTCGATTATCAGTTTTCCAATGATCTTGTTGATTTCATTAAACCGGGAATTCGGGTTTTGGTACCGTTGGGTTCCAGAAGAATAATCGGGGTCGTCACAAAAACCCAACACCATTCTGAATTTGAAAACCTGAAGTCAATTATCGAAATCGTAGATGATGTTCCTATTTTTAGTCAGCGGTTACTTTTTTTAACCCGATGGATTTCCGAATATTATCTGTGCAGCTGGGGCGAGGTTTTAGATGCATCTTTACCCACAGGGCTTAAACCTAAAATTATTAAGAACATCGTTTTAGATAATACAATTTCTGCATTTAGCCTGCTGAATGAAAGTGAAAAAAAATGGCTGCTCTCAATATCAGGCGAAAAAGAGACAAAAATTCAAAAACGTCGAGACTATCAGGGGTATCGATCTCTTTTTTTTAAATCAAAAAAAAATCGACTATTGAAGGTTCAATATGTGGTGGAAAAAGCCTATGACAAAAAACAGGTGGAATCATGGTTGGAATTGAATTCTGAAATAGCCACTCAGACAAAAACAAAAAAAGGGAGCAAGGCAAATAGAATATTTGGGCTGTTGCAAGAAAATAAAAGAATAAGGAAAGATCTTCTACTCAGTGAAATTGAAAATTCGAGAACAGTATTGAACCAACTGATCAGAAAAGAGGCAGTCATAGAAAAATTGATTGTGGTTCAAAATGTAAATGCAGCTGACAGCATTAGGGAAGAGAGATTTATTACGCTTAATAGGGAACAGGAAGAAGCGTTTAAGCAGATATCAGCGGGTATCAAACAGAAAAAATTTCAATCTTTTCTTTTACATGGTATTACCGGAAGCGGAAAGACAGAGGTCTTTTTGTATGCGGTGAAAGAGACCATTTTACAACAAAGGACCGCTTTGATTTTGATTCCGGAAATTTCTTTAACTCCTCAGGCGGTCAAACGTTTTAGAGATCGGTTTGGTGATCGAATTGCGGTACTCCATAGTGGTATGGCTGAAAAAGAACGGTGTGCCGAATGGTGGAAGGTGAAAGAGAAAAAATGTGATATTGTCGTAGGTACACGCTCGGCGATTTTTGCGCCGCTGGAAAATATTGGTCTGATTGTAGTCGATGAAGAACATGATTCATCCTATAAACAGCAGGAAACACCTTATTATAACGCCCGGGATGTGGCGGTCAAATTGGCCAGTGAACAGCAGAGTATCATAATACTTGGATCTGCAACACCTTCAATAGAATCCTATTTTAATGCGAAAAACAGTAAATATGAATTGCTGGTGTTGAGTGAGAGAGCAAACCAGAAACCGTTACCAAGCACTGAGGTGATTAATTTAAAGGAAGAAAGTCGCCAGGCAGGTGTCTTTTACCTGTCAAAATATCTGGTAGCCAAGCTGAAAGAAAACTATTTGGAAGGTAAGCAAGCGTTGATTTTTTTAAACCGAAGGGGGTATGCCGCTTTCTTATCCTGTACTTCATGTGACCTGCCGGTTTTATGTGATAACTGTTCTATTGCACTGACCTGGCATAAGAAAGATCAGAGATTGGTTTGTCATCATTGTGGTTTTTCCAGGCGGTTTGTCGAAACATGTCCGAATTGTCAGGCTAAAACATTGAGACTCGAAGGTATTGGAACACAAAGAGTCGAAAGGGATCTGAAGATACTCTTTCAAAAAGCAAGATTTTTGAGGATGGATCGGGATACCGTCAGAAAAAAGGGAACCCTGGAGGCCAATATGGATTTGATTAATCAACAGCAGGTGGATTTCATTATTGGAACCCAGTTGATCAGCAAAGGACACGATTTCAAACATATTGGAATTGTTTGTATTATTTTAGCTGATATGAGTTTGAATATCCCCGATTTCAGATCTTCTGAGAGAAGTTTTCAATTGATTTCACAGGTTTCCGGTAGAGCCGGAAGAGATGAGCAGGGAAAAGGTCGGGCCTTGATTCAATCTTATAATCCCAATCATTTTGCCATCAAATCGGCAAAAGAGCATGATTTTACTTCATTTTATGAAAACGAAATTGCGCTGCGGCAGATGTTGGAAAACCCACCGTTTAAAAGACAGATTTTATTGAAAATCAGTGATCAAAATCCAGACCATGTCAAAGAAACAGCGCAGAAGTTGGGTTCAATTTTAGGGGAGTATTCAACAAACCTGAAATTCCAAATATTAGGCCCAATCGAATCACCGATCCAGAAAATTAACAAACGGTTTTATTGGCAAATACTGTTAAAAGGGGATTCGATGTTTCGTATTAAAAAATTGATTCATTACCTGTTCTGGGAACAGAACGAATGGAGAGTCAAAGGAGCAACAAGGGTTGTTATTGATGTGGATCCTTATATGATGCTTTAGGAAAAGCATCATATAAGTTATGAAACGGGAACATACTTAATTAGTGCCTAAACGAAAAGCCCCTGTTTTCAATAATAATTTGGTTTTAAAAATAACATTCAGTATAAAAGTCAAGAAGCCATCAGTCGTCAGCTATCAGCCTTCAGTAAAAAAAGTATGCTTTCAGTCACTTAAAAACTAACAGCTGAAGGCTGATTACTGAAAGCTTGAATATTCAATATGGATCAAAGTTAGCTAAATGAATAATAGATACCTTTTACAGGGTTTTCGTTCGGGCACTAATTATACATTTGGGTATGCTTCAGTAGTTGTCTGAAAATCAATTGATTTGTCCTAATGATGCATCAATTTTGATTTTTTTAACCGGTTTTCCTGATTTACGATAGGTTAAAATAGTTCGGCCGACTTCAATATCCATGTTTTTGCTTCCATCCAAGAGTGCATGGATTTCAATGGTGCCCCCTTTATAGTCTTCTTTCTTGAAATGTTGGATTCTGGCTTTCGTTCGGGTATATCCTCTGGAATTTAACTTGATATTCTTGTCAAAGATAACTTTATCATGTTCCAGATTCATGTAAATATAGCCAGTCCGGAAGACATTTTTATTGGTTGCTATATCAATGAGTTGAATAGTAAAGTAAACCTGATTTTCTTCACCGGATTGCGGAATTTTAATCCTGTTGTCGTCTGGTGTTACAATAATTCGGTAAGGTAAATTTTTCACTTTATTGCTGATCATTCCAAGTCTTCTGACTCCAGTCACTTGTTGCCCTGGGTTAAGTATAATCTCTTCGTCATCATTTTTAACGGCTATTTTACCTGAAGAGAGACTGACGGTAAGTTGATTGTCAACCTGAGATAGTGATACAGAAGTCCCTTTGATACCGCATGTTGCTGTAGGTGTTTTGATGACTGTATGCTGGGCATTCTTTGTGAATTTGCCCCAGAATGATCCGACTCGAAGAATAAATCGATTCAAAAATTTCCTTGATCCTTTTTTAACTTCAACGGATTTTTCGATTAGGAACTTGGTGTTGGCGAAAAGTCGAATGATTGACCCATCTCTGAAGATTATAGTCACTTTAGAACGACTATTGGTCTGGACAAGATCGTTGTCATGTAGAATCAAACCTTTTCTTCCAGTAATAGTATTCCCTTGCCTTTCTACGTCAACATTTCCCTGAATATCTTTAATGCTGGCAGTGGCGTCACTGATAGCGAAAATATTTTCAATGGACGCTAAACACAATAAGGCGAATATAATTATTGCTATGGGTATTGTTTTACGCATATTTTCTCCTCTATCTTTGTTTTTATCCATTTTGAGTGTGCGTTTTATTGGCAATATGGCTGTTGTCTAATTCACTATGGTATTAGTGCAATTTCCTAGCCTGATTCTGGGGGAAAATGAAAATTCGCTAAAATGCTGTGATTGGATATTAATGAAAAATTTAAAATAAATCAGAAACATCAAAAGTTGGATGGTGTATAAATGATCTTGTTTTTTTGTTGATAAAACGTTTGTTTTTATTACTACAGTAAGCTTTCCAAAATTGACAATATAAGAATGAATTTTCTTAATTTTATCTGAATATTGGTTTATGATTATATCAAACAGACAAATTAAAAACCAATGATGAATGATAAATGCACTTTTTTTGCAAGTAACATTTGGCGGTATCAGTCCGACCCAATCTATGGGTATTTTTTCTTAAAAGAAACCATTGATGTTCGCAAATATGACAAAATCGTCGAAAGTCGCAGCGGAATTTGATACTTTGAATAGAGTGTTAATTTTATAAGCTTATGAAATAAAGTATTATTTTTATTTTTCTGTCTGGTCTGAATTTCGTATTTGAATCTTTAAAGGTTTAATGACACGATCCGGAATTTTTTTCTCCTTTTGTTGAAGATTTTGATACCGATTCACGATTGACAGGAATTTTGCTTGGTTAGAGTAGGGTCTATCGGCTAGCGTGAGAGCAATAAAAGAATTAAGTTTAATCTCAGTGTATTGAAAACAGAAATACTGAAAGTAGTGAAGTCATTACACATTTATCAAAAAATTTACCAATGAAAAAAATAACCTTTTTATTCGTTTTGGTATTGGGTTGGTATTCAGGTTTTTCCCAAGTGGTAACTCCACGGTTGGATTCCGGTTTCCCTGTTGAAATGTCATCGGCAGTCGGATGGAGATTTGGATCTGCTTTTGGAGGCAATACTGCAGTTGGAAAAGAAGCGTCGTCAGCAGAAGATCTTGACTATCATTATATTGACTCGTCTGTCATTTTTATATATCAACCCAGCCACGTTGTGACAGAAATTTATTGGAAACCGGTTGGAAACCAGTATGAGTGGGATACCTCCACAGATGCATTGGTCGAAACACCCACTTCTGATGCGCGATTTGCCTTGACAATCCGTGGAGATAATAGATTCTCGGTGGGAATTGGTTATAGAAGTCAGGAAGCAGAATTATCTTCATATTCATCGACGGTAACCTCTTTTGAAGGCAGCTTTTCGATTCGGATGTTTGAAGGATTGTATCTGGGGGGAGGTTATCAACGGTTTTCGGAAAATATGAGTATTGATGATTCAAGGAAATGGAATAAAATGCTGGGTGGTATTGCATTCCAGTTTGGTAATCCCCTTGGCAATATTTTTCGGGTGGAAGGATCATTTGGAACATCTCCCGAGGTAGAATCAGATAACCAGATCGCATCGACCAAACCCAAAGAAGATCAGATCAGGGCTGCTGTCGAAGTTCTGTATGATCCCTTTTTAATTTCTTATTCATATGAAAATAATACTTATGCCGCCCTTGATGGAGTCAGTGATGGTAAGATTATGGTAAAACATGGATATGGATTGGGGATGAAATTGGGAAGTTTTACACTAGGTCTCTATCTGTATTTGGGTACTGAAACCTTCGGAAATGCTGAAATGAACACAACTAAAGTTCAAACAACGTTCAGTTATAATTTTATTTAAACAAAACAAATTGAAAACAGGATTTGAAATTTTTAAACTTAAAGGAACATCATGGCTAATTCATTCGGTTTAATCAGAAAGATTTTTCTGATGGGAATATGTGGGTGTTTTTTACTGCCTTTCATTGGATTTCCCCAAGTGGCAACCCCGTCGCTGGATCCTTCTGAAGCGGTGTTGATGCCTGCGGCATCTGGCTGGCGAGAGTCAACATCTGTGAGTGTCAGTTATAAAGAAGGTAATGGTACTCGGACGTTGCAGGATGAACAGATTTACCAGTTTGATTCATCTGGAGCTTCGGCGAATCTGGCATTTCAATCTGACAATCTTTTCATGGAGATCAATTTGGACCAGATCACCACAAATGTTAAACTTGATCAATACCAAAACGGAAGTATTAATCTGGGCAAAGAAGATGGCAGATTGCATCTCGCCCTGATTGGAGACGATTTTGTATCTATCGGGTTGGGCGCACGATCTTTCAGGACAAGAGATTATGTTGATGCGACCTATGATTCAGAAAGTACGTCGCGAATGAGTACCATTGGGGCAATATCTGTTAAAACAATGGATGTTTTTTTTCTAGGCCTTGGATTTGAAAGGGTGAAAGAAGAGAGTACATATGAGGCTAACTTAACATGGAATAATATTGTGAGTGGTGTGGCGATGAAATTGGGAGACCCCGGTGGCACACGATTTCGATTCGAATATGATCTTGAATTTTCCAGCGAAGTTGAAGTGGATGAACAAGAGGATATACAGGGTAACCGGCACCCAAAAACCAGCGTTTCAACAGCATCCGTAGAAATTATGTTTAATGGATTACTGTTTTCTGCGAAAAACATAGCAACATTGATCGAAGTTGATACTTCATTAGTCAACGAAGTTAAAAAAACGATGACTCAGGGAGGGGTTCTCTGGAAACCGGAACAGGGGTTGAGTCTGGGATTTTACTTTAAAAACTATGAAACGGTCTCTTTTTATGAAGATGATGACAGCATTTTTCAAATTAATTTAGGCTATATCTTCTAACCTCAAACACGGGTGGGTTGATTTATCTCTTTTGGGGATTGAGTTGAATATCAATTAGATCCTTTACACCGCCTAAATTCAAATCCCTTATACATTCCAACTCACATTTCGGATAAACGCAATTCTCTTTACAACCGGGGTCATGCTCTATGGCAAGGTGTTTGCTACTATTAGGCGGGGTCCAGTTTCTTAGCAGGGGTCGACCAAAAATTGCAATGGTCGGAACTTCGGCTGCAATGGCAAAATGCATGGGTCCATTGTCGTTTCCAATGTGCAGATCGACCTGTTCCAGCAAAGCGACGGTTTCAGCAATGGTTGGAATATCATAATCAGGTAGTGATTTTTGGGTCATTTTTTTTCTGACCGCTTCAACGAAATGGTACTCCCCAGGTCCCCATAAAAATAGAATCTGTGCTTGATATGTTTCAACCAGATAGTCACAGATTTGGGCAAAATTATCAGCCGGCCAGACTTTATATGGCTGTCTGGATACGGGTGAAACAGAAACCAGAAGTTTATCATCATCCTGCTTGAGTGCCTGCAATATCTGCCGGGCTACCCACCTTTCTTTTTCACTAATAAAAAAATCAATCTTATTTTCGTTGGCAGGAATGTTCAAGGCTGATAACAGGGATGCTTTTTGTGACGATGAATAATCAATATTTTCAGGCGCATTCAATGCGTGTGAATAAAAAAGGCGTCGGCCACGTCGATTAAATCCAACTCGGATAGGCGCTTTGATTAACCAGCTCAATATGGCTGTTTTTGGCAGTCCCTGAAAATCAAATACGGCGGAATAATGTGCCTTTCTGAGGTTTTTGATTAAGAAAAGTGTCTCTTTGAATCCGTTCTGTGAAGGGTAAAGTATGATTTTGGAAATATCGGGGTGATATTGCAGGACCTGATGACAAGGGGGCTGTGTTAAGAAATGAATTTCGGTGTCTGGTTGAGCTTTTGCCAGTATTTTAATGGCAGGCGTTGTCATGATGACATCTCCGATCTGCTTCAATTGAATAATAAGAATTTTTTCTGTCACAATTAATCGATTTAAGGAGATTTAAGTTGGCTCATCAATGACCTCATGATTGATTTCGATTCCCAGATGAAACTGAAATAGTTCCTTCGCAAACTGGGCTGTATCATGACACGATTTATAGTCCAGTACCCCACCGACAACTCCTCCCATTAATGGAATGGCTTTGCTTAAACGCGAAAACCCTTTGTTGGTTGCCATTTGCATTAGCTTGGTAGCAATTGCCTGATTGATCAATTGGATGGACTGTTTGGGAAGTTGAGTAAAAGTTCTTTTTTTAAGCATTTCAGTTAGCTGGGCGGCATCTGTATTTAACACGTCCTTTCCTTTTTTACCTAACAGACATAATGCAATACTCATTCGAACCGGGGGGTCATCAATATCAAAGCCGCCGATGTATGCCATTGCTGCAACCATTCTAATCTGTAAAACCCAGTTAATTCCCAGTGAAGCGGGAATTGCTACCGGCATGGAAATGATTCCACCCAGACTGGTTAAAAATCCTGAAGTAAAATTTTTCCTCTCTTCCCATTTAACCAGAGCTTCGATTCGTTCCATTCGTGATTTAAACTCGGGTTTCTGCAGGTATTGATCACCCAGTTCTTTAGCACTGGACAGCCCGGCTCCGCCATTTATTCCCAGGTTAATAACTCTTTTTAACAGGTTCCCCGCCTTGTCAGCTGCTGAATAGTCTTTATCGGAATAGTTGTCTTTCATGTAAGTTGATCTTTATACGAAGTGGATATAAATTTCTATTTCAAGAGGTAATTGTCGGATTCAGGTTCTTTGACTTTTTCAGTTGATATAGCTGGCTCATAGCAAAATCAACAATTCGGTGAATATTTTTCAATAATCAGAAGCTTAGTTTACAGAATTTAGGAAGATAGGGGAAGTACCATCAGTTGAAACTCATTGTCAGGCGATAGTAGAATGTAAATAAATCAGAGGAAAAGAATGTACAAGGTCCTATTTTTTAAAATTTGGAATACATCTTTCATTAATAGATCCACTGTTTTTTAGAATTGTCTCGTTTTGTGAGCTTGCTTTAATTTAAGAATACAATCTGTTATTGTATTTTCAGGTTAAATGTTTTTTATATTTAATATAAAATTGGATTCTCATTTGTTTTGTTTTATTGAAACCAAAAGGTTTTAAGATAAATATAAAAAGTATTTATAAAGGAATAAGGTTCGGCTAGCATCAAGATATTGAAGATTAGGCCGGTAAATTAAAATTTTGACGGGTGATCTGCTTAAACTGTAGATTTCAATGTTGGAAAAGATTAACACTACATTCAGGTTGAAGAATGAAGCTCGAAAGAAAAAAGAAACAATATTTTGGTAATCATAATTACTCACCTAAAAAGTTGATTCGTGAATTATCGGAGCATCCTGATATATTGGCAGCACTGGAAGAGTATCCCCCGGATAAAACATGGCGTAGCTCTCCTCAAAAGCAGGTTCAGGAATTTTTTAAAGAAATTGTAGCGACACCTTCAAAAACGGTGATAGATGGATTACGAAAAAGTCTGGGACTTTTGTGGTATCGAATATTCAATGGGCTTGAAATTCAGGGATTGGACCGGCTGAGGCAAGAGATTCAAGGAAAGCAGGTTATTTATTTACCTTGTCACCGCAGCCACTTGGACTATTTGTTGTTGTCATATGTTTTGGATGAGGCCTATATGGAAGTTCCTCATATTATGGCTGGAAATAATCTTAATATGACGGGTGTTGGTAAAATATTGAAGGGAGGAGGGGCTGTCTTCATGAGGAGGTCGTTTCATAGTCAACCGGTTTATGCGACGGCGTTTGTCACCTATATTAACTATTTACTGGACAACAATATTTCGCTGGAAGTCTTTATTGAAGGAGGACGATCACGGACAGGTAAGAATTTGCCTCCAAAAATCGGGTTCATTTCAATGTTTATTGAATATCTAATGAATAATCCGGAGAAAGATCTTCACTTTGTACCTGTTTCTTTTACTTATGAGAGAATACCAGAAGAAAAGGCCTATCTAAAAGAGTTGAATGGAGGGGAGAAACAGCAGGAGAATCTATTTGAAGTGTTAAATGCTTACAAAGTGTTAAAAAAGAATTTTGGGAAAGTATATGTCTCATTTGCTCCATTGATGTCTTTACGTCAAATGATTGAAAAGTATGAGTCTGATAGTGGATCCAGTGACTGCATGATTCCTGATTCTCCTAAATTCAAGGAAATGGCTTATAATTTCGGTATGGATGTGATGGACCAGATTAATATCTATACCCGTACATCTGCGTTACCAGTAGTAGCAACAGCTTTATTATCAGAAAAACATCGTGGATTTCATAAAAATGATCTTTTGGAAAAAAGTCAGTTTCTAGTGGATGTTTATCAGGCTGTTCACCCGCGGGCTCAGGATACACTGGTGGAAAGTGAGGGGGGATTGAATGGAATGATTGATTTTCTAATTCAAAGTGGGACAGTGAGCCAGATTAGTGATCCTGATGAAGATATATACTTTTTTGATAAGAAAGATAAGATTCGCTTGAATCTGTATAAGAATATATTTGTTCACCACTATGTAATTCCATCGATTATTGCTAAAAAACTGTTACACGGTACCAAAAAACGGGAAGAATTATTGGAGAATATTCTATTTTTTGATAATCTATTGCGTTACGAATTTATGTTTCCAAAATCGTATGATTTCACTGAAGCAGTCAATACAATGTTAGCTTTTGCTGTTGAAAAGAAATTGGTTTTCGAAAAGAAAGGTGAAATATCAATTAATCAGGAAAAAACCGAACAATTGGAAATGCTTGCCAATATCCTCTTACCCTTTTTGGAAGCATTTTATGTCGCAATTAACATTCTGAATTCAAAAAAAGTGGCTTATCCGCTGGATTCCAAAAAACTGCTTAGTATTTTTCGGGAAAATCATCATAAGTATATTTTACTAGGACAAATTAGTTCATTGGAAGGAAACCTGACAGTGACTTATAAAAATATCATCCGATTTTTTTCTGAAGAGAAAATCTTGAGTAACAATAAATCCAAGAATAATAGAACGATGATTAAAAAAGGCGTAGACTTCGAAAAAATACATGCTCTTTATCAGAAGTTATTTTTCAGCCATTAGCCAAGCCATTCAGATCGAGTTAACCAATATTATTGTTTTATCTGAATCCTCTTCACCTTCAATCCGGTAAAAGGGATTGCAGGTTAGATGGATTCCAGCGATATTCGGTTTTATGATCAACAAATTCAATTTCGCTGGGAATCTGATATGTTACCTGACTACTGATTTCTGTACACTTCCCAGGTACTTCTAATTAGTGTTTCCAGATCGCTGTACTGAGGTTTCCAGCCCATGCAGCTTTCTGCCATTTCTGATTTTGCATACAATTCTGCCGGATCGCCCGCCCTTCGAGGTACAATTTGGTAGTTTACTTTCTTCTGAGTCACTTTTTCAGTCATATTAATAATCTCCAGTACTGAATAACCCACCCCAGTTCCCAGATTTAGCGTAATAGACTGATGGGTCTTTTTGATATGTTCAAAAACTTTCAGGTGAGCGCTGGCCAGATCACTGACATGGATATAGTCCCTTACTCCTGTTCCATCTTTGGTGGGATAATCATCACCAAACACATCCATTGTTTTTCTTTTACCCGCGGCCACTTCCATAACAATAGGAATCAGGTTCGCCGGGTTGTTTTCCAGACCTTTGACTTTGCCTTCCGGGTGATAGCCTGCGGCGTTAAAGTATCTGAGACTGGCAAACTTGATCTCTTTAATTTGATCATACCATTCAAGAAATCTTTCGATTTCCCGTTTGGTAAATCCATAAAAGTTGATCGGACTGATGGGGTGCTCTTCGTCAATAGGCAGGTATTGAGGCATTCCATAAACCGCTGCAGAAGACGAAAAGACAACAGTACGTGTTGATGAATGGGATATGGCTTCCAGAAGATTGAGCGTTCCGTTTATATTTTGATAAGCGTAGGCCTCCGGAATGATCATTGATTCCCCGGCGGCTTTTAACCCTGCAAGATGTACAACCGCATCAAAATGTTGCGAAAAAACATCTTTAAGCAATATTCGATCCTGAATATCGCCATGAATAAAGGTTGCTTCTTCGAAAAGATTGATTTGCTGACCGGAGCTCATGTTGTCAAAAACTGAAACGGCATAACCTGCTTTCAGAAATTCATGAACAATATGGCTTCCAATATAACCAGCGCCTCCAACGACCAATATGGATTTTTTCATTTTTTATAAATTGTAAATTGTCAGTTTTAGAATGTCCGCATGGGCAATTTATAATGTTGAATAAATGAATGTTTAAATTCAAAAATTCTGGAATTAGCCCAAGGACGGAATGTTTTGTTGCCCATCCCACAGTTTTTTCTTATCACATCATTTTTAACCCTGAAATGTGTGTAAGATGAAAATGAGTGTCCTATTTTTTCCAGGTGCTGGGAAGAAACAAAATAAGTATTGTCAGGATTTCCAATCGTCCCATGACCATATCCAGCGACAGTATCCATTTAGTAAATATTCCTAAATGGGCATAATTCTCTGTAGGACCAACTGTGCCAAATCCTGGACCGATATTACTCAGGCTGGCGACAACACTTCCTATGGCTGTCATCATATCTTTGCATTCAAATGAAACCAGAAGAATTGAAATAACCATCACCATCAGATAGATGAATATGAATCCCAAAATATTTGCCAATATATTACGATCAACAACAGTGTTTCTAAGTTTAACCGTTCTAATCAGGTTAGGGTGCAGGAGCTTCAGGATTTCGGTGTAAATATATTTTAGCATTAATAAAAGACGAACCGATTTTATTCCCCCTGATGTACTTCCTGCGCTTCCGCCGATGACCATCACAAAAAGTAGAATAAACTGCCCGTAAATGGGCCATAATTCATAATCGGCTGTTCCATAACCGGTTGTTGTTATAATAGAAGCAACCGTAAAGCTGGCATCCCGAACTACCTGACCGGGAAGTCCTCCGTTTTGGATGAGGATAGTAATGGTGATTGAGGTAATACAAAGAATAATGATTAAAAGATAAAAACGGAGTTCAGAATCTTCATAATATGTTTTGGGGTGAAAACCTTTGAATAAGAAGCGATAGTGTAAGGCGAAGTTGATTCCGGCGATGATCATAAAGATTATCAAAATCCATTCGATTACTGGAGAGTTAAATCCGGCAATACTGGTATTTTTTGTACTGAATCCCCCCGTGGACATCGCTGTAAAAGCATGGTTGATGGCTTCAAATGGGGTCATCCCTCCTAACCATAGTGCTATGATTAGAACACAGGTAATAAGAAAGTAGACGATCCAAAGAACTTTTGCCGTATTTTGAATACGGGGTGTCAGCTTTTCTGCTGTGGGGCCGGGGACCTCTGATTGAAAGATTCCCATTCCACCAATATTTAAGTAGGGTATGATTGCCAAGGCAAAAACAATAATCCCCATGCCTCCAATCCATTGGGTTAAACTTCTCCACAATAACGTCGGCGGGGCAAGTCCCTCAATATTACTGACAACAGATGATCCGGTCGTTGTAAATCCGCTGATGGATTCAAAAAATGAGTTTGTAAATCCGGGGATGGAGTTCGAGAAAAAATAGGGCAGACAGCCAAAAAATGCGGCGCTTAACCAGACAAAAGTGACGAGTGCATAGCTATCGCGGAATTTCAAGGGTTTTTTTGATTTGGGGATAAATGATAGTAGACCGCCAAATATGGCACTGAGGATAAACGCATATAAAAAGCCATGGAAATCCCGGGTTCCAAGGGCAAAAGCATAAATGGTTGGAATGAGTAAAAAAATCGCAAGAACTCCGATAATTAATCCAAGAACTTTTAAAATTGAGGCATATTGCATAATTGTAAATAGTTAGAATATCATTTTGAATCGGGGTGGAAAAAATGAATTGCCTTAGGACGATCCAAACGATGGGCGATGACTAAAATAATATCACCGACGGACAATTCGCTGTTTCCATCTGGAATGATAAATTCTTCGTTTCGGTTGATTACAGAAATAATAATGTTTTCCGGAATCTCCAGATTTTTTATTGGTATGTTTAAGCATGTTGATGATTCTTCCAGATGCATTTCCAATATTTCAATCTGGCTGTTAATGATAGAAAAATATGAAAAAATATGAGTGTCCTGAATATAACGCAGTAGATAACGGGCAGTTAGTATTCTTGGGCTAATTCCCAGCGTGATCGGCGTATTTTGATCAATGATGGGAATTAATTCTGGTTGTTTGATAAGACTGATGGTTCGTTGAACACCTTGTTCATTAGCTATCAAGCAGGATGTGATGTTGACCTGTTCATTGTCAGTAACGGATATAAAATAATCAGCATTGTCTATGCCTTCAGCGGATAGTTGTTTAAGATCCGTTCCATCAAAATTTAATACCAGAGACTTCTGTAATTTTTCTGCAATATCATAACTCCGGGCAAGTCTTTTTTCTATTACCTTGACCTCCTGATGGGCTTTTTCCAGCCTGTTGGCGAGTTGAAGACCCATATTGCCACCGCCGTTGATAAATACGTGTTTTGACTTTGAGTGACTGGTGGGATATCCGATCGTTCTTCTCAAATTCGGGTAGTCAGATTTTTGATAGATAAAGTAAACCACATCTCCTAATTGGATAACCTCATCTTTTTTGGGAATGATGGTCATATCTTTTCTTTGAACGATACCAATATTGAAAAAAAGTTTATACGCTTTCTTTTCAATATCTTTTATGGAGTGACCAACCATGGTCGAGTGATCAGTCATCTTGTATCCGGTGATATTGACTGTTCCGTTGGAAAACTCGTGATTGTCAACAATGTTGGGTGTTAAGACGAGCTTAAACAACTCATCCGCAACCAGAGCTACCGGATTTATTACCCAATCTATTCCCAAAGATTCCAACGAAAAATGGTTTTTTGTACTGTCAAGATTCACCTGTCTGATTCGGGCAATCGTTTTTTTGGCGCCAGCTTCTTTTGCTGATTTACAGGCAATCATGTTTGTTTCGTCTGAGTTCGTAATTGCCAGAAACAGATCCGTATTTTTCAGGTGGGATTTTTTGATATATTTGCTGTCGATGATATTACCATGATCGGTATTGATATTATATTGAGATTTAAGTTTATTTAATACCGCTGCGTTTGTATCAATGACAAAAATATCCAGATTTTCTTTGCAGAGATTTTCAATAAGGTGGTAACCAACCTCTCCAGCCCCTGCGATAACAATTTTCAATTTTTCCTCCTGGTAGGATTCTTTAATCTGAGCTTTTAATCATAATGGAGCTAGATGAAGTCCGTCAAAACTGTAATTGAACGGTTGTTGTTTTTTAAATCGTTCCAAATGGTGTTGGGTGGGAATGGTATGAACAAGTTATGCTTTTGATAGGTATAACAAAAATTCTCTATTTCCGCTTTTTTTACCTTGAATAGGGGAATCGATGATTCCGTGTTTCCTTAATCCCAATTTTTGAGCAAAGTCACTGACGGAACCAATGACCTTTTCCTGAATTATTGTACTATTTACAACTCCTCCCTTGTTGATGTTCTTTCTTCCGGCCTCAAATTGGGGTTTTACCAAAGCGACGATATCTCCTCCCCGAATTAAAAAATTCATACAGTTTGGAAGGATTTTTGTCAAAGAAATGAAGCTGACATCGATAACAATTAAATCAACAAAAGAGCCAATATCAGTCATGGTTAGATACCGAAAATTAGTTTTATCAATATTTAACAGGCGCGGTTCTTTGATTAATTCCCAGGCGAGTTGACTGTGACCTACATCTACAGCGAAGATGAAACTGACCCCTTTTTTTAATAAACAATCAGAAAAGCCACCGGTAGAGGCCCCAACATCCATGGCAATTCGATGAGCGGTAGGTATGTTAAAATGTTGTAACGCTTTTTCAAGTTTTAGCCCACCTCGACTCACATAAGGATGGTCAAGGCCTTTTACCCGAATTTCAGCGTTAATGTCTACTTTGGTTCCGGACTTTTCAACTTTCTGATTGTTGACTAGCACCTTGCCCGCCATAATATATGCCTGGGCACGCTCCCGGCTTTTGGCGTAGCCTTTTTCAAAGAGTAATTTATCAATCCGGGTTTTTGGGCTCATTGTTTTTAAATTGAATTTGGTTTTATAAATTCGGGTTTACAATCTTTTTTGGTTTTTTGACAGGAATATCTTTAAGTCTATAATTTTCGGGGAGTTAATGATAATTAGAAAATCAGTCGCTCATAGACGAAGGACATTATTTTACTGAAGGAAAGTAAATTTAGATGACTGGACACATGCTGAACTGGAAGACAAATCTGCCGTCTTCCAGTGTTTTAACGGGGGTCATTTACAAATGGATTCGGGGTACTTGAAGCGAAACCGGACTATTTACAGGTGATCTGTTTCATCAACCAGAGATTCAAGATAGTCCTGATCCTTTAACATAATATGATGTTTATTCATCTTAATGACGTCAGTCTTTTCTAATCGTCCCAAAACCCGAACAACGGTTTCTGTTGTTGTTCCTGCCATTGCGGCTATTTCTTTTCGTGTTAAGGGCATTTCCAGTTGATACACGTTATCTTCACAGTAGCCAATTTTTTTGGTGAGGTTTAACAATATTTTAGCCACGCGAGATTCAATTCGGGTCAAAGCCATTTCCGGCACTTTCCTCATGATCTGCTGGCTATTTTGGCTACTCAGTTTAAGGAATCTTCGATAAATCTCTGTGTGACTTTCCAAAAAAGCGAAAAATGGATCTTTGGGGATTTCTACCAGGGTAACCTCCCCTTCTGTAACAGCTCTAACAGAGTAATTCTGTTCACTGAAAATAGCAAAGATGCCAAAAAACTCACCTTCTGTTGCTATTCTTAAGATCATCTCTTGTCCGGGTTTCAAGCTTCGGATAATTTTTACCATTCCCTTGTTAACAAAAGTGAATTTACTTGCAGCATCACCTTGTTCAAAAATGACTTCATTTTTTTTAAGGGTTCGGATGGTTGTAAGTTTTGAAAGTTCCAGCAACAGTTCGTGACTTAAATTTTTAAAAAGATCAAGTGTCTTCAGGGTTGCCACTCTGATTTCATGATCAAACTTCTTGTTTGCTGGCGTAATTTTCATCATTTTGCTATTATTAATTGTTAAAGCAAGTCTTTTCGAAAAGAATGTAAATATATTATATAAATATCCAACTCATGTACACGTAAATAATATAAAATCTTTAAATGGTTTTAGGACTTGGCTGTAAATTAAATACCGTTCCGGGCATGGGGTTTTTAAAATGTTCTTATTTTTTAAAAGTTATATGATCTCAAACAATAAATCAATGAAATAAGAAATAAATCAACCGGTAAGAATTCAAAAGCTTCCATTGTTATTTTTAATCAAGTAGATATAGAAAATACCACTTTTAATTTTTTTGATGATTTTCGGGATATTTTTTTTGATACCGCCAAAAAAAGTTAATATAAATTAAATAATTTTTGAGAATTTACGTCTTATATATATCGTATGGCTAATTATGAAGGATCAAAAACAGAACCATTTAAAATCAGAGAATCCCTTATCAAATCGGATCAATTGGTTTCCTGGTCATATGGCAAAAGCATTTAAGGAAGTTCAAAAAAAAGTTAAACTGGTGGATCTGGTTATTGAAGTCAGAGATGCAAGGGTGCCTCTATCTTCTGGAAATAATGCTCTGCAGAAAATGTTAGGTAATAAACCGCGAATGATTGTGTTTAACAAATCAAATCTGGCAGAACAGGAAGTTGTTTCTCAATGGCAAAAATGGTTTTTGGATAAAAATATATCAGCTATATTTATCAATGCTTTGGAAAAAAAGTCTCTGAATCTTCTGTCAAAAACAGCAAAACAGATTATGAAGGAGAAATGGAAAACATTTCAAGACAAAGGGATACGTCCTCCACCGTTAAGAATGATGATGATCGGTATTCCAAATACGGGGAAATCAACAATCATCAACCGATTGACAAACAGAAATGCAGCACAAACGGGTAATCGCCCGGGTGTAACTCGCAATCAGGAATGGATTGTATTGGCCAAAAATATGGAATTGCTGGATACACCAGGAATTATGCCTCCTAGAATTGATACAGAAGAACAAGGATATTGGCTTTGTGCTATTCATGCGATTAAAGATCAGATTTTAGGAGAAGAGAGGGTTGCGAGGTTTGTGGTCAACTATCTGATTAATAAAAACCAATCTGAATTGTTAAAACATTACCAACTGGAATCATTAGACCATCAACCAGAAGATTTGATTCTTATGATAGGTGAGACACTTAATTTTAAAAAGAAGAAGAGTGAAATCGATTATACCAAATCATGTAGTCATATTCTCAAGGATTTTAGGTTAGGCAATCTAGGCAGATGCAGTTTTGAATTCCCATCAATGGTAAAATAAAAATAACGCTGCTGTTCCGTCCTCTCTAAGTAGATTCTGAATAAAAAATCTTTAAAATTCAGCTATTATTCATTAAACTGGCATTTATCCATTAACTGACATATATCCATGGTGCAGATTTAAGTCATCAGTTGTCAGTTTTTTAGGTGAATGAAAAAATGTTTGAGAAGAAAGAACCTCATCTGACGATGCTAATCATTTTTGTATTGAAAAGAGGTGTGATATTTCTGGTCTGTGTTATTTGTTAATCGAAACTCTGGAAAGTAAATTTATTTTTACTAAGAATTGTAAGCCGGGAGTCATAGAACATAGGTTACTATTTTTAGTATGTGATAACGATATATGTATATAAAGAAATATGGGAAAAAAACAAGATAATATTAAAAAGGAAAATAAAAAGGAATTTGATTTGAAGCCCATTGCGGAAGATGTCAAGTTTGCTTTTGAGTGTCATCCTGGCGTTTCCTGTTTTAATGAATGTTGCCATGATATTGACGTCATTTTGACCCCATTTGATGTCCTTAGAATGAAAAATAGATTGGGTATCAAATCAGATGAGTTTCTAAAAAAGTATACCCAGTTACAGACGGTTAAAGATTCAGATATCCCGCTGCTAAAACTGAGAATCAAAGACGAGACCAATAATAAATGTGTATTTTTAGAAGAAGCGGGGTGCAGTATATATGACAGTCGTCCATCAGTCTGTCGAAATTATCCAACCGGTTTAGCCACTCAAGATCCAAAGGCTGGTCAAGGAGCGCATCCATACTTCATTATTGATGAGACAATATGCAAAGGCCATGACGAGAAGAAACTTTGGACGATTAGTGAGTGGAAAGAGAATCAGGGAGTAGTTGATTTGGATGAACAGAACAAACCCTGGCTCGAAATTGTCGCAAGATTGAAGTCTTTGAGATTGAAAGATGACAAAGATCAGAAAATGAATATTTTTATTATGGTCAGCTTCGACATAGATACATTTAAAAATTTTGTGTTTGCCAGCAGTTTTTTATCTCGGTTCGAGATCAGTAATGACACTGCTGACAAACTAAAAGCAGATGAAGAGGAGTTACTAAGATTCGGTTTTAAGTGGCTAAATTTTGCTTTGTTTGGCGAAGGACCGATTCGCCCCAAAAAGTAATAATGGTAAGAGATTTCAGGTAGATATAAACAAAAATAGTGTTGCACTCAAAAAGTAATTTTTGGAGGTAAATTTTTGATTTATGTCATTCCACTTCTCTTGACATGTCCTCTTAGTCTAGTAAAATAAAGCTTGTTTTTTCAAGGATCAGAAGTTTTGATCTTATAAGAAATGAACTATATTAAAAGATTGTTTTTATAAACCATTTTTTGCAAAACGAGAATTCTTCTAGGAGTTTTAAATGCCAAGTTTTGTAATCGCAGAAAAATGTGACGGTTGTAAAGGTCAGGATAAAACAGCATGTATGTATATTTGTCCTCATGATCTGATGAAACTAGACATGGAATCAATGAAGGCTTGGAACCAAGAGCCAGTTCAATGTTGGGAATGTTACAACTGCGTTAAAATCTGTCCGCAGCAAGCTATCGAAGTAAGATGTTATGCTGATTTCGCACCTTTGGGCGCTTCTTGTATCCCGATGCGTGGAACAGATACTATTATGTGGACGGTCAAATTTCGTGACGGAATGATTAAACGATTCAAGTTCCCCATTCGTACTGTTGAAGAGGGACAACTGTCTATTACTGCTGGAGTTCAGGACGTTCAAGTTGATATTTCTAAGATCAAAGAACAAGGTCTCTATACACAGCAAGCAACTGGTGAAACATTCCAGGTGCCGGCGTAATTTTCATTTTTGAATAGTTATTATTTAACCGCTTAATTAACTCATTACAACATCTTTTTTGGAGTTTTACGTAATGGAAGCAAAAGTTAATAATTTTGAATATGTTGAAAAGCCGGAAATCGTCGAAATCGAAACTGATCTTCTGATTATCGGTGGTGGTATGGCTGGTTGTGGAACTGCTTATGAAGCAGATAAATGGGCAACCCCTCAAGGAATGAAAGTCACAATGGTTGACAAAGCTGCTATCGATAGAAGTGGTGCTGTTGCTATGGGACTTTCTGCTATTAATACTTATGTTGGCGAAAACAACCCTGCTGACTTTGTTAAATATGTCCGACAAGACTTAATGGGAATCACCAGAGAAGATCTAGTTTATGATCTTGCTCGTTGGGTAGATGATTCTGTACATCTTTTTGAAGATTGGGGACTCCCTATCTGGAAAAAAGGTGATGATAACGAATCATTAGACGGACATGCGGCTAATAAAGCCGACAAACCATCACTTCGTGACGGTGGAAAGCCAGTTCGTTCTGGTAAATGGCAGATCATGATCAACGGTGAATCTTATAAAGTAATTGTAGGTGAAGCTGCTAAATTGTCATTGGAAAACAACCGAAAAGCAACTGGTGTAGATCAGAACCTTTTCGAGCGTGTTTTTATCATTAAAGTTCTGAATGACAAAAATGATCCGACTAAAGTTGCTGGCGCTGTTGGTTTTAGCGTTAGAGAACATAAAATGTATATCTTCAAGTGTAAAACTGCCTTATTGGGTGGTGGTGGTTGTGTGAACTTCTTTAGAGGTCGTGCAACAGCTGAAGGTCAGGGACGTGCATGGTTCCCCGTTTGGAACTCCGGTTCTAACTATGCAATGGGTGCTGAAGCAGGTGCTGAACTCGTACTGATGGAAAATCGTTTCGTACCCGCCCGTTTTAAGGATGGATACGGACCTGTAGGTGCTTGGTTCTTACTGTTTAAAGCAAAAGCAACTAACTCGCTAGGTGAAGATTACTGTGTAACACATGCTGATGAAGCTAGAAAGCTTTATGGCAAGTATGTTGATAATATCGGTACTTGTATGCGTAATCACATGATGATTATCGACATGAAGGCTGGTAAAGGTCCTATCAAGATTCATACTGATGTTGCTCTTCAAACTCTGGGTGAAACAATGTCCAAGAAAGAGATGAAGCATCTGGAAGCTGAAGCTTGGGAAGATTTCTTAGATATGTCAATTTCACAGGCAGGTGTTTGGGCAGCTAACAATATGGCTCCTGAAAAAGTACCTTCTGAATTGATGCCTTCTGAGCCTTATATGCTTGGTTCACATGCGGGTTGTGCCGGCCTTTGGGTTTCTGGTCCTGGTGACTTCGGTCCTGCTGATTATTTCTGGGGTTACAACAGAATGACCACTGTTAAAGGTATGTTTACTGCGGGTGATGGTTGTGGTGCTTCTGGTCACAAATTCTCCTCCGGGTCACATGCTGAAGGTCGAGTTGCTGGAAAATCTATGGTTGATTATTGCATAGATAATCCAACAATGCCAGAATTTGCTGAAACAGCAGATGAATTAGCAGCTGAAGTTTACCTGCCAATGGAAACATGGGGCAAGTTCAGTGGCTACACAACAGATCCTAACATCAACCCTGAGTATATCCGACCTGCTATGATGCAACAGCGTCTACAAAAGGTAATGGATGAGTATGTCGGTGGTGTTAGTACTTATTACATGACAAGTAAAACGATGCTGGAAGAAGGCTTCTTTTACATGAACATGATTAAGGAAGATGTTGAGCATATGTGTGCTGAAGATCTACATGAACTGTTGAGAGTTTGGGAAAATCATCATAGAATCGTTGCGGCTGAAGCTCATGCTCAGCATATCTATTTTAGAGAAGAGACACGTTATCCTGGATATTATTATCGAGGCGATTTCCTCGCTATTGATGATGAAAACTGGAAGTGTTTTACTAACTCTACTTATGATAAGAATACTAAAGAGTGGAAAGTATTCAAGCGCGATTATCATCAGCTTATCCCTGAGTAACCCAGAGCAATCTGGTCCGGAATTAAAAGGTGTCATTGATTGTTAATGGTAATTTTTTAATCACCGGTAAGAGGATAACAGAGCAGTGTTTAAAAAAGTGATTGAGCTTTTTGGCGCTGCTTTGTTTTTTAAAAAGTGTGAGATGATCACTTCAGAATGTTCACTTCCGGATGTAAAATATTTTAGTTACACCAGTTTTACAGTTTATACATACGTAACTCAAAGGAATTATCGACGATATTTAACAATCCGATCCAACAACAAGGGAATTGAATGGCAGAACAAAAAGGAAAGATATTAGTTATCGGTGGCGGAATTAGTGGCGTTACGACAGCGCTGGAGGCGGCCGAGGTCGGTTATGAAGTAATTCTTGTTGAAAAAAATCCTACCCTTGGAGGTCGAGTTTCCAAGCTTTATCAATATTTCCCCAAACTATGCCCTCCCATGTGCGGAATGGAAATCAACTATAGAAGACTAAGACCAAATCCATTTATACAGACATTAGTAAATTCAGAAATTGAATCTATCACCGGCGAGGCCGGAAATTACCAAGTAAAGATAAAAACCAATCCCAGCTATGTAAATGAAAAATGCGTGATCTGTGACAAATGTGTTGATGTTTGCCCCAGTGAAATAGATAACGACTACAACTATGGGATGGATAAGACTAAAGCGATCTATTTTTCGAATAAGATGGCGTATCCTGCAAAATATACAATCGACAGGGCCGCGTGTGAAGAGGGATGTTCAAAGTGTGTTGACGTTTGCGATTACGATGCCATCGACTTACAAATGCAACCACAAACAAAAGAAATTGAAGTCGCAGCCGTTGTCTACGCAACCGGTTGGAGGCCTTATGATGCACGGAAAATAGATAATCTGGGATTTGGAAAAGTACCAAACGTTATTAATAATGTTATGTTAGAGCGGCTCGCTCATGGACAGGGCCCAACAAAAGGTCAAATCCTTCGTCCGTCCGATAACAAAAAAGTTGATTCAATTGTTTTTGTACAATGTGCAGGGTCAAGGGATGAAAATCATTTACCATACTGTTCATCGATTTGCTGCTTAGCTTCTCTGAAGCAAGCTATGTATGTTCGTAAAGCAAATCCAGATGCAAAAGTATACATTTTTTATATTGATATTAGAACTCCTGGAAAATACGAAGACTTTTCAAATAAGGTTCAGCAGGATGAGAACATTATTTTAGTTAAAGGTAAAGTTGCAAGTGTGATCGCTGGTGAGGGAGAAAACGTGGTTGTTGAAGCAGAAGATATTCTCAATGGCGGAAAGATAAATTTGGAAGTTGATATGGTTGTATTGGCTACAGGTATGGAGTCCAGCCTTAAAGGGCAGAAATTACCAGATGTCGTTCAACTGGACGAAAACGGGTTTATTGCACCTCAACTGCAAGAACACGGTATTATTTCAGCGGGTGTTGCAAAATTCCCGGGTGATGTCAGCAGTTCCATTCAAGATTCAACCGGAGCAGCATTAAAAGCTATTCAAACTGTAGTGGGGAAATAAAACATGGAAAAAAAGATAGGTGTTTATATTTGTTCTGGGTGCGATATCGATAAAGCGGTAGATGTTAGCGGACTGGAAAAAGTGGCTACCAAAGAGTATAAAGCTACGGTTTGTAAAAGTCATCCTTTCCTGTGCAGCCAAGAAGGGTTACAGCTTTTAAAGGACGGCCAGAAAAATGAAGGTATTAATAGTTTCGTCATTGCCGCATGTTCAAAGCGATACCATGAAACTACGTTTGATTTAGGCCAAGATAATATGGTTATCAGAATGCCATTGCGTGAACAGGTTGCCTGGGTTCTCGAACCGAGAGATGAAGAAGGTAAGGTTGATGAAGATACCCAGATGGCGGGTGAAGATTACCTGAGAATGTATTGTGCTCGTGTCAAACAACAAAAAGTACCGGTTCCTTACAAACAGGAATCAACAAATAAAAGTGTGGTTGTGATCGGTGCTGGAATTGCGGGTATGACCGCAGCTCTTGAAACAGCAAAGGCAGGTTATGAGGTAAATCTGGTTGAAAAATCAGCTCAATTGGGTGGATATGCACTGAATTACAGAAGTCTGATTCCGGCAGAACCCCCATTTGAAGATTTAATCCCAAATAATGTATCTGAACTGGTGGCTGAAGTTGAAGCGCAAGATAATATTTCGATCCATAAATCAAGTACGGTAGCTTCAATTGCGGGTGAACCCGGTGCGTTCCAGGTGAAGCTGGAAAATGGCGAATCTACAGAGTTTAAAGCGGGTGGCGTTGTGATGGCCAGTGGTGCAACTCCTTATGATGCCAGTAAATTGACTGATCTTGGGATTGCTTATGATAATGTGATCAGCAGTGTTGATTTTGAAGCAATGGCTCTGTCAGGATCTTTAAAAACCAAAGAGGGTCAACCGGTTAAGAGTGTTCTGTTTGTACAATGTGCAGGATCAAGAGATGAGAACCATCTACCTTATTGTTCTTCAACCTGTTGCATGAGATCACTGAAACAAGCGGCGTATGTCAGAGAATTGGATAGTGATGCAAAAGCATATATTATTTACAGAGATATGCGTACTCCAGGTCAATATGAAAATTTTTATAAGAAACAACAGGATGACCCGGGCATTTTCCTGACCAAGGGAGATGTTGTGGGTGTGAATGAAGAGTCTAATAAACAGGTGAGTGTCGATATCGATAATACGTTGATCGGTGAAAATATTCAGTTAAAAGTGGATCTGGTTGTTTTAGCTGTAGGGCAGGTGCCATCAACACTGGGTGACGATTCTATTTTGAATCTCCAATATCGTCAAGGTCCTGATATGCCTGAATTGAAGTACGGCTATCCGGATTCTCATTTTATCTGCTTCCCCTATGAAACCCGACGAACGGGTATCTATACCGCAGGAACGGTTCGACAACCCATGGACTTGAATTTTGCGATACGTGATGCAACCGGTGCAGCTCTGAAAGCCATTCAAGTTGCAGAAATGACTGAACTGGGTAAACGTGTTCATCCACGGTCAGGTGACTTGACATTCATGGAACCAAACCTGACTCGATGTACAGACTGTAAACGATGTACTGAGGAGTGTCCTTTCGGTGCGATTGATGAAAACGAGAAAGGAACCCCACTGCCAAATCCGGCGAGATGTCGAAGTTGCGGAATCTGTATGGGAGCTTGTCCTGAAAGGGTAATTTCCTTTGATGATTATAGCATTCCAATGCTAGCGGATATGATTAAAGCCATGGAAATTCCGGATGAAGACGAAGAGAAACCACGAGTGGTTTGTTTTATCTGTGAAAATGATGCGCTTCCTGCCTTGGATCAAATGGCCTTGAATCGAGCTAAAATCAGTCCATTTATCAGATTCATACCTTTAAGATGTCTGGGTGGAAACAACCTGGTTTTCGTTTCAGATTCACTGTCAGTTGGAATTGATGGGATCATGTATCTGGGATGTGCTTTTGGTGATGATTATCAGTGCCATTTTATTAAAGGTAGTGAGTTGTGTAATGAACGTCTGGGCAAGGTACAGGAAACCATCGGTAGATTATCATTGGAATCTGAAAGGGTTCAGCAGTTCGAGGTTAGTATGAATGACGCGGAGATACTTCCAAAGTTAATTGGAGATTTTATGGAAGAGCTGGAAGATTATGGACCGAATCCATTTAAAGGAATGTAACCCTTGGGTGGGATAAACCGTTTTTGATGATTTCTAAGATATTACTTTTATAAGATAAGCGGAACATTGTTCCTGTATTATCCACACGGATTTTATAGCTAATATTCGTGTGGATTTCTGGACTGTTTTTGGTGGATTGATGCCATAAACAGTAAATACTCTTTAAATGGAGGTTTTACGAATGTCAGATCGAGTTAAAGTAGACGCGGATTTGAAATTTGTAGAAGAAGTAATAGCAGCTGGTGGTGGTGATTTGAAGAAATGTTACCAGTGTTCAACTTGTACCGTGGTTTGTCCCTTAACTCCAGAAGGAGCGCCTTTCCCCCGGAAAGAGATGATTAATGCTCAATGGGGAATAAAAGACAAATTACTAAAGGATATGGATCCATGGCTTTGTTTTCATTGTAATGACTGTTCAGATCAATGTCCCCGGGGTGCAAAGCCGGGTGATGTGATGGCAGCGATTCGGAATATGATTATTGCCAATGTGGCGGTTCCGTCTTTCATTGCTAAAAGAACATCTACCGTGGGTGGAGCATTTACATTGTTAATGTTTCCACTGATTTTACTGGCAGCCATTATCTTTGGAGTAAATGGCGGTGAATTTGGATTCCTGGAAAGACCTACGATTGATTTTTCTTATATGATTCATCAGGTTGTGATCGAACTGATCTTTATACCCGCATTTTTGTTTGCCATTATTACCGGTTTTCTCGGTATAAAACGATTGTTAAAGGGATTAAAAGAGGGATATCCGCCTAATGGAAACGGGGAAACCCTGATCAATGCGTTGGCGGGAACATTAAAAGATATTATGAGTCACAGTAAATTCCGGGAATGTGGTATTAACAAAAGCCGCAATGTTTCTCATATGCTGTTGTTCTATGCTTTCGGAGGATTATTGGTTACAACGCTGGGTGTAACGGCCATTTACTATATTAATTTTATTGGTGTAAAAATGGGCTATGGTATGTTGGTGACGGCTACCCCATTGCCTTTTTTGCATCCGATTAAAATAATTGGAAATATTAGCGCAACGGCTGCTTTGATCGGAATTGTGATGATCGCCTGGAGGCGACTGACCAGCGATACAATCGGTTCTACTGTCGCTTTTGATTGGATTTTTATATCCGATATTCTGCTGATTGTTGTTACCGGAATTCTAGCACAAATTACCCGTGTTGCCGGTTTAAATCCCTTAGCCTACATCATATACTATTTTCATCTGGTATTCATCTTCTTCCTTTTCGCCTATGCCGCGAATTCCAAATTCGGACATATGTTTTATCGAACAACCGCATTGGTTTATGCCCGATATTCTGGACGCGAAAAAAGTATAGGTGTTAATTTGTTAGAGGTGGAAAAAAAAGAATTACCTGAAGAAACGAAAGCATCTTAGAGATGCTGAACACTAATATTGATTTATTTTAGAAAGAACTATTTTTACTTTCAAATTCACAGCATCGTGTTGTGAAACCAATTCAGAATAATAATTTGGAGAAGAGAAATATGTCTAATTTAATACCTCCCCATGGTGGAAAAGGTCTTGTTTGTGCTCTTTTAGAAGGTGCTGAACTGGAAGCGGAAAAGCAAAAAGCAGCTGGATTGAAGCAACTTTCAATTTCAGGTCGTGAGAATGGTGACCTTATCATGCTGGGTATTGGCGGATTCAGCCCTCTGGAAGGTTTTATGGGAAAAGCTTCCTGGAAGCGTGTTTGTGAAGAATTTCTCCTTGAAGATGGAACATTCTGGCCGATTCCAGTGACATTGTCTGCTGATAAAGCAGATGCTGATGCCATTAAACTGGGCGATGAAATCGCTCTGGTTAATCCTGATGGCGAAGTAATGGCAACTATGAAGGTCGAAGAAAAATTTGAAATGACCGAAGCTGACAAGAAATATGAATGTGAAAAGTGCTACATGGGTGAAGGTGAAGACAGTGTAGACGGAAAATTCTGGGAATTGGCGATGGAAGATCATCCTGGCGTACAGATGGTTATGGCTCAGAAAGCATTTAGCCTGGCTGGTCCTGTTAAAGTGCTCAGTGAAGGTGATTTTCGTGAAAGATTTCCTGGCGTATACATGTCACCCGCAGAAAGTCGAGCGATTTTTGAAGAGAGAGGATGGTCAACAGTTGCTGCTCTGCAATTAAGAAACCCAATGCATCGATCACACGAACATCTTGCAAAAATTGCTGCTGATGTATGTGATGGTGTTTTTATCCATTCACTGGTTGGTTCTTTGAAGCCGGGTGATATCCCTGCTGAAGTACGGATCGAATGTATCGATACTTTGATTAACGGTTATTTTGTGAAGAAAAATGTTGTGTCAGGTGGTTATCCTCTCGATATGCGATATGCCGGACCGAGAGAAGGACTGCTTCATGCTACTTTCAGGCAGAACTACGGTGTCTCCAAAATGATTATCGGTCGAGACCATGCAGGTGTAGGCGATTTTTATGGCCTGTTCGAAGCACAGACAATCTTTGACCAGATTCCTCAACCTGAAGATGACGCAAAACGACTGCTGTGTACTCCATTGAAAATTGACTGGACATTTTACTGCAAAACTTGTGATGGAATGGCATCTCTTCGAACTTGTCCTCACGATGACTCAGTCCGTGTTAAGCTCAGTGGAACAAAACTGAGAAAAGCATTGTCAGAAGGAACCGAAGTCGTTGATCATTTTGGTCGAGAAGAAGTTTTGGTAATTCTGAAAAAATACTATGCTGGTTTGAAAGAGAAAGTTGAAATCAAGATGCATAAGAAAGTCTAGTATCCCTGTTTTGAATTTTGGGGTTGCTTTTCAGGATTTTACGTAAATAATACTCTGCCCGGATCAACATCCGGGCAATCCAACCTAATTTTGGATACGGTAAAAGCCCCCTTTTAATTGGTAGACTAAATTAAAAATTCGGTTATTAAGGAGAGTTAATAGTATGACTGTATACGTTGTTGGGCACAAAAGCCCCGATACGGATTCTGTTACTTCGGCAATCGCCTATGCAGAATTGAAAAAAGCCATGGGAATGGATGCTGTACCTGCTTGTCAGGGTGGATTAAATCCCGAAACTCAAATGGTTTTGGATAAGTTTGGTTTTTCAGCGCCTGAAGTTCTTACGGACGCGACTGGAAAACAAGTGATTCTCGTGGATCATGGCGATCTTGCTCAAGCCCCGGACAATATGGATGCAGGTGAATTGCTTGAAGTTGTGGATCATCATAAAATTGGCGATCTTTCTACTTCAGGTCCAATTTTCTTTTATACCAAGCCGGTGGGTTGTACAGGTACCATCTTAAAAGAACTTTACGATATTAACAAAGTTGAAATCCAAAAGAATGTTGCTGGATTAATGCTTTGCGCTATTTTAAGTGATACGGTTCTTTTTAAATCCCCGACCAGCACTAAAGAAGATGAAGCCGCCTGCGAAGGATTGGCTAAAATAGCCGGCGTTGATGATATGAATGCTTTGGCAATGGAAATGTTCAAAGCAAAGTCTGCTGTTGATGGTGTTCCAGCCAGAGATCTGGTTTTCCGTGATTATAAAGATTTTGACATGGGCGGAAAAAAGATTGGAATTGGACAATTGGAACTGGTAGACCTTTCACTGATCGACTCAATTCGAGACGATCTATACAAGGCAGTTGAAGAAGTGAAAGCAGAAGGAAGACACACAGTATTTTTAATGTTAACAGATATAATGAAAGAAGGAACGGATCTGATGGTAGTTACAGATGATCCTTCGATTGTAGAAAAGGCATTTGGCAAGAAACTGGAAGGAAAAACAGTTTGGATTGACGGAATGATGAGTCGAAAGAAACAAACCGTCCCGCCTCTGCAAAAACTTCTGGGATAGTCCAAATCATTTCTTAGATGACGAAAAAGGCTCCGGTTTAAAACCGGAGTTGAAAATATTTTTAGATAGATTTACTTTAAATGCAAATTTTCAATTTTTGTTTTACATGACTTAAGAATTGAAAAAGAGCGAATATTGTTTTTTATTATCATTACTTTTGGAATCGTTTTTTCAGATGTTTTAAATACTCACCTGTGATGGGTCAACTAAAAAAGTGTGAAAAAGATCAAGAAAAACGGTTTTGTCAAAAGTTATAATAGATTAATCTGGGAGGAAAAATGCAACTAACTGGATTGAAATACGGAAAAATTTTGATGGATACTGTCGGTTTTCCAGTAGCAAAGACATTGGTTGACAATGCTACTAAAGAGGAAATCGAAGCCTTGATGAAAGGGACAGGAAAATGTGTCATTAAGCCTTCATTTATGGGAAGTGCAGGAAAAAAAGGTAAAGCAGGGTTGGTTAAAATTGCTAAGAATTACAAAGAAGCCGATGAAGCCAGAAAAGAGCTTTACTTTGCGAAGTATAAGCAAGGAAATACAGAGCATAAGGCGGATGGTGTTACTTTTGAAGAATTTGTCGAGTCTGATGCAGAATTATATTTTAGTATCACGACATCAACAACAGACAGAAAACCTGTGATGATGCTGATTGTTGAGGGTGGTGTTGAAGTTGAAGACCTACCTGCTGACAAGAAAGCGTTGGTTGCTTTTGATCCACTGGAAGGACTGAAAGGTTTTCATGTGAATGATGCATTGATTAAGCTCGGTTGTCCTAAAGCTTTTATCAGCCCATTGGTTCAGCAACTTCCCAAGCTGTGGGAACTGTATGATAATTACGGCTTAACCATGATTGAGATCAATCCAATCAGAATGAAAAAAGGCAAACGACCAATACCTGTCGCTTGTGACGTTAAGGCCGCTTTTGACCAAGATGATCCCGCTCACACCAGGATTAAAATTCCACCTGAAGTATTTGCGACAGAATTGACTGATTTTGAAAGTGAAATCAACCAGCTCAGAACATATCAGGGACAGAGTGATGTAGTAGAAATTAATCCCGAAGGAACCGTTCTTTCGTTTATGTTTGGTGGTGGTGCTAACAGTGCTGCAACAGAAGTTTTAGGAGACAGGGCGATCTTTTCTTCTGACTTTGGTGGAAACCCTCCCTATCAGAAAATGAAAGAAATCGCTAACATCAGTTTCAGGCATTTCTTAAAGCAGACCAATGTCATCTCTATTATCGGTGGTAAGGCAAATAATACTGACATTTTTGTTACGTTTAAGGCGATGTTGGATTCGTTGAGAGAAAATATCAAGCTAAATCCGGATGTTCAAGTGGTGATTGGACGTGGAGGTCCTAACGTTGTTCAGGGAATGATCTACGCGCGTGACCTGCTGGATGGTCTGAAAATTCCTTATAAAATGTTCGGTTTTGATAGTAGTATGATTGGTGTACTGAATCATGCACTGGAACTTGATGCCTGGATGGAATCCAAAAAAGGGTAAAAAATAAGGCTAATCCAAGAATCAGAAAAATCCGAAAGCGGTTTTTAAATAGAAATTGATTGACTTCGAAAAACAAATAAGAAAATTAACAAATTTTTATTGGAGAAGCTATGAGCCAAACAAATCCGTTCCCATTTTATGTGGGGATTAATAGTTTAGAAGATATAGCGAATAAAAATACCCGATGTGTTGTAATGAACATTTTGGGTGGTGAAAGTAAGGGTGTAACCCCAACTTCACATGAATTTAGTGGTGGAAATATTGTGGCGGGTGTTCAGTATGGAAAGTCTGGACAAAAAATGGCAACCAAAATTGGTGATATTCCCGTATTTGGAAGTATTAAAGAAATTGTTGATGCTGGAATCGTATTTGATGCAGGTGTGATCTATCTTCCTCCAACAGCAGTTGCGGCTGCGGCGGATGAACTTATTACACACAACCCGAATCTGACTAAAATTGTTGTCTTAACTGAAAAAGTTTCTGTTAAAGATTCACAGTTTATTCGAGCGATTGCGCAGAAGAATAATATTGATGTATTCGGCGGTAACTGTCTGGGTATCGGAAACTCATGGGAACAAGTTCGTGTGGGTGGTGCTTTAGGTGGGAATTCACCGGGTGAAAGTCTTGTTAAAGGTAGTGTTGCTGTATTCAGTAACTCCGGTAACTTCAGTACAACGGTCCCTGAGTATTTAAAAACAGGTGGCTGGGGAACATCAACAGTTCTGAGTAGTGGAAAAGACCTTTATATCCAGTTTGGTTTAGCTGAATTTATTCATGCAGCTGAAAACGATGATAGAACAAAATCTATCATGCTTTACATTGAGCCAGGCGGATATTATGAAAAACAAGCTTTGGATTGGATTGCTGATGGAACGATCAAATGCACCAAACCAATGGTTTGTTGTGTAACTGGACGTTGGAAAGCGAATCTATCTCGGGCGGTGGGTCATGCCGGTGCAATTGCTGGTGGTGGTGACGATGCATTGGCAAAAGAGAAGTGGTTTGAGGATTATTTTGGGATCGGTGTCTTTGATCCTAACAACCCTGCTGCAACAAAAAAAGGGGTCCGAATTGAATCAATCCAGGATGCTCCGACTGCTATGACAGCTGTCATGAAAGAAATCGGCATTACTGAACCTGATTTTAAGACGACAGGTGACTTGAGTCTGAAGCCTTGGTTTGTTAACGATGCTCCTGACTATCCTGACTCATTGAAATTGGCCGCTGTTGAAGCAATGGCGCCTTACAATGAAACCATTACAAAACTAGGAAATCAGGTAGGTGCTCAGCTTTCAAGAGAAGCGATGCGGAATAAGTCCGGCGCCAGTATGATGAATCCAAAAAGCCAGATTACCGAAGTTCATGGTGTTTCAGTTTTGGATTTGGTTAAGGAATCTTTTGCCGGAACAAATGTTTTTGCCCTGATCAAAGAGATGCCAGAGGCTAAACAGATGCCATTGGTGAATGCCATTATGAATTATTATGTGGCAACCGGTTCTGATGATATGGATGTGGCCGTTAAGACCCGTTCAAACGGCGCGCTGCCAAATGCATATTTGGGTGCTGCGGTCATGATGAATGGTGACAAACAGCTGTTCGCTGACTATCGTGAAATTTCAGATAAATTGATCGAACTGTTTTACACACAAGTTTGGACAGATAGTTCAGTCAACGATGCCGCAATTGCAAAAGCATTAGAACAAAAAGGAATCCTCCCTGAAGGTGAAACCAGTGCTCGAGATGAAAAATTCTTCCAGTATTTTGTTGGTGTGCTTTCAAAGAACGGATTGGACAGTGTTTTTACAAAATATGCGATTGCTTATGCTGAAGCTAACAAAGCCAATAAACTGACTGTTTTGATGGCAGCGATGTTGTTGACTCTCTCTTGGAAAGCATTGACAAATCGTCAGATTCCTCAGGAAACTGCTCTGGATCTGGGTAATTACCTCTATCTGAATGGTGTTATCGTTGCTTGTTCAGCTCCGGATTATCAGAATAATCCGTTCTGGAAAGAACTGACATCATGCGAAAATACCGCTCTGCTGGATCTTGATTTTTCAGATACCTGTTTCAGAATTCTGTTTAACAGAGTACCAAAAGAGAAAGAACTGTTTGGATTGAATGCCATGTTGAACCTGACGATTTCAAACGGCCCTGGAACTGTAAGTGCTAAGGGTTCTAAAGAATCTGTCAGTGGTGGAAACCCGATTGCTTCTTGCTATGTCGGTTGGATGGTTAATACGGGTCGCGATCATGGTGGAAACGGTTTTGAAGCGATTAAGTATGTGAATGATAAGCTTGGCGATTTCGATCCTTATAAAGCTGCCTCTGCAGATGTAATGAATGCCAAAATGGAAGAAATTGCAGTTGCAGCAGCAAAAGAATACGGATCAGTGAAAAAGAAAGCAAAAGAGCAAGGTGATTTGAAATATTTTAAGGTACCTTGTGTGAACCACCCTGTATTCAAGGGCAAGAAGATCAACTACGATCCTCGCGAAACACATATTCGAGAGCTGTTTAAAGAGAGGAATGAAGTTAATCCATTCCAGGAATTTTATCATCATTTAGTGCAGCAGCTTTTTAATGTTGGCGCAACCAAGAACATTTTTTGCGTAAATATTGATGCTGTGATCGCTACGATTACTCTGGATCTCATCTGGGATGATGTGAAAAGTGGAAAAATGCCTGAAAAAGATATGCAGGACATTGCTTTTACACTTTTTCAATTTGCCAGAATGGTTGGATGTTCTGCAGAAATTGCTGATCATAAGAGCCGTGGAAATCCAATTGACTGTCGAACACCTGCTAGTCAGTGTATTTGGATTGGTTAAAAAATTAGCGGTTGATAATCGTTAATTTACAATGAGACACAGCTTTTATTATATGAAGACCCTGATGAAGCTGTGTTCGCTTCTCTCTTTTTGGATCAGATGACTTAAATCAGAATTGATATATTAATAAAGATCTCTGTCTCCTTTAGAGAATAAACAGGGTTTTCAATTGTTCAAAAAAGTGTTTTAATACTTGAGTTTTTACAAACGAAAACATAAAAACTTAATCGCAAAACGGAGAATAAAATGGGTTTTGAACTAAACGGAACAACATACGAAACAGATGAAGATGGATACTTAATTGATCTTACAGTTTGGTCAGAAGACGTTGCTGCATTTTTGGCTGATCAGGAAGAGATTCCCGAGTTGACAGAAAAGCATTGGCAAATCATTAACTTCCTGAGAGGTTACTACGCTGAATACCAAATTGCTCCTATGATTAAAATATTAATCAAGGCAATCATGAAAGATATGGATCTTTCCAAGCGTGATTCGTCAAAAATGCTTTATGAATTATATCCTGCTGGACCTGCAAAACAAGCTTGTAAGATTGCTGGACTGCCAAAGCCAACAGGTTGTGTGTAAGAATTTTGAAGTTTTATTCTCCCTGGTTTTTAAAATCAGGGATTTTTTTTGTTTTAGTATCGCCAACAAAATGGGACTTTGATTCATTTTTAGGATATGAAAAATGTGACCCATGCTAATTGGAGAGGATTAATGTCAGATACACCAATGATGGACGAACTGGAAAAAGGTCCATGGCCAAGTTTCGTCAAAGAAATAAGAAGAGCTGGAGAGAAAAGCGCAACAGCAAGAGATCTTATCAGTATTCTTGAGCTGTCATATAACGACAAAAAAACCCATTGGAAGCATGGTGGTGTTGTCGGTGTTAGAGGGTATGGTGCTGGAGTAATTGGACGTTATGTGGATATGCCGGAACAATTTCCAGGCGTTGCTCATTTTCATACAGTAAGAGTAAACCAGACATCAGGCTTTGTATATAATACAGCCGGACTGGGTGAAATCATGGATATTTGGGACAAGCGTGGTTCCGGTATGACGAATATGCACGGATCTACCGGTGACATGGTTTTACTGGGAACCACTTCAGACGAATTGGATCCAATTTTCACCGATATTTCCCAAAAAGGGTGGGACCTTGGTGGATCAGGCTCCGACTTGAGAACACCGAGTTGCTGTATTGGACCTGCCAGATGCGAATTTGCAATGATTGATACACTGGCGATTACTCGTGAAATGACGAATTATTACCAGGATGAGCTTCACCGACCTGCTTTTCCTTATAAATTTAAGATTAAGGTTTCTGGATGTCCGAATGACTGTGTTGCTTCGATTGCTCGGTCAGATCTTTCTGTTATTGGAACATGGAAAGACGCTATTCGAATTGATCAGGCCGAAGTTAAAAAATATGCTGATGGCGGAATGAATATTGTCAAGGAAATTTTGATGATGTGCCCAACTCAATGTATTGATTGGGATGGCAGCAAAATGGAAATTGATAATTCAAATTGTGTTCATTGTATGCACTGCATCAACAAAATGACCAAGGCGTTGCGAGTGGGGACAGATCGAGGTGCAACCATGCTGCTGGGTGCCAAGGCGCCAATTGTGGAAGGTGCAATGCTCGCATCCGTAATCGTCCCTTTCATGAAGTTGGAAGAGCCTTTTGAAAACATGAAAGAACTGATCGAAGCACTTTGGGAAGTTTGGGATGAAGATGGCAAGAACAAAGAGAGAATTGGTGAGTTCATGGAAAGAATGGGTAAAGGTGAATTTGTTGAGTCTGTTAATGAACAGCTCAAAGATGCCGATTCAGAAGTGAGTATGTCTTGTCATATAGACATGATAAACCACCCGAGGGAAAATCCCTATATTTTCTATGATGAATATCTTGAAGAAACAGCGGATTAATCATCCCAAAACTTTTTTTGATATTTACATAGGTTGAATTAAAAACATCTTAGTTTATAAGAATTGAGAATTTTATAAAGGGAAAAAATGGCACAAGAAAGAATTACAGACCAGGGAGCCAAGGACTATAAAGAGTTTTTGCACCCAGTCATGAAAAAGAATTATGGTCAGTGGAAGTATCATGAAATTGTAAAGCCAGGTGTTTTGCTGCATGTTGGAGATTCCGGTGACAAGCTTTATACCGTTAGAATTGCCTCACCTAGACTGCTCAGCACCGTGTCAATTCGGTTTTTTATGGCGATGGCTGACAAATATTGTGATGGTTTTTTAAGATGGACAACACGTAACAACGTTGAGTTCTCAACAGAGAAAGAAGAAAATATTGAGCCTCTGATTAAAGAACTGGCAGATGATGGATGGCCAACGGGTGGAACGGGAAGAACGGCTTCCAATATTGTCCACACACAGGGTTGGGTTCATTGTCATACCTCAGCAACAGATGCTTCTGGTATTGTTAAGTCAGTGATGGATGAAGTTTTTGAAGATTTCGTTAGTGAAACGCTTCCTGGAAAATTGAAAATGGCCCTGGCATGTTGTCTAAACATGTGTGGTGCTGTTCATGCGTCAGATCTATCTATTCTGGGTATTCATAGAAGACCACCTAAAGTTGATTATCACTTGTTAGGTCAAATCTGTGAAATTCCAACAACGATTGCTGCCTGTCCAACCGGTGCAATTCGTCAGGATATTGTTGATGGTGTTAAAGCAATGAAAATTGTTGAAGATCAGTGTATGTTCTGTGGTGCATGCTACACTGCATGTCCAAATATGCCGATCGCTGATCCACTGAATGATGGTGTTTCTATTTGGGTCGGTGGTAAGATTTGTAACGCAAGAAGCAAGCCTGGTTTTACCAAGCTGGTAGTTCCATTTCTTCCAAATAATCCGCCAAGATGGCCAGAAGTTGTTGACGCTGTTAAGAACATTATTCAAGTGTATAAGGATAATGCGAAAAAATGGGAGCGCCTTGGAGAAATGATCGACCGTATTGGTTGGGCAAAATTCTTTAAACTTACAGGCTTTGAGTTTACCAAGTATCATATTGATGACTATAAATTGGCAACCAAATCCTACAATATGTCTGCTCACGTCAGATTCTAAAGGTAATTATGGCAATGGATAATGAAATATTAGCCGATGAAATGTTCAAAATGGTTGAAGAAGTTCACGGTGTTAAGAAATATAAGCCCGGCGATATCTTCAAAGCAATGGTTAAAAAGTATAAAGATGATGGTGTCGATAAGAAACAGTGTAAAGCGGCGATAAGAATTCTTATTGATAGTGAAAGACTTGTTTATACTTATTTTAATGGCTCTTGGGTTGAGCTGCCAGGTATTGAAGGTGCTGCCATGGCTGCAAATGCGGCTGCTGATAAATAAAGACTAGATGGGATCCTTTACTTTCCTTGCGTATGCTGGAAAGTAAGGTCTTTTCTAAAACATACTGATTGTACTACTTAACTATATATATTCTAAGGGAAAGCATATCAGAATTTTATCTGATTGTTTTAACTCGTTTAAAGTTGTGCAATGAGCAATATGACCAAGAAATATTATGTTTGTTATAACAGACAGTGCAGCACAGCAGTTTCGAGCATCTGCCAAAGCAATTGATGATCAACACTTGTCATTACGGATTTCTGCAAAAAAAAATGCTGACGGCGAGGTAGTTTATAACATGGGGTTTGATACTCTGAAAGACGATGATATTAAGTTTAGTATCAATGATCTTGAAGTTATTGTTGATCCTGAATCAAGCCTTAACGTCGTTGCAATGGTTATCGATTTTCGTGAATTTGATGGTCAACAGCAATTTGTCTTTTTAAATCCGAGTGATGAAGAAAATGACAACGAGTTGAACTCAAATGACAAACCTGGATGATTCAGCTGATTAACTGCTGAGACCAGGGAATAAGACGCAGAAAACCGAAAGATAAAAGCAATACGATGGTGTAATCATCAGCATTGAATTAGGAATTTTCAGATTAAGGAAATGTGTATTAATTTCCGGTAAATTTGAAAAGATTTTGCTAGATGTTCAAAATGATTTCGATACTGAAAACCATTTAGACAATTTTGGTAGAGTTTGAAGAATCCATGGTCAGTAGATTCTGAAATGTAATATTGCCTGGAAACTGCCTTTTCTTGGAAAGGTGAATAATTTTTTATAACAGGAAGAAATATGGCTATCGTTTTAAGAAAGATTAAAAGACCGGTAAGGGCGCATATTGGTGGTGGAAAGAAGTCTCAGAGCAATCAACTGCCCCAATATATAGCGAAACGGCCGCCATGTACTGATACTTGTCCCAGTAGTGAGGATATCAGGGGATATTTAACATACATAGCACAAGCTGAAGAGTACGGTCGGACTTTTGAAGAGTCCATGGAAGAGGCGTGGAAAATCTTAGTAGATAAGAATCCAATGCCGGCTGTCATGGGTCGTGTCTGTCCACATCCTTGTGAAACAGCTTGTAACCGTAAAGATAAAGACAAAGCAGTTAATATCAACAAAATGGAACTCTCCATTGGTGAGTTCGCAATTGAGAAAAAACTGGCTTTGAGCAAACTATCTGAAGAAGCAACAGGTAAAAAAGTAGCAGTCATTGGTAGTGGACCTGCGGGACTCTCATGTGCTTATCAACTAAGCAGAAGAGGCCACTCTGTAACGGTTTTCGAGTCAAAACCGGAAGCAGGTGGGATGATCCGTTATGGTATTCCTGCTTATCGTCTGCCTCGTGACATTATCGCCGCAGAATACCAGCGAGTCTGGGATCTGGGAGTCGAGTTCAAACCCAATACAAAGATTGGTAAGGACATCTCTTTAGATCAATTAAAGAGTGATTATGATGCTATCTTTGGCCCCATTGGTGCCCAAGTTGGTTGGTCACTCGGACTGGATGGTGAAGATTCTGCTAATGTTTATACCGGAGTCGAATTACTCTATAAACATAATATTGGCGAAGAACTAAATATCGGTGACAAGGTAATTGTGGTGGGTGGTGGTGATACAGCCATGGACGTTGCCCGAACTTGTAAACGACTCGGTGCTGATGTAACACTTGTCTATCGACGAAGCAGAAATGAAATGCCTGCGATTGAAGAAGACATTGTTGGTGCTGAAGAAGAAGGTATTAACTTTAACTTTCTATGTACTCCGACTAAATTGAAGCTTGATGGCGATAAGGTTGTTGGAATGCAGTGTGTTCGAATGGAATTGGGTGAGGCGGATGAAAGTGGCCGAGCTAGTTTCAGCGTGATAAAAGGTTCAGAATTTGATATTGAAGCCACTTCATTGATTCCTTCTATCAGTCAGGAAGCTGACTTTGAAGGATTGGAAGAACTGAAGAATGAAAAGAACTGGATCTCTACAACGGGTAAATTTGGCCGGGTGACAGCAGACGGAAAAATTTGGTCAGGTGGTGATGTTACCAGAGGTTTAGGGCTGGTTACTGAAGCAGTAGGTGATGGTCGATTGGCCGCTGAAGATATCGATCGATTTTTGATGGGTGTTGAGTATAAAGCACCGGATAAAATGCCGGTTATCTTAGCAGAAAAAATGCATCTTCAACATTATCTAGATCTGGAAAGAAATGTGATCAGCGAAAAAGCCGGTTCTGAAAGAATTGGTGATTTCAAAGAGTACATCATTCCTTTTGATGTTGAAGCCATTAAAGCAGAAGCAAAGCGTTGTATGAGTTGCGGAAGCTGTTTTGACTGTGAAAACTGCTGGAAATTCTGCGGTGACAGTGCCGTTAACAAGCTGGCTAAAGGTCTACATTTTGAATTCAACCTGGATAAGTGTATTGGTTGTGGAAAATGTATGGAAGAGTGTCCTTGTGGCTTGATTGATATGATGTAAAATGAAAAAGTCCCTTTGGTAATTACCGGGGGACTTTTTTTTTAACTAAAAAATAGAGCAAAATGGAATTAGCGAAAAGATTATCAGACGAAAAAGAGGAGATTACCCGGCAATGGATTGATAAGTTAATGGAGAGTTATCCCGCCGAGTCGGTGAAGATCCTCATGAGAAACAAAAATCAATTTGCTAATCCCCTTCCCCATGCTATTTCAACTAGTTTAAGACTGCTGTTCGATGAGATCCTGAAAGGAATTGATTTAGAAACAGTGCGTCCCATTCTCGACGAAGTGGTCCGCATCAGAGCTGTACAGGATTTTATCCCCTCAAATGCCTTATCATTTGTTTTTGCCTTAAAAAACATACTTCGAGATCATCTTAAGGAGGATCTAAAGGATGAAAAACGATTGAATGAATTAAGGGTTATTGAAGGTTCGATAGATCAGGTTGCTTTGTTGGCGTTCGATATTTATGTGACTTGTCGTGAAAGACTTTTTGAAATTAGGGCTAATGAAATTAAAAACCAGACTCATATGCTCATCAGAAGAGTAAATGAGATGGATAAACAAAAAGAAGCGAGGTAAGAAAGAATGAAAATTATAAATCCTCTCTTGATTGTGATCATACTTATTGTGCTGGCTTATGCAGGAGTAGGGGCAGGACTAACCGGGCTTTTTGGTATTGCGATCCCATATTTAGCATTTTTGATTTTTGTACTGGGATTCATCAATAAAGTTGTGGGTTGGGCAAAGTCTCCCGTTCCTTTCCGTATCCCTACCACTGCCGGGCAAGAAAAATCTCTTCCCTGGATTAAACAAGCCAAGTATGACAACCCTTCCAATATGTCAGGTGTACTGATTAGAATGGGACTTGAAATCTTCTTGTTTCGTTCGTTATTCAGAAATACAAAAGCAGAAGTCAATGAAGGTGGTTCTTTAGCATATGGTTCCAGTAAATGGCTATGGCTAGGTGGAATCGTGTTTCACTACTCATTTTTGATTATATTGATTCGGCATTCCCGGTTATTTATGGAACCGGTACCGGCACTAATCACTACAATGGAATTCTTTGACAGCATGTTTCAAATGGCGTTTTTACCCGCCTTTTTTATCACCGATGCAGCTATTTTAGCAGCAGCAACATATCTTTTTTTGAGACGTGTTTTTTCTCCTCAAATGAAGACGCTTTCACTACCGGCGGATTATTTTGCCATTCTTTTGATATTTTCAATAGCGGCAACCGGTATATTGATGCGGTACTATTTTAGAGTGGATGTGATTGCTATTAAATCGCTGGTCAGGGGTTTGGTAACCTTTCAGTTTACGGTCCCTGAAGGTATAGGTGCAATATTTTATATTCATCTTTTTCTTGTTTCAGTTCTCGCAATTTACTTTCCATTTAGCAAGTTGATGCATCTGGGTGGTGTCTTTTTGAGTCCCACCAGAAACTTGGCAAATAATAGTAGAGAGCGACGACACATTAACCCATGGAATCCTGAAATCAAAATTCGTACCTATGAAGAATATGAGGATGAATTTAGAGAAAAGATGAAAGGCGTTGGATTACCAGTAGAAAAGGAATGATATGGCAAAAATGGTTGAACCGGAAGAACTGGCAAAAGAAATAGTTGAGACTCCTTCGTTGATGACCGGGAAGAGTCCTGAAAAAGAGTGGATGGATATTCCTACAGTGTTCAAGGACGGGAATTGGTGTTATAGCGCGAAAGCTAAAAGTCTTAACGCACTGGGTTTACCGAATCCACGGGATTGGTCTCCGATTGATGAAGATTGGAAATTGCCAGATAATTGGAAAGAGATTATTAGTAAAGGTTTTAAGGAGAGACTGGATAAATTCAGGTCTTTCAAAGTTTATATGGACATTTGTGTCAGATGTGGTGCTTGTGCAGATAAGTGTCATTTCTTTTTAGGCTCAGGTGATCCGAAGAATATGCCTGTTGTAAGAGCAGAACTCTTACGATCCGTCTATCGAAATGATTTTACATTTGCGGGTAAGCTTCTGAAGAAGTTTGCCGGTGCCAGACCATTAACCAAAGAAGTGGTCAAAGAGTGGTTTCTCTACTTTTTTCAATGTACAGAATGTCGAAGGTGTTCGCTTTTCTGCCCATACGGAATTGATACTGCTGAAATAACCATGATGGCCAGAGAGCTGCTGAATTTGGTCGGTCTGAATATCAATTGGGTCATGGATCCGATCTCTAACTGCAATCGGACTGGGAATCACCTGGGTATTGAGCCTCATACATTTAAAGGTGTGGTAGAATCGCTGTGTGAGGATATCGAAGATATTACCGGTGTTACCATTAACCCGAGTTTTAATCGTAAAGGTGCAGAGATTCTGTTTATCACTCCATCGGGTGACGTGTTTGCAGATCCTGGTATTTATACCATGATGGGATATATAATGCTATTCGAACATATTGGTTTGGATTATACATTAAGTACCTATGCGTCCGAAGGGGGAAATTTCGGTTTATTCAATTCCAATGAGATAATGAAAAAACTGAATGGTAAAATGTATCATGAAGCGGAAAGACTGGGTGTAAAATGGATACTGGGTGGTGAGTGTGGTCATATGTGGCGCGTGATTAACCAATATATGGATACCATGAATGGTCCGGCTGATTTTCTTGAAGAACCTGTTTCTCCAATTACAGGGACGAAATTCGAGAATGCCAAGTCGACGAAAATGGTACATATCATGGAATTTACAGCCGATCTGATTAAACATAATAAACTTAAATTGGATCCCAGTAGAAACGACCATCTGAACGTTACTTTTCATGATTCGTGTAATCCTGCCCGTGCCATGGGATTGTTGGATGAACCTCGCTACGTGATTAATAGTGTCTGTAATAATTTCAATGAAATGCCGGAAAATACCATCAGAGAACAAACATTCTGTTGTGGTGCCGGTAGTGGATTAAATACCGAAGAAATTATGGATATCAGAATGAGAGGTGCATTGCCAAGAGCGAGTGCGCTTAAACACGTTGTGAAGAAACATGATGTCAATACGCTTGCTTGTATCTGTGCCATTGATCGAGCAACACTTTTGGCTCTAACCAATTACTGGACGCCTGGTGTCGAAGTTGCTGGCGTAACGGAAATGGTAGCCAACGCTTTGGTAATGGACGGTGAAAACGAAGTGAGAGATATGGATCTTCGTGAGGATCCGTATTTAGGCGTGGAGGAATCATAATGTTTGATACGGGAAAAGTTATAGCCGGATTGGTCATTTTTGTAGCATTGGTTACATTTCCAATTTGGGGGAGTTTGGGCGGTAACGCTGAGAAACCTAAATTGGTTATGCCGACGAATGCAGAGCAATGTGTTGAATCGGTAGAATTCATGAGAGCCAATCATATGCAGTTACTGGACGACTGGAGACAGGATGTCGTCAGAAACGGCAATAGAACATATACTAGCACAAATGGTACTAAATTTGATATGAGTCTTAGTGCTACGGATAAAAAATCATGTACGAGTTGTCATACCAGCAAAGAGCAGTTTTGCGACGCCTGTCATAACTATGCCAGTGTGACGCCTTATTGTTGGGAATGCCACGTTGAGCCGAAGGAGAATATCTGATGGATGAGAACAGAAGAGATTTCTTAAAAAAAGCGGGGGTTGGTTCCCTGGTAGGATTAGGAGTTGTTTCGGCAATCGGTGTGGTCGCACAAAATGAAGGTAATGCTTCAACTCCTTCAGAAAGCAATGCATCTGGAAAAAGACTGGGAATGGTCATTGACACGACAAAATGTAAAGAGGGTTGTACCAAGTGCCAGGAAATTTGCCATTCAATCCACAATGTTCCGGATTTTAAATTGTCTAATGACAGTCCTGATCTGAAACATGAAATTAAGTGGATTTGGAAAGAGAAGTTTCATAATACTTTTCCAAGTAAGAGCGACCAGTTCACTAGCGGAAACCTGAAACAGAAAAACTTTCTGGTTCTCTGCAATCATTGTAAAGATGCTCCCTGTGTTAGAGTCTGTCCAACTCAAGCGACTTTTAAAAGACCTGATGGTATCGTCTTAATGGATTTCCATAGATGCATCGGTTGTCGATTCTGTATGGCAGCATGCCCTTACGGATCTCGAAGTTTTAATTGGATGGATCCTCGTGAGGAGAACAACGAAAAACTTGTTGGCGGAATTGATATTGACGGCAGTTTTCCAACGAGAGAAAGGGGAGTTGTTGAAAAATGTAATTTGTGCGCTGAAAGACTTGCTAAGAATCTGAAACCTGCCTGTGTGGAAATCTGTCCGGAAGGTGCATTGACATTTGGGGACTTAAATGATCCTAATTCAGAAATAAGATCTATTCTGAAGTCAAACAACACCATTCAACGTAAGTCTGAACTCGGTACAGGACCATCAGTCTTTTATATAGTGTGAGGAAGTTATGATTGAAAAGGCGTTAACTGGAAGTCGTAAGTATTGGACATGGATATTTATCCTGCTGGTGATTATTACCGCAGGAGTATATGCCTATGCCCAACAATTAACTCAAGGCTTGGTTGTTACAGGCATGAGCAGAGACGTTTCCTGGGGGGTTTATATTGCCCAGCTGACCTTTATGGTCGGTGTGGCAGCGTCTGCGGTAATGCTTGTTTTACCGTATTATTTGCATGATTATAAGAAGTTTGGAAAGATTGTTATTTTGGGTGAATTTTTGGCTGTATCTGCGGTGATCTGCTGTATGATGTTTGTTATTGTGGATATGGGAAAGCCAATGCGAGTGTTTAACATGTTTTTTTATCCCACTTTTAATTCAGTCTTATTTTGGGATGCAACTGTTCTCACTGTTTATATGGCATTAAATATATTCTGTGGATGGGTGGTTCTGCAGGCTGAGGCCAAGCAAGTGGCACCGCCAAAATGGATCAAGCCGTTTATCTATCTCTCGATTCCCTGGGCTGTGAGTATTCACACCGTAACAGCGTTTTTGTATGCAGGGTTACCCGGGAGGCATTTTTGGCTGACTGCTATTTTAGCACCTCGATTTTTAGCATCTGCGTTTGCAGCAGGTCCAGCTCTGTTAATTCTGCTTTGTCTACTGTTAAGAAAAGTAGCAAAATTTGATGCAGGGGATGAAGCGATCCAAAAGCTGGGAACGATTGTGACCTATGCTGCGTTGGTCAATTTCTTTTTTATTGGTTTGGAATTGTTCACCTCGTTTTATAGCAATATCCCAGGTCATATGCACACTTTTCAGTATCTGTTTTCCGGAATTCATGGTCATAATGCATTAGTACCATGGTTTTGGACTTCAATGTTGCTGGGTGCATTTGCTGTACTACTACTGATTTTTCCAAATAATCGGAAAAAAATGGGTGTCCTGGCTGTGGCTTGTGGATCAATTTTTATCTCTTTATGGATTGATAAAGGGATCTGTCTGATTATTGGCGGATTTGTGCCCACTCCATTGGAACATATTATGGAATACTCTGTGGGTGGTTATGAAATATTAGTGACACTTGGTATTTATGCCATTGGTGCTCTTGTTCTAACTCTGCTTTATAAAACAGCGATTAGCATAAAGCAGGAAGCTGCTAAGTAGTATATAATAAAATGGAACTGTTCATTGAGGTTCTGTTTCCAAATTCCGGAAAAGTTCGAACAATTAGATTTGTTGGATCTTTTCCGGTTTTTTTAATTTAACATTCTGAAAAATTCTGAAAATGAGTTACGCAGTAAACGATATAAAAAAAGCCGTTGAGTACACGGAAAGTCTGACCATAAACGTCGGTTTGGATCCACAAGATGGAAAGACGCTTGTATTCGAACACACTCCTGCCCCTCCTGAAGATATTCCTACCGAAATGTTGGCTGTGATCGATATATGTGTTGAATACCACCAACGGTGTGTGTTTAATCAAGAATATCAGACTAATGATGTCAATCCCCCCTTCAGTGGTGCAAATGATCCGATTGTCGATATCAATTTTTATCTTGAACATTACAAATATAAATTGCTAGAAGAGGTTAAAAAAGGTCTTGCCAGTGATGAAGATGAAAGTGAATCAGATCGGAAAATCAGTGAGTTCTCAAAAGTCATGCTTAAAATGAGAGAACGCACCCAAAAGAAGAAGTAAATTCTCCCTGATATCCCTATTCTGTATATGCTATCACGCTATTAGGGGACGCCCTTGAAAATATGTATTTATCTAAACTTAGGGGACGCCCTTGAAAATATGTATAAAAGTCAACAGCTACTCGATTAAATAATACCCCTCAGATCCAGCCCCCGTTTTTCATATGTATTACCCTCCATATTATTCAGTTCGAATTCAGAACCGATGTGTAATGACCTTTATTCGTTTTCAGCATCGCTTTAAATCAGGTTTCTTGTTGTAAGTCGCACCATTCAGTGTAACAAGAACATGTTCCCCGATTTACCAAAAAGGTAAAGTTACAGGTTAATTCATATATTCAATATAATATCAAGACTTGTAACTTAAAAGTTTCTGATTATTTACAATCAACAGACTTCATTCGGGCAAAACTTTTGTCATTCCCGCGAAAGCGGGAATCCAGGGTATTAATAAAAATTTGTATTTGCGCACTGGATCCCCGCTTTCGCGAGGATGACAATGTTAGAGAAGAATGGGATGTCAATTGTATATAATCAGGTAAAAGTTTTTGCAATTACATATCTAGACAATACTGGTTTTTTAGATACGGTTCCGTGTCGATATTTTTGCTTGAAGGCCAATTGGTGACTCTCCAAATAAAAAACAATTAAATATTAAAGCTTTTGGCTGGTTTGACCGATAAGAAACTACAGACCGAAAAAGGTAAAACAATCGAAAAAAATATTTTCAAAAAAAAATCTAAAGTTTTTATTTACAATTCCGATAAGTGAAGTAAGAACCATTTTTATATTACAACCTAACCCTTATAAACAGGGTAAGTACCTTAAAAGGACTTTCTGCCAAAAAACGCAGAAAATATCTTATAAGGTACTAAAGACCAAAAAACTCTAAACTCAGGTAAATCATGGGCTTAAAAATCAATCATAATGTCGCCGCAATCAACGCATGGAGAAACTTAAAAGCGACCGACGAAGCCATGAGTAAAACCTTGGAAAGATTATC
>Ga0307989_1000122_pt1 | contig 56666 bp, 44 predicted proteins | sample EllFjometagen185_FD_203164 | JGI IMG/M metagenome (GOLD analysis project Ga0307989, IMG submission 203164) | Marine microbial communities from Ellis Fjord, Antarctic Ocean - #185 | ecosystem: Environmental > Aquatic > Marine > Unclassified | place: Southern Ocean | collected 2014-10-08 | reverse complement strand
TGTGACTGTGTATCAGTCTGTTAGAGGTGTACCCGGGGCCGGAATCGAACCGGCACGCCTGTTTAGGGCGAGGGATTTTAAGTCCTATTTAAGTAATTGACAGTGAGCGTATTACGACAATTGTGTCAAAATACTAAAAAGAAAATTTGCATGAACGTTGCTGCTAGGGAGTTTAGTTGATCGAATGGGGTGCATGGTTTGAAGTCCTCCACTCTCTGAGCAGGGGTTAACCCTCGAAAAGTGACACGGGGATTTTCAGTCGCCTTTTTAGGTTCTGTAAGTTGCTATGCTACAGTCGGCTACGGGGATGATCATTCTTTCGTGTGCACTATATGTGTGGTGAATATCACATTTTGGCTCGTCATAAAATAGTTTATAAACAAGGCGACTGACTACATTCAAGTAACTCAATACAGGTCGGAGCAGAAGCAGTTGTGAGTAGAGTTTGGAAAGCGTTGATATCACCCCCCAAGCCCTTGGATATTTTAGCCACCACTTCAATTGAATTCTGCATATGGCTCGCAAGGATCAATATTTCTCATTAGTTGGTAGGATCACAGTGAATACAGAGTCTAGGTGAGCGAAAGCTATTTTGGGTGGATCCTCGCTGAAGTAAGTGAAGGCACCAGAAAATCCCGGTCCTCTAGGGCTAACCCGGACTGGCTCGCCCTTCTGGTCAATTCTATATATGCCAGTGGGGCCGCCTGCATAGATACCATCCAAATTTCCAACTAGACCACGGATAGGAGGCAAATCAAAATATTCTGGCAGAGTGTCTGGCCAATTTATAGTGAAGCATCGTTCAGCAGCAACCCCATAAAGAATCTTCTTGCCAGTAATAGTAGATGGTCCATAAATAAGAGCATCTATGGTGTGAGAACCTTGAATATTCACCATCCAATCCAATAACTTCCCTTTCTCTGTATCAAATGCCAACACAGATGCAGATCCAAGTAAAGGTTCAAGACCTTCAAGTATTTGACTGGTTCCTAGAAAAAGAATAGAATCTGGACCAGGTGCTAAGCTGTATAGGTTTCCATCACCATTTATTGACCTCCAGACATTAATTTGACCAGTCTCTGGATCATAGCTGGACAAGGCACCACCCATTTTTCCATAACCAGCAAAAGTTGCCATGTAAAGTTTGCCATCGGCTGCCGCGTTCATATCAAAAGGTCGATTTTGCGCATATCCCAGGGGACCAATTTCAAGGGGATTGGATCCCAAATCCTTGCCAGGATTCCACGGCTGGGAAGGATCATATCGACATAAGACAGCCTCAATATATGATAAGCTGTAAAGTTGTGAGCCTGCAGTAGTCATAGCTAGAATCTCACCTGTTCGCCCCGGTGCAACATTGCCGAGAGAAATCCAGTTGTGATGCCTTGAATCCAGCCGATATAAACTATTGGTTTCATAGGTTCCTGCATATAGCAACCCTGTAGGTCCGGTTGCCAAACTGGTCACACGAGTTGTATTCTCTGGCAGATCGAGTAACTCTGAAGTAAGGGAATCGCTGTGTGGATCCCAGCGCCACCACATTCCTTCGCTGTTGATACCCGTGTACTGCAGATGACCTTCAAAATATATTGGAAATATACTGGTGCTGGATATATCTGGAAACCCTCCATCAGCTGGCCGGGCGACCATGGAATTTAGATTGAATACGATTTGAGAGCCGTTGCTTTTTCTAAGTAACACCAATTCATTACCGAGGGGGAGTGGCGCTGAGATGGCCATAGAGTCTAATTCAGCATGGATGCTAAAATCGGTTCTTGAGAGGATTAACATTTTCCCACTAGGTGCAAGGCGGCAGAAGATAAACCCATCCATCGGCCAGAGGTTATATACAAAAGAGTCAGTCAGTTGTGCTTTTGAAAGTATATCCGTCTCAATTTGGCCACTGATGGGATTCAACAGGCTTAAATGAGCAGGAGCCCCCGAACCGATGAGGACGCTATCCGGTGTTAAAGCTAAGATTGCTTTAGGATATTTATTCCCCGGGATTAGACATCCATAATCTCGAAAATGAGATGTTTGTGGATCATAGCCGACTATTTTACCTTCCCCGTGGGTGCCTAAGAGTATGCCCCCGTTGGGGTTTGAAGAAAGACCAAATGAGAAATCCTCTGAAGCCAACTCAGTGTCGAGTACATCAATATGATCCAAGACTGGGTCATACACGAGCAATTCGGCGTGACCTGACCCATATATTGAAGCATAGACTTTACCATCGTTGTCTGTAGCCATGTGGTAAGGACCGATCCTTCCCTTTATATCATGCCTGATTTTAATCTGCCCAGTCAAGGGGTCTATCCCTAGAAAAGTACAGCTAGAGTTGTTCCCTCGTGAGTAGCTGCAAAGGTAAAGTGTGGATTCATTATTTTTATCTTTTCCCATGGTACAATCCAATACCAGAGGTCGAATCAGACCGGGCGAGCCCACGAAGCTTGTCACAGGAAGCCTTGCAGGATTATTGCAGCTCCAGCATAAACATAGGAGCATTGAAAGACAAAAATTGAAGCTATTATGTTTAAATCTTGGTGTAACTGGAATTGTAAGGTGGGTGGATCGGAATTTTACTTGTGGTAAATATCTCATCTCGAAATAATTTCCTATTTTTATGCAACCATTTACTTAGGTAATACGATTTATCCCGACCCTGGCGACTGAATTATAGTTGAAACAATCTTTTAGCATTTAATCCGAGAATCTGTCTTTTTGACTGGTCAGAGATTCTGGCCATGACGATACGACCAAGTTGTTGTTCTGGAGAGAGGAATGGCATATCTGACCCGAAGATAATGCGTTCTGATCCAACACCCTTCACCAGACGCTCAATAAGACCAAACCAAGCCCAGGAATTAGCGAGTTCCAAATAAATATTTTCATGTTTCAACGCTGCATCGATATATAGATGTTCATCAACAATGCCAGAATGAGCCAGCAGACAAGTAATCTTAGAATATTGTGCTGCCACACGCATAATGGGCTCAAGTTGTATTTTTCCAAAAGTATGGAAAAGAATGATGGCTTTTTTGCTATTTGCCCATTCGTAAAACTCATCATAACCTTTGTGGTCATATGACAGATTATTTCCATCATCGTGAAGTTTAAAATTCCGTATACTTCGACTCTCAGCAATCTTGGTCAAGTCTTTTAAATAATCGGGAGAATTAGGCTTGAACACCAGATATGGTATCAGCAGACCTGATTCCCTATCTACGAGAGTTAAGAGCTCATTATTTCCCAGGACAGCATCGTTTGCTATTGCCCGAGTGCTTGAGGCTATTATATGAGCGAAGTTCAGCTGTGTAGCTGTTTCCTTTGAGTGTTCCCACTCTGCGAATGGGATATGGAAATTGTGATATGTACCAACGTGTGCGTGCGCGTCGACAATCAGTTCACCCTTAATTGTCTTCCCTAATTCAGTTATGCTCATAGAAGATTCTCCGAGTCAAGTAATTTTTCTAAATTGGAGCTGGCTACTTGGATTTTCTGGGAATTATTGAGATTTGAATACTCCAAAATTCCCAGCGCACTTCCGGGACAATAGTATGGGTAGTAGCTGCCAAAGATCACCTGATCAAGAAATCCAGCATTGGCGATTGCTTCAATACCTCTGTGAATACTTAGCCAAGCAATATCTATATGGAGGTTCTTATGTTTAGACCACAGTGCATACAGATAGTGGAGTTCGCGGTAACCGATACGAGTTAGAATAATAGGCAGTTTGGGGTGCTCTTCACACAAAGCTTGTATCTCTACCCAATTAGTTTGATCCCGAGGAATTAACAGGGGAACCTGTCGCTCTTCCTGTAGCGCTAACCAGTTCCCGAAAGACCAGGAGGCAAGACTATAGTTGTGCATCTTTGGATAGCCTGTAGTTGCCGGAGCTCCATATTTATCAAGAGTAGCTATAGTTCGCTCAGGTTCCCTGATGCACGCAATAGGATCAATTGTCCAAACCATTCCAAGGTTATCATCCTCACGGATAGCAGTGTCAAGTTCCTCATTTCCCAGTGGGGCTGAATAATCTCGAGCCGTGGCAGAACTGACCAGAGCACGCTGTATCCCATAATAGTCCATATTTTCCCTTAGCTGTTCCAATGAAGTAGGCTCATCTGGATTTCCATCCGCTCTGGGACCAAGCATACAGTTGCAATCGAAAATTGTGTGATTCATGAGCTGCTCCTCTAGGTTGCCTAATTATCGCTATTCCGAATGATCAATTGCAAGGCGATATAGCCAGAATCCAATCAGAATGAATACAGTTCCCACTCCAAGATTTAATGCATAACTGAAGACTGTTGCAGAGCCAAATAAAAGCAAAATACCTACAAAATCTAATAGGGCACCAAAAGCCATGATCATAATACCGATGATCTTAAAATTGGCTGCACTAGCTGTTTTAAAACCAACTTCATCTCCAACCTCGATGTCTTGGTCAAGCTGAGCGAAAAAGAGATTTACTCGTTTTTCTTCTTCATCTTGTGCCGGTGTTAAAATTGAGCCTAGGAACATTGCGGAAAGTGTTATTCCAATATTGAATAGAATCGATGCTGCGTCCCAACCCTGCTTGAGCCAATATTCCAACTCAGGGCTTCCAGCGAAACTATGGGCATAAGATTTTACTAAGAAAATATTTACGATAATGAGAGTGATGCCAGATATCGCCCCAACGATTAGACCGGTCAACGCACCTCGGGCGTTGATGCGTTTCCACAATAACCCTGCTAGGATGGGCAGGGCTGTCGCAGGCAAGAGAGCCCCAAATGCCTTGATCATTATATCAAAGAGGCTGATTCCCTGCAGAGTTGAGACAAGCAGAGCCATCGAAATAATCAGAATTCCAACCGCTACTGTAGCTACCCGACCGACTATGAGTAATTCTTTCTCACTTGCTTTAGGTTTAAATACTCGCTTATAAATATCATTTGTTAGGATTCCAGCAAGGACGTTGAATTCTGACCCCATGGTAGAAACTGTTGCACTGAACATACCGGCAACCATGACACCCATAAGGCCGGTGGGTAGGACTGTGAAAGCGAGCTCTGCATAAGCGTATTTTGCATTTTCAAGCTCAGGTAGCAATACGCGAGCTAAAATAGCAGGGGTGAAAAAAATAATGGGTCCAATAAAATTAAGTCCAGCAACAGTCCAGGCGACCTTCTTGGCCTCCTTTTCATCACGAACACAATTATATTTTTGTACCAATGACCAGGTTGAATTCAAGCTGATCACGAAGAGAATCAATAGAGCAAATATATTAAATCCCCGATATGGTCCCGTTGTTGGATCGAAAAAACCTATCGGGGCTTGGCTGACAAAAGCGCCAATTCCACCAATCTTGATGATGGTCAGAGGGAGGATTAGCAGAACAGATCCAAGCAAAATTATAAACTGAACAAAGTCAATCACAATAACCCCACGTTGACCTCCAAGAAAAGCATAAACAATTAATATCACACCAATAATACTTATAGCTACTGGTAGACTTAAGATTGAAAGTTTTAATCCTGCATATAAGAAAATAGCGGTGGAAAATATTTTTAAGGAATCGTCAACAATACGCAAGGGAATTCCAGTCCAAGCCAGGGCTTGACGGACCATTAAATTGTAGCGATTTTCTAGGAACTGGACAGGGGTATCCGCTCTGGTCCGTCGCCACCTTCGAGCCAAGCCAAAGGCTGCGAGAATCAAGGCAGGGACAGTTACTTGGTACAAGACGATAGCAATGACACCATAGTTGTATGATAATTCAGCGTACATTACAAATGTTAGAGCTGAGAAACTGGCCATGAAGAAGCTTATTGCAGAAAGCCACCAGGGCATATTGCCCCCAGCAGCGAAAAAATCTCGAGAGAGATTCATTTTTTTACTAAATACCCAAGAGGCACCTAGTATTAGTGCAAAATAACCTAAAATTATAATGTAATCGTAAACCTGTAGTGTCTGTGTCATGATTTCCATTCCATTCAAATTCTTAAATTTGACTCATTTGTTAAAGTTTGATATTGCTATTTGTTCTTGCCGCCCGATACAGACCAAGAGCCATATGAACGGATAATTCACCATCATGACCAGTAATGGTTGGTGATCGATTTTCCAAGATAGAGTTGACGAATTCCTGATTTTGGTCATTGAAAGATTGCATGCGGCTTAGTGCGTATGCTCCGTCTCCTCTCCAATCCACAGGTGGTTGAACAAAAAGTGTTTTCCATTCACCACCCGCAGGACAGAAGCGAACTGGACCATAACCATCAACATCCAATAGACCTTCTGTACCGACTATATAGCTGCGATAAGATCCACCCTCAAAGCCAGGGCGTGGTATATCCACACCAGTCCAAAGGTTCACCATGGTGCCATCTGAAAAAGTGTATAGACCCATAGCGCTTGTTTCTACACCCAAATCGTTTTCCCTGATCCGGGCTGAAACTGAGGTGGCTTCACAACCCAGAAACCATCTTAATTTGTCCAAGTTATGTATTCCATAACCAAAAAGAGCACCCAGGTTATCAGGTGCATTTTGCCAGTTTGGATAACTCTCTATTCCACCCGGAACCAGACCCCATTCGGAAACCATGGTGATTTCACCCAATTTTCCAGAGTCAATGATATTCTTAGCTAGTAGGTTTGATTCACGATAACGTTGAGTAAATGCAATCATTAAACGTAGATGGTTCTTGTCGAAAAGTTGAGTGATCGTTTTGCAGGATTCAACGGTTGTGCACATCGGTTTTTCCATTAGCACATGCTTTCCTGATTGAGCACACAAAATACCATGGGTTTCATGGAAATTGTGCGGGGATGCAATGATCACGGCATCAACATTATCACCTACAAGCATATCTTCAATATTGGAGAAAATTGAGATATTATATTTTTCAGCCATGCTTATTGCACGAGAACCTCCTGCGACTGCAACAAGCCGAGCGCGCTTAAGGTAGCGGGTAATTGATACAGCATGCGTTTCAGCGATGAAACCTGACCCGATTAGTCCAATTCTGAGATCATTAATCATCACGTATTCCTCGTTTCATTTTTGATCAAGTGTTTCAGGATTGACACATACTTCTTGTACCTCACCTGACTTGTAGTATCGGATGATGTTCTTAGCAATACGTGTCCGAATTTCTAGTAGTGATTCATCTGAATACCATGCTAGATGAGGTGTGTAAATTAAATTATCAAGGCTTAAGAGTTCAGCTTGAGGAAAAGGTAGTGTCCGATCGAGAACATCCAGTGCAGCTCCCCCTATTCGTTTTTCTTTCAATGCTTTAAATAGAGCATTTTGGTCAATGATGGAGCCCCGTGAGGTATTAATGATCCAAGCTGACTCCTTCATAGAATAGATTATTTCCGAGTTGATTAGTTTTGAACTTGTTGCATTAAGACTACTATGAATAGAGATGATGTCGCACCTTTGAACCAGTTCTTTTAGGGAAACAAATGAAACACCTGATTGTGGATTGGGCGGGGGATGAGCAGTGTTGACTAGAACTTGAACCCCCAGTATTCCCAATGTTGTTGCAAGACCTTTTCCAATTTGCCCGTATCCAATTATTCCAATAACGTGAGATGCGAGTCGATGAATTGGAGCAATTTGCTGCCAGGGACCTCTCAGATCAGTAGTTTTAAGATTTTGCGCATTTTGAAAATTCCGCACAATGCTCAGGATGAATGCCAATGTGTGCTCTACAACCTCTGAAGTGCAATAATTAGGAATGATAACCACAGCGACTCCAGCATTGTTGCACGCTTGAACATCTATAGTGTCGTAACCGGTTCCATGCCGAACAACTAATTTGAGATGAGACATTTGACCTAATAATTTTTCATCAACACGCTTTTCTGTTACTACGAGAACATCACTACTATCATATTGTTTGCTGGTAGGATTTTGTCGACCGTCCAGTAATTCAATATCATATTTGGCGAATAAATCTCGCTCAATTGTGAGATCGTTTTCAAGGTAATCAAGGTATAATACTATTAAGGACATAGGATTGTCTCAAAGCCTGCTATCAATTATATCCCTTTCAGATCGATATTAACCAACAGTGTAACATTTCCTTATATCAGTTACTCCAAGATCAAGTGATAGTCTTGTACCAACTTTGGGTAATTCCTGTTCTATTTCCGACAGTAACTTTCGTGAACTTCTTATCTTCGGGATTGAGATTGATAGAGCGCCCGTTATCATATGGTCTGCATTAAAGATTGGAACCGCCAAACAAATTACTCCTTCAGTACCTTCTTCATCATCGAGAGCTAATCCACGATTGCGAATTTCTTGGAGCTGTGTATCAAGCTCCTCTCGGCTACGAATCGTATTGTTGGTATAAGATGTATATTGATAATCTGTCAATATTGTATCTACAATATTGGGCTGCATGAAGGCTAATAACACTTTGCCCACTGAAGTAGAATGCAAGGCCGCAGGATCACCAATATGGTCAACATAACGAAATGCATGCCTGGTCTCATCTATATGAACAAAGACGGCTTTATCATGAACTAATCGAGCAAGATTGACGGTTTCATTGAAAAGTTCACGTAAGATTTGCATGCGAGGCTTTGCGAGATCAATTATCGTCATGCCAGCCACGGCATTTCGAGCGATATGGATTAATTGGGCTCCAAGGGAATACAATTGGGTATTCGAATCAAACTGTACATATCCGATATGTGACAGTGTCGCAAGAATTCGATGAACAGTTGGTTTCGGGAAACCGGATTCAATGGTAAGCTCGTTGAGTGAAACTTGTTTCTTCTTATTAATTATGGCAGTAATCTGGGATGTCTTAATGACAGATTTTATTAGTCCGCTCATTTCATTCTCCATAGGTATATCTCATAATGTGGAATACATATATAATATAGAACTCTTCATGCCTTAATCAAGTTCTTAGAGAAGCACGAATAACACCATGGACAGCTCGTTCACATTTTTTAATAAAAAGATGCATATGTGATTAATAATTAAGCGGAAAAGGTGTCGAAAATGTATTGACAAGATTCGGGGCATTTATATATTATTAAAAATGAAACAGCATTCCACAATATGGAATATAGAATTTTAACAAATAATAGGAACATCCTATGAAACTTTCTATAAGGAACCTTCCTGGCCCGCGATCTGAAGAAATTATTTCTTTAAGTCAGAAATATGAACCCCGTACCATGGAAGACCAGTTACCTATTGTATGGGATCATGGAGAGGGTGTTTGGGTATGGGATGTAGATGGGAATAAGTACATTGATTTCACATCTGGTGTTCTCGTCACCAATTTGGGTCACTCACATCCTGTACACGTAGATGCTATACAAAAACAAGCTGGGCGCCTTATGAACTGCTATTCATTTCGTACCCCTGAGCGCGTGGAGCTCGCACGTCGTTTACTGGAAAAACTGCCAGAGAATATCAATAAAGCTTTCATGCTTACGACTGGCTCAGAGGCTACTGAAGCAGCACTCCGTATTGCTAAACGTTACACTGGAAAGCATGAAGTGCTTTCTTTCTGGGGTGGTTTTCACGGTCGAACCTACGGTGCAATGAGTGTTTCTGGAAATGTTGGAACTCGCCGCAAATTTGGACCTGCTCTTCCAGGCGGAATTATGGCTCCCTTTGGTCATTGCTACCGTTGTGTGTATGATAAAAAATTTCCTGATTGTGATTATCACTGTATAAATGTTCTTGATCGGATTATCGCTTCATCCTCATCTGGAGATATTGGTGCTGTGATCACAGAGCCGTATCAAGGGGGAGCTGGATTCATTTTTCCTCCAGAGGGTTGGCTCAAAAAATTAGAGCTGTGGGCAAAGGAGAGAGAACATGTTTTAATCGTGGATGAGGTGCAATCATCCTTCGGACGCACCGGCAAGCTTTTTGCGATCGATCGAGAGGAGGTTAAACCACAAATGATCTGTCTGGGTAAGGGAATTGGCAGTGGCATACCATCTAGTGCTCTTTGTGGTGAAGAAAAGATATTTGAAGCGATGGCACCCGGGGAGATGTCTAGCACCACAGGTGGAAATCCATTAAGTAGTGCTGGTTCGCTTGCGGTATTGGATGTTATGGAAAATGAGAAGCTCCCAGAAAATTCGGAAATTCAAGGTGCTTACCTAAAGGGAAGATTGATTGCCCTGCAAAAGAAATACCATTTTCTGGGTGATGTTCGCGGATCCGGTTTGGTAATAGGTTTAGAAATAACTGAGGGCGATGAAGCAAAAACTCCAGCAAAGGCTAAGATGAAAAAAATTATTTTTGCTGCTGCTGAGCGTGGCATGCTATTGGGCTCGGTGGGGTTGGCGGGTAATGTTATACGTATCGCACCTCCCCTCATAATCTCAAGAGAAGAAATTGATTTGGCAGTTGAGATCCTTGATCAAGCGATGCACGCTTCGAGTAAATAGGAAAGATCAGACAAGATCATGCAGATTGAGGAAAAACTATATCAATTTGGGGTCATCCCTGTTGTTACCATGCAAAACTCAGCTGATGCATCGAAAGTTGCTGATAGCTTAAAAGAAGGCGGGCTGCCTCTTATTGAAATCACACTACGTACAGAAGCTGCCCTCGATGCAATAGAACAAATAGCAAATCAATGTCCAGATGTATTATTAGGTGCGGGAACGATAAATTCTATAGAAGATGCCAAGGCAGCGCAGTTTGCTGGAGCTCAATTTCTGGTTGCTCCAGGTTTTAATCCAAAAATTGCTGAGTATTGTCTCAACGAAGAGATCCCATTTTTCCCTGGAGTGATTACACCAGGCGAAATTGATCAGGCCAAGGATATGGGTTTTTTAAATCTGAAGTTGTTTCCTATTGAGGCGGCGGGTGGCCTCCCATGGTTAAAAGCCGTAGGTGCTCCTCATCCCGACATCCGTTTCATTCCTACAGGAGGGATCAATCCTGACAATTTGGTTCAATATATCAGACATCCATTGGTACTCGCTTGTGGTGGCAGTTGGTTGGCTGATAAGCAATCAATAGCAGATCAAAATTTTGATTCAATCCGAGTTAGGGCGCAGCAGGCAGTACAGAGCGTTTTAGGCTTCACTTTACATCATGGGGGAGTCCATTTTTCCGATTTCGACCAGGCTATTGAAGCAGCCAAAGGCTTCAAAACAGTAATAAATGGTGACATGTTTGTGGCTGGAACTTCAGCAATGGTTGATGGGAAAGTTGAATTCATGAGTGGAAACAAATACGCCGAGAAAGGACACATCGCACTTGGGACGAACTCAATACCCAGGGCATTAAGCTATTTAGCTGGTCATGAGATTTATATGATCATAGATAGCGAAATTATTAATGACAAGAACGAGATAATCGCTGTATACCTTGATTATAAGATCGACGAATTTGCTGTACATTTAGTCAAGAACTGATACAACTGGACAAACCAATTTCAAGGAGTTTATTGTTTGAAAGTTTTAAACAAATATAAATCCATTATCTTGAGCATTATTATTTTCTATTCAGTCGCAGGCAGCGTTTGGGCACAGTCGGCAGACTGGTACTATGAATCCCGGCAAGTGACAGATACCCACCGGTATGAATTGGGGAAAATGGGTGGCCATTGGGGGCACCACTTAAGCCATTTGGTCCGCACGGCCAGCGGGGAAGTGTGGTACGCTGACGATACGGGCACCAACGTTTACCGCAACCCAGCAGCGGCTTACCACCGCCTAGGTGAGTTCGGCTGGGAAAAAGTGTTAGAAATACCCTGGCCCTCTACGATCCAGCAGAATACCGCCCACATTTGCATCGGTGACACCATATACAGCTACGGGCTGAATGTTAATGGTGGTTACATTGAGGAACTTGTGTTGGATTCCAGAACCCTGGCTTGGACCCTCAATACCCGGGTGCTGACGAGCGGGACCAATACCAATTATATAGGCGCTGCCGTCTCACCAGGGGGTACCCGTGTGGTTTGGTGGACAGGGGTTGTCGACGGTGGTGGTCCGGCTCCGTGGATTTACAGTTATAATAAGGGTGATGGTTGGGTCAGCCCTATCACCACCATGGTTCCAGGGAACGATTTTTCATATAATTTTGTAAGCTTCATTAGCGATACCAGTTTCTTTATTGGCGGGGAATTCCCCATTGGTGATCCTCCTAATTGGCGATTTGTTATGGGTGCCGCCCGTGTGGTTTTAGGCCACTCTGCCACGCGTATCCAGTCATGGGAGGGTATTAATAATGCCCACAGCATTTGGGTGAATCCGGCGAATGGAGATGCCCATCTCTTTGGTCAGAGCGCCACCGCTTTTTGCAGCTACCACTACCGAGCAGCATCAGACAGCCTTTTCCGAGATATGGGTTATCTTGATATCGGCACATTGGACCGATTGCGCAGCGTGCAGGACGACAGTGGTAAGCTCTACCTGCTTTTTGCCAGCAATGGCATGAACATGATGGTATTTGAGCCCGAAGAACTCACCGGCCCTTTGAATGCTACTGGTAAACCCATTATCAAGCTCAATTATGATTATGGCTACGACGCATCTTCCAGCCTTTTTGCAGAGGCGCAGGAGTTTCAGACGAATCCGGTGCCTGGGCTGCAGTTTGTCCACAACGGATCAGACTATGCTTTCTCAAACATCCTTCGTCACGTGCAGGTGCTTCCAAATACTGAAAAAGTGCCTTATCGCCTTTCCTGGCCTAATGGTAGCGAAGCAGTAGAGGGGGGCGACAATGTCCGTATCTCCTGGTACCATAATCCTGATCTGGATTATGGCGATCTGCAATTGGAACACAGTGTTGATGGTGGTGTCACATGGACGGAAATCGCATCCCCCGTGAGTCCGGCACTGAGAAGCTTTAATTGGGTGGTACCAAAGATTGATAGCGATAGCTGCCTCATTCGCATATGGGACCTTGGCGGTCTCTTTGCCCCAAGCGTGAGCGAAGGGTTCTTTAGCCAGGAGTACACATGCTTTGCGCCTATCCCACCATCGGTACCAACTGAACGCTTTGGGCTGAGCACATATCCGAATCACTTTAATGCCTCCAGCCAAATTGATCGATTCTTGGTACAAAGCGCCAATATTAATTTGGATGTCTCCGTGTACCTCGACTACAAAATTGAGGAATTCGCTGTGCATCTCGTTCGAAATAGATACCCTCATCCAAATAACAAAAAAGAGCTCATATGACTTTTTATACTACCTACAGTTTTAATCGAATTTACCTAAGCATACTAGGGATATGCTTAGTTGCTGGGCAGGCTTTGCCACAGGAGAGTGCTTGGAGTTATAGCTCATACCAGATAACCGATGAGCATCGCTATGAATATGGAGCTATGGGACCGCATTGGGGGCACCATCTCGGACATATGGTTCGAACGGCAGATGGGGAATTATGGTATGTAGATGATACGGGCAATAATGTGTATCAGAACCCTGCAGCCTACATCCATCATTTCGATGGAGATGGATGGGATCATGTAGCAACCGCTCAAAATCCCAATACTATTCAGCAGAATATAGCTACAATAGCCGTAGGGGATACAGTCTATATCTATGGTATGAATACCGCCAATGGTTTTGTGGAGGAAGCTAAATTTGATGCCGTCTCCGGCAGCGTAATTCCTTATGAGCATATCTTAAATGCTGGTGGAGGGACAAACTACATTGGGGCAGCTGTTTCACCCAGTGGTATTCGAGTGGTCTGGTGGACAAGAGTTGTTAATAACGATGGCCCAAGTCCTTGGTATTATATTTATCACGATGCCCAGGGATGGCATGGACCGATTGAATCCTGGGTGCCTGGGAATGACTTCTCTTACAACTTCGTTAGTTTCGAAAATGACTCCACATTTTGGATCACCGGAGAACTACCTGGCGGTGCAGCACCTAATTGGGTGTTCAAAATGGGTGCTGGAATGGTACGTTTAGGTGAGCCGCTTGAAGATGTTGCAGTTTATACCCAGGATATTACAGCGCATTCAATCTGGGTGAATCCTCTAGATGGTGGTATCCATCTTTTTGGCCAAAGTCATGGAGGCACGGTATCGTATTACTACCACCCTCAGGGAGGTTCCTGGCCTGAGGAAGAAAGTGCTCTACCAATTGGAACGGTTTCTCGATTTAGAACTGTTGACAGCGATGACGGGAATCTATACCTGGTATACAACAGCAGCGGCTTCAAAATGGTACCACTATCAAAAGCATCCATCATTGGCCCCCTTGATTTTACAGGTGAAGAAGTTATTGATATTGGTAGGGTAATAGGGTTTGAGAGCACAGGATCAGTCTGGGCGGAAACACGTTCTTATCAAACAAATAGTATTCCAGGACTGACCTTTGGCTTCTACGGGAATTTATGGGAGAATTCTGCTTTGCTGCGCAGTCTACACGTGATTCCTGAGCCAGGACCGGCTCTAAAACTACTTCTCCCTAATGGACAAGAAACTCTGGTTGGAGATGAGCAAGAGACTATTTCGTGGACTTACAACCCAGCGGATGGTATCGAGGAGGTCGCTCTGGAATGGCGCAGTGGGAGTGCCTCCTGGCAATCAATAGAAAGTCGCGTGCCGAACAATGGATATGCCATTTGGGATGTTCCAGCAGAGAATGGATCAAATTATGAATTACGTATTTATGATGCTGATAATCCCCTGCAGGCGGATACATCCGATCGACCGTTTAATATTGCCTGGGAATTTATATTTGAGGGACCCCCAATAGCCACGATCCTATCTCCCGCAGAAGATGTAACTCTTGATATAAATGAATCATTGATTGCATCTGGTGAGGCTACCGACCCTGATGGATATGTCGTCCGACATGAGTGGGATATGGGGAACGGGGAGATATTCTCGGGAGTCAGCATGACAAGTGTTACCTATGCTTGGGATGCCAGTGGTTATTACTCGTTAAAATTTAGGGCGAAGGATGATAGCGGCTTATGGGGTGAAGCAGATTCGATAGTGGTTACTGTAGGGGACCCATCCTCAACAAGGAGCGCTAACACAAGAGGATTGATAAATACATTAAAACTCAAGCGCAGCTGGCCAAACCCCTTCAATCCAAATGTAAACATTGAAATGAGTCTCCCTTCCTCCCAGCCCGCCCGCATTGAAATCCTGGACCTTACTGGTCGAACAGTATATGATACTATGCTCTCAGCTGGAACACCTGGCCGTACCATTGTCATGCATTGGAATGGCCTCGACAACCAAGGTCAGACCATTGGAAGCGGTACCTACATCGTCAGGGTAACCCAGAACAACTTGATTGAAATCATGAAAGTGACTTTGCTGCGATAAGCATCATGAGAAATAGGAACTAGTGGACTTAATGAACAAATCGAAACGCATCGTCACCTTTGGTGAAATCATGCTCAGGTTAAAAACTCCAGGATTTAGCCGATTCTTCCAACATCCCAATCTCGAAGCAACATTTGGTGGTGGAGAGGCTAATGTTGCTGTCTCTTTGGCCCACTTTGACAATGAAGTCAGTTTTGTGAGCAGACTTCCAGAAAATCCGTTGGGGAAAACTTGCGAAGCCCAATTAAGGAGTTTTGGTGTAAGAACATCTGATGTTGCCTGGGGGGGAGAACGCTTAGGAACTTACTATCTGGAAGCAGGTGCCTCACAACGCCCGAGCAAAGTTATCTATGACCGCAGCAACTCAGCATTCTCTGAGTCAGGGGCGGCTACGTATGGTTGGGAAAATATATTTCGTGATGCCAACTGGTTCCACATCACAGGTATTTCACCTGCAGTTTCCGAATCTGCTAGCGAATGTAGTTTGGTTGCAGTTAAAACAGCCAAGCGTATGGGCTTGACAGTCTCATGTGATTTTAATTTCCGCTCCAAACTCTGGAAATGGGGGAAAACTGCTCCAGAAATAATGAATGAGCTTGTCAGATATGTTGACATCGGTATTGCGAATGAAGAGGATTGTCAGAAATCTCTAGGAATCAATGTTGACCAAGGTGAGAAAGATTACCAAAATCTTAATCATGATAGCTATAAGAGACTCGCTGAAAAAGTATTGGTTGCATTCCCCGAAATGCAAAAATTAGCCATAACTTTACGCGGGAGTATCTCTGCTTCGCGCAACAATTGGTCAGCTTGTCTTCATAAGCGTGAGCAATTTTTATTGGCAAAGAACTATGAAATCAACCCGATTGTGGATCGAGTTGGTGGCGGGGACAGTTTTGCTGCTGGCCTGATCCACGGCTTGAGCAATGGCATGGAGGATCAACAATCCTTGGATTTTGCTGTCGCGGCCTCGGCGCTTAAACACAGTATTGAAGGGGATTTTAATCGAGTCACAGTTGCTGAAGTGGAACATCTGAAAATGGGTGATGGCTCAGGTCGCGTTCAACGATGATAGGATAAGAAACAATTTATGAGTGAAAAGCTAAAGGTAATCGTCACTGATTATATTGAAAAAGATCTCAATTGGGAAGCTTTAGAATTAGCTGGAGATCCTGTTGATTTTATACCAAAACAACTCAAACACGTCTCACAGGACAAATTGATCGATGCTATTGCTGATGCTGATATTCTGGTAGTCAATATGGCTCGAATAAATCGGGAAGTCCTTGCGGAGCTCAAGAATTGTAAACTCATCATTCGTCATGGTGCTGGTTATGATAATATTGATGTCGACAGTGCTCAGGTATTCGGAATCGGTGTTGCTTATGTACCTGACTATTGCAGCGAAGAAGTAGCTGAGCAAGCTCAATTGCTGCTCATGACTTCTTGGCGGAAATTTTCCACACAACTAGATGTGATGAAGGAATCTGTTACCAAGGGCCATTGGCATTTTGATCCAGTCAAACCTCTCAAACGCATGGCTGGATGTAAGGTCGGGCTGATTGGATGCGGACGGATCGGGAGTATTTCATTGAAAATGCTCAGAGGGCTGGGATTTGACGTGTTGGTCTGTGATCCGTATCTAACCGAAGAGCGACAAGACGAGCTTGGAGTTATCACTTTAACTCTTGAGGAAATGCTACCTCAAGTCGATGTGGTAACACTCCACTGCTCCCTAACTAAGGAAACCAGAAATCTAATCTCGCGCAAAGAATTAGCCCTGATGAAGAATTCTGCAATACTTATTAATACTGCTCGAGGGGCGGTCGTTGACACAAATGCCCTCGCTAGTGCTATTAAATTGAACCAAATCGGTGGTGCTGGTATAGATGTCTATGATCAGGAACCCCCTGCAATTGATTTCCCGCTTATCGGGTTGGATGGTGTCATACTCACGCCCCATCTATCATGGTATTCAGAAGATGCTGAATGGAGTATTCGCAAAAAGATATTAGAAGATATTCGACTCTGTCTAAATGGATTGGCTCCTCGATTTCCAATCAACGAGATCGCACGCAAACCCAGTCAATCTCCTGGAAGCGAAGCCTGATGCTTCCATCGACCGAAATATTGCGGGCAACCATGCTGGAGCTCCTTCCAGAGAGTGTTGATCTGCTCTGTGATTTAATCCGGATTCCGTCTGTTAGAGGGTTTGAGGGACCAGTAAATCGGCATCTCGCCACAGTATTTGAACCTCTAGTAACCGAAGCCAAGCTTATATCCATCCCTGACAGCTTCCAGAGTGATCCTGATTATCGTTGGCCTGTAGAAGATTTCACTTATGAAGATACGCAGAACCTCCGATTGCGCCTGGGATCCACGGGAAAGGGAAAAAATCTACTCTTCAATGCCCATGTTGATGTTGTACCTCCATCCCAGGGTCAAGATAAACCCTGGGAACCACAGGTGATTGATGGAAATGTAATTGGTAGAGGGGCCTGTGATGATAAAGGTCAAATTGCTGTTCTCCATCTGGTGCTAAAGACCATGAAAGAGCTAGAAATACAGCCTGCAGCTGAGGTGACAATAGATTTTGTTGTGGAAGAAGAAAATGGGGGAAATGGCAGCCTCTGGATGACCCGACACCCTGTATCAGCTGATGCAGCTATAGTGATGGAACCAACCCGCATGCGTATCTGCCCTGCTGTTAGGGGAGCAGTCTGGTTCACCTTGACCCTCACTGGCAAGGCTGGACACTCCGGCTCAGCTTCAACGACGGTAAGCGCTATAAAATTGGCCCAGCAAGCTATGACAGAGCTCGAGAAATATCATGATGCCCTGTTAGCTGAAAGTAGAGGTCACAATCCATTATTTGACGCTTATGAAAATCCTATGCCTGTGACGTTTGGACAAATCGAGGCTGGTGATTGGCCTGCGACAAGTCCATCCCAAGCAACCATAAAAGGAGTCTTTGGGTTTCTTACCAATAGGAGAGTTGCAGAAGTGCAGGTAGGAATGCAACAAGCTTTGGTCAACAGCCAAGATCCCTGGTTACGGGAAAACTTTCAACTTGAGTTTAATATGCTCAACAGTGATGGGAACGAAATCTCGGAAGATCATGCTTTAGTTACCAGCCTCAGTGCTGCATTGCTAAAAAGCAATCAGTCCACTGAACTCATTGCCCTAACAGGTTCCTGTGATGCATTCATGTACAATAATATTTTAAAAATCCCCACGGTTGTTTTTGGCGCAGGTGATTTGTGGAAATATGCACATGCCAATAATGAGCAGATAAAAATCGAAGACATAATAAATACGGCGCTAGTGGTATTGAATTTTATAGCTGATTGGTGTCGCTTGGAGAAGATAAAATAATGAAAGCACTTGTAAAAACCACTAAAGGCGTTGGCAATATAGAAGTATTAGAGCGGGAAAAGCCGACGATTGAATCTCCGGAGGTCTTGATCCAGATAGACGCCGCTGCTGTTTGCGGTACTGACCTCCATATTTACCACGACAGATTTCCATATTGGCCACCCGTAATACTTGGACACGAGTTTGCTGGCACTATTGTCGAGGTTGGCTCATCAGTAAATGGCTGGCAGGTTGGAGATCGAGTTGTTGGTGAACCCCACACTCTGGCCTGTGGAAAATGTCACCTCTGTCGTACAGGGAATCCCCAGATTTGTAACGAGAAACGATCACCAGGCTGGGGAATTGATGGCGCTTTTGCACGATTTATGCGTTTTCCTGAACCCAAGTTGTTGCATAGAATCCCTGAGGGGATGGATTCTGGTACTGCCTGTCTTGCTGAGCCCATGGCAAACATTGTGAGTGATCTTGTTCTGAATCATGCCGTACAAGCAGGGGATGTTGTGCTGGTTTCCGGTCCAGGACCGATTGGAATTATGGCAGCATTGACCTGCAAATATTTGGGTGCCGCTCGCATAATTGTTACTGGGACAGATCAGGATGAACATGTTCGTTTGCCCTTTTGTAGGACTCAGGCAACCATCGATGAGGTAATCAATGTGCAGAAAGTAAACGCCATAGATATCATCAATGAGTTAACTGGTGGAAATGGTGTTGATGTAGTCATAGAAGCTTCTGGGGCAGCGCCAGCAATAGCAATGGGTGCCCAGGTCTTGCGCAAGATGGGTACATTTACTGCCATTGGACTAACTGGAAGGGATAACATTAGCTTTCCCTATGACACCTTCATGAAGAAAGCTGTCAATTTCCATTTTAATATGTCAACAAAATACGCTTCCTGGGAGCCCGCACTTAAAATGCTGGTAGATGGAGTAATCCCTTCCGAGGATTACATCACCCATCGAGGTAACATCCAAAATTGGAAAACCATGTTTGATGCACTCGAATCTGGTAATGCTATCAAGGCTATTTTTGAGTTCTAGAATTAATAATGAGAAAAGAATTGATTGTAAGGTGAAGATATGAAGCTAGAGAACAAGTATTTCTACTCAACAATACTCTTGTTTTTGATAACAGTGAATGTCTTTGCTGGGATGACAGGAAAAATCGCCGGAAAGGTCTCTGACCAGGCTTCAGATGAACCATTGCCCGGAGCAAATGTAATAATTTATGCACGATTCGAATATGATCGTGACGTCCCCTTAGATCCTATCATTGGAACAGCTACAGATATCAATGGGGATTTCATCATGATTAATATTGCACCAGGACTTTACACCTTGAAGGCTCAAATGCTAGGCTACGAAGAATACGTGGTGAAAGATGTGTTTGTTTCTATCGACAGAACCACCCACGTGAATTTTCCGATGTCTACAACCGTTCTAGAGGGTAGAGAAGTTGTGGTAGTAGCTGATAGAGAAATGATTCGAAAAGATGTTGCGAATTCGATGAAGACCATTTCCGCAAAGGACTTAGCTGCTACTCCCAAGAAAAGTTTCGCAGATATGCTGACTGTTCAGAGCGGTATCGAACAAGATGCGTATGGCGTAACAATTCGAGGTGGGACGGAAAAGGAAGTATCATACATCGTGGATGGAGTCTCCATGGCAGATAATCGTACAAATCGGCCATATACAAATATAAACACAGAGTTGATTGAGGAACTACAACTCATCACTGGTGGGTTCAGTGCCGAGTATGGTCAGGCTCGATCGGGAGTCGTAAACATTGTCAGTAAAAGGTCCAAAGCTGGGTACCATGGTTCTATCAATTTGCGCGACAGTCCAGCATCAATAAAACATTTTGGTCCAAATATGTGGACAAAGGATAACTGGTGGGACTTTGGCAGATTCCAACATATGGAGGCTATTCCTGGTGACATGTACACCAATGAATTGGGCGAAACTGTGCAGACCTGGACAGACGAAAATGGCGACAATATTGATCGTGACAAAGATGGTATTCCTGATTTTAGAGGTTGGAAAGCTTATGCGGAAAGCAAATCCAATTCAGATAAGCTCACTGCAGATGATTGCTTAAAACTGTGGAAATATCAGCATCGCAACGATGATTTCGCTGAAGAGTTGGGCGTCGATCCAGTTCTCAGTTATGGAAATACGGACGATATGGACATCCAGACATCATTTATGGGACCTCTTTGGCCTTTTAAGAATATTCATGTGCCGATATTAAGTGAAATGGATTTTTTATTTGGGTATTCCAAACGACAAACCGCATACACTTTCCAGTTATCAAGAGACAAGTTTACTGAAGATAATGCTCAGCTAAATCTCAATTACCAGGTCTCTGATCAAATTGAGATAGGGTTTATGGGTATGTATGGGGAAACCCATGCCTGTGGTTGGTTCATGGGTGCTGATCATAGTTACATCACCAACCCCGGCTATATAATTCAAAATACGTATGGTGCCTGGGCCAGCCAAGGTTACTACAATGTTTATGCTGTTGATAATAATAGCAATTTTATCGATTGGTATCGGTCCAAAGCCGCCTTGACCTTGAAACATGTTCTTTCACCAAAGAGTTTCTATGAAGTAATCCTGCAATATTCAAGCACCGACTATAATGCCAATCCACCTGAATTTGTCGAAGTTGAACCATATCTAAGTGAGAGTGGCTCAGAACAACTCCGTTATGCTTCCGAATTCAGTTTGATCAATACCGAAGGGGACACTATTAATTATCCAACTTTCCCCCGAGGCTATGACTACAATCTGTATCCTGGAGTCTCAGGACAAAATATTCAGGATCAAAATGGATATTACCTGCATTTTCTACTCGATTCCTGGGGCTATGATGAATCAAGCCTTGAAACTTGGACTGCCAAGTTTGATCTGACTCGTCAGATAGGACAACACCATGAGATAAAGACGGGTTTCTTAATTGATGACAATCATGTGATTGAAAACAGATGGGCTGCTTATCCCCGTATAACTGATAAATTTGGAAACTTGGTTGGAGCGGCTGGGACACATTTTAACGTTAAATTCCTTGAGGGTGGATTCTATTTCCAGGATAAAATGGAATTCCCTGGATTTGTTCTCTCAGCAGGTTTGCGGTTCGACTTCTACCAGGCTGAAAGTCCCATGGCCGACATATGGAATAATCCATTTAGACCAGATTTATATGGACATTTTATGCGTGAAGCATTCTTTGATTCTCTGGATGTAATCAGTGCGGATGTGCCTTTGAAAACTGCTTGGTCACCCCGTTTGGGGATTGCGCATCCCATCTCTGACGTATCCAAGCTTTATTTCAACTATGGACATTTTTCTCAAAGTCCTGCAACCCACAATCTCTATTGGCTGCGGTATGGTGGGGCTCCGAATGGAGGACGCATGGAGTTTGTGGGAAATCCCTGGCTACCTCTTTCAAAAACAGTCAGCTACGAAATTGGCTATGAGCATGATTTGTTGCGCCGACTGAACATAAATTTTTCTGGCTACTACAAAGATGCCCGAAATCAACCACAGTTTGTATGGTACAATCCAGGTACAGCGGAATCAATGTGGTTTTCTTACCAAGATTACTCCTATTGGACCATGAAAGGTATGGAAGGCAATATCAAATTGAGAAACAGCAAATACCTCAATGGTTTCCTGAACTTCTCATACTTCTTGACCACTTTTGGAACTACTGGTCCAACTCTTGTTCGGCCAGATGATGAGGAGTTGCACAATGATCATATTAACGACCAGTCCATGGGATTAGCAAAACGTAGTTTTGAACCAGTAATGAGAGCAAAAGCCGGTCTCAATTTTTCCATACCCAAGACATTTGGTACAAGTATCGCAGGGATTAATCCTTTCGGAAACTGGCGTATCAATTGGATCTTTAAATGGAAGCAAGGGGCGAAATTTCACTGGGATCCAACCAACTTGAGTGATGAATCTATCTTGAATTATAAATGGCGAGATTACCTTATGGTTGACCTGAAAATAGATCGACAGGTCAAATTAGGTAGCTCGTCTTTCTCATTGTATTGTGATGTGTTTAATCTTTTTAATCTAAAAAATTTCAATGTGACCGATTTTGGTGAATCTGTGTATGAGGGTGTTGATTATTACCAAACTCCTGGAAGTGCTCGATACACCTTTTTTGCATATGGTAAAGATGGCAATTTGGAGTTTGACAGATATATGACTCGTATTGAGGCGAGCGGAAAAACACCAGGGGATGAGGTGGAACAGGCTTACATGCCCAAGCGGGAATACATGACCTATCTATTTCCAAGAGATATTTGGATCGGTATTCGGATAGCCTTCTAATAAAGAGTGAAATTTGATGAGTCAAGGAACGTAATGAGACACCAACAAACATCTAGAATAGTTAAATGGTTTAGAGTGATCAATTATCAAATATGGGTAGTGGCTCTTATTATCCCTCTTTTTAGTGTCGCTCAAGTAGGCCGGCTTACTGTTGGTGATCTTTGGGAAACATACGATGGATTGGAGTCTCCATTGGGCTTACAGGGGTTGTATCTAGTATGGCCAGGAGGTCAGGAGCAAGGCAATAGTCTCTATGAGGGTGGCTTTCGTACGAACTCAACAGGGGCTAAATTTCGACTTATGTTCCGGGATTGGCAGACAATTGTATATGACAGCACTGATAATCCTATTGATACTATTCTTTACGAGAATTACCATCCTAGTTATGCACTTAAGGAGCCTAATGTCGCCTACATTCCACGGATAGACAAATGGATGCGCACCTATCGAGCGCCTACTACCGTAATAACCCAAGATGGAGTAATTCACCAGAATTTAGTCGAACAACAAAGCAGAAATGTGATTGTATGGGACGGTCTCATTGCAGATGAAATGGTCGAGTACACAGAGTTCTATGCACATGGTTTCTTTGTAAAGAGTAAATACTATGCTTGGGCAAATTCTTTCCACAACGATTACATCATTAGAGTTGTTGAAATTGTAAATAATGGTAATACTGATGATGATGAGTATCTGGTTGAGCCGGATGATGAACCAAAAGAACTTCAAAACCTTTTTATCGATTACTACGTTAATAACCTGAGCCCAAATAATAAGGGTGAAGGGTTTTACTCCTGGGACGCCACTGGTACCTGGGACAACTGGCACGATTACTACGGCGATAGCCCTGGGGATAGTTTACGCTACATGTATGCCTTTGATGGGGATGATCCTACTGTACCTGGTGATGATAGGGGTGATCCATTTCCGCAGCAGTTTGCGGATGATGGTTCATTGAATTATAAAAATTTATATGAGGCTGGCGAGTTTGTATCATCAATGTTTGCAGGATATGGTGTTCTTTATGTAGCCGCAACTCCTCAAGCCAGGGCACCGAACGATCCTGATCAACCCTATACCTATAATTTTGGTGATTTTACTAATGCATCAGGTTGGCGGCAAGCAAATCGATGGGATAATATTTTTAACGCTGGAGAGCCTAGTTTTGCCCACCCTGATTACAGTCAAACTGTACCTAAGAATCTTGAAGCCTGCTGGATGGGATTTGGTCCCTTTAATATACCTGCCTGGGGTAAAATGACCCTCGTATTTGCCCATGCTGTGAACGGACCTAGCATTGAATCTGCACGGGCGGTCGGCCAGGCTTATCTCAATGGCGAAATTACTAAAGAGCAGAAGAATTTGTTTCTTGCAAGTGGCAGAGATAGCCTCGCTACCACATTGGCCAAGGCTCAATGGAATTGGGATAATTATCTCTCTCGTTTGAGGAGTATTCCAAACGCACCACAACCACCGGAGAACTTGATTATAACTAGCGCTTTACGACAAATTGATCTTAGCTGGGATCCTTCAGCAAGTGCAGATGTTGTCAATTATAATATTTACCGCAAAACCGGTAATAACCTGGGTGAATTCGAATATGTTGGTAATGTTGAGGCTTCTGAAAATAGTTTTAGTGATAGCTCAGTAAATCTCGGTGCATCCTATTATTATTCTGTGACAGCAGCCAATGATGGCAGCACAAATGATGATCCCACATGTTTTGGTCAACCACTGGAAAGTAGCAAATTCTTCAATCGCAGCTATCATGGTGTTACAGCATTCAGACCTGCTGAGGCTGAGCTCAATGAAGTCTTGGTTGTACCCAATCCCTACCATTTAAACCAGGTATCTGCCTGGGAAGGGGAGGTTAACAAACTTATGTTCACAAATCTCTCTGAAAAGTGCACTATTCGAATTTTTACAATTAATGGAGATCTGGTGAAAACCCTGCGCAAGGACAACCCCTCAGCCTATGTCTATTGGAGCCCCATGCTTACGGATGACAACCTACTCATCGCGCCGGACATCTATATATATCACGTAAAAGACGATGCTACAGGTGATACAAACATTGGTAAGTTTGTGGTTGTGAGGTAATGTTATGAAATTAAATAGATATTTTCTTCTTCTCAGCATTATTTCAATTTTGGGTTTCTTTCCTGTTTCATCTGCTATGGCAGGGACAAAATTGACAGCCCAGTCAGTAATGAAGTTTCTAAATCTCACTGTAGGGGCCAAGGCAGCTGGCATGGGAGATTGTTACTTCTCCCTGGTACCAGATGCCAGTGTACATTTTCTAAATCCAGCAGCTTTAACGGATATTAAATCCAGATCCTTGTTTACAGATCGCAATGTATGGGTGGCAGATATTACACAATATTCTGGTGCTTTGAGCCAACCAATTGGCTCGCGTATTGTGGTCGGCCTAGGGTTCATACTGATGGATTATGGTGAAATTCTGGGGACAGAAATCATTAAGACTGGTAGTAGCGGTAGCGGAAATATCAAAGAGTATATCTCTATCGGACAGGTTGATGTTAGTCAGTACGCTTTGTCTGCTTCATTAGGACTGGCAGTATCAAATCAATTTTCCGTTGGTGGTCACGTTAAATATGCCCATAGCGGATTAGGTAGTTCCGTTGTAGAATTGTCAGGGGATAGCCTTGTATTGAATAACGATTTGAATGCCTTCGCATTTGATCTGGGTACACAGTTCCATACTGGTTATAAGGGCATTACATTTTATATGTCATTACGTAATTTTTCTGGTGAACATGCTTACCCAAAAATACGCCAAACCTATAATTTGCCTCTGACCTTTAGCATAGGAATAACAGCTGATTTACTTCGGTTAGTATCTACAATTACAGACTCCCACAGTCTGCTCCTATCCATGACCGGGCAACACCCTATTGATTATGTTGAAAAATACAACTTTGGAATGGAATACAGTTATAACAATAAATTATTCCTGAGAGGTGGCTACAAAATTAACTACGGGATGGAAGACTGGAGCATGGGACTTGGATTGCGTAAGCGTTTGGGAAATCAAGCTGTTAGCTTTGATATTGCTTATGTAAATACAGCATATTTCAACAGCACTAACCGGATAAGTCTATCATGGGAATTTTAGGCTAATTCATCAATGATATTTAATGAGATGATTAAAAAGGGAACGAAAGGGGCATGTATGAATATTAAAAAGTTACTTCTAGTAACAACAGTTGGGCTTTTTGTGGTCTGTGGCGTTTTTGCTCATGAACTGAATGTGATACAACAATTTCCAGAGAGTTCAGCAGGAAACTGGGGCCAGTTGCGTCTGGCTGATGTAAATGGCGATGGTCACAACGATATGGTTGGACGCTTCTCCGAACCGGATGAAGGTACTATCGTTGGGATTTGGCTTTTCCATACTGAAACTGGTTTATTTAGCGATAGTGTAGACTGTAAGATCAATCTTGATTTCACAGCTAACAACAGCTTTGTGAATGCTGGAGATTTCAATGATGATGGATTCGCTGATATTGTAATGCTATCTCAATATTCTCTAGATCATCCACCGAAAATCGTATGGGGACGAGCTGTGTGGCCTGCCAGTATTACCACCCCGGATTTGGAGTGTACAGGTCCAGTTGATGATGATTTTCAGCAGACTGGTCAGTACGCCAGCCCAGTGGTTGGAGACTGGAATGGCGATTATATAATGGATTTTGCATACCCGGATCAGGGAACAAGCTTATCCACTGGTAATTATGGTGGACGCTGTGTTGTGTATTATGGTGACTCGAATCTTAGTGGGACACCCGATCTCGTCATTAACCTCCTGGGCACAGATCTAGGCATTCCTGTGACAGACGTAGAAGGTGAAGAGCTCTTCCTGCGTTGGTTCAGTCCATTCATGGATACAGGCGATTTCAATGGTGATGGCTTCGATGATCTTATGGCAGGGGCTTTTTACTCATCTTCCAGTATCATAGTGAATTCGCTTGTCACAGGTCAGGAACAGGAAGCCTGGAACTGCGGTGCAGGGTTAGCCTTTCTAGGTGGCTTTGACTTTGATGACAATCCTGATGTAATTATGGTACCTCCTGATGAATTTCTTCAATTCACCTCACCAGCAGACTTTGTTTATGCTGGCTATTGGACTATGAACTTAGGCGATCTGAATGGTGATGGCACAGATGAATTTGGCCTCCCCTCATGGTATTGGTCTGTTTCCTTAGTCTATAGTGGGAACCATGGTTACATGATGGCACCCACAATTTTCCAATCTCGAATTCTGCGCGATCCCACATTCTACTTTACAAATGATCGTTACAATAATTTAGGTTATAGTGATCAATGGGGTCCGAATCTTTACGGAATTGGTGATATAGACGGTGATGGCACTCCAGATCTGGGAAATGCTCGAGATTTTCTCGGGGCTGGACCTCTAGAAAATGGGATACGTATCTTTCTGGTTGATCCTGATCAGACGGATGCCATCGAGTGGACTTTTGAAAACGAAGACTACAACACAGTCATGGGAGCTCATCTTGACATAGACGGTGACGGAAAGGATGAATTTTTCGCTTCATCAACAGATCCAGGGAATCCATTGACATTACTGTCCTATGAATCTGGAGTCGCTGTGGATGAAGAAGATATTCTTCCAGAACAGTCTTCCCTGAATCAGAATTATCCTAATCCTTTTAACCCTACTACCACAATTTCTTTTGATCTGCCAAAGAGCTCCAGCATAAAGTTAAGTGTATATGATGCGATGGGTAAGAGGGTTGCTCTGCTTACACAAGAAAAGTACGCTCTAGGTCATCATGAAATCCATTGGGATGCCTCTGATGTTCAATCTGGTGTTTATTTCTATGAGCTTCGTACTCCAGAATTTCGCCAAATTAAGAAGATGGTTTTAGTTAAATAATTTAATAGCCGGGGAGTATTAATATACCCCCACAACACTCCACTCGAACCAATTGGTTCAGGGAGAAGGAGAATACAAGATGAAACGATGGAAACTCAGTTTTACTATTCTGATGATCCTCAACCTAGCATCTATTGGTTTCTCTGCTGATGTGACTTTAGAAGTCATTAAGCAGTTTGATCAGGCTGCAGGGTTGGACCATCAGGTAAAATTTGCCGATTTCGATGGTGATGGTGACAAGGATATGCTTGCTCGTTACCAGGCTGACGGTGCTACGATGAGTGTCGGCATCTGGGAAAATATTGATGGAGCATATTCTGATTCTGCCAACAGTAGTATCAGATTATCTGACACTAAGGTTTTAAGTGTGGTTCAGAAATTCAACACTGTGGCTGGCCTAGATCATCAGGTGAAATTCGGTGATATGGATGGAGATGGTGACAAAGATATGCTTGCTGTATTTACAAATGACGCTGAAAGCCGAGTGATTGGTCTTTGGGAGAACCTAGGTGGTTCTTTCAGTGAAGAACCAATCTGTGAAGTGGATCTCAGCTTTACTGCAGATGCGTGGTTTAATGTTGGTGATTTTAATAATGACGGTATGGATGACATTTCTGCCATGAGCCAGTACAGTTCCTACCATGCTCCTAAGGTTGTGTATGGCATGGCCACCTGGCCTGCTACCATTACCGCAGCAGACTTGGAAACTGAATATCCTGTGGATTCAGATTATACTCAATTGGGAAACTATACCTGCGTCGTCAGCGGTGACTTCAATGCAGATGGTTATGATGACTTTTATTATCCAGATCAAGGGACTAAGACTTCCACTGGTGATTATGGAGGTCGTGCAACTCTGCATTTTGGTGGAGCAGCAATGGCTTCAACACCAGATAGTGTTTTACAATTTGGAGGCACTGGAGAGTATATCCTTACAAATGATGCTGGGACCGAAGGTGTTTGGCTACGTTGGTTTGCACTCATGTCTGATAAGGGTGATTTCAACGGCGATGGATATGATGATATTTTTACATCAGCATACTATTCCTATACCAGTATTTTTGATACTTCCAATTATAGTGGTAATAACGAACAAATGCTAAATTCTGGCGCTAGTGTTATCTTTTTGGGTGGTCCTGATTTTGATAATATTCCAGATGCTATTATGGTTGCACCCAATGAATTTCTGCAGTACACCACTATTGATCCTTCAATCACAGGCTCATATGAATGGATGTATGGTGGCTATCGCACGTTTAATGTCGGTGATGTTAACAATGATGGTACAGATGACCTTTCAATGGCTGCCTGGTATTGGGACCTGGATTTAATCTGGGGCGGAACAGATACACTCGTTCAAGCAGCATCCACTGCCGATGCAGTAATCTATCGGGAACCACTTACACATTGGACCAAAGGACGATTCAATACAGCATCATTTGCAGACCAAAATGGAGCTAATGTGTTTGGCATAGGTGACATTAATGGTGATGGCATAGATGACATGGGAACTAATCTGAATCATTATGGTTCCGGTCCAGATCCAGAAGTACCACAAGTATTTCTCGGAGACGCCGGAATAAGCGGTTTAATGACCCCCGCCATGACCCTTAATGGTTATAAACGTCTTCAGTCTAGTATGATTGATCTTGATGGAGATGGGTTTTCAGAAATGGTTGGGCATGACGAGAATCTTTTTCTTACAATCTTTGAGATCAAAACGGTCCATGCATCAGATATGACCTGGTTCAACTGTGCCGATGTAAACAATGATGGTAAGGATGATGCGATCATCATGTCCACTTATGGATCTACCCATCCTCCAATTGTAGTGTATGGTAGAGATATTGCAGATGGTGTCATCACTGCAGGTGATCTTTATTGTGAGCTTCCCGAGGCCGAATACTTGCAAATGGGTAATTATACTTCAATTGCTACCGGTGATTTTAATGCAGATGGTGTGGCTGATTTCATGTTTCCCGACCAGGGTCATGCAACTGCAACTGCTGGCTATGGTGGACGTAGTATAATCTACTATGGAGGGACTGATATTGATGGAATTCCTGATTTAGTTTTGCTTAATGATGGTAGTCATCCAGTTCCGATTGGTGACGGAGCATTTATCTGGCTGCGATGGCACTCACTGATGCCTTCCTCAGGCGACTTTAATGGTGATGGTTATACTGATGTCTTTACAGCTGCTTATTACAGCTACACAAGCATATTTCAAACTTCCGCTGCTAGTGGAAACGAAGAACAAATGCTTAACACTGGTTGTGGTCTCATCTACCTTGGTGGTCCAGCAATGGATGATATTCCGGATGCAATCATTATTCCACCAGATGAACTCATCAAACACACTACCATAGATCCCACAATTTCTGGGGCTTACGAGTGGATGTATGCTGGTTATCGTGTTTATAATGCTGGTGATATTGATGGTGACGGAACGGATGAGTTATCCTTACCTGCTCAGTTCTGGGATGTGAGTATGATCTATGCGGGTATCTCCAGTCTCGTACAGGCTAATAGTCTGGATGAAACTACTATTATTCGAGAGCCAGCTCATTGGTGGAGTAAAGATCGCTACAATTCCGGTTACTATCTAGATCAACATGGAACCAACATGGTACCCATCGGTGATGTTGATGGGGATGGATCAGCTGACCTGGGAAACACCAAAAACTTTTTTGGAACTGGTCCAGACGATCCCGGTATTCGATTGTTCTTTGGCTCAATGATGCGTCCTGGGAGATTAGTGGTTGATTATGAAAGTCCTGATTTCATTCAGGTAGAACCATCTAATGAGGATTTTGATGGAGACGGTCATGATGACATGGTTGCGATCAATGCAGATGGGCTTCTAAGTCTGGTCAAGGTGACTGTTAATTCTGCCACCGCAGCTAATACCGCGCCAGCCGCTGCCGTTCACTTGGCTCCTGTTGACGGAGCTGAGTTAACCGGGTTTGTTGTTGAGTTTGCATGGGATAGGAGTATTGACTCAGATGGTGATGCTCTCACGTATGTGTTTAACTCTACTGTTGGTGACCTTGATACATCCATCACTCTTGGTGCAGACACTTCGTTAACCTTCGATGGATCAGACTTGTTTGTCTATGATACTCCTTACTCGTGGTCTATTACTTCTAGTGATTGGTGGAGTAATATTGCTAGCACGCCCACGACTTTTAGTATTATTGCACCAAATGATCCACCGGGAGCCTTCAGCCTGATATCTCCAGCTGCTGGTGATACAATAAGGGCCGCTGCGATAGTGCTCAGTTGGAATTCATCAACAGATCCGGATGAAGATATTGTTACCTATGATATCACTATCGGAAATGGTACCGATGACGTCACTTATGAAGATATCAGTGATACTTCCTACACTGTTGCTGAAGCTACATTTACAGATGGTCAACTGCTCATCTGGTCAGTGATAGCAAGTGATGGACTGGTTGAAACCAACAGCGACACTGTTACCTTCTATTTCGAAGGAACGACAGGAATCATTGCTGGTCTAGCTCTGCCAACAGAGTTCAAAGTGAATCAGAACTATCCAAATCCTTTCAACCCCTCGACTCAGATTGTCTACGGTATTCCCGAAGCAACGGATGTGCGAATGGTCATTTATGATGTCCTAGGACGTCAGGTGACCACCCTGGTTGAAAGCTATCAAAATCAAGGATGGTATAGTGTTAACTGGAATGGTCGTGACGACCATGGTGTTAACCTTTCTGCAGGCATTTATTTATGTCGAATTTCTGCAGGGGATCATAACCAGATCATAAAAATGGTTTATGCAAAATAGTATGTAAAGCAGATTAATCTGAATGTTTGTGTGCCCGGACCAATGTGTGGTCCGGGTATTCAAACCAAATGGCAGGTAACGCAATTGCGTTCGGGAGGAAAGGTTTGACGATCAAGATAGCCGTTGTTGGGGCAGGCATAATGGGACGAAATGCTGTTTCAGTTTGGGAGCGAGATCCCCGCGTGGAAGTAGTCGCTGTTTGTGATATTGACCTTGAGCGTGCAAAAGAAACTGCCGCAATCATTGGTGTCAAAGAAACGGTGAAAGATTTTCGTATGTTGCTTGATCGTGATGACATTGATGTATTCCATATCAATACTCCAGATCAATTTCATCGGGATACAGCCATTGGAGCACTTGAGGCGGGTAAGCATGTTCTTGTTGAGAAACCACTTACTACCGATGTTGGCGAAGCTGATGAAATTGTAGAATGCGTGCGTAAAACAGGGCGCAAATTTCAGGTGTCATTTAATCACCGCTGGCTCTCCGTATACCATAAAGCATTTGAAGAAATTCAGGCTGGCCAAATAGGTTCACCTGTGATGGGATTTGCAAAAAAGAATAATCCCATTCTAGTTCCAACTGAATGGCTTCCCTGGTCGAAAGGCTCCAGCCCAGCATGGTTTCTCTCTTCCCATGATATTGATTTAATGAACTGGTGGGTGGGCGAAGCCGCCGTAGAGGTGTATGCCAGTGGCTCAAAAAAGGTTCTCAAAGCACGAGGTCTGGATACCTACGACGCCATTCAAGCTCAAGTTCGCTATAAAAATGGCTTTTTTGCAACCTTTGAATCATGTTGGATATATAGCAATAAAAGTCCTTATCTACCAGATTCCTATATGGAAATCGTAGGAGAAGATGGGCACATTTTTATGGATCGGAAGGCAGAAGCCATGGAAATGGCAACCCCCGATGCGTATTCCTATCCTAGAACATTACTAAACTACAAAATATTTGACCGTTGGCAGGGGGCATTGCCATCCTGTATGTACAGCTTTATAGATGCGATTATTGACGATAGAGAGCCATATGTCACTGCACGGGATGGTCGAAACGTCACAGCCATATTGGAAGCTATTCATCGGTCGCTAGCCTCAGGTCGGTCTGAGAAGGTTTTATGATAATGTTGAAACCATTGATAGAAATACGATACGCTGTTAAAACCTACTGTCTGCAATATTTGTTATTTCCGTGTCTGATCATTTTAATCTCCGGATGTACCCAAATTACAAAAATCGAACAACTATCGAAGTCACAACAAAGCTTCAATGCAGAATCACTATTTCAAAGTGGCACATCCATGGGATTACAACTAAGTGATAAGGGTATTCAAAATCTTCCCCATCATCTGATTGAAGATGATGCACCTGGATTTGGCTATTCAGCCGATGGTAGTGGATCCGCAGAAACAATCACTGGAGATGTGGTACTTAAAAAAATGCTCAATTTGGCAGAAGCGCCCATTGATACTGCATATATCGTTGCTATGTTTTACCCTTCGAAACCTGCTCAACCTAATAGTGGTGCTCAACTTCGTTTTATCGTTAACGGACATACTTTGGATTATACCTTGGAGCATTTCTGGACAAAAGTTCCTGTTGCGCCTCAATTCTTAATCCAGGGAGAAAATAGCATTACCGTGCAGGCTCGTGACCCACAGACGGCCTTTGTAACTTACCTAGCAGTTGAAGAAAATTTTGCCATGGGTTCTGATACACGGCAATCCCATCCAAATCGTAGCGCAAAAAGCGTGGATGGGGGCGTAAGCTGGGATTTTGACCGCCTTGGAGGGGGAGATGATCTTGATGGTGAGTATCCGATTCGACTCCTACTTCAGGAACCCATTGATAGTACATATCTAAAAACGAAAGTATTTGACTTAGCCCCAAAAGCCATGGAGCAGGGTATTAGCATACCTGCATCGATAAACATGGTAAGATTTGGACTATATGGGCATGATGATAACCCCTGGGTTGGTTCTATTGTCTTCCGCACAGGTAGTAGCCCTTTTGTTGGTAGCAGCTGGAGCGCCTGGCAAGCTTTTGATGCCTCCGAAAAGCTTACAGGCGTTGCCCGCTATATGCAAATAAAGATAAGCTTCTCTGCAACGGTACTACAAGACGCACTAACACGGCTAGAAATTGTTAGTCAATATAGAATCGATGATCTCAAACCGGAAAACACCTGGGTCGTAAAGAATTTGGTAAACTATCCCAGAATTGTCTCAAGTTTTGATTTCCCAATGGAAAACCCGCTGCATCTCAAGCTGCGGCAGCTAAGGATGGAATATAAGCTCGATAGTGTTGTGACTGGGGCAGTTACCCAACTTGATACACTAAGGGCATTATCAAGCTGGGTGGCCGGACAGTGGGACTGGTATCTCCTCCCACCAGATCGGGAGATTAAAGAATGGGACGCTCTGGATATCTTAGATGAGGGACCTGATGGCGAACAACAAGGTGGGTATTGCCTCCATTATGCGATCTCGTTTATGCAAGTGGTACAGAGCTTTGGTTTCCCTGCCCGAGTAGTGAACTGCAATTTCAGTATTTGGAGTGGGCATGAGATGACAGAAGTTTGGGTCAGTGATCTGAGAAAATGGATACTAATGGATGCCAATTTCGACATCTATTTCGCTGATGGTGATAGCAAAATACCTCTGAATACTCTGGAATTACACCAACGCTTTTTAGAACATTATTATCCAGGGGAATCTATAAACCGGGATGATTGGTCCCGGCCATCATTTGTGTCCAGAACAGAGCATGCAGGTAAACCTTCCAATGTAATTGGCGTAGTTGGTGGTGGAGCGAAGCAAGGCACGTTAAGCGAATATGAATGGTGGAAACCCCCATTGGATCTTTCCCCATATTGTGGTGGTTTTGGATATTTAAATACAGGGTATTTTCGTTTTTTACCTCGCAGTGATTATTTGAGCAATCCAACTCCAGTGCCTGTGAACCATGGACGTACTCATTGGGGTTGGGATGGATACTTGTGCTGGTTCGATAGCCAGACACCTCCTTCTCAAGAGCACAAGATATTCACAAACCGGGAAGCTGATCTCTACTGGAACCTAAACGAGGTAGACTTTGCGGCTACTCGGCTAGATAACAGTAAGCTTCACGTCGATATGACCAGCAACCTGGCTCCCCAAAGTCATCTTGAATTGCGGATCAATGGAATAAAGCAAATCCTGAATAGCTCAACTTCCATAATTGAAGTCCGCCCTGGAACCAACAATATCGAAATGCAAGTTAGAGATACTCTGGGCAGAACTGGAAAAATTAGTAGTATAGAAATAGAGGTGTGGGAATGAATTCGAAAGTGCAAATCGAAAGATCTGGCTTGCCTGGAATCTTGATTCTATTAATAATCATATCAATCATAAATTGTAGTATTGATGCAACCGAGACCAAAATGGAAAAAGTTACCAGCGTCGCAACCTGGGCTTCACCTTATTGGGGTTATCACACACCCAAAATAGTTCGCAATAATCTGGGTGAATTATGGACAATCTCCATGGCAGGAAAGTATCCAGGCGCAGATATGCAGATTCATAAAAGAACGATTGCAGGTCAATGGGTTGCTGGAAAAATATTTTCAGGCTACTATCAGCCAGGCATGCTGCTGCTTGACTCCGAAGGTCGCCTGAATATAATTTTAAATTCTCAGGAAAAACCTGAAGAGCATTGGCGCAGTTTGGATTCAGAAAATTTGAATCAGTTCGCGCTCATTGCCAAGGGAAACGGCGTGCCGGATGGAAGGGGTTGGTATGTTGGAACAGCCATTGACAATGATGTGTTATATCAGACTTATGTAACACTCGATTATACCAGTTATCTCTCCACGAAGGGCTTAACCGACACTGTTTGGTCACCTGCCCAAGAAATACATGATGGGTATGCCCATAAATTGGGGAATCATTCACTCCTATATTCGGGGTTTGAGTTCAGCAAATCCAACGTATTCATTTGTGGATCCTATTCACGAGATGGATCTGTCCATAATACATACGAGGAGATAATTCTAAAATATTATCCGATTGGCCAACCCGATAAACTGCTTTCAGAAACAATTTTTAAGGGTGACTCGGGCTATTACTCTTTTGGATATGACATGGTCGTGGACAGCCGTAATGAGGAAATTTATGTAGCACATAGTGCCGGGATTCACAGTTATGGACCTACGATTGATGATCCCGTGGAAGCGGGTCTTTATGTGTCAGTTGGGAAAGCGGGAACTGGGGACTGGACACTCAACAAGATTATGGATGGTTCAGGGAGTTTAGCCTTGTATTTGGATGAGAGCAAAAATGCCCTCTATGCATTTATAACCTCAGGTGGTTGGTTTGATCGAAACATTCTACAAGTGAAGGAATCATTGGATAAAGGAAAAACCTGGAAGGACGTAAGCGAGACCATCCTCACGCCGGATATGCCGACTCTAGAACATCCTTACTTTATTCAGGTGATAAGTCCTAAAAGTGGAAGTGTCTTTGACAAACCTATACTTGTTTTCAGCAATATGTCTGATAAAAAAAATGCAGATAGCCTTTATGTCTTTGATCTGTATTGTTTGGAATTGTAAGGAGACAAAATGATAGCATATCATTCTTTTAGCCGGTACGCATGGGTTTTACTCACTCCACTGCTCTTTTTAACAATGGGCTGTGTCAAAGATGACACGCCTCAAATAGAGTGGGTAGGGATCAACGAATGCTGGGTGAGTCCTCTATGGGGTACGAATACTCCCCGGTTTGTGCGTCAGTCTGATGGTACGGTTTGGATTCTTGGATTTGAAGGCGATTATCCCGAGAGCGAAACTGTAATTTATCGTCGTGACAATAAACAGGGTTGGTCAGAAGCAAATCGCATTCAGGGCTGCTATCAGCCTTCAGTCATTCTTCTAGATGAAGATGAAAACTTACATTTGTTAACAAATTCCCAGTATGCACCGGTGAGACATATTAAAGGAGTTTGGGATGGTGATAGTCTTCGACTTGAAACTATAGCAACGGCAAAGTGGGTTGATGACGGTCGTGGGTGGTACCTGGGAGCCGGCATAGTACAGGATAAAGTTTACGTGGCGTATGTTAGTCTGGACTATGATTTTTGGCTAACCTGGAAAAGTTTGGGAGAGGATACCTGGGCAGAACCTGTCTTGCTTTATGATGGTTTTGTAGATCCTGATGGGAATCATGCCATGTTATACCCAAGATTTTATTTTTCAGAAGAATCAGCATATATAATGGCATCTCATACATCAGATGGTTCGACCTATAATTTTAAAGATGGAGTGTACCTTTATAGCTTTGAACTGAAAAATCCAGGGCAAGTGACTCAAGAAGCGGTTTGGGCTGGGCGGAAAGGCTATGGAGCCTATGGATTTGATATGCTCATTAATAAAGACCAGGATCTCGTTGTGGCCTATGCCTCGGGTCGCCACTATTACGGGGATGTGGACAGCAGCATTGGGCAGAGTGGACTCTATGTGGGCCGGAGGGGAATAAAGCAATCTCCCAGACGATGGCAGCGATCCTCTTTAATATCGGAAGGGGGCTTCTTAAGCTTATCCCAAGATGAATCCGGTGGATTGTTTGCATTTTCAACAAGTGCAACCTATAAATCCGGTAAATTTCAGGTCTATCAATCAAAGGATTACGGATATTCCTGGAAGCTCAATCAAGGGCAGTCAAATCCGAATCTGAGCGATTCCGTCGCTGTCTGGGCAGGCATGCAGGTGCTTATGCTTGGAGCTAGTCCTATATCACAAGGTGATGAGTTCCCAATTTATTTTGCCAACCTTTTGGCAGATACTTCAGCTGAAGGTCTGAAGAGGTATCGTCTTGGTTACCTTGAATGGCAGACTCAAGATGAATAATGTGGTTGGTGGTATGATGAGAATGAGCCGAATTTCTCGCCGTGATTTCGTAAAGCAGGGTCTAACTATGGGAGCTATTACCTGTATACCGGGCATGGTTTTGAATAGCTTGATTGGTTGCTCAAGTTCAGTACCAGGAATAGAATTGCCGAAAATGAATCTGAGTTGGCAAACCTTGCAGGTCAAACGCCCATGGGCTCCGGACTTCGATTCTGAGGGAAAGTTGTGGTTTGGTCGTGAGCATCTTTATAGGACTGACCCACTGACTATGAAAACTGAGATAATTGATTGCAGTAGCTTAGAAGGTTTGCCACTTTCAGCAGTCTTGTGTCAGGGAGATCTCGTATATATTCTTGGTCAGAAAACACCATGGTTGCATGCCTGGAACAAAGAAAGAAGGGAATTCGTAAAATTTGAATTACCTGATGCGGACAGCAATATTTGGTTTGGTGTTCGCGTGCCAGATGATCCAAGATTGTACATGTATGTCCGAAATCGTTCACATTTGGCGGTTTGGGACTCAGAGTTGAATAGAGGTCATACTATCCCATACCCAGATGGTATGGATCTGTGGTCTGGATTTTACTCACCCATTGATCAAGCGATCTACTCATTCACACTCGATGCCAAGCCAGCTCGTATGGTAAGATTTGACCTGAAGAAACAGGTCTATGATCGAGTAATCCCCGCACCAGATCCTGACCTAGAGATTACGGGTATCAATCCTATAGGGCATGTATTGTACTGCGCTGATCGCTTTACAGGGAGAATATTTCCTTATGACCTAGATCGGGGTGAGTGGGGTGAACCACAACAAGCTCCTGGCCTTGGAACTAAATATGCTTTTGTCGGTATGGGGTGTACCTATGGCGATATAGCTCTATACAGTCTTTCTACGTATAAGGGTAATATGAAATACGATTTTAACACAAATAAGTATCTTTCTACGGGTGATGAGAACATCGGAATTGATGGCAAACCTCACCATTTTCTTAATGAATATCTAATTTACCATCCTGACAGTGGTACTTTCGATTTTTTAAAAGCAGATGCTGGTGTAGGGCGCTATCCATTGATTTGTTATTCAATTGTCCATGATGATCAGTTATTTATTACAGGAAGTGACTTGTGGAATAATGATAAGGGCTATGTCGATATTGACCAACCTGGTGAAATGTGCATATTTCATTCGATAAAATAGTGGATATTGTAATACTGCTCGTTGATTTAAGTAGGTTGTGAAAGGGAAATATATGTCTTCAAAAGAAAACGAACAGGAACTTTTTCAATATATCGAAAAGCATGCATACGCAGATGTATTTTCTGATATCCTTGATGAAATGGGATTCCGTGATTGTGTGATTTCTCCAGCCAGTCGTATTAGACCTCTTGATGATGATTATGTGGTTTTTGGAAGATGCTGCACGATGCAAAATGAACTAGATAGTAATCCACTTGACCCATATGAGGGTGCTATTAAATGCATTGATAACATTGAACCTAATGCGGTTTTAGTCACAACTGCTATAGGTGAGTTGTCAACAGGAATAATGGGAGAGCTCACGGCAACAGCAATGAAGACTAGGGGTGCCAAGGGAGCTATTGTAAATGGTTACAGCCGAGATGTTCGTAAGCTCAAGCTAATGGGTTTCCCAACTTTTGCCTGGGGTCCTTCACCTATTGATACAACTGGGCGAGTTAGGGTTACTGTTATCAATGAACCAATAGAAATTGGTGGTGTGATGGTTCATCCTCGAGAGCTTATTTTCGCCGATTATGATGGTATTGTGATCATTCCATCGGTCGTTGAGGATGAAGTAATTGAGAAGGTTCTTGATAGGATAAAAGTTGAAGGAGCAGTTCGCAGGGAATTATCTGAGGGCAGTAGTATGCGTAGCGTGTGGGAGAAGTATCAGGTACTTTAATTTTTTTAGGATTCACGATTCCCTAGGGAGATAATACTCATGTTATCAATTGAAAATACTGTGCTTCTGGTGATCGATGTTCAGGGCAAATTAGCGAAGCTGGTTCAGAACTCTGCTGTCGTCATTGGACAATGTGCGAAGATTATAACGGCAATGCAAGTTCTGCAAATACCTGTTTTGCACATGGAGCAAAACCCATCGGGACTGGGAAAAACTACACCTGAATTGGCAGGATTACTACGGAGCTCTCAACCATATGAAAAGATCACTTTTAACGGTTTAGGTTCAATACCATTCAAGGAGACTTTAGCGAGGATGAATCGTAAGCAGGTCCTGCTTTGTGGAATTGAGGCTCACATCTGTATTTATCAGACTGGCATAGGATTGTTAAAAGCTGGATATGAGGTTAATCTGATGCTCGATGCAGTCTCCTCACAAAGAATCGTTGACAAGGAAGCTGCAATTCAAAAACTTATTCTTTCAGGGGCGATGCCCAGTTCTGTGGAGATGGCTATCTATGAATTACTGGGGACAGCGAATCATTCTGCATTCAAGAGTGTTCTTCAAATTATGAAATCGATAAAGTGATATAATTGAATACTTACTGAGATTGAGACTAGTTATGCATATAAGATTCCTAGTGTGTGGGTTTAGTCTGTTGCTATTCCTTGCTTGCCAGAATCCTACTGACAATCAAAAAAAAGATTCAGATGATCCTGATTCAAAATATAGACCGCTGTTTATTTACCAGGGCGATTATTTCCAGTTGGGCTCGGTCCAGGAAATATCAGAATTAGCAGCTGCCCATGATGTCGCTGTATTCACCCATGGATTTACGTTAAGTGAATTAGATTGGGTCAATGGCCATTGTCTTGATGTCGCTTATGATTCACTCGCTGCTGTTATTACAAAGGCGCGGGAATTGAATCCAGACATTGAAATCTATGGCTATGTTACCGCCACGGCTGATCATCCTTTGGGATGTTGGCCACAACCATCCGTACAATTGGAATCATGTAACGATGGTATTTGCAGTGATTTTATCTATTGGACGAATAAGTGGCTCTCAATGGAATATGATTATCCGGGAGCACTAATCGATGGCATCTTTGTTGACCTGGTGAACGAAGTATTAATCAGTCCTGTGGTACGAGACAATTGTCTCAGTTATATCAAATTGGCTGGCAAACGTGCGTTTGTGAATGCTCTCTCTGACACAGCCGGGGTTGCTTTTGCTCTGGAATCTACATATCTGGATTCAAGTGATATGTTGTTGGTGGAGGGGTATCAACGTATCGCCGGCTATGAGAACCTGCAGTCATCTGCAATAGAACAGCTGGTATCTGAGAGTGATGTTCGCTGGTCTGTAATAGTTTCTGAGACTTATGGGGCTGACGTTAATTGTTCAAGCTCCAAGTTCCAAAATGCTTTAGCACGATTTGATTCTCTTGGTGGGACGGCTATTACCTACCAGGCTGCAGATTTAGGCACTATCACAGGCACCTGGTCATTTTGTACTGAGGATCAGTTATGATGAAGTTTAATATACAGTTCAAAAACCTTGGATTATGAAACTAAATTCTCACCATATTTGATTCTGAAACGAATCGTAGATGAATTTGCCTAATAAGGGAATGATAATTCTATTTTTATGTATGGGCAGTAGGTATATGGAAACATTACTTGGCCGGCGTTCCGAGGCCCCGGGGTCTAAATAAACGATCATTTATGAGACTGAATTCCTAAATCTCACTAACACCTCGCAGGCCCAATAAATCAAGTCTCAAAACTTGTCTCGAAATCTAAGTATCATTATTGCTAGCGATTGATGTATTTGAGGCTTGCTGAAATAACACCAAGGGATATTTAGTCCCATCTAACCCGCTGAGTATCAAAATAGTAGGGGATATGTGTCAAAATACTAAAATAAATTGGCGATCTGGTCTGCTGTTCTGTGATACTGGTCAGTCATAAGATCAGTGTAGAATTTCTCGGTTACTATGACTGAATTATGTCTCATAAATTTTGATACCTGATAAATATCCACTCCATCCTGCACCAACCAAGAGCCAGCAGTTTTTCTCAGATCATGAGGTCTCAATCTGAGTCCTGTTTTAATGGCAACCTTTCTCATGCGCCATTGAAACCAATCGTAACTGACAGTAAACGGTCCAGGTGTATTGTCGATATATTTTTTAAGTATATCACAAGCTTTATCATTTAGATAGAGATTACCCCCAGAATTGGTTTTATCTCCAATGTCATCATCTTCTTCATCGTAGAGTTTGATTATGCGTTTGTTTAAGTCAATCTGATCCCAGTTCGCAGCAAGTATTTCGGAAATTCTTGATGCTGTATAAAGCACAACTTTTGCAATATCTCGGACTAGCTCTGCTTCTTCGCCCAAGATCTCACAGCTCTTCAGCCAGCCCTTAAACTGCTCTCTCGTGACAAAATAGACTGGTCTCCTCTTCTCCTTTAGCATCGCTATCTTTGGAACCTTCTCAAGCATGTCCTCTTCTTTGCAATATCGAAGAAATGCCTTAAGGTGCCTTAAATCTAGATTCACACCAGCAGGGGAACGCCCTTTAATATTTGGGGGACGAGGTTTAAGCATTGCCGCCGTGTATTTAGTCAACATCGAGCCTGTTATCGCTGTCACTAATGGGTTGCCAACACAACCTTCAAAACTCGTAAACACTCTTTCGTATCTTCTATAAGTGCTGTGTTTAATTCCATGGAGTTTCGCAACTAAGAAACGTTGCTTGGCTAGGTTAAAGGGGATGGCTGTATTTTTCTTGATCAGATCAGGATTAATCTGAATCCAGGTGTACTCTGTTTCAACCCGCTTACGAATTGCTTCAGCTTCATCTCTACTGCAGTGGAGGAGCTTCTGACGCCATTTGCTTGTCTGAGGATCACGAAAGCTAAGTCTGTAACATGGTTGGTTTTTAGATTTTTTATAAAGTTTGATGGTGGCCATGAGCTGTCAATTTGTACATAAACAATTGTGACCCAGGTTTTCTAGTGGCCACTAAGCCCCCTAATTGAGTAAAGGACAGTGATCCAGTGAGAAATTGTGGCATCTGAGATACGACTTAAATGTAAGAATGTTAGTTCTTCTATCTCCTGGCCTGTAATCGAGTGTTTCAATCGATTCTGGGGGGTCAGGAGCTCCAAAAGACCACGATCTGTTACATCAGCTGAGTGAGTATCTAACTCTGTTATTGGGAGGGCAAGAATGTCCTTTTCTAGGTACTGATCAAATCTTGATATTTCACGGCTTCCGTCAATGACTCCTATCGAATTATCGCTATAGTTAGATATATTTAAGTTTAAAGCCTCCATCAGCATGCAAAAATAACTTATCGGTATCGCCAGCTTAGGTCCACTAGGTTCCAAAATATTATATAATTCTTCCATCGGTATTGACGAATCTCGTGCAAGTTGTTCAATGCCGGCTGTATTATCGATCGCCTGCTTAGCAATCTCCAGGATACTTAAACCTTTGCGCGCTTGAGGGGAGACATAGCCAAAGTATGGAAAATAATCTATATATGCTAATGATAGATTTAATGCTCTTGCAATACCTTTCACAGAAGTTTCTCTCATGGGTGACTTAGCTCTTTTAGGGTTGAAGGTTTTGTAATAAGTATCCCTGCTCAATCCAGCATCTTGAAAAACTTTTATGGGCGATGTTTCACTCAGTTCTATGATATCAACTAATTGCTGTCTAACATTAGCCCAGGTCTTTATATCACCCCATGGCCTCGTCGGTCTTACCGTATCATTTGTATATTTTTTTATCATGCGTTAGAATAATCTACATTATTAATGAATGCAACCACAAATGTACTGAAAAATGTAGAATACCATTTGCATATTCTACAATATATCTTTTAATTATGTATAATAGAAAAGGAGACGAAATGCCAAAACCACAAAATGTCGAAACAATCAATGTGCGAATCAGAAAGCAGACCCATGAAAAACTCAAGTTGAAATGCCATGAGAAAGGCTGGTTACTCGGTGTATACATTGACAAAATATTGGCTGAAGCGATTCAAGAAAAGCAGGAAGAATCAGAACGGGAAGTTGCTTCTCGAAACTGATCTAGATTTAAGTGAACAGAAAAGCGAATTCTAGGCAACATTATTTTGCGATACTTGACAAAAAGGCAATTCGGAACCATGGTTGGTTTATCTGTTCGGAGCGTTGACCGATGGATTGCTCAAAGACGAATTAAGACACGGATACTTCTCACGGGAGGTGTACGTATTCCAGAGTCAGAAGTGGAGCGTTGTTTTAAACCCACAATTCAAGTGTTTCTAGGTGAAAAAAAGTCTACATGAGACAATCCCGCACCTCATTGAACTATACAGCCCTCAAGTATGTAGAATCAAAGATTGAATACTGAGTGATTAACACTGGCAAACCAATATTTATTGATAAAAAGATTATATCGTCAAAAGCCTTTTTTGCATTGAAAGTTCATGGTTTAAGAGTTCTATTTGTGTTTTTTACAAAGCGTAAATTGGGAAGTCATAGAGATTCCAAAGGAAACCAAAATTGGCACATTCTGAATAATGGTGAGATTACTTTCACTTATAAAGAAGCCGAGAAGAAAGGCATGAGTAAGAAACAGTTTCGCGACGCTTTGGACGATCTAATTGCGAAAGGATTTCTAGAAGTCTCACACCAAGGAGTTGGTCAGGGGGATTCCTCAACATACAAGCTGATCGATAATTGGGCAGACTATGGAAAGAAGGACTTTAAGCCCGGACCTGAGCGAAGAAAAAATATATCGACGAGTCGGGGATGGAATATCTATAATAATCGAAAGAATAATAATTAGGTGTCGAAAATGACACCATATATGGTGTCAAAAATGACACCATACTTATGTGCTGCTCATTATTTTGTTGTGTCGAAAATGACACTATATAATTAGATATCTATTATGCTATCTGAATAAAAAACAATTACATCCTTCAAATATACAAGAAGTATTACTTCTGGTGTCAAATTTGGCACTGTTCTATAGAACACCATAAACTACAACCCTGCCGTTACCAATATGGACAATTAAGTTTAGATCCAAACGAAGGATGTAGAAACAAGGATGCATGAAGAGTGAGTTGATCTAAGGAACAGGAGCTCTTCAAAAAAACGGATTATTAAATCTCAATGATGCACTACTTGATAGTTTCCTATGCCAAAATCACTCTGAAATAATTTCAATTAATCTCGTATATGATTAATAGAGAGAGATAGACCCATCTCTTTTTCAAACAGGCTAATATTGTCTGTTACGGATATCAAAATCAATTAAAAATGGAGGAAATATGTCAACCGAAAGGCCCAAACAATTATTTGTGGCCATATCAGTAATTGTCGAAAAGATCTATGATTGTTTCATGCGGAAAATCCCACCCAAAGATGAGACGGATATTAATCCCAAGGATGATGTATGAACATCTCAAACATCAGTGATACAGAATTACGGGATGAGTATGTAAAACGCTTCACAATCCCCATGGGTATTCCGATTAGGACCGCTCAGTCAGCTGCAGACCATTTTCGAGTTTTCTTTATGAACGCCAAAAAGAAAGAGCTCTTTGTCGTCTGCTTCTTGAACGGTCAGAACCAAATTCTAACCACAGAAATTCTATTTGAGGGCAGTATAAATACATCAGCTGTATATCCACGTGAAGTAGTGTCAAGGATAATTGAATTGGGGGCTTCGGCGGTGATACTTGCCCATAATCACCCGTCGGGGAGTATTACTCCATCTTCGAGTGATAGAGCAGTAACAAAGAAACTCGAGACTGCACTTGCATCAATAGATGTTGACCTCCTTGACCACATTATTGTTGGTGGCAGCGAGCATTTCTCATTCTCTGACCATCGCCTGCTTTAATACCAGAACCAATACCACAACTAAATCAAAAGCGCAACCAATGCAGGATTTGTCTCTGCGTGTGGCAGCGTTTACCAAAAAAAAGGAGAAACATCATGAGTATGCTTTTGCTTAAAGGCGGGCAAGAATGTTCTTTACAAGATCTTAAGGGCATACCAATGCCTGCTGAGACGAGGTCTTTTAAGCCGGTCTCTCACTACGATCTATCGTTAAACATTGCCAAGGTAGCTGGTGAACTACTCCCAGAGTTCGATCTCAACTCAAGCCAGTTTGGCACTGCGAGAGAGGGTGGACAACTCTTTGGAGTCCATACCTTCAAACACTCGAATACAGAGTTGGGGTTGTCGATCGCTTTTAGAAATAGTCTCGACAAATCTCTTGCCTTGGGGCTAGCATTCGGTGGTGCAGTATTTTGTTGCTCAAATCTGGTCCTCCAGGGTGAGATCGTCAAAATCCGAAAGCACACGACCAACATCCACCAGGATCTTGAGGAGATGATCCTGACCGGAGTGTATCGGGCAAGAACGTCTTTCATTAGCGCTGTCGACGATGCCAAGACTATGAAGCAAATCGAGCTGATGGATGATGGAGCATATAGGGCACTTGGTCATCTGTTCGGTCACAAAGTATTGTCACCAAGACAGATGCCAATAGCATTAAAAGAATGGCACAAACCGTCTCATCAAGAGTTCGAGCCTAGAACGCTTTGGTCACTGTATAACGCAGTAACCGAAGCACTGAAGCAATCTCCTCCACAGAGTATCATGGAACGACACCTTAAGCTCCATGCTCACCTTTTGCCAAACCAGAATCGGTGGTCAACGTGAATCGAGATTTATTCAGGTTGGTGATTGTGACTGGATTTCAGGTGCTGGCAAAGGCTGTTGAGAAAATGTTTGATAAAATCACGGAATGGGAAAGGAGAAAACGAGATGACAAAAGAAGAGATTCTGAAGACGATTGAGCTGAGACAATCAACACTAAAGACCTGGCTATCGTGCCCACTTATGTATAAGTACAGACACATCGATAAGCTTTCACCAGCATTCAGATACCCAGGCACAATCCACGGGAGTGCGTTGCATCTGGTGCTCTCATGGCTTCATGAAGGGCAGTGGAAGGGAAACTTGAGGGGATTGTATACCAAAGCTCTCAATTACTATCTCTATGCATCAGATGAGGAACATATTCCTGTCCGCTGGAAACGAGATATGGTGAAGGAGATCGAAGCCCTGAAGGTCAATGCGGTGGAAATCCTGGAGAACTATCGAAGTAAAGCCTATAACCAGGATGCATTGGTCCTCTTCTCTGAGGTACAGTTCAGGGTGAAGATCTTGGGCTATCTGTTCACAGGTACAATGGATCAGGTAAGAAAGAACCCGGACGGTTCAATCGAACTGCTTGATTTCAAGTCGAGTAAGATGCGACCCAATCAGTATGCTATTCCTAACGACTTGCAGCTCACGCTGTACAGTTATGCCATCAAGTTCGGAGAATTGCTGGTTGATGGGATCTGGGTGAAACCCAACATGCTGGTAGATTCAGTTGGGATCTACTTCCTCCGAGGCCACGAAATCTACAAAAGGAAGGTTCCTGGAAAAGAGATAGGAGACGAAAAAGGATCTCCCTTCATCAGAACATCCAAGAGCATTCAGAATCTGCGTGCGTTTCGAACAGAAATACGCCACCAGCTCTCTGCGATGGTTAAACCATGGTACTATCCCAATACAGCAAGCTGTGCCTTCTGTACCTATTCTGAGCAATGCATTTCCCGAAATGATACGATACCTGAAAAGCAAGCTGACGAAGCGAATGAGCTGTTGGCTGAATTAAACATGGCATAATGCCAGGAAGGAACAAAAATGGAAAATCAATTAATCGAAACCGATGCTGTCAAGCAAGCTTTGTCAGTTGCTGGCTGGGATTTAGATAAAGAATTAGCAGGAATGGCTGTTGAAACCACTCAGTTGGAACTTCCTAGAGTGCGGATAGAGCATAATGATGTTGGACGTCATCGTATGTTCATCGACTCTGGTGAGACTTATCTGGATGCTGATACCCAGGTGATCGAGATACCTGGTAATAAATTGACCGCAGTTGTATTTGCGGAGCAATTTATCAGAGCCTTTTGGAAAGAAGGTGCTGAAGTTCCATCGTGTTCTGCAATCGACGGTATACCTATTCCTCAGGAGCCATTGGCAGAAACTTGTCGACAGTGTGAGCACGGTATCATTGGTGGTGACTGCAAGCCTAAAATGAGGCTGCTAATGTTGGCTGAAGTAAATGGTGAGGTTAGGCCACTGATCATGAATCTTTCACCAACAAGTATCAAGCACTGGACCACTCACAAGAAAAAGCTCACCAGATCCAATCTTCCTGTTGTGGCAGTAAACACAACCTTCGAATTAGAAGACGTAAAACGCAACAACTATCGATGGGCCGAAGTAAAGATTGGAATGGATGGTATTGCAAAAAAAGAGACCCTCATCATAGCAAAGACTGCCAGAATGGAGTTCGAGCAATTGACGAGAAGTATCTCAGATGCAGACTTTAGTGATGTTGGTGACAAACAACACAATTAATAAGCTGAATCAGACAGCAAAAGGAGAGGGGCATACCCCTTCTTCTTTTAGCTTCTATAAGATAATTACGCTAGATCTGCTATAAGTCTGGACTGACCGCAATATTAATATAGTCTGGATAATTGTTGACATGAAAAATTTGAGTCCGAAATGGAATTGTCTCAGGAATAACCACTTCAGGGAAATGCCAACAAGATTGCGCAACCGAGCTACCAATATCAGAACCCCATTCAAAACTACAAGATGAAAATTTTAGAATTTCATAATCAGTAAGTGCTGGAATCACATTATTTCCAACGGCATCTTGATATCTCTGAGTCGCTGTTAATTTCTGAATGAATATGGTAGCAAAATCCGATCTTACATGATTTAGCTGGTATGGGTGATCCTTCCCCCATGTGTAGATGAAAATGAGATGAGGACAAATTCCAGCCCAATTACCATCATTCCAGGATTCAACATTCCAGAGTGCAGCCGAAAAAAGAGTCTCCCTACAATAAGGGCATTGCAAATCTCCCTCTATTTGAAGGACCTCGATGCCGCGATCGTTTTCAAAGTCAATCGGGAAAGGTTCAGGATACTTGGATGCGTTTTTTGTTCTCATAGTAAACTCCAAATTGATATGGTCAGAGATGGGATGCGATTTTTCCGCCTATCCTGCATCAACATTCTGATCCATCATAAAAAATATCGCAGAAATTATTCTTAATTGAAACTACAATTTTCGACTGCTTTAGCCACGTTTTATGTTCGAAAAAAAATGATGAGTAAAAAGATTTAAAAAAATGCATATTTTGGACGTTATAATAATCCATTATTGTCATCTAGCGTGTAGAATCGGACACAAGCAGCCTGGAAATAATGCAGCCACATAGAGAGGGGCACGTTTCCGATGAATTCACAGGTAGTAGACCTTATCAGATACTAATAGCGTGTAGAAAAGGACACAAGAATAGGGGAAACCACACTCTGAATATGAAGCCATTTTTACGTTTTATCGAGGAAATACGTCTGGAATTACGCAAATGCTGAAATAGAATTATCCTGCATACTAAAGAAATAGTTGGACAAATTCTAATCCTAATTAATCCTATTATATCATACAAAACATTGTAAGTTAATTCCACTTGTTAAGAATATATCTGGAGGTGGGGATCATGACAAAAGACCGATGGTTATCTCTCGAAGAAATAGCACTACATCTTGGTGTGAAAAAAGATACTGTTTACAAATGGCTTGCTGCAAAGAAGATTCCCGCTCATAAGGTTGGACGTTTGTGGAAGTTCAGCAAACCTGAGATAGATACCTGGGTTAAGTCTGGTGCAGCGAACCACAGAAAAAGTATTAGTCCGAAATGACTAGAAATCCGATCTCAATCGATGTGAGCCTAAAATAACCATGACTAATAATGGTAGCACCCACTTGGCTAGAACCATGATGCTCTCTGAGCTATCAGAGCTTATGGATATTGTAAATAACCCTGAAGCTCCTCTTAAAGCATATCATAATGCTGTCATTGCTGAAAACTGTCTCGGAAAACCCACAATGAGGTCCAGAGAGGATACCTTTCGTCACTTGAAAGCACTGTATTCCCTTGACATGAAGAAGCCTTTTTTTGTGGCACTTAAATATTTTTGGGAGAGAGATGTTCCAGGTAGAGCACTCCTGGCGCTCATAGCCGCTTATTCTCATGATGCGATCTTGAGACAATCATCTAGCTATATCCTTGCTCTCACACCAGGTGAAAGCATTCGACGTGATTTTACTGAGCAGAAACTTGAAGAGGAATATCCACATAGATATAGTCACTCAATGATTCGGTCTGCTGCTCAAAATATTAACGGTACATGGACACAGTCGGGACATCTCCAAGGGAGAGTCGCAAAAGTTCGAACAACAGTTACTCCTACACCTGGCGCAGTGGCCTTTACTCTGTTTTTGAATCATCAGTTGGGTGTTAGAGGTGAAGAGCTGTTAAGTACCTCATTGGCTAAACTAATTGATGCACGAAAGGATCAGATGCTGGAGTTAGCTCAAATTGCTGGAGCAAAAAGTTGGTTAGTTTGGCGGCAGATACATGATGTTATTGAAGTTGATTTTCCACAATTTAGAAACTTGGGGGTTTGAAATACATGAGTCGTACCGACGATCTTCTTAAAAAATATGGAGAATTTATCTCCATTCCCTGGCAAGGTGGGGTTGCAGCACCACAACGAATCGTGTTTGCTGTATATCCTCCTAAAGATGAATTACGTCTGCGGGCGCACATAGATGAATTCAAAATTGAGACAAAAAAAGCAGGGCATGCATGGCAACACCTTGACCTCACCGACAGCTTTCCAGAGTGGTTAAGTGCAGAACGTTATGCTGAGAGCTATTACAATAATCCTGATTTATTGCAGCCCCTCTTGCCAAAATTTATTGAGTTTCTCGAGGAGATGGTGAAACAGGTCATAAACAACCAAGAAATCGATGATAACACTGTTTTTGCAATTAGTGGAATTGGTACCCTCTTTGAATTGGTGAAGGTAAAAGATGTGGTGGAGAAAATTGTAGATCAGATTCCTGGCCGACTGCTTGTTCTTTTTCCAGGAACATATGAGAATGATAACTACCGCTTACTCGATGGATACGATGGTTGGAATTATTTAGCCACGTCGATTACAACAGATTAGCAGAAGCACGGAGTAGACTGAATGAAGAATCAACAGATATACAAAATTGATCCCAGTACCAGAAAGCTAGTTAATGATGGTGTAGCCCGAGTGACGGAAAACCGTAGTGCAGAGTCTGAGGCAATCCTTAGATGGGAGCTGGAATCATTTGTATGCAAGGGACAGTATGCTGCTGGTATGGAGCTAATCCTTGATCGTTTCCTGGGAAACTTAGGGCACGCTGAGCAACCGGCAGCCTGGATTAGTGGTTTCTATGGGTCAGGTAAAAGCCATTTGGTTAAAATGCTACGTGCGCTTTGGGTGAATCACAAATTTTCTGACGGTGCTACCGCAAGAGATATTGTGACCCTCCCAAACTCAATTCAAGATCTATACGTGGAGCTAGAAAACCAAGGCAAGCGATTTGGTGGGCTTCATGCAGCATCAGGGACATTGAAGGCCAGTGGAACGGAAAGCGTATCCCTAGCACTTCTTGCCATCGTTTTCAAATCAGCTGGACTGCCAATTCACTATCCTAAAGCCCGCTTTGTAATGCGTCTTAAGCAAGAGGGAATCTTTGATGAGGTCCGTCGCCTGGTTGAGAAAACTGGTGCAAATTGGGAGGAAGAATTAGATAATTTCTATGTTGCTGAAGATCTTTATAAGGTCCTCACGCAAGTTCAACCTACGGTCTACTCCAAGAATAACGTCGCTTCAGAAATATTGCCTCAGGTCTTTCCAACAGTAAAAGATGTGGGAAGTGATGATATGATCAAAGCCATTAGTGATTCTGTCACTAAAGATGGTCAAATGCCACTCACTTTAATCGTGCTGGATGAGGTCCAGCAATACATCGGTCAAGTTTCTCAGCGATCTCTTGATGTTCAGGAAGTCGTCGAGTCTTGCAGCAAGGGTCTTGGCTCAAAACTTCTATTTGTAGGTACAGGACAAACTGCCATTACCGGGACGTCCCACTTAAAGAAGCTGGAAGGTCGCTTTACTGTCAGAGTGGAGCTGTCTGACGCTGATGTTGACGCTGTAATTAGAGAAGTAATCCTAGCAAAGAAACCGGGTGCGTTAAAAGAGCTGGAGTCAGATCTCGAAAAAAATAGTGGGGAGATTTCCCGGCATCTTTCAGGAAGCAGTATTGCGCATAGAAATAGTGATCGTCAGGATTTTGTTCAGGACTACCCATTGCTACCAACCCGTAGAAGGTTCTGGGAGCACACTTTACGGATTTTAGATCGTTCTGGTACCGAGAGTCAGGTTCGCAATCAACTGACCATGGTTCATAGTGCGATTAAGGCAAATATGGACAAGCCTTTGGGAAATGTAATAGGTGCAGATTTTTTGTTTTTTGAAAATTCAATGAAGCTTCTTCAAACTAGCGTTCTTCCCCGGAAAGTGTATGATACAACACAGAAATGGATTTCCGGAACAGATAACGAAAAACTCATGGCCAGAGCCTGCGGTATCATATTTTTGATAAATAAGCTGTCTGCTTCAAATTCCGAAATTGGAATAGAACCCACAGTAGACATCATTGCCGATCTATTGGTAGAAGACCTCAAGGCGGGAAGCACAAAGCTTCGCCAGGATTTGCCAAAGATGCTTGATAGCTGTGAATTACTCATGAAGGTAGAGAGCAACTATCTTATCCAGACAGAAGAAAGTGCAGCCTGGTCTGATGAATTCAGAGCCCAACGTGGTCAGCTTGAGCAAGACCCACATCGCATTGATTCAGAACGCGAGCAGAATCTACATAATTTAGTCAATGAGTTTCTACGGCGGAATCTTCAGTATCCCCAAGGCCGCTCAATGGAGCAGAGGCAAATTCATATAACCTACAGCTCTAATTTGCCCACTGATGCTAAAAATAAGATATATCTGTGGGTGAGGCATGGTTGGGACATTGACGTACAATCTGTATTGGCTGAGGCCAAGGCAGCGGGCAATGACTCTTCAACAATTTTCTTATTTATCCCCAAGCACAATGTCGATGGGATTAGAAATGCAATTCTGGATTATAAAGCAGCCAATACAACACTCCAAGTTAGAGATACTCCACATGGTGCTCAAGCCCAAGAAGCATATAATGCCACAGAGACACAGAAAAATACGGCAGAACGGAAGATTAAGGAACTACTCTCAGAATGCATTGAAGGCTCTAGAGTATTTCAGGCAGGTGGCAGTGAGTTACAAGAGAGTACACTAATAAACAGCATAGCTGAAGCAGCAAAAAATGCTATTGCCCGGCTTTACGACCAATTTGATGTTGCTGACCAAACTGGCTGGGATAAAGTTTTTACCCGGGCAAAGGGTGGAGCCCCTGATGCGTTATCCGGTGTAGGCTACAAGGGTGACGTGGAAAAACATCCTGTATGTAAAACCATTATGCAAGCGGTAGGTACTGGTGTGGAAGGTCGTGATTTGCGCGAAAAGTTCCTGGCATCACCCTATGGTTGGCCCAAAGATGCTGTTGATGCAACTGTAGTCCTCCTCATACAACTAGGTCATATCATTGCTAAGTTACCGAGCAGTAAGCAGGTCGGAATAGATGGATTCGAACGTAGGGATATTGGAAAACTCCGTCTTAGGAATGAAACAGCTCAGGTTGGCGTTAAGCAACGCATTAGAATTAGATCTCTCATGGTTCCCTTAGGAGTTGCCGTGACAGCTGGTGAAGAGTTGTCTGCGATTCCATCACTCCTTCAAGCTATTAAGGACGTTGCCGTGACGGCTGGTGGGGAAGCTCCTAAGCCTACAGTTCCCGACCTTGGGTTTTTGGCTCCTATTCAGCAAGCAGCTGGTAATGACCAGCTCATTGAGATCCATAGCCAGGTCGACAATATCACGGAGATGATGAAGACCTGGAAGAAGCAAGCAAAAGAAATTGCCGATAGATATCCACAATGGATTGTACTTAATAGATTACTGGATCATGCCCTAGGACTGCCTGGTGCTGATGTAATAAGTATTTCTGCTCAGCAAATCGTCAATGATAGTTTATTAATCGCAGATCCAGATCAAGTAACTCCTTTGATAAAAAATGTAACACAGCTTCTCAGGGATGAATTAAATAATGTAAAAGCTGACATGGACACAGCTTACAAAGAAGCCGATGGTCGTTTAACCAATGATGCAAATTGGGGTCAGTTAAATCAAAAGGAGCAGGATGTTACCCTCGGCACTCATGATCTACATCCTAACGGTCGCCCAAAGATTGACACAAGCAGCACCGAAAACATTTTAGGCTTGCTTGAGAATACAACTTTCCCTGCTCTACAGGATCGTCTCGTAGCCATCCCCACCAGGATGGGCGCATTGGTGAAAGATGTGGCTAAGAAAATGTCCCCAGAGACACAGTTTGTGGAGCTTGGAAAAAGGACGCTTGATACAGAAGCCGATGTTGATCAATGGATCCAGGACATGAGTAATGAGCTCAAGACCAAAATTAAAAATGGTCCGATCATAATTATTTAACGGCGAGTTAACATGACAACACTTGAGAGAACGCAACGGCAACAACTAGAAAAAGTAATCCAAGAAGCTCGCGATGTTGCGGAGATTGCTGCTTCTGCCGTATTGAATGAGTTTGGCGTAGGGGATGCTACAGCTCCTGTTCATCTGGATAAGACTACAAAAGATTTGCGACGTCGTTTGCGTATCCACGGAAGACAACTTGGAGATCTGAGAGATACTCTCTCAAAAACTCAAGAGACTGTCAGGCTTAAGGAAGAGATTGCGTATGAGCATTGGCACAGAATGCTCTTTGCCCGTTTCCTGGCTGAAAATGATCTCCTGATGTATCCCGATGAGAACAATCCCATTCCCGTCACCCTTGAGGAGTGTGAAGAGTTGGCGATTGAACAAGGGCTAAATAATGGTTGGGAGGTAGCTGCCCAATATGCTGCAAAAATGCTACCCCAGATCTTTAGATTGACCTCTCCAGTTTTCGAATTAAAATTGCCAAAGAATCGGCTACGACAACTTGAACAGCTTCTAGCAAGCCTATCACAGGAAACCTTTCTAGCATCTGACTCTCTGGGCTGGGTTTATCAGTTTTGGCAAGCCAAGCGTAAGGACGAAGTTAATGCTTCCGAAGTAAAAATTGGAGCCAGGGAGCTCCCAGCCGTTACTCAGCTTTTTACTGAAGACTACATGGTGAGTTTTCTTCTGGATAATTCTTTGGGTGCCTGGTGGGCTGCAAAAAAACTAGGGATAATCGATGAAAAAGTGGGTGTTGAGGCTGAAAGTGAGGACGAACTTCGCCAGCGCGCTTCAATTCCAGGTGTTCCTCTTGAATATTTGAGATTTATACAACTAGCAAATGGGAATTGGATTCCATCCGCTGGCATATTTGAGCACTGGACTCAGGACATTAGGGACTTTAAGATTTTGGATCCAAGTTGTGGCTCTGGGCATTTCTTAATTGCGCTCTTTTCAATGCTTGTCCCGTTGAGGGAGAATCTCGAATCAATAACGGAGATGGAAGCTATCCAACGCGTAATTAGAGAAAATATTTTTGGATTAGAGATAGACCAGCGTTGCGTCGAATTAGCAGCGTTTGCAATTGCCCTGACCGCTTGGACATATTCAGATGAAAACCAGTATTTTTTATTGCCTTTCCTAAACATTGCTTGTTGTGGTTTGCCGATCACCTCTAAACGAGATGAATGGCTAAAACTTGCCGAACATGATATAAACTTGAAGTCAACTCTGAATACTATTTACGATCATTTTGCAGAAGCTCCAGTTCTTGGAAGCTTACTTGATCTCACTTCTATTTCACCATCTAATTCTATTTTTGATAGGAGCTTTGATGAAATTGCCCCGATAATAAATGATGCGGTGAAGGAGAATGATAACTTTAAATACGAATTAGGCGTTGTTGCACAGGGTACAACTAAGGCTGCATCGATATTATCACTTAAATATAATTGGGTGATTACAAATGTCCCTTATCTATCAAGATCTGCCCAATGTGACACATTACGATTATTTTGTGATAAGTATTACCCTGATGCCAAACATGACTTAGCAAATGTCTTTTTAGAACGTTGTTTACGCTTCTTGCTTCCAAACGGTATCGTTCAACTCGTAATGCCGCAAAACTGGTTATTTCTGGGTCGGTACAAAAAACATCGGCAATTTTTGCTCAAGACCACCACTTGTAACAACATATCCATTCTTGGCCCCGGAGCATTCTCTAGCATATCTGGTGAGGTAGTCAAGGGCATCCTGATCACAATTACAAAGATGAGACCAGAAGTTATCAACCGCATAAGCGGGATTGATGTGAGTGAACAGAAGACCGTATCTAGTAAAATTGACGAGTTGAGCATTGGAAAGATTGTTAATGTCGCTCAAAAAGCACAATTTAAAAATCCAGATTCTAGAATCCTTCTTACAGACCAAAAAATATCCCCTTTGCTCAATAATCATGCAGATAGTAGATATGGTCTACGAACTGCTGACACTCAAAGATTTATCTTTAAATTTTGGGAGATAGGTAACCCATCAAATGACTGGATTCCTCACCAATCCACTGTCATGGGTACCGAATTCTATGCTGGAAAAGAGCATTTATTGCGATGGGAGAATGGTAGCGGTGGGCTTCACTCACTCGCGGATAAAGGGATTGCGAGCTTGCAAGGAAGTGACGCATGGCGTAAAACGGGAGTTGCTATAAGTCTCACAGGAGAATTGCGAGCAACAATTTACACTGGAGATAAATTTGACAACAATTGTGCAGCAGTATGGTCAATTGATATAAACAACATTGCCGCCCTTTGGAGTTTTTGTTCTCGACCAGAATACAATCAAGCCGTACGTTTGCTTGACAAGAATTTGAAGGTAACAAATGCAACATTACTAAAGGTCCCTTTTGATCTAGAATATTGGACTAAGGTTGCAAACGATCAATACACCATGGGTCTCCCAAAACCTTTTTCAGATGATG
>Ga0307989_1000121_pt1 | contig 57369 bp, 44 predicted proteins | sample EllFjometagen185_FD_203164 | JGI IMG/M metagenome (GOLD analysis project Ga0307989, IMG submission 203164) | Marine microbial communities from Ellis Fjord, Antarctic Ocean - #185 | ecosystem: Environmental > Aquatic > Marine > Unclassified | place: Southern Ocean | collected 2014-10-08 | reverse complement strand
TAATTTTTATTACCAACTAAATCCTTTAAATTTCAAAGACTCAAAAAGACTAATCAATTACCGCCTTGAAAAATGTTTTATAAAAGGGAAAAAAACTACTTTGTTCACACCTTTGAGCTATTTTTTTATATATATGGCCACAAAGGGATTTCCTAGAAAGATTGTAACGCTGTGCCATCAGATAATGTTGTCACTAATTATTAAAAATAAAACAAAAGCTAATTTCTTCTTTGTCAGGTCCTGTATAAAAAAAGTATTCCCTAAAAAAAAGATGGCCAGGCCCAGTTTTTTATTTGCATTTCTACTTATTGTAATAATTGGGTCATTGTATGCTGTAAATGATAATAAAATTAACCCTATTTTTGATAAATTTTCATATTTTAGCCAAAAACCAAAGGTTATAAAAAAATCTGCTCCAACTCTAAATGCTGAAAAACCCCTCATTAAAAAAGAAAAGATAAAGTTAAATCCATCCAAAAAACCTGAGATAAAACCAGCTATAGTGACAGGTGTTAAATCTGAGATAAAGTCGGCGATTGAATCAAGTGTTAAATCTGTGAAAAAGCCAAAGATAATACCGGAAGAAAAAAAACCCATGATATCTGATGGGAAAACGCTGATAACATTAAAAAAACCTGATTCATATGGTCAAATTAAGGTCCCGGAAAATGCAACACTGGCAAGAATGATGAGACTTATTTATGGCTCATTCAGATATTCGTATTTAAACAAACTAATAAAATATAATTCAAACCTCAATGATCCAAATAATGTTAAAACAGGCATGAATATAAATTTTCCTGTTATAAAAAGCTCTGATTTTCCCGATGACAAAAAAATTTTTATCGTTCTTTTTGAAACTGATAATTTTAAAAAATCATTTATTACTGCACATAACTATCAAACCTCTGAGTTTAATGTTCGAGTTTTGCCCGTCTGGAGGAAGGATAAAGGATTTTTCTTTCCTGTTGTTATTAACAAATCTTTTGTTTCCCTGAGTGCTGCCAACAAATATAAAAAGAGCCAACCGGAAATTATTTTTGCAGAATGCAAGCCTGTATCGCAAATGAAAAATAACGGAAAAAAGTTAAAGGGGTAAATTTTGGCGAAACGAAAACGACTTGGCGAAATGCTCATTGATGCTAAGTTAATAAATACAGACCAGCTTGAGCAAGCTTTGTCAGATGCACGAAAGAGTGGCTTTAAGTTAGGACAATATTTAATCAAGAAGGGAATTGTTACTGAAAAGGCTATTGTTAATGCTATATCTGAACAGGTCAACATTAAAAAATTCAATCCCACCGATTATGCCATAACTCCAGATCTTTCAAAGATTATGGATATTGATACGGTAAATCGCTTTCAGGCCATCCCCGTTGGGGAAAAAGCCGGCATACTCTCTGTTGCCATGGTTGATCCTCTTGATATCATGGCCGTTGATCATATTGAAATCCTTACAGATATGGAAGTGAATACTATAATTTGTACTGAGCAAGATTTTAATGACCTTTTGTCAAATATATTTGGTGCTTATGCTGGAAAAGATGGGGTAATGCAGCAGATTCTTGATATTGAAGAAATGGATGTTGTCGAAGAAAGTGACTCCTATCCGGATCAAGTCGTTGAATCAGCCCTTCAGGATATGGCTGAAGAGGCACCGGTTATAAGACTTGTAAATTCAATTCTGGCCCAGGCTGTGCGTGAGGGAGCAACCGATTTACATATTAGTCCTGAAAAAGAATATATTGAAATACGATTACGGGTTGATGGAAAACTTCATAATATCCCGGCTCCACCAAAAAGGATGTTTTTACCTCTTGTTTCAAGAATTAAAATTTTATCTAATATTGATATTTCCATCTCCAGAATACCCCAGGACGGCAGGTTAACGATCATAATGAATCATAAAGAGGTTAATATAAGAGTATCCACTATTCCAACTGTTTATGGGGAGAATCTTGTATTAAGGCTTCTGGATTCAAGTTCAGGTATCAACACCTTGGATAAAATTGGAATGTCTGAAAATGACATCCATTCTATAAAAAGGAATCTTGCTTTACCCTATGGAATGATTTTATGTACGGGCCCCACAGGAAGCGGAAAAAGCACCACCCTTTTTGCCATGTTAAGCGAGATCAACAAACCCGATACAAATATTATTACCCTTGAAGACCCTGTTGAATACAGGATGGAACATATACGTCAGGTTCAATTGAATCATAAGGCCGGCATGTCCTTTGCCAGCGGACTTCGCTCCATATTAAGGCAGGACCCTGATGCAGTCATGATTGGTGAAATAAGGGATTCTGAGACCTCAACAGTAGCCATCCAGGCTGCATTGACCGGACATATGGTTTTTAGCACAGTGCATACAAATGATGCCACAGGAGCCATAACCCGATTATTGGATATGGGAGTTGAACGGTTTCTGGTGGCTTCAGTTCTCCTGGTGACCATAGCCCAGCGCCTTGTCAGACGAGTTTGCTCCTATTGCAAAAAATCATACAAACCCTCAGAAAAGGAACTCAAATTCTGGGGACTAGAAAACAGAGATCCAGTCAACTTTGTCAAAGCCATAGGCTGCACTCAGTGTATGGATACAGGCTATAAAGGCCGAATTGGAATTTATGAAATTCTATATATGGATGATGATATCCGACTAATGATTCTTCAAGGAAAATCGGCCCAGGAGATTGCTAAATTCACCACTTTATCCGGGCGATTGACAACCCTTAAAATGGATGCCGCTGAAAAAATATATAATGGTGATACCACTGGTAAAGAAGCGGTTTCTGCAGTTATGGCAAACTAATATGGCAATTTTTAAATTTAAAGCGTTAAATGAACAGGGTAATGAAATTTCAGGTGAAATCGAAGCAGAATCGAAAAAACATGCCCTGGAGCTCATTTCTTCAAAAGGTCATATCCCTGAATCTGTCAAAAAAAAATCTGGAACTTCAAGCAAAAAACAAGGTTCTAAAAAATTTGAAGATTTTTTTATATCTGTTAAACCCAAAGAGCTGGTACTTTATAGCATGCAGTTGAAAACACTTATTAAGGCCGGTGTTTCTATTATTCAAACCTTTCAGATTATGGAAAATCAGACTGAAAATCCGGCACTTCGACGTGTCACCGCAGAAATGGCGGAAAGCGTTCGTCAAGGCGCTTCTCTTTATGATGCTTTTGCCAGGCATAAAAATATTTTTAATAACCTTTATCTGAGCATGATCAAAGCAGGGGAATTATCCGGAACACTCCCTCTTGTTCTGGACAGACTTATTTACATCCAGGAACACGAAGAAAAAGTACGGTCTGAAATCAAATCAGCAATCCGCTATCCTGCCATGGTCATCTTTTTTTTGTTCGGCGCTTTTTTTGTACTTCTTACCTTTGTAATTCCAAAATTTGTAGCGATATTTGCAAATGCAGGTCTAGACCTACCCCTGCCGACCCAAATCTGTATGGGGATGTATTCTGTACTTTCAAATTATTGGCTTTATATGCTTGTAATCATAGTTGGATTTACCATTTTCCTTGTCCAGTATATTAAAACTGAAAATGGACTTTTTATGAAAGATCTCTTTTTAATGAAAATACCACTAATTGGACCGCTTTTTATAAAATCAGCCATGTCCCGGTTTGGCAGTATTTTTTCAATTCTTCAGGCCAGTGGTGTTTCTGTACTCGACTCATTAAAAATTCTTTCCGACACCATAAACAATAATGCAATTACAAAAGAATTTGATAAAATTCAAGAACTCCTGGTTGAAGGCAGGGGAATTTCCATGCCGCTTAGGCAGGCTAAATATTTTACACCCATGGTTGTAAATATGGTTGCCATTGGCGAGGAAACAGGTGACCTTGATATTATGCTGGAACAGGTTGCCAAACATTACGATAGAGAGGTGGAGTATGCAACAAAAGGCCTGTCAGACGCATTGGGTCCTATACTTGTTGTAGGCCTTGCCGCTGTTGTTGGATTCTTTGCAACAGCAATTTTCCTGCCAATGTGGGATTTAACAAAAATGGTTTGATTGGGACAGCTTTGAAATTTTTTTACAATAAAAGAAAAACCAAAAAAAAACCTTCCACTGAATTAAGATATACATTAAGTCTTTATTTTTTAATTCCAATAATTTTTGCTGGAATATCGATCTTTGCTTTTATTATTGGTTTGAATTTAAATATGCCTTTGTACAGTCCAACTACAAAAGTGTTATTAGGAACAGGACTGGGCGTGCTGACATTTTTATGCGGATTGCTACTCTTTTGGTTTGTTCTGCAACCCATTAAACAATTTATTACAAAAACAAAAAATTTACCAATATTCCAGGAACGAGATAACAAAGAACGCAGAAAGTCATGGAAACAACCTGATAATGAGATCCAGTATTATAGCCAGGTGTTAAGCCATGCAACAGATATTTTGGGAAAAATTGAAGCAACAAGGCTTTTTCCTGAAATAATCGGTCATTGCAGAACCATGCGCCACTTATTTAGTCAGATTCTTAAGGTTGCTCCATCTGAAGCCACCGTACTTATAATGGGTGAAAGCGGTACCGGCAAGGAACTTGTAGCCGATGCAGTTTATAAGCAAAGCCGTCGGGTTGGTAAGCCTTTTGTTAAGATCAATTGTGTTGCTATTCCTGAAAATCTTCTGGAAAGTGAATTTTTCGGACATGAAAAAGGTTCCTTCACAGGAGCCATCGCTCAAAAAAAAGGGAAATTTGAACTGGCCAATTCCGGAACAATTTTTCTTGATGAGATAGGTGATATATCACCCGCAATACAGGCAAAACTGCTTCGTGTATTGCAGGAAAAAGAATTTAGCAGAATCGGCAGTAATAAATCTATAAATGTCGATGTACGCTTTATTACCGCAACAAATAAAAACCTTCCCGAAATGACAAAAAAGGGTGAGTTCAGAGAGGATCTTTATCATCGCCTTAATGTGTTTCCCATGGTATTGCCTCCTTTAAGACAAAGAGACGATATATCGGATTTGACCGACTATTTTCTTGAAAATCTACCTTTACAAAGTTCTAAACATAAATTTGATGATGGATCTCAAAATAAGGAATCTTTTCAAAACACACCGAAACAAACGATAATCTCCCAGGAAGTCTTGGATTATCTGGAATCATATTCATGGCCTGGTAATGTAAGGGAACTTAAAAATACCATTGAAAGGGCTGCACTTATTTCTGAAACAGGTGTGATTGAGATCTCTCATCTTCCTTTAACTATCCTGGAGCACGAAACAGACAATATACCTTCTTTCCTAAATACTATTGGTCTGTCCGAAGGAGTATCAATGGATGATCACTTAAGGAGTATGGAAAAGAAGATGATTATATCAGCTTTGATCAAATCCGGGTGTAAACAGGTAGCAGCGGCAGAAATGTTGAACATAAATAAACGAAGCCTCTGGCACAGGATAAAAAAATATGAAATCGATGTAGCTTCTCTTCAAAAGCTACAAAATTTGGAGTAAAAACCTCATTGTTTTGTGCTTTATAAATGATTTATATATTAATTTGCTGCCATTCTACGTAAACAATCTATAAAATAGTATCGTAAATAACATTCTCTAAAATTAAATCAATTCGTTAATAAAAATCAATTAATTCATAAAGTTCAAACATTTTAAATAAGTTGTTAATGAGTATATTTGTGATTTAATAACAATTATATGAAAGGATAAATTCCAAATTTTCATAAATGGCATAGAAATTGCTATATTATAGTTCAAAATACATAAAGAAACACGGCCAAAACAAATGATTTTGCATTTAATGGTTACCATTAAATAAGATATACGGGTTCTAAAAATAAACGCTTAATAACCAAAGGAGAAAAGGTATGAAAAGACATGAAAATCCATTAAAAAATCAAAAAGGTTTTACACTTATTGAAATCATTGCGGTACTTGTAATTTTGGGTATCCTTGCAGCAGTTGCAGTACCAAAGTATATGGATTTGCAGAATCAGGCCAGAATTAAATCAGGACAGGCAGCTATTGCTGAAGTAAAAGCCAGATTCTCAAACGCCTATGGACAATTCCTGCTTAAAAACAATGGTACTGCACCGGCGTCTATTCTTGAGCTTTGTGCGGCAGCAAAAGGCATAGGTGATGCAACCATTCTGCCGTTGACAGGTGTTGGAAATGTTCCCATGGGAGCTGATTACACAGTTGGTACTAAAGTTTCAGGGAAAGTTGCAACAATTACAGTTACACATGTTCAAACTCAGGCTGTGACTATTCCGGCAGCCACATGGACAATTCCTTAGCTCTGTGTTTTAATAATTTTACCAAGGGATCACCCTTTTGTTTTAAGCCGAAGGCAAAAGCTTTCGGCTTAAAATTTTTTTTTAATTTGTTCCAAAAACTTAATTATAATAATATCGAATCTGTCTGAAAATTTGTAATGTAGTATTGATTTTCTTTTTCAAAAAATACAAGCCCGTCAAGATAGCCCACCTCCCCTGCAACCTCAAGTTTAAGATCCAGCTTGAACTCTTTTAAAGGATAAATATTCCAGTCATGGGAAACACAGATGGCAATCTGGTTTTCTTTGAGATTTTTAATTTTTTCCTTCATAAATTCACATAAAATATCGGAAGTTTTTTTTGGATTTTCCATTATAGTTTCATCAAAATGGTTATCAAACCACTTGCGCAGGAAAAGTTCATTTCCATATTTTTCAATCAGAGGAACAGCTTTTTCGATATCCTTTACATAAAATGGTGAAAGCATGGCATTCATGCAATTATGATCAATATTTTGCTTATTATTTTTTGTAAATCCCTTATCAATCAAAAAAGAGGTCTCAATACATCTTCCCAAAAAACTGGAATATAATTTGGGCTGAATACCTGACCTGAGACATATACCAAAATCAACAGCAAAATCTTTACCTTTATCAGTCAATCCCATAAATGGTTCCAAGCCTGCATCCTCTGAAAAAAATCTTTCCGAATGTCGTATAAGGACACTAATTTTTTTTATCCCGCTATCCATTAAGTCATTAATGGTATCAATGGTTTGTTTTGTTCTAACTTGATATCTTGGTGTCATGTATGAGATGCTCCTGGAATCTTGTGTGTGTTTATCTTGAATAGTTTTCTTACTCTATGCTATATGTGCTGTCAAGGAGAGAAACAATCTTTAAGGAGCCAGGATCAATGATAAAAAATATCAGTATTATCGGAGTTCCAATGGATTTTGGACAGCAGCTTCGCGGGGTTGACATGGGGCCTGCTGCGGTCAGGTATACTGGATTGATTTCAAGGCTCAGATTTTTGGGCCACAAAGTTGTTGATACAGGAGATATCAATATTCCAATCAGAGATTGTGATCTCACCGCAAGTTGTAGTGAAACCCAGAATAAAGACAAATATTTGAACGAAATCACACAAATTTGCGAATCTATATATAGAGTCGGTAAAACTATAGTGCAAAAAGGAGATTTTCCCTTATTTATCGGCGGAGATCACTCCATTGCTGTGGGAACTGTCGCCTCTGTCACAAACAACGAACCAACAGGGCTTATATGGATCGATGCCCATGGTGATTTTAATACCCCCCAAACTTCTCCCAGCGGAAATATTCATGGAATGCCTTTGGCAGCTCTTATTGGCGAAGGCCACCCTTCCCTGATTAATGTTGGAAGAAAAGGTGCTAAAATTCATCCTGATAATGTCGTTCTGATCGGTCAAAGAGATCTGGATAAAAATGAGCAAAAAAGACTTAAAAAAGCAGGAATAGCTGTATTTACCATGCGGGACATTGATGAACAGGGGATTAGCTCTGTTGCCAACAAAGCGCTGATGAAACTTGTTCATTTAAAAAAAATACATTTGACTGTGGACATGGATGCCCTTGATCCTGTTGAAGCGCCTGGTGTGGGAACACCTGTTCCAGGGGGAATTTCCTATCGGGAAGCACATCTGTTAATGGAAATCCTTTCAGATTCCGGGAAAATCAGCTCAATGGATATGGTGGAAATCAATCCCATTCTGGATGTTGCCAATAAAACTGCAGAACTGGCTGTTGAATTGATATTATCAGCATTAGGAAAGAGTATTTTGTGAGACTGGATGAATATATTCAATCCCTGAAAAACTATAAAGGGTTTTCAGGCGATATTGTCTGCCACCGAACTCTACGCCCAGGAAAAGCAATCTTTGCTTCTGCTGATCCTCCACTGGAAAACAAATTTTCCCTCCTTTTGGACTCCCTTGGCATTAAAAAGATTTACAAACACCAGAAACAAGCCATAGAAATGATTCAAAAAGATATTCACACGGTTATTGCAACCCCAACCGCCAGTGGTAAAAGTCTTATTTATAACCTGCCTGTCATCGATCAACTAAAAAGAGATCATAGATCCCATGCCCTTTACCTTTTTCCTTTAAAAGCTTTGGCACGGGATCAACTGGAAACGGTTCAGCAATTACTCAAAATTGCAGAAACAAAAAATAAAACAGCACCGCAATTAAGAGCTGCTGTGTATGATGGAGATATTTCGGCCTATCAAAAATCAAAGATAAGAAAGACACTCCCCCATATTTTACTTTCAAATCCTGAAATGCTTCATTTGGCCTTGCTTGCACATCATCATTTATGGGAAAATTTTTTTAAACATTTAAAATACATAGTTATTGATGAGGTTCACACATATCGGGGTGTCATGGGATCAAACATGGCCTGGGTGTTTCGAAGACTTCAAAGAATTTGTCGTCTTTACGGATCAAAACCGGTCTTTATCTTTTGTTCTGCCACCATTGCAAATCCTGCATCTCTGGCCAAAAAATTAACAGGTCTTGATGTTAGTGTCGTTAATGAATCCGGTGCCCCTTTTGGGAAAAAAGATGTTATTTTAATGAGAGGGGTTGAAGGGGCGGCAAGGACAGCAACTGCTCTTATTCATTCTGCTGTTCATCGGGGATTAAGAACGATATGCTATACTCAATCGCGAAAAATCACAGAACTGATTGCGATATGGGCATCCCAGCGGGCCCCCTCATTTTCAGACATGATCACAGCCTATAGGGCAGGTTTTTTACCAGAGGAAAGGCGATCCATTGAAAAAAAACTTGGAACAGGAGAGCTATTAGCCGTTGTATCCACAAGTGCCCTGGAACTTGGGATCGATATCGGCAACCTGGATATATGCATATTGGTTGGATATCCAGGGACCATCATGTCCACATGGCAGAGAGCCGGCAGGGTTGGCCGGGACGGTAAGGATTCGGCCCTGATACTCATTGCCCATGAAGATGCTCTGGATCAATATTTTATTAATCATCCAGATATTTTTTTTAATATGCCTCCTGAAAAAGCCATTATAAATCCCTGGAATAATATTATATTAAAACAGCACCTGGAATGTGCTGCTGCAGAGCTGAGGCTGGATAAATCCGACCCTCTCTTGAATGATCGTTCTGTAAAAAAAGCTGTTGCACAACTTGAGTATAGCGGTAAACTTTTAAGAAGTCACACGGGCGACTATTGGTTTGCTGCCAGAAAATCTCCCCACAGGGTGGTCAATCTAAGGGGAACGGGGAAAAGTATTCACATTTTTTTGGAAAATACTAAACAAAGCCTGGGAGAGATCGATAGACACAGGTCTTTTTTTGAAACCCATGAAGGTGCCGTTTACCTGCACCGTGGAAAAACTTATATCGTTACCCTTTTTGACCATGAAAAAGGTATTGTTGAGGCTAAAAGAAAAGAAGTTAATTATTTTACAAAAGCGCATTCTTCAAAATCCACACAGATAATAAAACAAATTGATTCCTGCCATGTTATGGGCACCAGACTAGGATATGGAATATTAAGAATTACTGAACAGGTGACCGGGTATGACAGACGACTTGTGTCCAATCAAAAGTCTATAGGTATGGTTTCTTTGGATTTGCCAAAACTTGAATTTGAAACCCATGGACTGTGGATTGAAATTCCAGATTATGTGAGGGATAAAATTGAATCTCGCCAAATGCATTTCATGGGGGGAATTCATGCCTTGGAGCATGCTGCCATTGGAATTATGCCCCTTCTTGTGATGACTGATCGAAATGACCTTGGGGGAATCTCCATTCCATTTCATTCCCAGGTTGGGGCAGCAGCTGTTTTTATTTATGATGGCGCTGCCGGAGGTCTTGGATTAACCCTGCAGGCATTTAAAAATTCTAAAGACTTACTTGATAAAACCCTTGATGTCATCCAATCATGTAATTGCGAAGCAGGTTGCCCTGCTTGTGTCCATTCCCCAAAATGCGGGTCTGGGAATCGGCCCATTGATAAATTATCTGCTTTAACAATGCTTCAAATGATTTTAAATAACGAAAAAAAAGACATCATATATAAAATAAATGAACCTGTTGTTGAATCCAAAGTTGAATTCATGGTTGAATCTATATCTGAAAAAGCATCAGATTTTGATTCAGCAAAAATTTTTAAAAAAATATTAAATTATGGCGTTCTCGATATAGAAACAAGAAGATCTGCCAAAGATGTTGGCGGATGGAACCAGGCACAAAAAATGGGAGTGAGTTGTGCCATTCTCTTTGATTCAAAAACCAATACTTATCAGAAATATTTTCAAGATGATATCGAGGCTCTCATTTATAAGCTTGGGACATATGACCTTGTGATCGGATTTAATATTATAAAGTTTGATTATAAAGTATTATCAGGGCTTTCTGATTTTGATTTTTTATCCTTGCCCACCCTGGATATTTTGTTAAAGGTTCATGAAAGATTAGGGTATAGGCTTTCTCTTGACCATCTGGCAGGACAAACCCTTGGCTGCAACAAAAGTGCTGATGGCCTGATGGCGCTTAAATGGTGGAAACAAGGCAAAATCGACAAAATAATTGAATATTGCAAACAGGATGTAAAGGTTACCCGGGATTTATATTTGTATGGAAGACAAAATCAATTTCTTGTATTTAAAAACAAGGCCGGGCATCAGGTCAGGGTTCCTGTTCTATGGTAAAGTCGGATAATGGTAAGGCCGGATAAGGGTAAAGCATATAAGGGTAAGTCGGGATAAAAAATCTGGTTTTCTTTTAATCGGAAACAACCTTTGCCACAATTTTCTTTAAAACATCTCCTGCCTTATCTCTGATCAATACATCACACATATTGTCATAGGGCGTTTTTGAAAGATTGATAATGACAAAAAAAGCTCCCGCGGTTTTTGCATATTCCGGCATAAGTGCTGCCGGCTGCACTAAAAGTGTGGACCCCACTACAATAAAGACATCACTCGTTGAAGACAACATGGCAGCTCTTTGTGTCTGTTCAACGGGCATTGCTTGACCAAAAGAAATTGTATCTGGTTTAAAATACCCAGAACATGAACAAGTAGGTGCCTTGTTTCCTGCATCAATCATTTTTTTAGCCTCTTGCCAGGATATTAGCTTTTTGCAGCTCATACATCTGACTTGCCTGGTATTGCCGTGGAGTTCAATAATTTTTTCCTGTGGAATTCCAGATGCTTGATGCAGACCATCAATGTTTTGTGTGATCAATGTCTTTAAGAGTCCAAGTTCATACAATTTTGCAAGGCTTTTATGGCCTTTGTTGGGTTTTGAGACTGACAGACTTTTTTCCATGTCAAGCCGCTGTTCCCAATACCTGATTCTGGATTCTTTAGATGTCATGAACTCATCAAAATACACTGGTTTAAATTTGTCCCATATGCCTCCCTGGCTTCTATAATCAGGTATACCACTTTCTGTGGAAATACCTGCACCGGTAAAAAAAACCAAATGCTTTGATGTTTTTATCCTTTGTGCCACCAAATTGATTTTTTCATCCATTATTTTTTTAGCTGATATTTTTTTAACTGGTATTTTTTTAACTGGTATTTTTTCAATAGTTATTTTTTCTTCCATGGTAAAATCCTTGGTAAAATCCTTTTTCGTGTGACCTTCAGGTTAAAAATTTTTTCAAAGAGAATCAGAATCTCAGATATTTTAAACACTACTCCGCTTAAAAAAAATAAAAATAAAAATTCAATCCCTACAATACCGGCAATGATTAAAGATCCGGAAAAGTTAGTGTAATCAATAAAATTTCTCAGAGCTAAAGCGGTTAGAAAAATGATAACCCCAATGGTAAGGCTGATGGGAATCATTTTGAGGAAAAAAAAGTAGACTTCATTTTTTTCAGAATTTAAACTTTTTTTGTTCCAACATTCAAACAAAACTATGGCTTGGAGGATTACAGATATTGATAATCCAAGAGCTACGCCACTGGGACCAAGGGTCTTCATTAATAAAAATATAAAAGGGATGCTGATAATAACGCAAATACTTGTATAAATGGCGGGGAAAATCGTATTCTGGATGGCATAATAGCCTCTTGAAACAATATTCTGGGCTGAAAAGGCAAAGGCACCAATCATGAAAAATGGTAAAATCTTTGCCGTCAACAAAGTCGCTTGAGTATCAAATTTTCCCCTTTGAAAAAGAATCGTTACTATTTCATGATTTAAAACAATAAATAGAATTGAAAAGGGAATGATTAGAAAAATAAATTTCAATGTTTTGTTTAACAATTGGTTTAATGCTAAAAGGTCTCCTTTTTGGGCAAGTTTTGCCATAAACGGATAAGAAGCAATCCCAATGGCCTGACCAAAAAGCCCCACAAGAATAAACATCACCCTGAGTGCATAATTCATAGCGGCAATACTGCCTTCAATTAAATATGAACCAAAAAATTTCAAGAGGATTTCCGTTGAAAATGTCATGGTAAGCCCTATCATCAAAGGGAGTGTGAGTTTAATATATTTTATTAAATCCGGGTGGTTAAAACTTAATATAGGATAATACTTGACCCCCAGTTTTTTGGCACCGATAAGCTGCAAAGCAAAATTGCCAAAAAATGCACCTGCCAGAACACCCCATGCAAATCCTTCCATACCTATGAAAGGTCCCAGGATGAGTCCACCCAGAATAATGCCTAAATTATATATCAGCGGAGCCATGGCTGGGATTAAAAATTTTTCATTTGCAAACTGAATAGCCATGAGAAGTCCGCCTGTGAAAAAGAAAAACTGAGCTGGAATGATAATCCGGGTCATTTTTACGGCAAGAGCAAAGGTATCAGGATCTTGAATGCCTGGGACGAACATATGAACAAAGGCAGGTGTCCATATTAATGCGGTGATAATAAAGCACAAAAGAAGAAGTCCAAAACCGTTCATTATAATCGAAAAAACTTTGTATCCCTCATTTTTTCTGTCTGAAGAAAGATAATGTGCAAATATGGGGATAAAAGTTATGGAAAGAAAACCGCTTGCAACAACATGGTTAAGGATTTCAGGGATAATAAAGGCAATCTGGTAAGCATCCACGGAGGCTTTAATGCCGCCAATGCCGGCAATCGTCATTTCGCGGAAAACACCGATCATACGACTGGCAAATATGGATGCCATCATGATAAAGGATGCAAATCCTACTTTTTTTAATATGTTATCATTTGCCATAATCGTAATATGGGATTGGTTTATCATAAAGGATTGGTAAATAAAAGCGTTATCGAGTAAAATAGTTTGACTTGGGTAATGCTTGCAGAATATATTAAGGCAGTATTAAAACGGATTTAAAATCAGAATAAGGGAAAAAACAAATGACAACTAGACTTGGGATTTATTCCTTGTTGATAGGTTTGTTTGTAGGTATTTTTAGTGGTATCTCACAATTTATGGGGAGTAAAAATATCTGGGCTAACTTAACGATTTCAAAAATAATCGGAGACGACACTTCTGATACCATAATTGGATTCATACCTGTTTTGGCTATAAAAAATTCACTCGATTATCTGATTTATTCATTACCCTTTTTTATTTTTTTAATTGGGCTGGGTATTATTTTTTTATTAATCAGCCTGTTTGTAAAAAATCATTAGGCGTTGTCTTTATAAATTTAAAAGACGGCCAAAGGGTAAAATCGCAATAGGGAAAGGAATAAAACTATGACAATTACCCGGATTTCCAGAAGACAATTTTTAAAAACCTCTGCCATCATGTCTGCCTCCATCACAGGTCCTATATTTTTTAGCGGTTGTGCAGTTAACCCTGTTACAGGAAAAAAGCAGATAATGATGCTTTCCCCGCAACAGGAGATCGGGATTGATAAACAACAATCTCCATTTCAATTCTCTTCTGATTATGGCATTACAAAAGATACAGGTCTTAATCAATATATTTCTGATGTGGGAAAAAACTTGTTACCCAATGTTCACAGGCCCCAAATGCCCTATTCTTTTCAATGTGTGAATGCAACCTATATTAATGCATATGCCTTTCCCGGAGGCACTATTGCCATTACCCGGGGGATTTTATTAAAACTTTCCAATGAAGCACAACTGGCTGCATTACTGGGCCATGAACTGGGCCATGTCAATGCCCGCCATTCAGCAGAGCAGGTCTCTAAAGGACAGCTTTCCTCCATGCTTGTTGCAGGACTGTCCATGATCGCAAATACACAGGGTTCAGTATTTGGCGATCTGACCCAGCAACTTGGTATGGTGGGTCAGAGCCTGCTATTATCCAAGTACAGCCGTGACAATGAAAGGGAAGCAGACTCTCTTGGCAATGAGTATATGATTAAAGCCGGCTATCCTTCCAAGGGCTTTGTCGGGTTAATGGAAATGCTTAATTCTCTGCACAAAGAAAAACCGAGTTCTGCTCAAGTGCTTTTTTCAACCCATCCCATGAGTACGGAACGCTTGACTTCTGCTGTTCAAAGACAAAAAGGAATTTATCTTAATTCACAGGGCCAATCTTTAAATCGTGAGAGATATATGGATAGGATAGCTTCTTTGAGGGCAAAAAAAACCGGTATTGAATTGTTACAGCAAGGAGAGAAGCATCTTTCTAAAAAAGAATATGACAAGGCGCAAACAATATTTAAAAAATCCCTGAATAAATTAAAAAATGATTATACAGCCCATGTATTGATGGCTAAATGTCAGCTTCTCAGGAAAAGACCAAGTCAGGCTCTATCCTATGCTGACATGGCAAAAAAATTATACCCATCAGAAGTTCAGGGACATTTTATTGCAGGGATTGCGGGTAAGGAACTTAAAAAATACACTATGGCTTATAAAAATTTTGACACCTGCGATAAGCTTTTGCCTGGTAACCCGCAAATTAGTTTTTACAAAGGGTATTGCCTTGACAAAAAGGGGGAGATAGAACCTGCTGCAAATAACTATATGAATTATTTAAAAATGACTGGAAATAAACCCAATGAATATGGCCGATATGCATATAATCGCCTTAAACAATGGGGCTATGCCAAATAATCAAACATGAAATTTTCAAGCCTTAGACAATGTATAGAGGTTTTAAAACAGCAAGGTGAGCTCATAGAACTTAATCATCCGGTTGATCCCGATCTTGAAATGGCTGAAATCACAAGAAAAGTGTTTAATGCCCATGGCCCTGCAATTTTTTTTACAAATATCAAGAACAATCAATTTGCCGCTGTATCAAACCTGTTCGGTACCTATGAGAGAACGCTTAAAATTTTTGAACCCCAGCTTGCAGCTGTAAAAGCCCTTGTGGATATCAAATCAGATTTTGGGTCGGCTGTTAAATCCCCGGCAAAACTATTAAAAGCATTGCCTGCATTAGCCCATTCTTTACCATTAAAAGTATCCCGTCCCAAGGTCCTTGAAAAGACATGTGGTATTCAAGATCTTCCAATGATTAAATGCTGGCCCCAAGACGGGGGTGCATTTATCCTGCTACCCCAGGTTTTTTCCCAGGATCCTGAAAAAGAATCTGTTTTTGGGTCAAATTTGGGCATGTACAGAATTCAGATTTCAGGAAATGACTATACTGCCGGCAAAGAGATAGGTCTTCATTATCAATTACACAGAGGGATTGGCAATCACCACAAAAAAGCTTTGGAAAGAAATCAGGCCCTCAGGGTAAGTATTTTTATCGGCGGGCCACCAGCCCATACACTGGCCGCAGTTATGCCGCTTCCTGAAGGGGTTCCAGAAATAGCTTTTGCTGGAGCTTTGGCAGGTAAAAATTTTAAATATGCAAAAAAACATCAATATTTAATCTCTGCAGATGCAGATTTTTGTATCACAGGTGTTATTGTACCGAAAAAAACAAAAAAAGAAGGGCCTTTTGGAGATCATTTGGGTTACTATTCTCTGGAACACGAATATCCTTATTTAAAGGTAGAATCGGTTTATCACAGAAGAGATGCCATTTACCCTTTTACGATTGTGGGACGCCCGCCCCAGGAAGATTCCAATTTTGGAAAATTAATCCATGAAATCACAAGATCGGCAATTTCCGACAGCATACCCGGGGTTACTGCAGTGAATGCTGTGGATGATGCCGGGGTTCATCCCCTGCTTCTTGTAAAAGCACATGAACGGTATGTCCCCTATGAAAAAAATGAGAAAAGGGTGCCAAGAGAATTGTTAACACATGCAAGCCGGATTCTTGGCACAGGTCAATTGTCTCTGGCCAAATATCTGATGATTATCGCCCATGAGGATAATCCTGGGTTGAATATAAATGATGAGAAAGCTTTTTTCATCCACCTGCTTGAGCGGATCGATTTTAGTTCTGATTTTCATTTTTTTACAAAAACCACCATGGACACGCTTGATTATTCAACCCAGAACATTAATCAAGGCTCAAAACTGATAATGGCAGCGGCGGGTGGTAAAAAACGACAATTAAAAAATAAATTCCCTCAATATTTTTCTTTACCAGAGGAATTCAAACATCCAAAAATTATTGGGCCCGGCATTGTAGTAATTAAAGGTCCTGGTTTTAAAACATATGGTAAAGGGGAAATACATATCCATCGATTGAAAAACCATTTGCAAACCATGACAGGACTGGATTCACTACCTTTGTTTGTTGTGGTCGACGATGTTGACTTTGCAGCAAAATCGTTTTCAAATTTTTTGTGGGTGACCTTTTCAAGATCAAACCCTTCCCATGATATTTATGGTCTAAATGAGAAAACCTTGTTTAAACACTGGGAATGCAAACCCCCTTTAATTATTGATGCCAGAACAAAACCCTTTCATGCTGACCCATTGGTGTCTGATAAAAAAGTTTTAGAAAAAGTTAAGGACCTGGGCAAAAGAGGAGGACCGCTTTTTGGGATTATATAGCAGGAATATATGATTATCATAACTACACATAAAGGATCGGATTTTGATGCATTGGCATCCCTTGTGGCAGCGAGCCTGCTATATCCGGAAGCCAAAGTTGTTTTACCAACCGCTATTAATACAAACCTAAAAGCTTTTTTAGCCATTCATAAAGATTTGTTTGATTTTTTCTCCCCCAGAGATATTATTTTAGAGGATGTAAAAACGCTTGTGGTTGTGGATACACATTCCTGGAACCGCCTGGAAGAAATGGAACCATTAAAAAACAGAACTGACCTTGAAATCATTGTATGGGATCATCATGCCAAAGGAGATATTGTAACCCTTAAAAAAAATATCAAAGAAACTGGAGCCTGTGTTACCCTGCTGGTTAAGGAGATTGAAAAACAAAAAAAACTGATTACACCGATTCAGGCTACACTTTTTTTAATGGGATTATATGAAGATACGGGCAACTTGACATTTTCCTCAACTTTGCCTGAGGATGCTTATGCTGCCGGGTTCCTTCTTGACAGGAAAGCAGATCTTCAGATTCTTTCCACTTTTTTAAGACAGGCCTATGGGAAAAAACAAAAAGATATCCTCTTTCAAATGATACAGGAAGCCCAAAGAAAAGAGATTATCGGGTTTTCCATCAGTATTGCCAAGATGGAAATAGATGGGCGAATTAATAACCTTGCCATTGTACTTGAGATGTACAGAGAAATTATTAATGTGGATGCTGCCTTTGGAATTTTCAAGGATGTTGAACAAAATAAATGCATGGTGATCGGCAGAAGTAATATAGATGAAATTAATGTTGGATTGTTAATGAGAAGCATAGGTGGGGGTGGACACCCGGGAGCAGGCTCTGCTCTTTTAAAAGCGGTTAACCCGGATACAATTGAAGAAATGCTGGTTGAACTTATTTCAGGAAATCAGCATTCTTCGGTCATGTTATCTGATATCATGTCCTATCCTGTTGTTACTATTAATGATAATGCAAAAATTGAAGAGGCAGCCATGATGTTAAGAAAACTCGGTTGCACGGGTATGCCCGTTGTAGATAAAGATGGGCGTATCCAGGGTGTAATTTCCCGTCGTGATTTTAAGAAACTTCGGAAACCAAAACACATGCAATCTCCTGTAAAGGCCTTCATGACTCGAAATGTAGTCACCATATCCCATGACAAAAGTATCATAGAAGCCGCCAGGCTGATGATAAAGCATGATATCGGACGAATCCCGGTCATTAAAAAAGATAAAATTGTAGGTATCATTACCAGATCTGATGCAATGACATATTTTTATGACCTCTTGCCGGATTGAGCAAAGGCCGTCATAAATTAAGGCTTTTTTTTGCTTTAACTGAAAGTTTTTCCCTGAATATTTTTGAATTGTGCCGGATGTCCACGGGAAATTCTTTTTCAATAAAAACGTACTCAATACTAGCGGTTAAAGGGTTTGATTTTGCAAGGGCAAGAAGCTCATTAATAAAGACTTTTTTATCCTTTATTTTTGAATAAGGCTCGATAAATATTACAGGAGTCTGCATGTTTTTAGGGCCTGCTCCTGCAAGGGCACTTCTGAATACCTTTTCATGATTATTGAAGATAGCCTCAACAGGGATGGTGAAAAGCGTTTCGTCCAGAGTAATAACCCTGTGGGTTTTTCTTCCGCAAAACCATATTCTCCCCTTTGAGTCCTTCCATCCAAGGTCGCCCATTCTATGCCAGATCTGACCGTCTGAATCAGGGATTTTAGATTGCAGATCAGCTTCTCTATTATTAAAATAATGTTGTGTTACAAGATCTGCTTTTACTATTATTTCACCCACCTGGTTTTCAGCAACCTTAAGTTTATCTTGTAGCTGAGTAATAGGATCATCACTAATTTTAATCAGTTTAACCTGGGTATTGCAGATGGGTCTGCCAATACACATTCCATACCCTTGTTCAGAAAGTGTTTTGGTTTCAGCAAGTATTTCATTGGACCCAATGGAGATCACTGGAACAGCCTCAGTTGCACCATAAGGAGTATGGATCTGGGCATGTCCGGACAACATACATGAAAATTGTTCTATATTTGCAGGGGTCACAGGAGCGCCTGCGGAAATAACACGTCTTAATGTCGGCAGTTTGATGTTGTTCTCTTTACCAAATTTACCCACCCGGTTTAACAGAGCTGGAGAGGCAAACATATTAGTGATTCCATGATTTTCAATAGCTTCAATAATTTTTACCGGATTTACCAGGGCTGGTTTGGTTGGATCCATATCCGGTATAACGGCTGTCATGCCAAGGATGGGATCAAAAAGGGCGAATAAAGGAAATGTGGGCAGATCAATCTCATCAGGATCAATTTGAAAATGATCTTTGATTTGTTTTATCTGGGCTTGAAAATTACCATGGGTATATATTACTCCCTTGGCAGGTCCGGTTGACCCTGTGGTAAACGCAATGACAGCTGTTTCGTCACTTGTGGTATGGGCTTTTGGATAAGGGTCATCGGTTTGTATCATCAGTTGATCAAGGGTATATCCTCCCCAGAACCATCTTTTTCCCACGGTAACCCAGTGTTTTACTGATTTAAAAAATTTAGGCTTCAGCTTTCGTAAAAGATGGGCTTTTTCAATACCGATAAAGGCCTTTGGTTTACCCTGTGCAAGACATTGAAGCATTCTGTCGATTCCCATACCAGGATCCACCACAACAGGAACTGCACCGACCTTTAACATGGCAAATATAGTGATAAAAAATTCCATGCCCGGCGGAACCATTAAAATTGTTCGAGTCCCTCTTATGATGCCAATCCTTTCAAGACCAAATGCCAGCTTATCCGATTCAGCTTCCAGTTGGTTAAATGTCATTTGGCTGTATAAAACCCGGCCTTTCTTGTCTCTGCCGGCAGGATAAACAACCGCTCTTTTATAAGGAAATTTTTCCTGTATTTTTTTAAGGCCCAGTGAGATATTCGTATAGTTGGTCATAAGGCTTTCTTTTACCCTAGCTTTTCACTAAATGTCAAAACAAAGAATACTTTATTTATTTTATTTATTTAAAAAAGCCTGGATTAACCGGCATGATTCTTCAGGCTTATCTTCAAACAGGTAATGGCCTGCATCATGAAAAACATGGGTGACAGCCCGGGGGAATCTTGACTTAAATTCATTTAAGAAGGCAAGATCAAAAACAAAATCTTTTGCCCCCCATAAAAACAATAATGAGTCCTGGTCAAGCTTTTTCAGGTTTTGGTCCACATGGTTGACAAGGTCATAGCTTTGATCGTTTGGGGTAAGGGGTATATCCTGAACAAACTTTAAGGTAGCAATCCTGTTTTTCCAACTATTATAAGGTTCCACAAGACCTTTTTTGGCATGAGTGGATAATTTTGTCTTGCTGCCAAGAAAAAGAGCACCTTTTGCAAACACATTCAATCCAAGTACAGCAGGGATTGCAAAAAATTTGATATACTTAATCAGCCATAAGGCCAAGGGAAACTGTTTTTCCTTTGGCAGAAAAAAACCCGAAGTGTTGGTAATGATAATTTTATCAATTTTATCCGGGTGATCCACTGCCCAGGCAAGACCGATCATTCCACCCCAGTCATGTAGTACCAGATTTATTTTTTCATTGATTTTAAGACTGGTTATCAGGGAATCAAGATCTTTCACTCTTGATTCAAGGGTGTACTTATATGTTTTTGCATCGGGTTTATCTGAAAAACCACATCCAATATGATCCAGGGCAATTGTACGAAAATCCTTTGAAAGCGACTGAATAAGGCCACGAAAATAAAAGGACCAGGTTGGATTCCCGTGTATCATGAGAACAGGTTTGCCTTCTCCTTTGTCAATATAGTGGAGATCGTGCCCATTAATGTTCATAAAATTGGAACTAAAGGGATAGAGATTTTCAAACCCTTTTGTGGATGTCAGTTTATTATTGATGTATTTTTCTACCATTGCAAACCTAAAATATAACAATTCAATCCAGATCCCACACCTATAAATGCTACAAAATCATCTGGCTGCAAAAAGCCTCTTTCGTCAGCAATGGCAGCAGTAAGGGGAAGCGAAACAGTTCCAATATTACCAAGAAAAGGGAAAGTAGCAAAGTCTTTTTTTATATCCTGATTCAAGATCTGGTAAAATCTCTGATGGTGAGCAGCTCCTACCTGGTGACCGATAAATTTATTTGGCTTGTCTTCTGATAAATCAAATTCTTTTTTAAATTCATTAAAGGTTTTTTTAGCAAGGATTAGACCGTTTTCAAGAACTTCCTGGGCCTGGGTTCGCATGATCACTTTAGAATCTGTGGGCATACCTTTTTGTTCAAATCCCCAGTGGCAAAGCCCGTGATGTTCAATTGCATTTTTTACCACTCCGCCTTTAAGAGCGTGTCTTTGGTGATCTGGATTACCAATTGTTCCATTGGTCAACAAAACAGCCGCTGCTCCAGAACCCCCTGTCATCGTAGCAATGGCATTTTTATAAAACTCAACGCTTTTATTGGTGTTGATCTCATCAATGGTTGAATCGACAATCTGCCGTGCGGTTTCACAGGAGACGACAAGTCCTGCATTTATATTGCCCAACTCTATTTCATTGGCCACCTGTACTATGCCGGTAATCATTCCTAAACAGGCACTTTTAACATCGTAAATATGAGCATGTTCCCCAATATTCAACTGGTCGGCAACAGAACAGGAAGTGGCCGGTTCAAATCCATCCTGACAGACCCCGCAATATACAAGGGCCCCGATCTGATCAGCCGGGATATTGGCTTCATCAAGCGCTCTTTGCGCGGCAGTGGCTGCATGATCGGCAAGGACATGTTCTTTATCCCAAAAACGTCTTTCTTTTATTCCGGTCAAAACTTCAAGTTGTCCCGGCCCAAACCCTACTGCCTCATAAAAAGGAGCCAGTTTTTCCTCAAGTTCAGTTGTTGTTACTACATGGGGGGCAAGTTCATACCCAAATGATTCAATAAATACCTTAGAATATCTCATTGATTTCTCCAGAAAGAGTCAAGGCTGTTTTTTGTAAGACCCACAAGTTTCATCCCCATATTTTTATACAGAACAATTCTCAACTCGTCTGAAAACATGTGGGCATCAGCTATAATATAGGGTTCAGGATTATATCCCATTTCTTTAATTTCAATTTCATACCGGGCTTTTTTTGTTTCAGGGGTCACAGGTCCCCGGCATTTTAAATCACTTTCATTGTTTTCAATGACATCGTAAAAAACATCATCTCGATCGCTTACCCAGCCCATTCGCTGGGTGAAGATTCTTAAGGCATGTGCACAGCATTCATACATCAGAGTGCCCGGCATAACCTGGTCATCAATGAAATGGCAGGTTAAAAACCAGTCATCGGGATGGATGTCTGCCTGGGCGATAATAGTGCCTAAACCAAACCGTCCACCAAAGGGATCAAATTTTAGAACTCTGTCAACAAGATGCATCCTTTTGCCGGGAAGTTTCAGATGTTTCCCGAGTTTAACCTTGTTAAATTGCTCGCCAAAGGCTTTACCAAGATCTCCTTGCCTCAGGGCCTCAATCTTTTCATCGGAAAAGCTCTCATTTTTGACCGGGACCAGGGAAGAAAATTTTTGAAGGGGCAAGATTTTTTTTAAGGCATCGGCTTTAAGAATAATACCGCCTGAGTTGTCAACCTCTTCTTCAGTAAAAAATCCTGCACAACCGTCCCGCATGGAAATTAATAATTGGTTATTAATATATCCTTTATAATGGAAAAAAAATAAATACACCTCTCCCTGTTTTAAAAATCGATCAATCTCAATATGATACTCAATAGTTTCAAATGGTTCGGGCAAAGTCCTGTGAAAAGTGACTCGAGCATCCAAAAGCCTGTACTTTCGTTTACCCTTTATCCTGTGATCAATACCCAGCCAGGCACATAAAAAAAGGTCAGCCTGTCCTGCTTCAATGGATATGGAAACAGGAGCCTTTCCACCATCCAGATACCATGCACCCTCTTTTACATCATGCTGAGTAATAATTTTGCCTGATTTTAAGGACAGCATCTCGCCCTGGATATCCATAATCCTGTCTACCAGCATCAATGGTTCATCCGGAAGCCTCACCCGGACAGGATATGTATCGATAATCTCAAATTCTTTTCCCAGCACATGAGAGGCTTTGCCTCTGGCATACTCAAGACATTGTTCCCTGTCCAGAAAAAAAGATTTTCCTTGTGATTCAACCTTTAATTCTGGAATAATGACTTGGCCTTCTTGCCCTACACTTATTGGCGTTGACAATTCATCAAAGTTTTGCATGACGTTTCCTGCAAGCCGGGTCAAGGCTTGAAACTGATTTTCAATAATTTGCATATTTGCTTTTGAAAATTCAAGAAATTTTTCATGGGCACTGGATGTGGCAAGGCTGCCTTTGGCTATCAGAGTCGGATCAAAAATAAGAGAATCTTGATGAGTTTTATTTTGAATAATTTCATCAGGTTTTTTTTCCGATGTTTCTTTTGTGGCCGTTGTTTGAACTGACACAGGGGATATAATTTCATTAATAGAATGATGTTCCCAGATTTTTAAGAGAATCTCTTCAGAAATCTGTCGAGGGTTTGTTTTTAAAATATATTCTTTTTTCAACAAAGCCTTATGAACAGATGATTTATTTTTTTTATTAAAAGAAAAGACATGATCAGAGCGTTTACCAGCCTTACCAGCTTGAAAGTTTTCCTCAAGGATCACATGGGAACAAGCACCATCCATGGTTATGGACGCAACACAGGCTTTTCTGGCCGATTTTGGGTTTGGTTTGTTCCAATGTAATATTGCATCATTAAAACAAAAAAGTTCTTTATCAAATTTCTCAAATCCTGGAGCTAAAGTTTTACTGGAAGGTATCTGTTTATTATTGAGACAAAGAGCTGTTTTAATAACAGAAAACAATCCAGCTGTCCCCCTGGTGTTTCCAACAACAGAAGATGTTGCTGTTACATGACAGGGTAAAATGCCGGGATCTTTTAAGAACATCTTATTTAATATCTTGATCTCGGTTGCATAATCTTCTTTTATCCCTGAACAACTTGTTTCATAAAGACCAATTTCCTGTAATGATGTTTTTGAATCTTTAAGAGCATTTGTAAGCGAACTTTCATAAAGAGTTTGCAACAATGTTGAATCAACCTCTGTTTCACCAGGGATAGCACCACTGCTTGCACCGGCAACTCCAGTTATAATACCATAAATATGGTCATTGTCTTCAAGTGCCTGATCGAGGCGTTTTAAAACAATGGCACAAGCTCCCTCAGAAGGAGGCACCGCTTTACCATGGGGTTTGGCAATTTCATTGAGAGCAAACTGCCGGATATCCCCTGCAAGGTCAACACAGCCACATATAAAAACATCGGTTTCATTAGCGCTTAAGGAATGGACAGCGGTTTCAACGGCCTTGATACCGGAAGCAGCTCCAGCAGACAGGGTAAAACAAGGGCCCCCAAGTTGAAATTCTCGGGCCACTCGTGATGCTACAATTCCACCAAGAGCACCCAAGGTCCGGTTAAAGGTTAAAGGATGAGAAATAAAGTCTTTAAGTTTTTCATTTAGATGATTGATTTTCCATCGAAGATAAAAATCTGTAGCCCCATAATCAAATTCAATTCCAATAGCACAACCGATATGATGCCTCAGAGGCTCTTTTGAAGATGGCCTTGGGTTAATCCTTGCGTCTTCCAAGGCTCCTTTAGCGGCTTTAAGAAGAAGAATCTGCTGGGGCAAAATATCTGCTATTTGATTGGGAGGAATATGGAATTCACCAAAGGCAAAGGACAGATCATCCAGGTAAAATCCCGGTTTTCCCTGAAAAACATGAGACTCATTTTTTCTCCACCTTAATCCCGGTGGTTCAGGTCTTAATTCTGCCTTATCAAAAACAAGCTCATTAAACCGGGACAAGGAGGAACAATTTTTTGCAATGGTTTCCATACCAACGATGGCACATGGAACCTTTTTTAACATCTCTTTTTTTGACAAATTTTTTGTATCAATAACGGCTTGTTTATTATTTTTTATTATATAACGATTTGAATTGGATTTAAATTCTTCAACCAAAAGATGGGCATTGATTCCACCAAAACCAAAAGCGCTGATTCCGGCTTTTCTTGTTGAATTAAGGGATTCAGGGTCCCAGTCTTCGACCTTGGTTTGAACCTTGATATTGCTATCATTTAAAAGGCTTTTGGGGAAAGGAGCTGTATAATTCAATGATGGTGGCAAAAAGCCCTCATTCATTGAAAGGATAGTTTTTATAAATCCTGCTGCTCCTGCTGCCGTTAAAAGATGTCCAATCATTGATTTAACAGATCCAATGGAAAGAGTTTTATCCGGGCAATCAAAATCGCCAAGCAATTTATGTATACTGGAAAGTTCAACCTGATCTCCCACAGGTGTACCTGATCCATGGCATTCCATATACTGAATGTCCAAAGGCGACCATGATGCCTGTTTATAAGCCTGGATCATTGCACGGACCTGACCTTCTTTTGCCGGGCCCACAAGGGTTCCTTCAATATCATTGGACACTCCTGCTCCAGTGATAACAGCATGAATTTTATCACCGCAGGAAATAGCATCTTCAAGTCTTTTTAAAATAACAATGCCGGTTCCTTCGCCCACGACAAGTCCATCTGCATTTTTATCAAAGGGAGAGCATCTGCCCGAGGGAGACAAGGCCTGAAGCTGTGTAAAACCGATCTGTGTATATAATGAATCCGGTCTTGAAACACCACCAGCCACCATGATGTCTGCTTTTTTTAAATGAAGATGTTCGCAGGCAAGCTTGATGGAATACAAGGATGAAGCGCAGGCAGCATCAAGAGTGAAGCATCCTCCCTGCAAACCCATGGCTCTTGCAAGGATGGAAGCTGGAAGCGATACCACGCCTGCGTTTGAAAAATCCCTGGGAACAAGTCCTTTATAATTTTTATTGCAATTGCAAAGGATCTGCCAGGAAATTTGAGAAGACGCATCAGTAGGAAGGGCAATGGCAGCTAAGATCACACCGGTTCGCTTTTTATCTTCTTTTGTATGGGAACATTGTAAAAAAGCATCTCTTCCTGCATGCAGAACAAGTTGATGTAATGGATCGAGACTTGATAAAAGGTCTTTATCCACAAAAAAACCCGTGGGATCAAAAAGAAAATTTTCAATAAGGCCGGCTTTGTCGGAAATGGCTTTGTCAGGAAGGGTTTGAGGGGAGATAAAATCTTTTACCGGCCCAACCCAGCGATGATCCGGCACAGAGATGACACAATCCTTTTTATGGATAATATTGTCAAGGAATTGCCTGGTATCCCGAGCCTTGGGAAATACCCCGGCTATACCTACGACCGCTATTTTCCCTATCTTCTTTATGTAACGAGCTTTCATAGACGAGTAATAGTTTAGAACTCAGACAATTTCAAGCAAGCTGTGTAAAATTTGTGTAAAATTTAGTTTCACGAGTAAATAAGGAAAAAGCCTTGTACAACAGATTTCAGTAAAAGCCACAAGGTTATTCCAACAAAAAGGACTGCCAATGATTTATCAAAAACATTTTCTGGCCTTTTTTCATTATAGCCAAATATCCAGCCAAAAAATATACCGGCAAGTAATCCTCCGCCATGACCCCAATTATTAATATTTGGCATGAGAAAACCAATCAGGACAAGGGTAATAACCCAGCCAGTGGTCTGTTTGTAAACAAGTTGACCCCATTGCCCGCCTCTTGATTTTCCAAAAAAAAGAGCAGCTCCGATCAGCCCGCAAAGCCCTGATGAAGCACCAATAGTAAGATATACATTGCCAAAATATGACAATAAAAATCCTGCAACCCCGGTCAGCGTGTAAATTGAAAACATTCGAGACAGGCCAAATTCTTTCATAACTAAAGGAGCAAGCGTTTTTAAGGCCATCATATTGAACAGAATATGGAGAAGCCCTCCGTGGAGCCAGTTGGCAGTAATCAGAGACCACCATGCTTCAAATTTAACAATGGGGAACCTGCCGGATGCACCAAGGAAATTTAATACATCCATGGATGGGGTAAAGGCATAAAACGGATTAAATGACAGGATCATATTTTTGCCACTATAAATCAGACTGATAAAAAACATGATTGCATTTGTATAAATCATTGCATTCATGACAAAGGAAGGTGTAAGAAATGCATTGTATTTTTTATATTGAGTCATCATTGTCCGGTTTATAAGGTGTATCCCAGTTGAAGTCAATATGGCTTAATCGGAGAATTATGATTTGAAAATAACCAGTAATAGGTTAAAATCAACTTTTGAATTTAATTTATTAGGTAATTAAATGAACCTGCTTTCGATTTTTAACCCAGCGGTTGCAATGTTTATCCTTGCTGCAAAAGCATAATTTTATCTTTCTAAAGGAAAACATATGATCTTATTTAATCCAAAAACAAAAAACTTTGACCACCTTGATCCGGCATCAAAAAAAAACATGAAATGAATCCTTGATCAATTTCTTTTTATTCTCCAGCTTTTCGGAGAATATCTTTTATGCCTGCTTTTAAAAGGGGCGGAATTAAAAATAATTATAAGGCGAACCTTATACCGAAATAAATATTATGGCTTGCATATTCTGCTGTTGCCGCACCAATATCCATCTCTGCAGTTTTAAAATAACGATATCTAAAATCAATAATAACTTTTTTGTTTATAGCATAACCGACGCCGCCACCCACCTGAAAGGCAAATGCAGTATCATCAAAACTTCCCATTGGGATCCCTGCTGCATTAAAAGTTTCTATTTCAGCATTAGCAAGACCAATGCCGCTAGTTATAGATGTTATAAATGGAGTCTCATTTTTAAAATCATAGTAGAAGTTTAATAGAAACGCAGAACTCGATGCGTCACCACTTGCATCAGGATTCCCTCCGAGCAAAGCAATTTTATCTAAATCATTATATTGATATGCAAGCTCGCCTTCTATTCTGATGTTATTTCCAAGGTCATATCCTAAAGCTATTCCGAGTGCGATACCCATATTTGATTCAAGCTCATACGTTAGCCCTGGTCCAGATACATCGGTATTGCTCAATAATGCAGCACCTATATTGCCGCTCACATATGGGCCTTCATCACTATATGCAATGGCAGAAAAAGAAAGGATAAATACACAATTCAACAAAAATAATGATATTTTTTTCATAATATTTCCCTTTTGTACATTTCAGTAAATTATTAAACAGCTTCCAGTAACAAACCTGAAGAGGTGTGTCAATAGTCAAAAAAACCTATTTCCAGATTAAGGAATTTAAAAAACACAGCTAATTAATTTAAGGATTTTTAGCGATTTTTTCAGCCAGCCACGGTAAAAATCTATTCATTTGCAGTAGCATAATATTCATTAGCCCGGGTTTTATTTCAACCACCGGGAAAGTATTTATGCAAATCTATCAACCAGCACCAAAATTCATTATCGTTGTAAAGAAAAGCACGGCAAATGTATTACACCGGCTTAATAATTGGCTAAAGAGTTGGCGAAAAAGTTGCAAAATATCGGTTTTTATGGTTTATTATGGCCATGAGAAAAAAATTTTATCCTCCAAAAAAACACGATAAAAAATCAGAAAATAAAACCGGCATAAAACAGATGCAGCCAGGCTCGGATAAGTCGTTAAAAAAGGTGTTTGAAAAAATAGGAATACCCGAAGATAACCATTTCGTGCCTGATCCCTTTCAAATTCAAGCCATAAAAGCCATAATGAAATCCGATTGCCTGGTCACAGCGCCAACAGGTTCCGGGAAAACCTGGATTGCTGAACAGGTTGCTCAGAAAATAATCCAAAAAAAAGGGAAGGTCTGGTATGCCACCCCTTTAAAGGCGTTGACCAATTCCATTCATGCCCAGTTTTCACAACTTTTCGGCAAAAAAAATGTTGGGATTCTCACCGGTGATATAAAGGAGAATCCAGATGCTGCAATTGTTATCGGCACCACGGAAATTCTGAGAAATCAACTTTACGATGCCATGTATACAGGGGAAAATTTAACCTGTGATCTGATAATTCTGGATGAAGCCCATTTTCTTGGAGATGAGCAGCGTGGGGTGGTATGGGAAGAAATCATGATCTATCTGCCCGTTCGAATCCCTTTGCTCTTACTTTCAGCTACCATTGGAAATCCTTTTCAAATTGCAAAATGGCTTGAATCCATCAGGGATAAAAGATGTATTGTCATTGAAAACCATGATAGGCCGGTTCCCCTTTTCCCTCTTTTTATGCACCCTTCTGGAACCCTTTTCCCGTTAATGGAACTTTTTGTTGAAGGCACAAAACAAAAACTTCATAAAAAAGTTTTTAAATTTACAAATGCAAAAAACAGACCTTCCATGGGACATGCGGGAAAACTCCCCCCGTTTGGTGAAATCCTTAACATACTGGACAAGTATCATCTGCTGCCCGCTATATTTTTTTTAAAATCAAGAGCAGATTGTGATCAGGCTATAAAACTATGTACTTCAAATCTATTATCAAAAAATCCCAAAAAAAAAGATGCTTTGCATTTAAAGATCAATGAACTGGTATCAGGTAATCCTCATCTTGCAAACCACAAGCAACGATCTTTTCTTGAACAGACAGCCACTGCATCCCACCACAGCGGTCATCTTCCTGCATGGAAAGTGGTGGTTGAAACCCTTATGGCAGAAGGCCTTTTAGATGCTATGTTTGCAACATCCACAGTGGCGGCAGGTGTTAATTTCCCTGCACGGTCCGTGGTAGTTTTGAATTCCGACCGGTTTAACGGGGTTGAATTCATGGGATTAACCCCCAGTGAATTTCAGCAAATGACAGGCAGGGCAGGAAGAAGAGGCATGGATAATATTGGATTTGCCCTTGTTTTGCCTGGCAAATTCATGGACTTAAATTATGTGGCAAAACTGATCAATTCCCCTCCCTTAGACATTGAAAGCCAGATCACCATCAATTTTTCCATGGTTTTAAACCTGTTACTCTCCCATAATCCTGATCAGATAAAACTGCTTCTGGAAAAATCATTTGCATCACACATGATCCTGTCAGGGAAAAAAAAGGGGAAAAAAGCAAGAAAAAGATTTGGGACAGGCCTTGAATTTCTCTGGACTGATTTTTTAGAGCACATGGCTTTTCTTATTGATGAAAAATTTGTCACAGAACAAGGGACCTTGACAGAAGACGGGAACTGGGCCTCAAAACTTAGAATTGACGCTCCCCTTCTGGTTGCCCAGGGTATTCGAAAAGACCTTTTACCACAGAATGATCCTGCCCTGTTGGCTTGCATTATTGCATCCTTTGTCAATGAAAAGGAATTTAGTGATGATCCATTATATTCCCAGGCTCTGCCAAAAAAATTAAAGGATGTCTTTTTAGATGCAAGGCAAGGATTAAAACCCTTTGCCATTAAACTTTTAGAAAAGGGGTTTAATGCTCCCAATTTATTTGTTCAACCTTGTCTTTTAATCTATCGGTGGGCCCATGACGAGGCCTGGGAAGATATAATAACAGGATCGGATTTTGCTGAAGGAGATCTTGCACGATTGATTTTAAGAACAGGTGACAATTTAAGGCAGATTTCAAAATTAGAAGATACTTTTCCTGTCATTGCCAAATCTGCTAAAAAAGCCATAGGCTTGATACTAAAAGAACCGATTGTAACATTTTATAATTAAATCAAAAAAGGAGAATATAATGAAACAGATTTTTTCTAAAAAAGCCCCTGCCGCCATTGGCCCATACTGCCATGCCGTTGTTCATAACGATATGGTATTTTGCTCGGGTCAGCTTGCCTTTGATCCTGATACTATGGAACTTGTGGGAACCAATATTGAAGAGCAGACTGCCCAGGTCATGAAAAATATTGAGTCTGTTCTATCAGAGTTAAATATAGGTTTAGATAAAATTATAAAAGCCACAATATTTTTAGATAATATTGAGGATTTTTTGGGAATGAACAAAATATATGAAGCATGCCTTGCAGGCCACAAACCTGCAAGATCCACATTTGAAGTGGGAAGACTGCCAAAAGATGCTCTTGTTGAAATTGAGTGCATTGCTGTAATTTAATAAGGATCGCAAATAAAAATTTTTAAGTGTAATTTTTGTTCAATTTATATGATTTTAGATCCTAAGGAGTTGTAAGAAATGACAATAGATACGAAAAAAGTCATCTATACCATGGTCAATGTAAGTAAATTTTATGGTCAGAAACAGGTGCTCAAAGATATTTACCTGTCCTATTTTTACGGTGCAAAAATAGGAGTTTTAGGATTAAACGGCTCGGGTAAAAGTTCTTTGTTAAAGATATTGGCCGGTCTTGATTCAGAATTTTCCGGTGAGACAATCCTCTCCAAAGGATTAAGTGTGGGGTATCTCGAACAAGAACCCCTTGTTGACAGTAAAAAAACGGTTCGAGAAGTCGTTGAAGAGGGGGTTAAACAAACCACTGACCTGTTAAATGAATATGAAAAAATTTCAGAAGAATTTGCCAATCCCATGGCTGATGATCAAATGGACAAACTAATTGAAAAACAGGGCATAATCCAGGAAAAATTGGATCACATGGATGCCTGGGATCTTGATTCCAAACTGAAAATGGCCATGGATGCTCTGCGGTGTCCTGCCGGGGATACCTTGGTAAATGTTATCTCGGGTGGTGAAAAAAGACGGGTGGCCCTTTGCCGGCTGTTGCTGCAAAAGCCTGATATCCTTTTGCTGGATGAGCCCACCAATCATCTTGATGCTGAATCTGTTTCCTGGCTTGAAGAACATTTAAGCAGGTATGAAGGAACTGTTATTGCCGTGACTCATGACCGGTATTTCTTAGACAATGTAGCGGGATGGATTCTTGAGCTGGACCGCGGGGAAGGAATTCCCTGGAAAGGCAACTATTCTTCATGGCTTGATCAAAAACAAAAAAGACTGGCAAGTGAACAAAAATCAGAATCAAAACGACAGCAAACCCTTCAAAGAGAGCTTGAGTGGATCAATATGTCCCCTAAGGGCAAACGATCCAAATCAAAAGCCAGGATCAAGTCCTATGAAGACCTTTTAAAAAAAGATATAAAACAACAGGAACATGATTTAGAAATATTCATTCCGCCAGGACCCAGACTTGGAGAAAAAGTCATTGTTGCAAAAGGTGTTACTAAATCCTTTGAAAACAAACTCCTGGTTGAGGATATGAATTTTGTCATTCCCCCTGGTGCCATCATTGGTATTGTTGGTCCAAATGGAGCCGGCAAAACTACTCTTTTCAACATGATCACCGGCAAAGAAAAACCTGACGCAGGAACAATTGAGATTGGACAAAGTGTGGAACTTGCCTACGTGGATCAGGAAAGAGAAACTCTTGATCCTGAACGAACAATTTATGAATTGCTTTCAGACGGAAATGATAAAATGCTCATTGGTGGAAGGCAAATCAACTCAAGGGCTTATGTTGCAAAATTTAATTTTTCAGGATCTGACCAGCAAAAAAAAGTTAAAGATATTTCAGGCGGTGAAAGAAACAGGGTTCATCTGGCATCCATGCTTAAACAAGAGGCCAATCTTTTGTTATTGGATGAGCCCACCAACGATCTGGATGTCAACACCTTAAGAGCATTGGAGGAAGCTCTGGAAAACTTTGCCGGATGTGCCGTTATTATCAGCCATGACAGGTGGTTTCTGGATAGAATTACCACCCATATCCTGGCATTTGAGGGAGACAGCCAGACCCTGTTTTTTGAAGGATCATATTCCGAGTATGAAAAAGACAGAAAAAAACGGCTTGGAATAAAGGCGGATCAGCCAACCCGGATAAAATACCGGCAACTCACCAGGTAATTGATCTATATTGAAACCGTCCATTTTGAATAAAGGGGTTGCACAAATCCATATTGCCGTTTTTCTGTTTGGATTTGCAGGCCTTTTCGGCAAATTTTTATCCTGCAGCCCACTTTATATTGTCCTTGGAAGAACCTTTTTTGCTTCCATTGCCCTTCTCATTTATGCACGATTTTTTGCAAAGACTGTATTGTTTGAGTTTGACAAAAAAGAGATTTTCTTTTTTTTATTGCAGGGAATCCTTCTGGCTGTTCACTGGTGGAGTTTTTTTCTTTCCATTCAGATTTCAAGTGTGGCTGTGGGGCTTATCACCTTTTCCACTTTTCCTTTATTTGTGACCTTTTTAGAACCCATATTTTTCAAAGAAAAGCTTAATCAAAAAGACATACTTATTGCAATGGCTGTTTTTATCGGTATTCTTCTTGTTATCCCGAATTTTAATTTTGCAGACAATATCACCAAAGGTGGATTTTTCGGGATTATTTCTGGGTTTACATTTGCTCTTTTAGCCTTGGTAAACAGAAGAAATGCAAGAATCTCCAATGCTATTGCCATAGCATTTTATCAAAATCTTTTTGCATCCATATTTTTAGTTGTACCCATATTGACTATTCAGATTGTTCCCCCGCAATTTTCCGATCTTCCCTTTCTCATCTTTTTAGGGGTTTTCTGTACAGCCCTTGCCCATACGCTGTTTATAAAGTCTCTGGGCTTTATACGAGCACAAACCGCATCTGTCATTGCAGGACTTGAACCAGTTTATGGGATTATTCTGGCTTTTTTCTGGCTCAACGAAATACCCCAGATAAGAACTCTTATCGGCGGTTTGATCATCATCGGTACAACGGTTTTTGCAGGTCGCCAAACTATAGTGAAATAATTGCAGAGGACAAAAGAAGGAGTCCTATATCCCAAAGTAGAATTTTTCAATAGCCTTTTCCTGAAACAAGAAAAAACCCAGTGTTTATCTCCTCATAAAGTCATCGTGGCTAGGACTGTATGGTGTATAAACTTCAATTATTCCCTCGGGAGTTTTTTTGACGACAGCATGGCGATAATAAGAAAACCAAATACCGATTTTTTTATCATTTTTGCCAAAGATATCACCGCCAGTCAAATCTGCATACCCATAAAAGGTTTTATTTAGATTCCCAATTTTTTTATAAACTTCTTTGTGTTTTTCAATTTTGCCCCACAACCGTGCATTAAACTGATATTTCTTATCAATCCCGATTACAGCATCGGGCAGGTTGGATCGTCCTGTATAAAAATAGTCATAGTCCGGCAAACCGGATCGATCTTTATATAATTTATTAATATCTGGATTGATCTTTATTTTACCATATAAGTCATTGCATCCCATTATTGAAACCATGCCTGCCAGCATGATGATAATAATCAATGCTAAGTTTTTTTTTCGCATAACAGACCTCCATTTATTTGGTTCTGTATGCTGAAATATAATCATTAAATATTGAAAATTCAATCAACCAAAGCAATTTTTAAAAAGAGGTTCAATTGGAAAATTTTTTTTCTATAAATTTTATGGCTGTTTCATGGGAATCTTTTTTTACATCTGCCTTGGCAATTGAAAACTCCATAGCTTTTTCTTTGTTTTTTTCAAAGACATAACACCACATCATACCGGCAAGCGCACCAATCCCATCTGCATTCTTTTTCAAAGCTTTTTTAAAACTATCTTTGGATTTTCCATAGGCTTTGTTTTTATAAAAGGCCCATCCTTTCATGTCATGGGTCAGGTAGGACAAGGGAGACTCAATAACAGCTTTTTCAAACCATTCAAGGTCAAAGAGCCCGTCTTTAAATAAAGATGGCTCTATATAATTTAAGTAAGTTGTTTCCACTGCCCGGCCAAGGTAATCAAGCCCCTTAATACTGATATCCTCTTTCCACATGGCTTTTTTCATTAGGCAATGATCAAAAAGCAGATTGCATCGGGCAAGCCATTGGAAAAAACCATGACCAAAATCAACAAAAAAACCAGATGTATCCAAAGAAAATTTAATTCCATTAGTTTTTTTTAGATCTGCATCATAAAGTTCAAGAGAAACAAAAATAATATCTTTTTTTTGTCTGTATCTGCCGTAAAGCCAGAATCTTATTTTCTGTTCCTTTGCAACAAGGTTAAGATCGATATCATTATTGCCTCTGCAAAAAGCCTGAAGCTCAGAAATGCTTTTAAATATTTTGTTCACTCGCCACCCAAACCAGAACTCTGCAAGTTCCGGATGGATGGCCATCATATTGCCAAGTAAAAAATGAATCCCTAACCCTATTCCATTGTATTCTTGGTCTTTATCCGGCTGAAGGGGAAGTACAATCAATTTTGGTCTGATATCCATTATTACTCCTTAATATAAAAGTTTTTAAATCATTCTATCTAAAATTCCATACTTTTCAAGAATTACCATTGATATTACAATTGACATTACTAAAATTTCTAATAATAGCACCTGACCGAATAACTGAAAATTTTATAACAAAAAATCTTTTAATAGCGACCCAAAACTCTTAAGTTTTCCGATTTACCCTGGAGTTTTTCCATAACAGGTAAAAGTTTTGTACTTTCGAGATCAGCTTCAAGATCTACATAAAACATGTATTCCCATGGTTTTCCAAGCATCGGGCGAGATTCTAATTTAACAAGATTGATCTGATATTCTGAAAATATTTTCATGACCTCAAATAAGGCTCCGGGTTTATTACCAGTTGAAAAAATAATGGAAGTCTTATTAACTTTTTTATGCCCTTTGACTTCTTTGGCAATTATGGCAAACCGCGTGTAATTTCTTGGATTATCTTCAATTGACTCTTCTATGATATTCATATCAAAAATTTTTGCGGCCATGGTTGATCCAATGGCCGCAGCATGTTTGTCATTGGAATCTTTGACATGTCTGACTGCACTGGAAGTGGCCTTTACAGGTACCAGTTCAATATCAGGATATTGATCCAGATAATTTTTACATTGAGAAAAAGCCGGTGGCGGTGCAAGTATTTTTTCAATCTCATTCTTTGAAACATTTTTTTGGGCAATTAACGCATGTTTAACCCTTATAGTTATCTCTCCGATGATTTTAAGATCATATTCCTGAAGCAGATCAAAATTCTCATGAATGGATCCGGATAAAGAGTTTTCCAAAGGAATAACCCCATATTGACAGGTCCCTGTTTGAACAGCATGAAAGATATCTTTAAATGTTTTCATGGGTACGGGTGTGATATCTTCACCAAAATAACCAAGGCTTGCCTTATGGCTGTATGCTCCATATTCACCGATAAAAGCTGCTGTTTTAGAATCATCGGCTTCCATATTATTGATTATTTCTGATTTTTTCAAATAATCAAAATCAAGGTGTTTTCCAACTACAGGTGCTATCACGTAAATATCCCGGGTCAGCTGGCCGAATTGTTCCGGATAAAGGCTCTGGGGACCGTCTGAAAGTGCCTGGTCCGGATTATTATGTACTTCAATCATTAGGGCATCCGCCCCTGCTGCAACAGCTGCCCTTGCCATGGGACTCACTTTTTCCCTTATGCCGGTGGCATGGCTGGGATCAATGATAATCGGCAGATGGGTTAATTTTTTTAATACGGGAATGGCTGAAAGATCCAAAGTATTCCTTGTATAGGGCTCAAAGGTTCTGATACCTCTTTCACAAAGGATAATTTTGTTGTTTCCTTCCGCCATAATATATTCTGCAGACATCAACCACTCTAAAATTGTAGAGGCAAGTCCCCTTTTCAACACAACAGGCAGTCCCATACGTCCGACACATTTTAAAAGTTCAAAATTCTGCATGTTCCTGGCACCGATCTGAACCACATCAACATATTTTTTCATCAAATCTGCCTGGGACACGGATGTAATTTCCGTGACAACTCCAAGTCCTGTCTTTTCCCTGACATCGGCAAGAATTTTAAGTCCTTCTTCTTCCAGTCCCTGAAATGAATAGGGTGAAGATCTGGGTTTATATGCTCCTCCCCGAAAAAGAACCGCACCATATTTTTTCACCTCTTTTGCAATGGTCATAGCCTGTTCATGGCTTTCAACAGCACAAGGCCCTGCAACTATTACAATTCTATCTGCGCCCACAACAACATTGCCGATTTTTACCTTGGTATCTTCTGATTGAAACTCCCGGCTGACAAGTTTATAGGAGGCTTTAATGGGTATAGCATCGGCAATCCCATCCATTTGTTTAAATTCATCCAGGCTTGTTCTGGTTTTGCCGATAATTCCAATTACATTTCTGCCGGCATCCATAATTTCGCGCGTAATACATCCTTCATCTGAAAGCATGTTTTTAATTTTGTTTTTCTGGTTATGAGTAATTTTGTTTTCAAGTACAAGAATCATTTGTTTTCCCCTCTATAAAAAAATTTAAAATCCTATAAAATAAAAAAAGGCTCTGGAAAAATTTTCCCAGAGCCTTAAAACTAAAAACCCCGGGTGGTTTGCATGTCCACCCGGGGTTTTATTTAACTAAAAAATAAAACGTCACATCGGATGAACGTTCCTAAAAAAGAAACGTCCAAAATTAAATATGCTTATGTGTTTTATTTTATTCATTTTTTTACCTAAATTATTCGGATACAATATAGGTTTTTTCAATTCCTGTCAATGCAAAAAATCTGTTCTTCCTATTTTCCCCCAACCGCCAATCAGATGAAGGTGAAGATGAAAAATGACTTGTCCGCCGCCTTTTTCAACATTGAACAAAAGTTTGTATCCAGATTTGTTGACACCCTGTTTCTTCGCCATATTTTTACCGGCCATGAAAAGAGCTGAAATAATGGCTTCATCTTCTTTTTGCAAATCATTAATACTTCTAATATGTCTTTTAGGTACAATAAGCAGATGAACCGGGGCAGCCGGATGGATATCTTTGAAAACAACCAGATCATCATCTTCATATAAAAACTCACTAGGGACTTTTCCTTTAATAATTTGACAAAACAGGCAATCGCGGGACATTTAAACTCCTTTGAACATCTATAATTTTTCAAGCTCTTCCATCAATTTTTCCATGGCAACACTAGCCTGTTCCTCAAGAAAGACATCAGTGATATTATTTGTGTATTCAGATATATAGGGATTAATTTCGATAATTTTAGCCCCATTTGATTTTGCAGAGGTTGGAATCAAATTTGCTGGTGCAACCATTCCAGTTGTACCAATAAGAATAAAGCAGTCTGCCTTTTTTGACTCATTAAATGAATTGGTTTTTGCAGGTTCAGGGATATCCTCGCCAAAAAATATCACACCCGGTTTTAAGATACCCCCACATTTTTCACATTTTGGCGGCAGAACATTGAGATCTATTTCTAAAATTTTATATTTTGTTCTGCAATCAAGACAAACAATATTTTTTAAAGAACCATGAAATTCATGAACTATAACGCTTCCTGCATCATAATGCAGGTTATCCACATTCTGGGTAATTACGCAGCTTAACAGATTATTTGCCTCAAGTTCTGCCAGAGCGTAATGGGCTGCATTTGGTTTTATTTTTCCAAATAAGTCATAAAATATTTCCCGGATCACTTCCCAGGAGTGCCGGGTATGGGTGTGAAAATATTGGATATCAAAAATCTGGGGATCATATTTGTTCCAAAGACCATTTTTTCCTCTGAAGGGCGGGATCCCGCTTTCCACAGAAATACCTGCGCCTGTGAATGCAACACATCGTTTGGATGATTTAATTGTCTGTGCTGCTTTGGTATACATGAAAGATATTTTTCCTTTATGGCCAACACATATTTAAAAACGGCCAACTAAATTTATATCTGGTTTACATCTGGCTTTTTTCAAATTTTGGCAGTTTTTTGTCAAATTTTGTCAAAACCCGGATCAGACAAGCTCCATGATTTCAAAAGTATTGGTCCACAATTCTGCAATCAAAAGTTTATTGCGAAGAATATCCCCGCGATCAAGCAAAACTTTAAGACATTCAGAAGATTGAAGGGCTGCCACAAAAAAAGCGCAATAGGCTATATTCCCGGTTCTTGTTTCAATACCTTTTGATTTATTCCCACCTTTTTTTCCATAAATCAACTCATAGCCTTTATCCATGGGATAAATGGTTGTCAACTGCCCTGCTACCCCTGCAATGGCTCCAGATACAATAGGAATGGATGCATTTTGGGCTGCCTTTTGCAATTTAAACCTTGTATCAATGGAATCCAGACAGTCCATAATCACATCTCCATCTTTTATCCGATCATACAAATTGGATTCATCCAGGTATTCCACCAGGTGAGTTACCCTGACTTCAGAATTGATGGCTTTTACCCTGTCCTTTGCTGCCTGTGCCTTTGGAAATCCCATAAGGTTTTCCTGGCTTAACAATTGCCGGTTTAAATTGCTGGGTTCAAATACATCTCCATCAATCAAAGTTAAATGGCCTATCCCAACTCTGGCCAGCATCTCACACACGCTACCACCAAGGCCGCCCAGACCTACAATAATCACTTTTGAGGTGCCAAGTTTTTTTTGCTCCTCACAGGAAAGTGTATTAAAATTTCGATCATAGCGTTCTTTAAACAAGGAAGTTTTCATGGTCTATCCGCCCCCTACAGGTGGGAAAAGCCCTAAACGGTCATTATTTTTTAATTCGTAGGCAGTCTTTTGCCTTTTCCCATTAACAAAAATCAATTTCACAAGATCTTTGGGAATACCAAGATCCAAAATAAGTTTTCCCACAGAAGTTGCATCCTGGATTTCCAGGAATTCGTTGTTTTCCGGTTGATATTTAGATAATGTGACAAACAGCTGTAAGTCTATTTTTATCATTTTTTTATATTTACACTTTTTGATTGTGCTGTTATTAAGATGACTCAGTATATTACATAAGCTAAGTATTTTGTACATAAATTTAATAAAAACGGCTCCATCATGACACAAGTAGAAACAGATAATATTCCCATACAGGAACTTGCCCAAAACCTTGCAACATTTGCTATTGACAGGGCTGACACAAAAGAAATCCTTGCTGCCCTGCCAAAAAATAATGATTTAAATTTGCCCTCCATTGAATATGAAATTCAGATTTTAAAAATCCTGAGTGTTGGCTGGGCCATCTCATTTTTCATGCCGGTTACAGATAAAAAAAAAGAACCTGTAACTCAAATATTCTGGAATTCTATCAGGGAAGTATCAAATAATGTCTCAACTCTTACCAAAACCACCACAGGGCAAGACATTAATTATTTTGACATATTAAAAGAGCGGCTTAACACCTATCTTGCAATCATGCAGGGAAATCCTGAAAAAACAAAGAATCCTGTCAATATCATTGGACCTGCCTTTGCCTGTGCCTGTGGTAATGAAAATAATGCCATTGTCATTTTAACCGGTAGCAAGATGTTTACCCAGACCTTAGGTGCTGTAAAAGAATATTTAAATAGTGTTTGAACGAAAACTCACCCATCTGCGGCGTTGCTTCAAAACCCTGCCAAATTATAAAACTGGCCTCATGTACAACAGTACACTCCGGTTTCAGAATTTTTTGCGCCTTGCATATGGGCAACTTTGTGAGCATAGGCTCCTCTACGAGCCACCCAAACACGGGTTTTCGGTCATACACTAAGTAGCAATCACTGATTTTTTAACGACTTGTAAGCTGCCCATCGACAAGGCGTCACGATCCCGGCACAATTGTGACAATAGTTAATTTTTTCAATATTTTTTTTATGTTGGAAGTAAATTTTATCTTCTCATCTTTGCTAAGCCCAATTTTACTGAAATAATACCGATTGTGAACCAGCAAAAGGGTTTGGAGATCATTGTTTATCGTCTTATCAAAATTATGTTCAATCCTCTCAAGCCATGAAAAATAAGTCTCATATGGATATCTTGGAAAACCCTGTTGGGTAAGCCTTTTTTCTATTAAATGAAAAGAGATGCCCAAGGGCTCTTTTTTTGCATCTTCCCGGGGTTTGTCAGTCAACTTGATCCTCTTGATTGAGTTTGATCTTCTCAATCGGAAAAATAATAATAATACCAATGGAAGTATCAGCCAGAGTCCATATTGCTTCATCAGCATGGCTCCTGTTTCATGCCGCAATAGTGACAGTTTAAAACTTATAAAAGAAAAAAAATCACCTATAAGTGATGATTTTATTTTTTGTCTGTCCATCTCAAAAAAAGAAGGCGGGGTGGTATCAAAATTTTTCCATTGACCATTGACATAGACTTTTGCCCAGGCATGGGCATCCCGCTGTCGTATAACCAGATGGTTTCCCAGACGGGAATATTCATGGGCCATATACCCTGTGGCATATCGAGCAGGAATCTTTGCCTGTCTTAAAATAAGTGTGGTAGCTGTGGCAAAAAATTCACAATGTCCTGATTTTGTGTAGTTTAAAAAGTTTTGTAGAGGAGTTTTTTGATCTTGTTTCCCTTTTAAATCCAGGGAATACTTATATTCAATTAAAAAATAACGCCGAATAGTGTTCAAAATATCTTGTTCCGACATCTTATCCAGTGCCAGTTCTTTAACAATTTTTGAAATCCCTGATAATTCACTTTTAGGAATTATCAAATCCTGATTACCAGGGGGGGCTTCATATGACAAACCGCCCGTATAGGAGACAACACCCTTTATCAGTGGGGGTATGTTTTTTATCCTGACACTCTGCATTGCATTTTTCTCACAGCCACCAATCTTCATATTTGATATTGTGAAAGTACCGGAAGGCAAACTTAGAACTGCGTTTTCCCTTGAAGTCTTTAAATAGAATGTCATTTTTCGACTGGGGTGTATATTAGGATTTATCTGCCAGAATGTTTTATCATGTGAATTTTCAATTGATTTAAACCCATATCCGGCAAACCACGATGCGATGGAAAATCCAGTATAGCTGGCACTGTGAAGAAGATATGTTTTACCATCGACGTAATCCTTAAAAACTGCCCTTAAAACAATTTTATCAGACAACTTAAGCTTTCCTATTTCACCTAAGGCAGTATAGTTCTTAAACGGATTATCTGCATAATAACCTGCATAATATTCCATCATCCATTGGTTGATTTTTAAGCTTGCCAATCGAATTGAGCTATGCCCGACATAGCCTAGGGCAATTGTGATAAAAATACAAAGCGTCCATAAAAAGAATGAAACCCGCTTTGACCGGATCTGGAATAATCCCCAGACAAAAAACAAAACTACACTGCTATAAAACAATAAGCCTTTTGAATTTGCCGTTGCAGTAGAAAGGATGCAAAAGAGGCTGTAAAGAAAGGAAATGTCAATTTGTTTAGAATCATGGGCAATTGTATTCAGTCTTTTTTTTTGAACTAGAAAAAAAGATCGGCTTTCTATGGTCCCTTTTACACTGAATTCCTGGGCTGCGATAACCGGAAAAAAAACTAGCGGGAGCCATTTTAAAATGATCAATATTGCTTTTTCCGGTTCAAGGGTTAATGAAATAACAATAATCCCGGCCAACAAAACGATACTGATATCTACGAATTTATTAAAATCAGAAGAATTAAAAGCAAATTTAGATTTAAGAACACGAGCGGATTCAAGTATAATGGCAAGGCAAATTGCTATCCACAGTGTTTGCAACTGCCACCCCCAGAATAAAACAATTGTTCCTAAAAAAAATCGGGGTGTTTTCACAGGTAACCCAGGGTTTCTTGAATTTGATCGGTTTCCACAACTTTGATATCGGTTATGGCGGTCTTATCTCTAAATATTTTTTCTTCCATTTTAATTTTATTTTTTGCCAGAACAATGACTAATACTGGCACCATAGCCTGTTTAAATAATTGATAAACTTTTTTATGACCCTCTTCCCAGCCTAAAAAAATACAAATGGAACTAGAAAATTTTTTCAGATCAGACTGTATGTTGCTATTCAGTTCAAAAGCTATTTTTTCATCACAAGGCTCAACACATGCCAGCATCTCAAGCATTTTTTTAGAATTGCCAAGCCCCCTGCCCCAGGAAAAGGAATGGGCACGGTTTCCCACAAACATCAAATCAAAGATGGCTTCATGGGTCTTGAGAGGAGTGATATAAGATGCTGCAATGCTGACAGCAGATTCAAAAAGTGATTCATTGCCTGAATTCAAAATAGTATCCAGAATAATCGCATGTCTTACAAAATATTCATCTTCAAATTCTTTGATTACAAGCTCTTGAGTTTTTGCAAAGGTTCTCCAGTGAACATTGCGCAGAGGGTCACCTGGGCGGTAGTTACGCAAGGACATAAATTCATCGGAATCCCCGATAGATGATGCCAGACGAATCCCGCCCGGTTGATATTGCCTTGTAGATGCAAGCTGCGGGGTTTCAAGCAGGTATTTTTTTGGCAGTATTAGCATTTTCTGAACCTTTTTAACCCGATGCAATCGATTAAAAATACCCATGGCATCAGGCCTTGCAAAAGTACAGCCTGAAAAATTAATATATCCTCTGGACCGGGGGACAAACTTTGCTGTCACCCGAATGGTTTCACCGGCAGGCAAATCCGGTAACTCAATAGGGTCAAACAGTGCTTTTTGATTTTTCTGTATCAACCACAGCCATCTAAAATACAGAGTTTTTCTGTCCCAGATATTTCTTTTGTGTTCAAAGGGCTCTTCTTTTGATAACAAAAGATTAAATGAAGGCCTTGGATCATGTATCTCTTCATAAAGGATAATTCCCTTTTGTGTCTTTTTTGATAAATTCTTAATTTGAATTTCATAAATACCTTTATTTCCAATGCTTGTATATTCAGGAAGGATACGATGGATTATTACTTTGAGCCTGAACCCAAACAGGCTATAGCATAGAGCAACCGCCATGACCGAAATACCAAAAGCCATGACCTGGTACAGATTTGTTTTTAAAATATTAAACCCGAATATCCCCGAAAAGATAATGCTTGCAATGATCATCGCCCCGGCAGGAGTAAAATGTTTCTTTCGCCAATGTCTTAAGACATAAAATAAGCTGTATGATTTATATAAAAACCGGGCAAGCATAAAATCCTTATACGGGAACAGGAATGGATCTTAAAATATCTTCAACAACCGACCTGGCAGTCACACCTGAAAAGGTTGACTGGGGATCCAATACCAGTCTGTGGGCAATGACATGGACTGCAATTTTTTGTATATGGTCAGCTGTAATAAAAGCCTGGTTGTCAAAAATTGCCAACGCTTGGGCAGTCTTCATTAATGCAAGGCTCGCTCTCGGGCTTGCTCCAAGGCTGATCCCGGTTTTTTCCCGGGTCTTATTAACAAGATCAACCATATAGAGTTTAAGTTCTTTTGCAATAAATACCTGTTTAACCATGCGGCGCAGCCTTAAAATTTCCTTTAGGGTAACACATGGCCTTAAGGTTTGAATCGGATGCACTTCCTGTTGCTCGGACAATATTTCAACTTCCTGATCTCTTGCCACATATCCCAGTTTAAGCTGCATGGCAAACCTATCCATCTGAGCTTCTGGAAGGGGATAGGTTCCACTTGATTCAACGGGATTCTGGGTAGCAATTACAAAAAACAACTCTTCCAGATTTAATATTTTCCCATCAATACTCACCTGGCCCTCAGCCATGGATTCCAGCAGAGCAGACTGTGTTCTTGGAGATGCCCGGTTGATTTCATCCGCCAGAAGAATATTGGTAAACACAGGTCCATTATGAAATTTGAAAATTTTTTGAGACGGGTCAAATATTGAGACTCCCAAAATATCTGATGGTAAAAGATCCGGTGTGAACTGAATTCGTTTAAAATCAGTATCAATACTTTTAGCTAATGCCTTGGCAAGGGTTGTCTTCCCGGTTCCGGGATTGTCCTCCAAAAGGATGTGCCCGTTGCTGGCAAGTCCGGCGAGAATATATCGAATGCACTCTTTCTGGCCTTTGATGACGATTTGGATATTTACGGCCAGACGCTTGAAGATCTCATAACCCCATTGACAGTCTATCTCTTCCATTTGGTTTTCCTTTAAACAAGAATATGTTTTAGAATTATTTTTAATTACCATGTTTAAAAGTCCCTGTCACTTGTCGAATTTTATGAAACCGTTTTTTTTGCTTCCAAATAGCTGAGAAGCCTGTCTTTTCTTGTTAAGACTTGTATATTAATAAAATAGACTGTAAAAAAACCTAATGAACAACACAATAAAAGATATAAGAGATCGGTCTTATTTAACTGAAAGTGAAATCTTAAAGCTTAATTTTATAAATGATTCAAGCAACTATATTTTCCGAAGATATTACCGTTCAGGTTTAAGATCTCATGTTCTTGAAATTCTCACAGCTAAAGATGTTCTAAAGGAGACGCAAGGAGAAATTACACAAGGGGTAAGAATGTTTCCCCGTGCCAAACCCAAGAAAATATTAAGGATATTACGTAACCGGTTTAAAAACAAAAAAGCTGTTTTTCAGGAGATAAAAAAATATCATCTTTTATTAAAATTTTTAGGGCCGGAATATATTGCAGAGTCAGAAGAGTTTATTGTTGATTATACAGGGACCGGCAAGAATCAGATTATCCTTTGTGGTCTTCAGGAATATATAGAAGGTGAGATTCTGGATCCCTGGGGAATATGTGGTAAAAATTTTTTATTGGCTTTGTTCAAATCGGCAACATGCAATCATTACAAGCTTTCTGCCATAGTGAAAAAAGTCCGGACAAATATTGCCACTTTTGTTAAAAGAATCCGACAGATGATTGCTGAAACAGGATATATTCCAGATCTTGCAGGTTTCGGGAATCTTATATTAACCCTTGATGGAAATCTAAAACTGGTAGATATCAACAATATCGTTAAAATTAAACTTAACGATTCCATTCCTATTGATGACAAGGGATATCCTTCCTGTGATGTGTCTGTTCAAGTTTTATCAATGCTTGAAAAAAATATTCTTCAAAAAAATATCAAAATTGATGACCCGCTTTACAAACTTTTTTTATCTCCGCTAAGAAAGGTAAAAGTAAAAACACTTGAAAAAAAATTTTACAAGAATCTTTGAAACTCAAAAATTAGCACCAGATTATAACTGCCTGATACACAAGGATAAAAAATGGAAAATTTAAATATTTCATGCCTTTTAAATAACCTTCAAACAAACGATGACCCTGAAATATTTAATTTTTCAAATATCAAAATTGTCAAGAAAGTTATAAAATTTCATAAAAGTCTGCCGGGTTATAAGCCAACACCGCTTGTAAGCTTATCTTCTCTGGCAAATAAGCTGGATATTTCTCATTTGCTCGTAAAAGATGAAAGCCAGCGTTTTAATTTGAACGCTTTCAAGGTTTTAGGAGCAAGCTATGCAATTGCCAAGGTTCTCGGAACTATGTTAAATCTGGATGAAGACGAATTGATTTTTGATAAAATTTTATCTGCACAGCCTAAATTTCAAAATACAACATTTGTTACGGCCACTGATGGTAATCATGGCAGAGCTGTTGCATGGGTGTCGGAAAAACTGGGTTGCAAAGCCATCGTGTACTTACCTAAAAATTCTTCTCCTGCCAGGCTCCTGGCAATAAAACAATTTGGAGCAAAAGCCTTTATAACTAATTTTAACTATGACGATACAGTTATTTATGCAGAAAAAATGGCAAAACAAAAGGAATGGATTCTATTACAAGACACCTCATGGGATGGATATGAAAAAGTACCCACTCATATTATGCAGGGATATTTTACACTGGTAACCGAATTTCTTTCTCAAGAACCAAAAATATGGCCGACACATATATTTTTACAGGCTGGCGTAGGATCTTTGGCAGCAGGTGTGTTAGCTTGCATGTACACTTCAGCTAAAAAAAACAAACCCAAATTTATAGTAGTTGAACCTGAGGGTGCACCGTGTTTGTATAAATCCATGGAATTAAATAAAGGACGTCCCTGCAGGGTTAAAGGAGACCTGCCAACTATTATGGCAGGCCTTGCCTGTGGTGAACCAAGCCAACTGGGACTGAGAATATTAAAGTCAAGGGCAGCCGCCTTTATTAAATGTTCTGATCATGTGGCCCGACAGGGAATGAAAATCTTTGGAAATCCATTGCCCGGTGATGGGACAATTATTTCAGGAGAATCAGGGGCAGTAACCCTTGGACTTGTGTACGAACTACTTTCCAATAAACGATTTAAATATCTAAAAGATAAACTTGATATAACAAAAGATGCCAAGATATTATTATTTTCAACAGAAGGGGCTACAGACCCTGAAGCATATTACAAAATTGTCTGGTCTTAATAAAAAATTGCTTTAATCAGTCATTACCCTAACGTTGCAAAAGCTATGAAGCTTTCATATTCAAGACAGCAAGGTTGCAGCTGTAGCCGTCTACCGCAAAGCCTTTATAACGAAGAAGATGAGGGCTTCATGGCCTTCCCAAAGGGTAAATTTTTTATGCAACGTTAGGGATTATTCATCTATAAAAGCAAGACCTTTACTGTTATAGCGATTGCCTCTAACCGATACTTCCATCATATTAAGCTTTGTAACAATCTGCTTTGATAACAACAGGTCAATCGCTTTTATATTTTCATCAATATATTTTCTTTGCTTCATCCCTGGTATGGGGACAATGGAATCATCCTGGGCCAGAAGCCATGCCAATGACAATTGCGCAAGGGAAATATTCATTTTATCAGCAACTTCTTGAAAGGCTTTTAAAAACGTAAAATTTTCTTTCAAAGCTTTAGGATCAAATCGGGGCATATTAGAACGATAATCATTTTCTTTCAGATCCATGCTGCTTTTAATTGTTCCGGTTAGAAATCCTCTACCCAAAGGACTGAAAGGGATTAATGAAATCTCAAGATCTTGGCATATTGGCAAAATAGTTTTTTCTACATCTCTTTGCCACAAAGAATATTCAGACTGCAACGCTGTTATCGGATGAACTGCACTGGCTTTTTTAAGTGTAGTAGCTGAGACTTCTGAAAGTCCTATAAAACGAACCTTGCCCTGATGGCAAAGATCTGCCATGGCACCGACGGTCTCTTCAATGGGGACATCAGGATCTAATCTGTGGAAATAATAAAGATCAATTTCATTGATATTCAGTCTTAAAAGGCTTTGTTCGCAAGCTTTCTGAACATAAGCAGGCCTTCCGTTTACCTTTACACTACCTGTCTCGTAACCAATAAATCCAAATTTTGTTGCCACCACGGCTTCTTGCCGCCTTTTTTGTAATATTTTTGAAATAAGGCTTTCATTGTGACCATTTCCATAGACATCTGCTGTGTCCAATAAATTAATTCCCTGATCAAGACAATGATTAATAGTGGCAAGTGATTCTTTCTCATCTGCCCTGCCATAGGCATGGGACATTCCCCAGCAACCTAATCCTATTGAAGATACCTCCAAATGATTTTTACCCAGTTTGCGTTTCTCCATAAAATTCCTTTTTTTTATCCTTTTTGCTCATCCTACTTAAAATAACTGCAAATTAATACCCTTTCTGCCTGAGTATAAAAAATATCGTGATTTTAGCATTTATGGATCAATTTTTGCATAGTTGAATATTGAATTTGGTATGCTTGTTTGACTAATGCCGGGCTGGTGAGAATAAAAATTGTTTTTGATCCAAAATGGCAGTTTTACCATACTTCTATTGACAAAGGATAACTACCAATTTATTAGTAATCATTGAAGTAGCTAATAGATTGTGAGAATTATATGGCTTTCCAAGCTTGAATATTTGAATATTCTCGAAATGGTTTTTTTTATCAAATAAGATAAAGTTCATAAAATGGGAGATCTTAATGTGGCAAATAATATTTCAATAAAGTCTTATTCAGAAAAAACCATTTTTAATTCCAAATGTTTACTTAACGACCATGGATTTACCTTAGTGGAAATAATTTCGGTTTTGATTATCATTGCAATAGTGTCAGGTTTTATGATCAGCAGAATGGGTAGTGATAAATCAGAGCTTTATTCAATAGAATCCCTTTTTAAGGGGCATATAAGGTATGCTCAATCAAAATCTATGCAAAGCGACTCTTCTGTATGGGGTATTCGAATCAATAAAGCTTTGGATGAATACTGGCTGTTCAATTCTGATATTGGGCAGACGAGCAAATGGGACACAAATAGAAGGCTTCCTCCGGGAGGGACGGCAAGCCCTACAAACCTAAATCCGGATAGAATCAAGACAAGTCTAATGAAAGTGGATATCAAGGCACTTAAAGTCGGGACCTCTCAAAAATCACTATTGACAATCGTTTACGATGAAATGGGTGTGCCTTTCTGGACGGAAGGAGGAACTATGGTGTTTTTAGATCCATTATCTGATACAAGTGGATTAAACCGATTAAGTGCAGATATTGTTATAAGGTTAATGGATAAATCCAGAAATAACAAATATATTAAAATTTATCAGGAAACAGGATTTATACAATGAATAAAAATGGGTTCACTCTGATTGAAGTTATCGTTTCCATTATCATGATCAGCATTACCGGTATAATTATGGTCACATTTTTGGGGACTGCTTTCAAACAAAGCGGCCAGCCTTTGAGGATATTAGGTGACAATTTAACTGTACTAAATGCTATTGAAATAGTTAATGCGGATTACAGAGCAAAATTAGAGAAAAATCCATCACAATCCATCAGTTTTTATGTTGGCACTGATCTTGCTAAAGTAATTACTGGTTTAACCGGCATTAGTGTAAAGGGTGAATACACTGATTTTAGTGCTCCTGATGCCAATAGAAATGTAAAAGAGATAACAGCAGGTGGTGCTACCATGTATGTTAAAGTTACGGCTATTAAAAATAACAGCAAGCTGGTAACAATTTTGGGGAACTGATTTGAAGAAAAAATTTTTTAAAAAAACCAATCAAAACGGTTTTTCTCTTTTAGAGATGATTGCCGTACTTATCATTTTGGGTTTTATTGGCATAGGAGCTTCCACCTTTATGGTTTATGGTGTCGATGGTTTTATGCTGGCTAAAGCCAATAACGAAGTTTTTCAAAAAACCAGTATTGCCATTGGAAGACTATTCCATGAAACAAAAAACCTTGATGAAATATATGCCTTTAATTCAACATCCATACGATATAGAAGGGATGGACAGGCATTTGGGATTGCTAAGGTGGGTAACAAATTAAGAATAATAAGGGCAAACGCAATTCCTAAAAAAGGGAATCTAGGATCTATTCTAATGGATAATGTTAAATCTTTTTCAATTAGTTTTAAAGATATCGACGACAACAACTGGACAGTTCAATCAAATAACAGTCTTACAGGACTATTAAAAATAATTATCAGTATGAATGTTGCCATTGAAAGTACAGCCAGGGTTTTTTCCATTAAAGTAAACCCTTATTACAATAATATGGTGAATGGACCTACATCTTAATAAAAGCTCATAATGCTTGGAGCAAAGGAAAATTAAAATGCATAACAAGATAAAAATATCAGAAACAGGTTCGATTTTGATAACTATCCTGGTAGTGCTTGTTTTTATGTCCTTGGGTGCTGGAGTCCTGCTGATGTTTAGTAGTTCAAACACCCAGGTTGCAGAGCATAATATAGAACTTAGAGCAACAAAACTTGCAGAGGCCGGACTCAGATATGCTGCTGGGGAATATATATCTGCCGGAAATTTGGCTGCTAAATTCAACCGTCTCGAAACTCTTCATGATGAACAGGTTACCTTAAAAAATAATAATGGGTCTTTTAAATTAAAAATAAATCCCTATTGGTTTGTTTCATCGGCAAATTACAACAATGCAACAAAAATCACACTCAAGGTACCAGGCAAATTTCCAGTAGGGTTTCAATCTGCTTTGTCTACAGCAGGAATAGTAAAAATTAACAATGATTTTTATACTTATACTGGAGGTAGTGCAACCTTGGGCAGTGGGCTGGCTTCTGATAAATTTACCATCACCTTGAACAAAGGGGTAACGATTTCCCAAAACACAAGTGTTTATCTTTCCTTTGCACCACCCTCAGGCCAAACTGTTTCAGAAAACGGTTCCATTACCATTTCCTCATCAAACAACCCAAGAGATGCTTTTCCCGAAAGAAATGGAATATTCGAACTATTTAGAGATGAGAAAGACCTGGTCGGAACATATAGATACAAAGAAAGAAAACAAGGATCGGTTATCCTTTCAGGCATAACAGCAATCAATAATAGCCCATTACCTGTTAACATTACATCATCTTCGCGTATTGTAATGGAAAAACAGGCATTAATATCTTCTGCCGGTGATTTGGGATCTGGGATCGTTTCCTCAAATCAGGGAACTGGATTTAATATTTATATGACAGATGAGGTGGTTATTCCGCAAAATGATCCTACTCCTCTGGATCTTGGAGGCAGCGGGCCAGGAAAACAAGAGGACTTTGATGATGAAGAAAAAGGAATAACACAACTTAAAAATTGGGAATTCAAACCAGATAAAAAAATATCTGAAAAAAATCAAAAAACCATCACAACCCATGAAGTTGCAACCGAATTCGGCAAAAAGTGGAATAGTAGCAATTATGTGACCTTTCAAAATTTCACAGGGGTGTCCCCGGATCAGGGTTATGTTGCCACACTTGTGTCCAAAGACGACATTGATGATGCCGGTGAAAATAAAAATTTATATGGCATATGGGGAAATGCTTCGGATAATATTTTTGTAACGGGTGCGGATGGTACCATCCTCCATTACGATGGTAAGGATCATAATGGGGTAAAATGGGTGAAAATTAAAAGCAATTCTTCAAAAACGCTTAGAAGCATATGGGGAACGCCCAGCATATCAAGCGCATCAAACCCGGATAAAATAGTTGCTGTGGGAAATAGCGGTGAAATAGTAGAATATCAGAATGGCGCATGGAAACGGGTGGTTTTTCCCTATAACCAGTACTGTTTTCCTTCCGGCAGCAATTATTCAGGATTTGACCTCTATGGAGTCTATGGTACAAGCTGGAATAACATAACCACCTTTGGCGAATATGGAGCAAGTCCCTATAAATGGTCGAATGGCGGCTCTATTAAATATTGCACCAATAGAAAGAGATGGTATTCTTATAGATTGCCTCGTGGAGTCCGGTGGCGGCCTTACGATAGTAAGAGCTGGGTGTATCGAATGTTCCGTTCCAACTGGGAAACTCAATCCGGCTATAACACGCATATCTTCAGTGTAGGGTATGACAGGCAATATAAACAGGGATTTATTTTTAAAGAACAACCTTCAAAAGGCTCTTATTACAAGCGAATTCCTTCCATAAAATCAATCAATGGAATGTGGGGATCGTCTATCAACAATATTTATGTTGTTGGAAATAGTGGTAAAATTGCACGCTCCACCAATGGAACAATCTCCAATTCATGGAAATCGATTGCAAGTCCGACCAAAAAAAATCTTAATGGAATTTACGGCGCATCAGACTCTTATATTTATGCTGCAGGTGATGACGGAACCATAGCCTATTATGGTGGTGCAATGTATAACTACAAATGGAAACTGGTTCCCAAGATTACCAGTCAGACACTCAATTCTGTCTGGGGAAGTGACAGGACAGGCATTTATACTGTGGGAAACAACGGGACAATTATTTACCTTGGCTATCCCGGAAACAAAATTGGCGGACATATTTTACCTTTAGACAAGAATGCTGAACTGTCAAAGGAGTGGAGTACCACAAGTAAATACCTAAGTTATTCCATTCAAGCTAAGACAGTATGGGGTAATGACCTTGACTATGGCGCTTCAGGAATCGTTTTTAGATGGCATCAGCCCGTAAAAGGAAAATTTGCAGGATATGGTGTTTCTTTTATGCGATATGACTCAAGTTTAAACAGCTTTAATGATATGATCCCGGATACGATCAAACCTGAATATCAGGGTGTTAGTGAAAAAAATGACAAATTGCTTCTGGTATTGTGGGAACAATATGTCACAGGCAGCTCAGAACAAAGAAAGTGGTTGGCATACAAGGACATTACCCTGGACAGCAACGTTGTTAAATCTTCCAACAAGACCCCGAGAGATCTCTCTACTTTATTTGTCAGGGTTGATGAAAAACGTATCGATGGTGCAAAGGTTAATGACATATCTATTTATTATGGTAATGCCTCTGCATCAAATCAATCTGTTGATAAAAAATACAATAATACAATACGTAACGAATACAATCCAATCTTTGGCCCCACAGGCTCTAATACAATCAAATGGCCTGTTTTTGATCTTGATGACTGGACAAAATGCCCAAACGGGCCCAGTACTATAGCATGTGACACAGCAGATTCATTTACCCTTGTTGATAATGTCTCTGTTGCTGCTAATCCTGTGCCTGGCGATTCTTCCACAAAATATTGGGTCGTTAATCCAATGGCTGATATGACAATATCTAATAATAGTTTTTTAATAAGAGCAAGCCGATTTACATCGCCTGATGGTTCTACTTTTGGTACCCAATCCGATCGTAGTGAAATCGGATTGCATGTTTTTGGTGATATTGGAGATTGGGGCACACAAAGGCTTGTCAGCTTTGCCGATTTTGCCGTGCAATTGGGAGTAAAATCCGCCGGGATCAATACAGGGAGCAGTTTTGGTAATCTTTAAAGGAGAAAAATTGTGAATAAAATTATATCCACCTTTAATTTGTGCATAATCAGTATCATGTTCCTGTTTTTTATGACACAGCAAGCGATTGCCGGGACATATGTTTATCACAATGATAAAGGAGAACAGGTCACTTACTTTCCAAAAGATTATAATCAAAAATCAAATAAAACAAAGGACAAATCTGATAAATCCAGCGATTCCAACCAGGACAATACAAAACAAGAAAACATTCGGAAAGATTATTCCGATGAAGACAGTTCTGGTTATTCCCTTGAAGACAATTTTCATGATGAGAAAAATAAAAAAGGCAATAAAAAAAAAGAATAGGCCGACTTTCGAAAATCTTTAAGAAGAAGCCTTGGCCGACCTTTTAGAACTTTAGTTTGAAATATCTTTTACCGGTAAAATTATTCTATCATTTAACTTATCATCTTGAATATTCTATTTACCAGCGACCTGGTTCAAGGTTGTCACTGTTATTAATATTACTTTTAAAGATATTTTTAGTGGCATTATTAATAGAAGTATTAACGTTATCATTGACATCTGAAAGCAAGGCACTAGAAAGGATAGCACCATATGATAATGGCTTTCCGACCTGCATGCTTTCATCACGCCTTCGATTTAACTCCTCATAAGCTTTTGAACTCAAGATAGCAGATATCTGTTTTTTACCACTTGCTTTTATTTTATCCAAATATCGTTTTGAACGTTCCCGGTTGCCCTTATCTATCCTTTTAAGGCGGTTAAGCCTTTCTTTGATTGTCGATTCATCCATATTTTTCTCTGTTTATATTTACATTAAAATAACGTCAATATTGATCTAATATAAACATGTAATAATAGAGTCAAGGGAAAATAAAATTTTTTTTTATTCATTTCGCTATTTCACAAATATCATTTTGGGAAATTTCGAAAATAATTTTTTAAATACCTTTACAGGCATTAAAAAGATTTTGATTGATGCATCTGTTAAAATGCTTTTGAAGTGAACGATGTTATGAAGAGCTTGAAGATTTGCACGGGTTTTGCCAATGTATAGCTTCAGGTGGAATGTTGGGCCCCCCCTGGTCATCACCCGTTAAATGAACACATCAGATATTTTTTTAATTTCGAATTCAGCTCGCTGAGATAGCTGAATTTATCGAATAAAGTTGGTTGAGGCGGTTGGAATTGAACAATCAGCCACTTGCCCCCCAGACCATGTCCTGTTTTTTCAGGATAGCTCAAACCACTCGGTTAAAGGGCTTCCCATTCTACCTGGTGCTCTATTTTTCGCTCTTTTGGAAACAAAACCGCAATCCGAGATTGAAAGATAAAAAATAGCACCCCACTTGTGGCTCATTTGGAGTATCTGAATTGATCTTGATTATCTTGAATATAAAAAGGATCAGTTACTAAAATGAGAACTTATTCCTATATCAGATCAATACCGAAACTAAACACTAATTATCAATGCGATCTTATCATATCTACATTTACGTAATATCTTTGCAGCCCATAAATAAGTATTGCTAAATTCTAAATTATTTGTTTATTGTTATATCATCTTGACGGAGGTGAGATTTATGACACAGTAAAAGTCAAATTAACAAAAGAGGATAATCCGTTCACAGCATTTGCAAAATCTCTAAAGGCTGGTGCTGACCTTTATGCTGGTATTGCCAAGCGCCTAATATCTAAAGATATCATGGAAACAAGAAAATAGGATTTTCCACTTGGCAAGGAGTATCGATTTAAAGACAAAACTTTCATTCATAAACTAAAAATGGGATACCTAATCCAAACAGGTCAATTATGGAAAACAGCTAATGATAAATAAGACTTTCATTGCGGCGACCGATTTTTTTGGTATGATTTTGAGAAGTTGCTACTTAGATTTTAAATTACGTTCTTTACAGGATTTGCGTTTGGTATTCTATCACGGTATCGGAGATGGAAACTCTCCAAGCATGAGATATCTTTCAGATGAAATTTCGGAAAGTTTGTTTATAAGGCATCTTGATTACCTCCAAGAACACTATACTATCCTTTCTATAGAAGAAGCAGTGCTAAAAATTAAGGAGCCTATTAGGGAAAAACCAATTTGTTCGATTTCTTTCGATGACGGATTGAGAAGTGTATTCCTAAAAGCCTACCCACATTTAAAGAGAAAAAAAATACCATTTACAATATTCATAAACAGCCCTGTTGTTAATAATAAAAAAATTCTTTGGACTCACCTGTTAAGCTATTTTATCTTTCATTATACTGAAAAACCCATAAAGGAATATTGTTCAATTGAAGCGAACGTAGATATTTTTGAATGGTTTCGAAGCAATTTTTCGATAGTTCAAAGAGAAAAAATTATTGGGAAACTTGCTCAAAAGTTCAAAGAAAATCCGAAAGTGATAGCTCAAAATGAAGGACTGTATTTAGAAAATGGCGATATGGAAAAAATGCTTGATTTCGCTACTTTCTATTCTCATACGAACAATCACGTTCCATTGGGATGCCTTTCTACAGAACAAATAATAAAAGAAATCGAACACAATTTACCAAAAAATTTTATTAGCTTCCCTTTTGGGATGAAAACAGACTACGGTTTGAATGCTCATCAAATCGCTCTTTCAAATGGGCATCAATATGTAGTTGAGGTTGGTAATGGTATAAATGATCCCTCAGAAGTTAAAGCAAAAAGTCTTCTATCGCGTGTCAGCCTGGGTTCTTGCAAATTCTCCAATATGTACTCTGCAATAGAATTGAGACCTTTATTGAAACACAAACTTCAAAAATTAAAGCCTAAAATGGAAAATTTTCGTTTTAAAGCTTTATAGTTAAGATAGAAGAACATTTTAACAAAAAGAAAACTGTAAAAATCTGAACCTTAACTTCTTACCAAGAGTTAATATTCAAGTCCATATTTTAAGCAATATCTATTTTGAGGCAGGTACTCTGATTCATCCGCTCATGAAACCAATAAAGCATTTTTTAGATATTGCCAGTTTCAGGACGATACTTTCTTCAAAATGGCACAAGTTTTAAAATCAGATGTAATTGTATTAGAATTCTCTAAAAAGAAAAAAAGAGCTAATATGAGTAGGTCAGCACCATTTTGCTATGTTCCCAGAAATAGAAAAACCCATAAACACTGGGTTTACGGGCTATAAAATGGTGGAGGCGGCGGGAGTTGAACCCGAGTTCCCGCTATATTTTCTTATAATATCAGCAGGTTAATATTGGGCGCCCCAGTCCTGCCCCAGTTATATCCTTCAGACACCCCATTTTAAAGATTGTTTAATCCATTTTTCAGACAGCGGTCAACTCCCAAAGAGGGAGATGAATGCAATCTAAACCAGGGCATTCTCCAAACAAAATCAAAAAGACTTCTCCACCTTTTATATTTTTGGCCCCCTACCCTCTTTCATTCTTTTGTTTCCCTGAATAAAACAACAACAGTTTTACCCTGAATCACACATTATCATCCTGATTTGCAATCCAACTTTTTATGATGATCTCTCTTCTTTCTCCTGATCAATATCCACCCAGACACAAAGGATCATTACTTTCCAATTTTAATCATTATCGTAGAATTCAACGATACTTCGTTTTGGATTTTCTGCCAACCAGCTATCCACAGCATTTTTTAAAATATCAATATCCATTCTATCTTCTTCAGAAAGCCCATAATCATCTATATTCCGAGAAATTGCTTGGGCAATGACATTTGATGTTTCTCTTGAGTATTCCTTCGACCAATGATAAATAATAGACTCAAAGAATGAATCTTCATATTCTTCTGATGACAA
>Ga0307989_1000120_pt1 | contig 57699 bp, 45 predicted proteins | sample EllFjometagen185_FD_203164 | JGI IMG/M metagenome (GOLD analysis project Ga0307989, IMG submission 203164) | Marine microbial communities from Ellis Fjord, Antarctic Ocean - #185 | ecosystem: Environmental > Aquatic > Marine > Unclassified | place: Southern Ocean | collected 2014-10-08 | reverse complement strand
AGTAAAATTTCGGTATCTTCACCTAGAATTTCAAAAAACGCATCATAAGACTTAATTTTTTTCTGGATATTTTCAATATCAATATCACGTTTCAAACTGTATAAATCCTGTTGAAGCTGGCTTATACTAATTGTTTCCTTCTGAAAATCCTCAAATGTTTTAACAGTCGAGACATTTTCGCTCATGTCTCTTTTTGCTTTAATTATTTTTTTTACATTTACCATATTATTATACTGTTAAAATGTTCATTCAGGATGAATATAACTAATTTTTACTATCTACATAATCGTCAACATTGACAACATGAGCAAATACTAAAGGCATATTATCTCACTCCAATTATGTTGAAAGATATTATTTTCTGCCTGTTTGAAAAATTCAGTTAATTATTTATTTAATATACTAGAAAATAGATTACAATTACAGGGATAAATTATTTAATATTAAATCTGAGAAAAACATATTTTACTAAATTGACTGCAGAGTCTGAATTCATCTATAATGAGAATTTCGAAGGATTATTATTTTAAGCTTTTGAATCGGAATAAATTCGCTCTGCAACTTTTAAGACAAAATTATTAAGTAATTAGTGCCTGAACGAAAAGCCCCTATTTTTAAGTATAACCTGGTTTTTAAAATAACATTCAGTATGCAAGTTAAGAAGCCGTCAGCTATCAGCCTTCAGTAAAAACAAACATTTTTTCAGTCACTTAAAAACTGATTACTGATTACTGAAAGCTTGAATCTTCATTATGGATCTAAGTCAACTAATTGAATAATAGTTGATTTTTACAGGGTTTTCGTTCAGGCACTAATTATCACTTTTCCAAAGATGTAATAAAATATCAATAAAGAATTTTATTACATCGGGTAAGAAAAAAATAAGAACTATTATAATATTTGGCTAGATAGACATATAAAAACTTTAATGAGTTATGGAATTTAACAATAAAGATCATTGGATTGATTTACATTTACATTCAAATAGATCAGACGGAACCTGCACACCTAAAGAGCTGGTTAAACATGCAGCAAAAAATGACCTAGGGACCATTTCTATCACAGATCATGATACTATTGATGGGATCAAAGAGGCTTTAGATGAATCTACAAAAATGAATATTAAACTGATTCCCGGAATTGAAATCAGTGCAAAGTATCCTAAAGGTACATTGCATATTCTTGGGTATGGAGTAGATACACAGTGCCATGAATTTATAGGAAAACTAGAAAAATTTCAGGAAATTCGAAAAAATCGTAATATTGAAATCATAGATAAACTGAATACCTTGGGAATTGATATCAATATGAATGAAATGCTACAAAACAAAAAAGACGTTAAAAGCTTAGGCCGCCCTCATATCGCAACCATGTTAATTAAAAAAGGAATTGCATCAAATATGAATGATGCTTTTGACAGGTATTTGGGGAAAAGCGGAAGCGCTTTTGTTGATAAAGAGGTATTTGATTCAAAAGAATCTATTGAGATGATTCATAAAGCAAATGGTATTGCTGTTCTTGCACATCCATCGACATTAAATCTTTCTGATATAGAATTAAAGCTATATTTAGAACGTTTGAAAGAAGAGGGTTTAGACGGGATAGAGGTATATTCCTCTGCCCATACAATCGACTTAATCAAGTTCTATAAAAAAACAGCGGCGGAAATGAATTTTATGGTTTCAGGTGGATCAGATTTTCATGGTCTACTGAAGAAATCTGTAAAAATAGGTATCTATTTTGAAGGAAAAAAGATTCTTTCAAGTATGGTTTCTGAGCAAATTTTAAAACGGGCTTATACCGAATAATCAATCTTCGTACTAAGAAAAAAATGACATCAATAATTCAAACGATTACATACGAAAAAGAAGCCGCAAAAAACCTGACCGATAAACTTGCAGAATTTTTAGGCACCCAAAAGATTTCACTCATGCTTTCAAACGGCCAGGTTGTAGAAGGGATAATATCAGAAATAGGACTCGATTATATTAGTATCATTGAAGGAGAGGCGGATACAATTATTCCATTAGATAATATTTGTTATATCCGATACTCCAATTGATCCTACTTCATCTATAGGTATTATTCTTCGTATTTTGCCTCACTTAATTTGCTTTTAAATCGATGTCGCACCACCATCCACGACAATCGTTTGACCTGTAATAAAACTTGAAGCGTCAGAGGCCAGGAATAAAACCGGATTCACAACATCGATGGGTTCAGCAATTCTTCCTAAAGGAATTCCTTGAATAATTTGTTCATACAACTGCTCACTGGACCAAAAAAGCTTACTAAAATCAGTTCTGACCATTCCAGGCGCAACACAGTTGACCTGAACATTTGATGAAGCCAGCTCAAGTGCCAATACCTTTGTTAGCATTTCAATCCCTGATTTGGCTACACCATAAACCCCCATGCCAGGAGATGCTTTTCGTCCGGCAATTGATGAGATATTTACAATTTTTCCTGATCCTTGACTTTTCATTATTTGTGATGCTTTTCTGGAACAAAGAAAGGTTGCATTCAAATTAGAATCAATGATTTTTTTCCATGTAGTAGGCTCAATGTCACCTACAGCAGGGGTCATGATATTCATACCCACGTTATTAATTAAAACATCTACCCGGGAAAATTTTTCAATGGTTGCCTGAAAAAGAGCGTCCACTTCTTCTTCTTTCGCAATATGGGCTTGAAAGGCAAAAAGTCCTTCCGGGTTTCCAAGATTTTCAACGGCAGAATCCAAACCCTCTTTTTTTCTACCGCAAATAACAACTTTTGCTTTTTCTTTTAATAAACATCTGGTAATTTCCAAGCCAATTCCGCGACTTCCCCCGGTTACTAAAACGGTTTTACCTTCTAATCCAAATTGGATATTTCCCATGTCTTACCTCCAAAATTTAAAATTAAAATATTACCATAACCCATCTATAGTGCTTCAACTATAGTTTGTTTTGGCACGGATTTTGGGTAATGTTGTATTGATTTTGCCGTGAGCGGTCAGAGTTATAAGCCGTCAGTTATCAGCTGTCAGTTTAAAAAACTAAAAATCTTGTAGCCTGAAAGCTGATGGCTGATTACTGACGGCTGGGTGATTATCTCATCAATGTTACAACTATTCGCAGCATTTTCAATACCAAAACAAACCTAAGTTGAAGCACAATATATAAATTATATTGATCAAAAAGCGGATATTTTTCTGTTTTAATACAATTCAACTCAGATTTTAAAAACTGATATTAGCAGATTTTTTAAACCTGAGTAATGTCCCTCCAAATTTTTTATTTTCAAACTGGTATAGCATTTGTTCTGGCTGCCCAAACGACTCTTTCAGATCAAGGGAAGTTTCATGATATTCCTTTTGCCACCTTTCTCCCTTCCAAAGAACCAAGTTACCACTATTCTTTAAAAATAATGTCCCAAAATTAAGTAAACTTTCTAACTGATCAAACGCTCTGGAGATTACAAGGTCGAATGATTTTATATATTCAGCATCAGAACTTAAGTTTTCAAGTCTCTCATTTACCGGAAAAAGATTGGTAAGTCCTAATTCTGATTTGACATGGTCCTGAAATATAATTTTCTTTTGAACCTTATCAACAGAAGAAAGTGTCATTGAAGGGTTACATATGGAAAGAATAATTCCAGGAATGCCTGCGCCAGAGCCCAAATCGAGAACTTTAATATTGTTTGATAGCCATTGTTCAGTCGAATTGTCCTGAAGCTTGAATATCACTAGAGAATCAAGTATATGTTTGGTAACAATAGAATCAAAATCTCTAATAGAAGTCAGATTTATTTTTTTATTCCACTGAATCAAAATCCTAATATAGTGTTCAATTTTATCAATTTTATCAGGGGATAATTCAAGGTATGGGCACTCTTTTTTAATTTTCTGTTCAATTTGGACTGTTTTTCGCATACATCTCGCTTAATATTGTAATCGGTTAATATTGTGAAGATATTACCCGGATGAAAGGCTTTTTAGGGGTATAAACAGTTATTAATTCTTTAATTACAAATAATTAGTGTTAGGATATTCCTTTTTACATAGTTTATCAAGCTATCAGCAAAAAAACTAACCAGAGATAGCATCCAGATAATCAGGCTAATTTTAAACAATACTTGAGTTTTCTACATCAAATAAACACTAAACGGAATCAGTAATGGCAAAAGACAAAGCAGAAGAATTTGATCTTGATGATTTAGATGATCTGGACTTGGATGATGATTTCAATCTGGATAGTGATGATCTTGACGACTCTTCGGACACCCCCGAAATCGATTCTGATCTATCATCCGAATTAGAAGAAATCGAAACAGACGATTTAAATCTCGATGATGAAATGACAGAACTGGAAGAGATTCCAGATGAAGATAACGATTTGGACTTGTCATCACTGGAAGATGAATTAGGGCTGGAAGAGTCTGATATGGTGAAGAATACCGAGGTTGAAGAAATAAAAGAGCTTTCATCAGAAGATGAATTGGAGAGAGAACTCGCCAGTTTCAATACCGATATGGCTTCTGGTGAGAATGACGATTCATCTGATTTGATAGATGCACCGTTAACTGAAGAGTTAGATGATGATTTTTCTCTGGGTGATGATTTAGATCTCGATGAAAATCTAGAGGGGGAATTTGAAGATGATCCTTCTTCAGGAGGAGAACCGAGTTTGGATGATGACATCTCAGAGGAAGAAAGTGAAGAACTGTCATTGGAAGATGATTTCAGTATAGATGAAGATATGTCATTAGAAGATTCGCCAGATCAGGAAGAAACGTTAAACGATAGTTCTGAGCAGAATATTTCTTTAGATGACGATTTTAACCTGGATGAGGAATTAGCTGATGAATTGGATGATGACATAAATCTTGATGAAACACTGAATGATGATATGGATCTGGAAGATCTTACTCTTGCTGATGAAAGTGAAGATATATCATTTGACGAAGAGTCAAATCTTGATATAGAGATTTCAGATGAATCTGCAGAAGAATTATCTTTAGAAGATGAACTAAACCTAGATGAAGATTTATCAGATGAATCATTGGACATGGATTTATCCTCTGAAGATTTGGAAGAGGATGTATCTACGCAACTTTTTGAAAATGAATTGGATGTTGATGATATCATGGAAGTAGAGGAAGTTGATCTTACCGATTCTGAAACTTTTTCAGATACAGAGACAATTGATGACCCCCTTGAAGAAGAAACAGAGTTTAGTGACTTAATAGATGATGATTCAGATGCAATGTTGATGGAAGAAACTATAGATGATGATCTGGGAATGAGTGAAGATGAGCCATCCGAAGAAGGGTTAATTCTTGATGAATCTATGGAAGTAAAAGATATAGGTCCTGAAGATATAGAGAACGATTTTGATACAGATTCACTGGAAGAAGTTGACTTTGATGAAGATGCGTTATTAGATACAGATGAGTCTACCTTATTAATCGATGATGAATCTCAAGGCATGGAGGACGATTTATCTGTTGACGAGGAAGACCTCACTTTCGATGAAGATAACGATGAGGCTTTACTGTTCGATCAAGATGAATCAGATGATCTTGATGATAATATCGCAGAAGAAGACTCATTATTGCTCGAAACCGAAGAGGATATCGGGTTTGAAGATGGTTCTTTGAGTGGAGAATCATTTGATGATCTTGAAGATGATGTATCAGAGGAATTATTTGATGCTGAGGAAGCAATTTCAGCCGTTGAAGACGAAGAACGACTATTAGATCAATCTGATTCAGTAATAGAAAAAGATACAAGTAATGGTCCGGACTTATTTAGTGAGCGGAAAGATTCAATTATTGGCAATGAAATATTGTTTGATCTACCCCATAATCTTACAGTAGAAGTTGGAAAAGCCAGTCTGAAAGGGGAAGATATCACCAATTTGACCTACGGTTCAATTATCGAATTGAATAAAAAAACAGGCGAACCTGTTGATATTAAACTCGGAGAAAAAGTGATAGCTAAAGGAGAAGTTGTTCAAATCAATAAGGAACAACTGGGAGTTCGTATTATTAGAATTAATTATTAATATTAGATTTCGATCTTCTCTATCAACTCAATAATTCAAATTAAGCCTTTTTTTATAGCAATCTGTTTATGACAAATTTACCAGAAATAGAACCATACGATATAACCGGCGGAGAAAAGGTCCAGTATGGAAGATATGCGGCATTGGAAGTTGTATTTGACCAATATATTAGTGAATTAGAGTCCTATTTTCTGGATGAATACAATGTCCTTTTTGAGTTGGATTACTCTATTCAAAATGGTTTAAAGTTTAAAGACTACCTGAAATCACTTGCCTATCAAATTCCCATTGTCGCCTTTGAGCTATACCCGCTTAAAAGTGAATGTCTATTAATTCTGGATAATAGAAGTACCAATCTGATGCTTCAAAAAGAGACCATAAAATCCCAGCAAAAAACAAGCATTGGTAAAAACCCTTTTGCCGATAAAAGCGATAGTCTTGCTTTGAAAAACGAACTGGAAAAGCTTCTTATTCATTTTGATGATTCCTGGAAAAATATATTAAAAGTAAAAAGTAAGCTGAACAGTTTGGTATTCAACAAAATAAAAGCAAAAGTTATGGATGAGACTGAAGCATGTATTGTCGTCCGTATCTTTATGAAACAGAAACAATATAAAGCCGTTTGGGAATTCTGCTTTTCTGCTTATCAACTGGATCGTATTATTGAAAAGTTTGGTTCTAGAGTCTTACTGGCTGGAAATAATAAAACGAATCGAAATCCCTTAATCAAAGAGTATTTGACAAAGATGCTATTAAAGGAATCGACCTATGATCTAACGGCTGAATTAGGAACTTTAGACATATCCCAAAAAAAGTTAGTTGATAGTTTCAAAAAACAGGAAATTATCCCAATTAAAAGTAGTATTCGACATAATATTACGGTCAACCTAAATAAATCACCGATGTTATCAGCACAATTGGGTTTAACTCATGATTTTCTGTCACTTCAAATCAATGGAAAATATGAAGCCATTAAAGAGAGTGTCAAAGAAGATATAAAACCCTTTTCGGCCATTCGATTTCCAGAAAAATAACCCCCCTGTCCAATTTTGCCAATCAATCGCTTATTGATCTCGATGCTGTATTTAAAACTAAAATTGTAATAGTATTGCATCTATAGACGTATTAACAATAAGAGAATGAATCATAACCCCCATCAATGGCTTTATAAATTCAACCCATTTGGCAGAACAATTCATAATATTAAATAGTTGATCGCGGCCAATTAGACAGTTTTTTGAATTAGAAAATCCTCATTTAAGGCGAAATAATTATGCGTTTTTTATTGATAAATCCTTTTTGTCCAATCTCTGAAGGCCCAACACCTCCTTTAGGACTATCTTTTGTAGCTGCTGCTCTAGAAAGAGCAGGGATTGAAGTTAAGATACTTGATTTTGTGATTTTTCCATATTCCTACGTGACTCTCGAGCAGGTATTAAACAAATTTCAACCGGATGTTGTTGGTGCAACGTCTGTGACAATGACATTTGATAACGCAGTCAACATCATTAAAGATGTGAAACGGATAAATAATGAAATTGTTACAATCATGGGAGGACCCCATGTTACGTTCTGTGCTGAGCGAACATTTAATCAATACCCGGAAGTTGATTATATTTTATTGGGAGAAGGAGAGGAAACCATTGTTGAATTTTGTCGAGAACTGGAAAAAAGTAAAAATTGGCGAAGTATTAAGGGACTCGCTTACCGAGATGGAAATCAGATTTGTCAAACAGAGCAAAGACTGCCTATTGATGTAAACACACTTCCCCTGCCAGCTAGGCATTTATTGCCATTAGGAAGATATCGGACACTCAATACAGCCATAAGCATGACCACCAGCCGGGGATGTCCGTTTAAATGTATTTTTTGTATCGGGCGGAAAATGGTTGGATCCAAAGTCCGCTACAGGGAACCCATGTCAGTTGTGAATGAATTAGAATATCTTTCTACACTGGGTTTTCCACAGGTTAATATTGCAGACGACTTATTTACAGCTAAAAAAGAACATTGTCTTTCAATTTGTAACGAGATGATTAACCGGGAACTTAATATTAAATGGTCTTCTTTTGCTCGGGTTGATACCGTTTCATCTGAAGTACTTAAGAAAATGCAATTGGCTGGATGTTCAGCGGTAAGCTTTGGAGTCGAAACTGCAAATACAGAAATCTTAAAGACAATAAAAAAGGGAATTACGCTGCCTAAGGTGATAAATGCAATAGAAATGTGTACAGATGCGGGCATAGAACCTCATGTATCCTTCATTATCGGTTTACCCGGAGAAACGCCTGAAACATTGGAAGAGACTAAAGAATTTGGTGAAAAAATCTCATCGATCGGTGCTTCTTATGGTTACCATTTACTCGCTCCTTTTCCAGGTACTGCCGTAAGAGATGAAAATGAAAAATATGATTTAAATATCCTGACAGACGATTGGACTCAATACCATGCAAATCGCGCTATTGTGGAAACTAAAGCTGTTTCAAAAGAGATGTTAAATAAAATTGCTATTGAATGGGATCAAGCTGTAATTGAAAAACTGGACGGAATGAGAACATCAATGGAACAGGGAACAGCTTCTAAAGACGATGCATGGTCGATTAATAATCTGGATCGATTTGTCTTTGTTTATGATTTAATGATGAATGAAGGTATTGAAAAGAATGGTACCTGGGAAAACGGCGAAGGCCCAATAGAATATCAACAGGCCCTGAAAGAGCTCTCAGAAAGAATTTCTTCAGCAACAGGAAAGAATAACAGCGATAACCTTGAGATGCTGAACTATATTAATGATAAAAAAGGTCTTAATCTTTCACAGGATAAAGATATTGTTAAGTGGGAATGGAACAACTATCTTTAATGGGATAATATGAATTATTGTTCTTTGAAACGCTTTGCTTTTACCGAGGGAATTGAGTTCAGTTTATTTAATATTTTTTCCAACTGTTCTAAATCATCGACCTTGATTGTCGTTTCCTGGGTAGATTGATGGTCCACCAGCTGTAAACTGTTTTTGACGAGGACAACCTTTGCATTTGCCAGTACTTTCATTATTTGCAGGTTTGTCTTTATTAAATCATTGAACTGAATTTGAAGTTGGACAGGTAATTTTTCCGAGGAGGATTTTACCCATTCAACTTCAACCAGTCTTTCCCTATCGTAGCCTTGTGATCTAATATTCCCACAGTCCGCCATATGTATCGACACACCTTGGCCTTGAGTGATAATTCCAATGATTTTATCTCCTTTGACAGGCTTACAACAATTTGCATACCTGATAAGCATGTTTTCGACACCCGCTATGCGAGCGCCTTCTGCATTTCCTGTTAATGGAGAGGAACCACTGGAACGACCTGAATTTCGAGCGGACTGCTTCCTTGCTGATGGTTCCAGAAAACTAATTATCTCATCAATATTTGCTTTTCCAAATCCCAGCCGGATATAATATCCTTCAATATTCTCAAAACCCGCTTTTTTGAGAAATTCGTTCAACTTAGAGGATTTTAATACCACTTTCAGCTTTTTTCCTATTTTTTCAATCTGTTCAGCAAACAGCTCTTTTCCTAGCTTTTCCGCTTCTTTTCGCTCTTCTTTACCTAAATAACTACGTATACTTGACAGGGCACGAGATGTTATCGCAAATTTCAACCATTCTGCGGATGGTTTTTCTTTTGAGGAAGTTAGAATTTCAACTTTGTCTCCATGCCTTAATAGCTTTCTATTTGAAACATTTCTCCCGTTTATTTTTGCTCCAACGCAGGTTTCTCCTAATTCTGTATGAATGGCATAGGCGAAATCAATAACGCTGGATCCCACCTGCAGTTTTACTATTTTACCTTTAGGAGTAAACACATAAACAAAATCGGAATATAATTCCCGGGTAAATATTTCAAGTGATTCTTTGGGATCTATTGCAAAATCAAGACTTTCTGATAGCTCCTTCAGCCACGATGTATTGTTTTCCTTATTGGGTTCAACTTCAGATACGTTTTTTTCTTTGTATGCCCAATGTGCAGCTACACCCCGTTCAGCGATAGTATCCATTTTTCTTGTGCGGATTTGAACATCAAACCCAACACCATCCTTACTATAGGCATCAATGTGCAACGACTGGTAACCATTTGGTTTGGGGAAGGAAATGTAGTCCTTGAAACTCTCTGTTACCGGGCGGTAGTGATTACTGATTGTACCGAGTGCCTTATAACAATCATCAACAGTATTGACAATAATTCTGATCCCCAAAAGATCATGTAGCTGGTCGTAGTCAACACCCATCCGTTTTGCTTTTTGAAATATTGAATAATGACGTTTGATTCTTGTTTTTACTTCGGTATCGAAATTCTGTTCCGGTAGTAAATGTATTACATCACTATAGAGATTCTCCAGCATGGATTTGTGAAGACGCTCATTTATTTTGCAGAATTCCTGAATCTCTTTATAGTCCTTTGGATAAAGGTAAGAAAAGCAAAGATCTTCAAGTTCCATTTTAATATGTGACAATCCAAGTCGTTCGGCAATGGGGGCATATGTTTGTAATGTTTCCCTGGCCACGATTTTTGATTTATTACTTGATAACCAACCTCCATGCCGCATTCGAACCGTTCTGGCAGCAAGATTAACAAAAATTATTCGAATATCTTTCGATGCAGCAAATATCATTTGCCGCATTTTTTCAGCAACCCTTTCATCCACATCCTGGATATCAGATGTTTTTAAAATATTATGCATCCCTTCAACAATATTTGCCGTTTCATTCCCGAGCAAATCGCTGATTTCATCAAGACTGATTTTCCCCTGCATCAATATTCCATGTAACAATCCTGAGACAATACTCTGAATATCCAGTCTTAGATTGATTAGAATCGATGTGACTTCCAGTGCTTTTTGAAGATAGGTGTTAGGTAAAAGCTTTGGGTAGGTTTGTGATTTTGCGGCTAAAATGTACGCTTTCTGAATAGGACTGCAATCAATTTCGTTGTTGGTGTATTCTTTGAAATCTGAAATTATATTTTCAATTCGGATCATTACTTGCTGCCTTTCACTAAGTAAAATCTAATTGGAAAACAAAGAGATACAATATTATACCCTCTTTTTCAATGACGTTAAGATGTTGCTTATAATCTTATCATTATTGTCTTTTGAATCGTTACACTCTTTTACTATAATCCTCAACAAATCATTTGTCGCATCTTCCAAAATATCATTAACGATTTGATAATCATAGCAACCTTTAAACGATATTTCATGCTCGGCATTCATTAATCGTTTTTTTATAAGGTCCTGGCTTTCTGTTTTTCGGGATATAAGGCGGCGAGATAACTCTTCTAAAGAAGGAGGCATAATAAAGATAAATACTGCATCTAAATCTTTAATCTTTTGCAGTTGCATAGCTCCTTGGACATCAATGTCCAAAATCACTATTTTATCTTCGCGTTTCAATCGATCAATATAAACCCGGGAAGTTCCATAATAATTATCATAAACTTTTGCCCATTCAATAAATTCATTATTATCAATCCTTGCCAAAAAATCCTCAACAGAAATAAAGAAATAGTCTGATCCATCTATTTCTCCTTCGCGGGGAGATCTTGTCGTATATGAAACTGAAAGGGAAATTTTGGGTAGTAAAACCCTGGACTGTTTGAAGATCGATGTTTTTCCTGTCCCACTTGGAGCTGATATGATAAATAGTCTTGGTTTTAAACGTTCCATGAATAGATAGTCACTCTTTCATCAAGGGAGGCAACAGGTATGAATGAGCTTTCAAAACCACCATTGAAAGCTCAGGAAGGTATTACAATATCAAGACGAAATCACGTTTATATCATGATTCAAGGAAATGCTAAGAGCGTTTTTAATAAAACTTAACGTTCCGGTTGCAGCACTTGCACAACCACTACATGCACCTTCATAATTGATGTAAACGTTGTCTTCCTCAATTTTTATCACACTCAATCCACCACCATCTGCAGCAAGTGTTGGTCTGACTTTATCATTTAACACTTTTTCAATGATTGTTGGCCATTCTTCTTTTGGAATGTTAGCAAGAATCATTTCATCTTTTGCGTTTTTTAATGCTTCTGCCAGTTCAGCATAACCACCTTTAACAAAAGATACATCTGAGAATTTATTATTAACCAGTAACTCGACCTGCTCAACAGTACTATCATCTTTTTCGTCTCCATATAAAACAATTTGTGCGTATGGAGGAATTTGCGATAGGTTTGATTGTAAAAACTCAGCTGGTAGCGAATAGGCTCCAATGAGATGTCCCACCTTATATTCATCCTGAGGTCGAATATCAAGGATAATAGGTGGCGTATTCTTTTTTCTTTCCTTCAAACATATTATAGGATCAATAACGTGCCTTGACTGATCAAATACGTTTTTATTTACAAATTTCATTTTATTCCATCATTTTATTTGTTGTTATACTGACGCAGCCACCTTTCCAGAGCGGATGCAACTCGTACACACTTTCATACTGACCTTATTCCCATTGCTTTTTTTTACATGCACCTTTTGCAAATTAGGTAGCCATCTTTTTCGGGTCCTGTTATGAGCGTGACTAACGTTATTGCCTGTTAAAGGCTCTTTTCCACAGATTTCACACTTGTTTGCCATAATTACTCTGTTGTCAAAAAATTTATACCTGATGCTCTTCCTGATAATAATATTAAAGAACATTTTTTGATTGAACAAATCGACGTTTTTACTACTAATTCTTAAAACTAGCAATAAAAACGCTAGAACGCAAACATTAATTCTCAATATCCTTATAACAGTCAATTAATCGGTAAATTGAGATTCTTTATACTAAATTGGAGTGTCACTTTTGAGATGAATAACCCGTTAATCACAATCACTAATATAATTTAAATTAGAAAAACAGAGCGAGTCTAAAACCCAGCTTTGCAAATGATGAGGCATCACTATCTTCCAAAGTCACATCACCAAATCTATTTGAGTAAAGTTCAAGAGAAGTAAACCCGCTTATTTTTATATCTTCATCCAAATTGTAATCTAAAAATAGGGAATTCGTAAGAGATTGACTTGAATAGTGGAATTCGCCCTGTTGTAGAAGGTCCTTCTCCCTATTAAATGCAGCATTTCTATAAATTAGCGAATAAGCGGTTTGAATATCTCCAAATGTAACAAAACTGAAATTAACTCTCAGGAATTGTAGTTTTGTCCTGAAATAAGGTTTTGACAATAACGCATCATTATATGCCTTAATATAAGCTTGAATGGGAGAGCTCGCATCAGAACTCAATGGAATTGGCTCTTTTTTCTCATCGACCCCGATTCCATAAAATAGCTCAGCTTTAAAAAAACGATTTTGGTACTTTAATCCCATTTTATTCAGGTTCATGTCATCGTGATGAAAATTTTCCCCATATTGAATAGCATATTCCAGACGGTCCCAAATGGTCAGATCTACAGCAAATGGTCCGTAGTCGAATCCACCACTGACTATAAGTGAATCATTCCACCGGTCATCATTTGTCAGCAAATCACTTTTTTGCCACATATATTTTTGTTCACCAATATAAAATCGGTTGAAATCCAGCATGAACCCAAAGTGAATATAATCTGCTTTCAGAGCGTAATAGAATTGCATCTGGGGCTCTTCATGAATACCGAAGGGCATTAATGAATTACCTGTCACAAGAATCCGTTGGAATCCAAAGGGACCTTCAGACAACTCACTGCGTATTTCCGGAACAAAATTATTTTGCCTATTGCCAGACGCTCCATATCTGGATCCAATATTGCTCCACAATCCGAGAGTGGTACTATTCGAATAGGTCTGCGGAACCGCATAAAAAATTTTATCGTTATTGTACCCTTTTAGTCTGTCGTATCCGACCTTTAGTCTATCCAATTCTTTCTTTATCAACAATGGATCTTCCAATAGATGTTGCGGATAGATAATATCTGGCTTATTACCCGCTTTACCATTGAGGTCAGGTTTACAATGGTTAAATGGATAAGGATGATGAAAGAGCAAACTCTTTGCAATAAAACCAGTAAATACAATGGGGTGGTTTGGCTTTCTCACTTCCATATCCCAAATATCGACTGTATCAATAATAGTTTCAGTCCCGGAAAGTGTTAAAAATGAAATCTGGTCATCAGAGAAGTCAACCATCCAACCTTCAACAAGGTCAACCACTTTTTGCTCAAATATTGTTTTTATTAAAACCAATTCTGTTGCTTCGGGGTTTTCAATTTTGGGAATCGAAATCTCTCCTAACGGATAATTAGCCATATAAATGATATTAAAGCGATCAATTATCTTAATTTGCCCCTTTAAGTTGATCAGCTGGATTGTATTTTCATCAACATTGATGATTATTCCTGTCTCTCTTTGACAAGCAGAAAAATAGACGGCAGAAATATTTATCGCACTCGCTTGGCTTGATATTATAAAACCAAAAATTGTGATGGAAACAAATTTTCGTTTGGTTTTATAAAATAAATTCGATTGCCATGCTAAAAGAAAACTTATTATCATATGTATTTGTTTCATGCTGCAAAGTCTTTGAATGATATTGTCGAATAAAATAGTTAACACTTCCTTTTAATGATACATAGTTGCCAAATGATTGTTGAATGCTGGCCGTTGTAATAAACTGATCAAAACTCAATTCAAAAGGGTTTCCTGATATTGATTCATCGTATACCCCTTTTGAAATAACTTCACTGGCTTCAAACCTGATTTTCTTATTGATATCCCAAGTGTAATTAAAACGTAGATACAAGTTTCGAAAATCAAACGATTCTAAATCAGTGGCCAGTTTTGTTGATTGAGATGTGATTTCTCCGGCACTTGTCATTTCATTGGCATAAATAAGTTTGATACCATCATTTACAGGATTATTTGAGCTTAGGTGAATATCAGATAATAAAATCTGATATTTTCTGGATTTCTCTGTATATTGAAATCCTAATATTGTAGATGATTCTGTTGACAAAATCTCTCGCATTATTCCGTTCGCCTGAATACCGTAAAAGGGATAAAAAAAGCCTGCTATGGCTGAAAAAGATTTCCATTCAAATCCAGTCAGAGCAATTTGATTGAACCCGCTGAGAAATAGTGTTTCATCAGGTTGTTTGCGACTAAAGAACTCATTGAGAGAAAATCGGTTTTTAATAATAAAATCGTTTCCCATGGAAAAAGCGTTCAAATTACCCGCAAACGACACAGATAAAAAATGATATTTCCCATCAAATCTCATGGCAAATACGGGTTCAACATTAGGAACCAGTTCGACTGTTTTATTTCCAATGGAAAATGAACCCTGAGGTCCAAATGTTGAGCCTGAAGGCCATATAAAGTATAATGGCAGTCCTCTGGACAACTCTTCTTGAAAATCTTCCCTCTGAATCACAAAAGCGACCTTAGTTTGTTTGTCGTACAAATAAGGTCTTGCATAAAAAAAGGTTCTTTTTTGCAAACGATTCAGTTTTCTAAAACCGTTTTGGTATATGGTGAGAAATTTTGAAATACGCATTTTGTCGCTAAGCATTCGAGTTGGTAGAACGTCACTTTCAGAGCCAAAACCACTGTTTGAACATTCTGGAAGATTTTTTCCTAAACCAAATTGAATCTTTTTAAATTTTTCGATTTTTTTTATGGTGGGAAACAGCTCACTTGAAGATATAAAGCTCTGTATAGTATCAATATTAACCAAATGATTTTTTCCTTCAGTATCCCAAAAAACAATCAGATCTTCCAAAAAACGAATTGGCCAACCACTAAAGCTTTTTTCTGATGAGGTATGGACTTCTCTGGTTAGTTCCTTCAATTCAGCTGTGATTTTTAACTGATAGATAGGATTATCCAGAACATTATAAACCAGAATATGTTTGATATCTTCTCTGGATATTTTATTCAATTCACCTTTTGTATCTATTTGATAAACATGAGATTTATTTACATATATAATAATACCTGTTTTGGCTTTGCATTCTCCTTCAATAAATGAATACAATTCCAAAGCGGAAAGCCTTGCGGAGAATGCCCAACTCAAAATAAATACCAAAAAAATACTTTTGATAGATAGTAAAAATAATTTGATGTGTTTGTAGGAAGAGAGATTACGCATTTGATTAGATTTCGAATAATTAGATCTCATTTTTAAACAAGAGTTTTTAATAAATTAAAAAGGGTTGAAAATCGGATTCAGATCTTTACGATGCAACCTTGAATAAAGAGAAATCGTGTACAAGAAACATCAATGATTCGATTATGCAAAAAAACAAAATTATAACAAATAGATTTACTCGTCCATCAAAAAAATTAGTAAACCTGGTATCTTAAATGGAAATTGCTATTGAACACTTTTTTTGTTCAAATAAAAGCACCTGAGGATAATTGATTTATATCTTGTTACACATAAAGAGCAATAATTCTGTTTAGAACTCATACCTGAAGGAGATCGTTTGAATTCGGAAAATATATTTGGACCGGTTCGAGTCATAAAAGGAAAAAACAACGGGCGCTACCCATATTGCCACTCTTTTTACCTTGAAGAGGATAAAATACTGATTGATCCCGCATCTAATAGAAATGAGATTGAGAGATTAAAAAGTCACAATCAGATCAAAACGGTCTGGTTAACCCATTGGCATGAAGATCACATCATGCATCTTGATCTTTTTAAAAATTTTCCTCTCTGGATGAGCGAGGAGGATTCTTATCCATTAAAAGATCTGGAAGTATATTTAGACTGGTTTGATGCTGGTGATGAGAAATTCAGAACGATGTTTCGAGAATCAATGGTTCAGCAGTTTAATTTTTCACCTCGATTTGCTGATCGTTTTTTAAAGGATGGGGAAATCATTCAATTGGAAAGCTCAAGTATTGAAGTAATCCAAACTCCTGGACATTCTCCGGGTCATCTTGCCTTCTTTTTAAAGGAATCCGGGATTTTGATTTTAGGAGACTATGATTTATCGTCCTTTGGCCCTTGGTACGGAGATACGTATTCAAGTATTAAAGATACGATAAAATCAATTAACCGACTGCGTAATATTCCAGCTAAATTGTGGCTTACGAGCCATGAGAAGGGAATCTATACAGAAAATCCGGGAGAAATCTGGGATGCTTATATTAACAAGATTGATGAGCGTGAATGTGAATTATTCGATTTATTGAAAAACCCTAAAACAATGCATGAAATAATTCATTCCTGGATTATATATAAAAGAGAACGTCAACCAATTGAATTTTATGAATCGGCAGAAAGAGCGCTGATTAGCAAACATCTTGAAAAACTAATCCAAGAGGATAAAGTCGTTAAGGAAGGTGAGACTTTTGTGAGGGCATAAAAACGGTTTTTTTAGATCATACCGGGTAAACCCTCAAAATAAAATAGATGATTCCATTAGATGGTTTTAAAACCCCTTCAGCAGTAAAATTATCTTGATGATTTATTTGGAAATATTTTTCAGATTATTAACCAATTGCTGAGCAGATTCCAAAATGATATCTACCTGCTTACCCCCTTTGTCTGACGTTGCATCATCACCTGAATGCTCATCAATTAACTCACTTAGCGTTTTTTGATGAGCTTCTATCTCAATAATCAAATTCCTCGTATTTTTTGACAACACACCCAGGATTTTTTCATAAAGAATAATAGCATAGCCGATAGATTCGTGTTTTTCAGGATGAAGAATTGACATTAAGTTCAATCCAGGTTTCCCACTGGTAATGGGATTCTGTTTTTCCCATATTTCTTTAATCACAGGCGAAATCAGTGGAGTCAGTTGCTTCACTAAAATATTGAATACGGGTCTTGTCTCTCTACCTGGAAGTACTCCAACTAGTTTGTTCAAAGCAGGAACCTGATCGACAATTTCCATTAACAAATTACGCCATTTTGTGTACGCTTGGTTACCACATTGTTCAACAGAATATCCCGGGAACTCTTTTTTTACAGAAAGCACATAAAAATTGTATATTTTTTTTGACAACTGGTTGGATACGATATTGCTGGAAGGATCTAGCTTCATATTTAAATGTGAATTCAGCCAGTTAATAATTTTGTAAAGATCGTCTTTGGGTAGCTTCAGTGGTCTTTGTTCAAATTTTTCAATCTTTTTGGATCTGATAATACTATTTTTCAGTTCCTGACACTCATCGATAATCCGATCTCGATGGGAAAGGAAGTCAAGAAATTGTTCTATCGTTCTATCAAGAAGCCATTGCATCAGAGGTAAATACTTTGTGACAAACTCCGGTGCTGAAGGATTCCTGTTCCTGGTCCATGGTAAAACAGCAGGTGGTAAGACAAAAACGATTGAATCTTGTTCAGATGTCAAGCTGAATCCAGTCGTATCAGCATCAGAGTTCTCGTTGGATTTACTTGAAGTATAGGCTTCTCCTCCAAAGGCTGCGCCAATTTGCAAATTAAAAACTCTATTGCCATTGTGTTGAAGTATAATATCTTTTGCTATTGGAAACCAGTATGATTGCTGGATATGTTCTTCAGAGACATTATCTCCTTTTTCTATAACACAAATGTGAAACAGAGTATTGACCATATCATTTGAAAGCAGACCCGCATGAAAATGTAAATCGTCAACAATTCCATTAAACGCCTGGTCCATTTGATCTTTAGTGAATCTTACGCGGTGAGCTCTCAATAGACTAACAAAATTTGGGTAGGTTTTCTGGCTAAATTTAATTTGACCCAATGTCTGTTTTTCAACCGTCTTTGATGTATCACGGAAATGAGAAACACCTCTGACTAGGGCTGCAATCCATAGCTGTGTTTTTACCGGATCCGTTTTTGATTTATCGTTGCTGGTATCTAGTGTCAAATTTCTTGATTTAACTTCATCCAGAAATTTCTGCATTTTAATGACTGAATCATTAAAATTATTTTCGCATTCAGCCGCAATCAAAGCGCATTTTTGAGAAATTTGAGCTAATAATCGAAATTGATTTTTTACAATATATTTCTTTTGAAATTCAGCAAGGTACTGAGATAGGGCAAAGACGCTAGAGCGTTCACCTTTACCAAAATAATCTTTAGACGATTTCCCGCTATCCGATTTTGCTTTAACTGTATTATTTGCATAACGTTTTTCGATCTGTTTCTGTAGACCCATCAATCGCATTCGGTAAATATTCGGATTAAAGAGTTCCAGATTTAATGGGGCGATGGGCATTTTAGTATCAGGTAGACTCTTGCTTATTCTTTCACAAACAGCTGATAACAGATTTCTCCACTCAAGGGTTTTTCGTGTTAGAATTTCCGGCTTTGATGTATTTGGATACTTCCTGTCCAAGATTTTTTTTGAAAATGCATGAAACGTCATGACATTGACAGGAATATTTTCCGGCCATGATACATTGTATTGAGTTTTTAGATAACTCTGTGCCAATTGCCATGTATCTGGGCTCCAACCGGGATCCTTTTTATTGTCGAGTTGTTTTGCCAGGATTTGTTTATTTAGTGAATTAATCGTGTTTGAAGCCTGTTCCCAAAGAGATTTCTGCAAATAGATATATTCAAACAGGCGTTGTTGGATCGCACCAAATACGTTTTCAAATATGTTTTTTTCCTGATCAAAGCTTTTATCATCGACTTTTGCGCTTTTAAAATCCCTGATAAAACTCTCCATGGGAATTTTAATCACTAATGCCTGCTCTTTACCGGAAATTCGAATCGTCGCAGCTCTTTGGGAATTTAAAGATACAATTCCCTTATCACCAACTAAAGTGGGTGAGGTCATTTGAACCACAATCAAATCGTTAACAAGAACATCAATTAGCCCACTACACAGAAAAAAAATATCTCTACCTGATTCATTTTGAGTGATAATATCAAAACCCTGTTCAAAAAAGCCAAATTCCAACTGATTCAATAATTTGTTTCCCAGTGTATCCAGACATCCGCGGGTTAATGAATATGAATTTAAAAGGCTGGTAGCAATACGAACACATCCGGCATTGGTATCGTTAAAGGAATAATATTGATTTGTTTCCCATTGAGTCATACTTTCATTTCTCCAAATAACCAATCCTAGGATGCAAAATAACTGTTTGTAAGCTTAACGAATATAGACTCCGAAGTTACCTGAAATGCAGGAATCAGTAAACAAGCTATTTCAATGGTTTTTATTGCTTATTTCAAGCAATAAATTCAGCTTAAGAAGCAACTTCTTCTGATAAGGATATGAACCAAAGAAACCACAATTTATAATTTTGAAAAGTTAAAACGCTTTGATTGATCTTGAAACAACTAAATACTATATGATAAAAGACGTTTACATATATTTACTTCCGACTATTATTGAAAAACCGATGAATTTGGTCAAATAAAAAAATCGGCTTTTTTAAAAAAGCCGATTTTTAATCTGTTGTATGCAAATTCAAATACAACGAAAGTAGGAAAGTAACTAAATAATAATCCAAAGAATATACCCGGGTATATAAACGCTCACGAATAGTATTCAATATAGCTTTCCCAGCTTTGTTTCTGATTACTGGTTAGTAGTATTACTTTTGAATTTGAAGTAACTATATGATCTGATCTTGGTGCAATAATGACATTATTAGGTACTAAACCCTTAACCTTAATTAATTCTTCAACCTGCCCCTGTATATTTGATTGGATTTGGGCAAGATTAATTTTACTGGACTTTCTTGTATAAATATTTCCAGTATCTTCTAAAAGTCCAATCAGCATTTTACCTGGGGTATAAAAGGCTTTTTGTAATTCACTAAAAGGTTTGTTCTGGTATTGTTTTTCAATCGTTGCCAATTCAAAAATTGTGTTGTCAAAGTTTAGTAGTTCACTAATAACTTTTGTAATTCCTAGACCATGAGAACCATTGGATAGCATGATTTGAATGAATTCATCTTCTAAAAAAACCTCCTCAACATTCGCTTGATCCAGAGCCTCTTCGTACCTTTTATCAAGGATTTCTGCCACAATGTACGCACGACGATTTATTGTCCCTACCAGCATTGATGTTAAAACTGTTTTTGCATCAATCTCTTCAAATGATTTTCCTGAATCGGTCTCAGCAAGAATCACCACTTTCGCAGCGTTAAGAATCCCTGCCTTTTCCAATACCGACGGATCTGAATAATCGCCATTAAATAGCTCAACATCTGAATTATCACCAAATTTATTCTCGAATGCTGTAATATTGGTTTGTTCTACTTCAGCAATAACAACTATTTTTAACCAACTGGTTTCATGTTTTGGATGGTGATGAATAATAAACTCTAATATTTCCAAGAGTTGTGGTTTCCATCCGCAAATTAGTAATTGACCTTTGTTTGTGGCTAATTTGGGTATGACTCCAGTATCAGACTTTTTATAAGTTATTAGAAATTCATGTAAGGGAATAGGGTCGAATTCAACTTTCTTCTTGGTTTTTGATTGATGATACAATGGTTTATGTTTAATTATCGCCTCAGAAAGATTCTCGGCAATTCCCAATGATTTAAAATTGTAATGATGATCCTTATATAAAAATCCGTTTGCTTTGTTTCTGTATAGATATACTTTTAACCCTTTTTCATGCAGTAAATCATAAAACGTGTACCAATTTTCAGCTCTAAGTAGAGTTTGATCAATAATACTACAGATTTTATCTTCAATTTTTTCTTTCTTTTCAAATATCTCTTGTAGTTTAACTAATATGTCAGGTGGCATTTTTATAGATTCGAAAGGATATTTGATCCCTTTTTGCATCACCCCTTCCAGTCTATTATGGTATTGGTAGATTTCAATATCCAACAAAGTCAAAAAATCTGAAAGTTCAACCCAATTGTCATAACGTTCCACGCATTTACTAATTTGGTGTAGTATTAATTGATCTGCCGACTTTTCAAGAAACCTATTCTCTTGTTCAATTTCAGTCTGTTGTTTTTTATTCAACTGTCCTGGCGGGGTATTCAGAATGATCAAAGAACTGTTTTCTTTAATAATATAATCTGGAGATGGATGAAAAACAGGTACATTGCTTTCCATGTTTTTGATTTCCATTAATCCTTGAATGGCATTTTTAATGGTTACTGATTTTTGAATCTGTTCCATCTTTTCATTCTTTCTAACTCTCAAATTCCCCGTATTTTCTAAAATTCCTATAATCACAAAATCATCTTTTTTATCTTTTAATTCCTGATAGGTTATTCCATAGTTTTTTTCCGATATTTCATTTATTTGCAGAATACCTGTTTTCATCTGGAAAAAAGACTTAAAGATGCTATTCATTCCTGACATCAAAATCATATTACAGATATGAGCTCTTGCGCTGTATCGGTTTAAAATGATCTCTTCAGCACCTGCATTGATCAGATAACGACGAAATTTCTGTTGAACAACTTCCACGATGGAATAAATTTGTGGGTATACACTTTTTATTGCTATTGTAGCTAAAACAGTTTTAAAATCAATTTCTTCAGCAGTCTTTCCAGACAGCTCATCTGATAAGATTAATACCTTGCCCGCCTTATTTCCACAGACATTGAAAAGTGTTTCAGAATTTGTATAATCTCCGCTGTAAAAATGTAAATCCCTTAATTTGGGGTCTTTTTTCAATTCATTCACGTCCTGCGCATCAGCATCATTTATCAGCACTAACTGACTTGAATCCATTTTGTGAAGTAATAGCACATTTTTCAAAAGACTGTTCATACCGGGCTTCCACCCACATACTAAAAAATGGTTTTCCATATCTTTCACGGGAACCAGCCCCAAAACTTTCCTGCGATCTCTTTCAACTAACCAGCTGGTAATATTTCCTGTTAATACACCAACATATCCAACACCAATAAACATGATGATGATTGCTCCAATTTTTCCGACTCCGGAAATAGGGGATAAATCGCCATATCCAACGGTTGTAACAGTAACAATTGAAAACCATAGGGATTGAAAAAAACTATTAATTCCGGACTCATTGTGGGTGGATTCGAGTAGAAGCATGACAACTGCCGCAAATACCAGGAAGCTTAGGAAACCAACAATTGTCTGAAATACTCGGTTTTTTCGTAATCGGGTTATCAAATTGAGTAAATTTGTCATTATCAATTGTTCGATATGGATTGACTATTCAGTTTATTTAAAAAAGAGAGTTTACTAACAGCTACATATTAATACGTTTTCGGTATCCATGTCATCAACATATGCCCGGATACTTACATCGTAGCCGTTCGCAGGTTCAGGGTTCAAAGTTGTTTTTATACATATTTCACTTCAGAAAAACTTGGAAAAACTACTATGTGAGAGTTCAAATCTTTTGAAGATATTTAAACAAAAATTGCCCAGATAAACTGGATAAGTACCTTAACTAATAATTTCCTGCTGAAAAACGCAGAAAACTATTTATAAGGTACTAAAAAACGCAGAAAACATTTCCTAAGGTACTAAAAACGATTATTCGAGTGACAGTTAACATATCAATGAATTAGATATGCATGGGAACTTTGAATCCGTGAACGCTTACCTTACATTATTATTTTTCTAATTTAAGAGATGGTTTACCTGAGTTTTCAAAATCAGAAGCCAATTCCAATGGAAAGCAAAAAGAGCCATTGATCAAGTTCATACTTTGATTCCAAAAACTGACTATCCTCTGTTTTTCCTTTTAAATACATGATTCTTCCATCGATCACCAAGAAACTTTGGCCACCATAAAATCCGAATGATAATGCCGTTACAGGAATCTCAACAGTCTCATAATTCCTTTGCTCATTGATTATCGAGTTCTGAATAAAAAACTTCCGCTGAGTGAGTTTTGGATTCACTCGATTGTAACCCATACCAATATAAGCAGTTAAATAGTCGAAAGGTATTGAAGCGTTGTTTTGATAAGATAAATAATCGATTAGTTTCAAAGCCATGGCAAAATTTAGATCACCCTGAATTTCATTGATAATAACAGAGGATGTATTGGTGATAGGCTTTCCGGTTTCCAAAAAAATAAAATCCGGAAGAGATGTCATCCGGATTCCCCATGATTTATTGATGAGTAAGGTCAAATCATAACCAGGAAAATATCCGTTGATTAACTCATAGTTCATTGTTGCAGACAGGTTTATTTTAGTTTGGGCAGTAAGGTGAGCTTTCGATTGAATCTGGATAAGAGCCAGGAATAAAATACAAATCTTGAAGAGAAACCCTGCATGATGATACTTTATCTTTTGTATTAATCCATGAATCTTCATAACGGTCAAAACTCAGTTATAACAATCTTTTTTTATAAAACACACTTCCAAAATTCACCCGTTCATCTTTCAATAATTTCAAACACAGAGCCGGGTTTACTGACAATAAGCCCTTTCAGCTCAAGGGATGTCAAGGTGGGTAAGATTCGTTGAATCGGTAAACCCGTTTTCAAAGATAACGTGTTTTGATGCAGACGGCCCTGTTGTAAAAAATCAAGAACCTTCTGCTCTTCACCGCTCAAATCAGGTGGTAAACTTGATTTGGTTTTGGGAGATTCATCGATACTCAATTGAATATCCGTCAGAAGTTCCTCAAGAATATCTTCAGCTTCTAAAATCAATTTTGCCTGACCCTTTTGAATCATTCGGTTGGTTCCACGGTAAAAGGGAGAATCGGCTTGACCTGGAAAGGCGAATAACTCTCGATTATGTTCAAGGGCGTATCCAGCAGTAATAGAAGCTCCGCTCCTTTCACCGGCTTCTACAACTACAATTCCTTGTGATAAACCACTAATAATTCTGTTTCTTAAAGGAAAATTATTGGCAGAGGGTTGAACTTTTGTTGGAAATTCAGTTACCAATGCACCATTTTTTGAAACCCTTTCCGCCAGATTTTTATTTCTGGCGGGATATATGTTTGATAGTCCGCCTGCAAGTACGCTAATTGTTTTTAATCCATTTTCCAAAGCCGCCTGATGAGCGATGCTATCAATACCTAAAGCCAAACCACTGACTATTACAATGTTCGAATTTATTTCTGACAGACGTTTAATGATTTTTTCACAGAGATTTTTACCCGCAAATGAGGCTTTCCGCGAGCCGACAAAAGCAATAGGAAGTCCGGAATTAAAATCAATTTTTCCTTTTATAAATAGAATAGGTGGCGCGTTATAGATCTCTTTAAGTAATATTGGATATTCAGGTTGTTTAAAACTGACGACATTTAAATCAAACTTTTCTAAAAGATTGAGTTCGTTACGAAGCTGTCTGGAATTTAAAGCAGCTGGGATAAGCTGAGTTTTATCTATTCCTATACCCAGAATTTCAGAGAGATGTTTTGGGGAGGCTGAAAATATCTCTTCCGGATTTTCAAAATGATTCATTAAACGCATAATTCTTCGGGGACCAATACCCGGTATCATCCATAAAGCCAGCATGTTAATCGTATCATCTGATAATTTCATTCCATAAATGAATTTAAAGATTGGATTTCATTTTTTGCTTTCACTGAAGAACGGGAATCAGGAAACATCTTAATTACTTTTCTGAAGTAATACTCGGCACGATTGGGATTTTTACGAATTAGATAGATCCGCCCCAACATTAAGATTGCATCGGGTGTTTTGTATCCATTTCTCGTATTCCCGTGTTGATATACTTTAAGAATCTTTCTAAAAGAGTGTTCTGCTTCTAAATAGTTACTAACTATAAATTGAGCCTGACCAATCCAGAACTGAGAGTTATCAGCATCCTGATCATTTGGGAATTTTTCTAAAAACTCAGAAAACTGTTTGATTGAAACCAGATATTTTTTACCGGAATAGGTTTTAAATGCCTTTCGATACATTCTTTTTGCCCCGGGTACAACAATGAGCCTAATCGGCGATACAGGATTTTGAATATCCGGATCTTCAAGTTCAATATTCTTCTTTGGTTTATTTTCTTTCGGGTTCATCAATACAATTGGTTTTGCCCGTTTGGGAGGTTTTTTTATGGCAGACTTTTTTGTGTTTATTTGAGTGGTTTTTTTTAATCCAGCCTCCGGTACAAGAGATACGATTTCTATTGCGCTTGACGATGAAGGTGTCTGGATATCTACTACTTTAGATGAACTTTGAGTGATCGAGCCTTGTTTCTTTATATCGACTTTATGTGAATCAATCTGTGCTTTTGTATTTTTAGAAGGTTGGAGTTGTCGCTTTTTTTTCTTGGCAGGAAGGGGATCTGACTTTTTTGTGTTTTGAGCCTGAATATTTTTCTCTAAAAGGTTAATTGTTTTAGATAAGTTGTTTATTTTGTCCTCAAGAAATTTTCGATTTTGTTCCTGATGTTGTATAATCTCTTCAATTTTGGTCTGAAGAAACAGGTTTTCCCTTTTTAATTCAGTGTTTTCTTGAGATAATTGATTCTCTATTGAGACTTCAGGGTTCTCGATTGGCTTCTTATTAATCTGTCTTCGATTGGTCGTTAACGAACATCCGGAAAGTAATATAACAATGAATAAAATTAATTGCTTTTTCGCAAAATTCTCCATAATAGATTCATTTTAAAAAGAGTATTAATTTTTCGTTTGGATAAACACCCTGTTCAGCTCTTGCGCCATTTCAGGTTGTTGGTTTCTTTGGTAAGTATTGATAAGCTTTTCTACAATTTTATTTCGCTTCCTGAAATTTGGATAGTTTTGGAGTAGATAACTATATCTTGAAATCGCAGCGGTATACAATGAATGATCAAAGTACCAATTTCCAATCAACAGTTCATGTTCAGCCAGTGCTTCCTTTGATTTTCCCAGATATTCTTTTGCATCTTGCAAATAAAGGCTATCGGGAAATAGAAAATAGAATCTCTGATACTCAACAATTATTTTTTTAAAATGATCCGGATCCCTGGAGAAAGAATATTCATTACCAAATAATGAGCTGGTATTTTTCTTGTAATTTAGTTCAATAAGACGTCCTAATACGTATGGTACAAGGTGACTGTGTGAGCTATAATTTAGAAAAATTCTATAATTCGTTTCCGCTTCTTCAAATTTAGCTTGTCCAGGGCTCAGATATGCGTCTCCCAGTTTTAGATATGAATAAGCGGCATACCGGGTTCCTGGATTCTCGTTGATGATCTCTTGTAACAAAGGTATTGCGAGTGCCTGATCGCCTTTATCCATATATTGAATTGATAAGTCATACTTTTCTTCCATGGAATCAACTTTTGATTGGCTACAGCTACAGAAAATTACAATCAAAAGCGTAAGGATAGTGAGTTTGTAACTTGTTTTCATTTTATGGGTCAATTTTCTATGATGTGATTGATAATTAATAATACGCTTAACGATTATGAGCATCTACTTAAAATATAAGTAACATACATAAACTGTCCACGAGAAATTTATCTATTTTTTTGTCCAAAAATCCAAACAAGTACTTTTACCGGAAATTTTCAACTATTTTAACGCGCTAAATCTATATAATACACTGTAATATTAGATAATTCAGTTATCACCGCTATAGATTTGTTTTACAAAAGGTTTTTTTTTTAATATTGTAGATAATTCGATAATAACTCTTTTATCAAATCTTATTATCATCATACTTTAAAAAAGATCGAAAATCTTTTGGTAAAAATATTGGGAAACATCAGTCTAAACCTTTGGCAACTTAGCAGGTAGCTGAAACACTAAACGAAAACCCTTAAGGAATTATTATGCATCTCCCAGATTCGATCCCTCCCGTTTTTTATTATTCAATATTACCCATTCTGATAATGTTAGCACTTGAGAGAACATCTCTATATAAGCTTTCCAGAACTCAAAAAGGCAAAGACTGGGTTCGTTCAAAATTCTGGTTACATCCTAACTTTATCAGTCGCTGTCGGTATCCCATGGGAGTCGTATCTGTTCTATTTTATCATACAGGTACTATCTTTCAACCTCTTAGTCCGGGTTCTATATGGCATCATATTGGAATTATGTGGTTTTCATTTTGGATGATCACCGATATTACTGATGGAACAATCGCCAGGCATTTTCAATTGGGTTCACCTGAAGGGGAAAGTATCGATCCGCTTTCAGATAAGTTACTGATATTTCCACCTCTACTATATTTTGCTTTTTATGAATTAATACCGATGAATTATGTTCTGGTCTTTCTACTATTTGATGTCATTGGTACATTCTCAAGGTTTTTTATTAAAAGCAAAGCGGCTAATCTATTTGGTAAGGCCAAAACATTTTTTGCTGCCCTTACATTAGTATTAATAACAATGCAACAAATATACTACCCGGGTTCAAACTGGAATTTCATCGTTGTTACCTTAATAATTGCCGTATTTTTCTCCTTTTTCAGTGTCTTTTTCAAAGTCATTCCAAACTATTGGTATGCAAATATTTTGAGTATCTTGAATCTGATATGCGGTCTGACAGGTATTGTACTTGTTTTAAAATATAATCATATTGCTCTTGCTTTTGCGCTGGTATTTTTAGGACAGTTTTTAGATCTTTTTGATGGAAGAGCCGCTGATAAATGGGGGAGTACTCCTAAAGGAGAACTCATGGATGATATAGCAGATGGTACAAATTTCGGGTGTACTATTTCAATTATCATCTGGGCAGCATTTGATAAAGGAACTATCGGAATAATACTAGGGATTTTGCATAGTCTTTGTACTTTTTATAGACTCTACCGGTTTATTATTAACAAAAGAAAGGCAGGCGTTAAAGGCGGTGTTAAGTTTTTTTCAGGACTACCTTCTCCGGCAGGCGCTTTGGTATCTGGATCTGTAGTTCTCCTACAGGCAAATGAATATTTTAGAATTGGAATTGTCGTATTGACTTCCTTATTAATGGTTTCAACGTTGCCGTATATCCATTTCGGCCGGGTTATTTTAAAATTAATTCCAAAAATGATTCAGGTCGTTTTGTTAATACTTATTATTATGGTTTTATGGGTTGGATTTATGCCCGGTAATATTCAAATATTTTACTGGACAGTATTTTTCTTTTCTACGATTTATGTTGTGTTAGGCTATAGTTGGAAAAGATATCATATTAAATAACTGACCCAAACTTATCTATTACAAATCTTTTAAGAATACGATTTTTCATAAAAGAACTATAATTATTGAAATAACTTGAAGGATTTATCATTTATAGCTTCATAAAATAACATCCTAAGTCATGCAGGAAAATAAATAGATCAATGGACAAAAATATTATAAGTGAAATTAAAGATGTAATCGCACTTGAAATTAAGGTGCTAAATGATTTGTTGGATTCAATTGATGAACAATTTGAAAAAGCGGTTGGGTTAATCCTGGAATCAAAAGGTAAAATTGTTTTAAGTGGAATGGGTAAATCAGGCCTCATTGCCAGGAAAATAGCATCGACGCTTTCATCAACAGGAACCGTTGCCATGTATCTTCATCCTTCAGAAGCACTTCACGGCGATATTGGAGCGGTTGAAAAAGGTGACACCTTAATAATATTAGGGAAATCCGGTGAGAGTGACGAAATTGTTGGAATGTTGCCCGTTCTAAAAATGAATCATTGTAAAATAATATCAATTACCGCAAATAAAGAATCAACTCTCGCAAGGCATTCTGATATCATCCTGCATACACCGGTGGAAAAAGAGGCTTGTGCCTTGAATCTGGCACCGACATGTTCAACAACTGCTGCCTTGGTAGTCGGTGATGCCCTTGCCATTGCGTTAATGAAAAAGAAAAATTTTAGTAGACAGGACTTTGCCATGTCACACCCTGCAGGAAGATTAGGGAAACGGCTATTATATAAAGTTAATGATCTGATGAAAACAGGAGATGAAAATCCAGTCGTACACTTAGATGAGTTATTTGATGTGGTCGTTTCAACAATTACCAAAGGTCTTGTTAACGCTGTTTCCGTTGTTGATAAAAAAAACAATTTTAAGGGTTTAATCACCAGTTATCATTTAAGACAGGCTCTACAATCCAACCAGGATATTCGGAAAATCAAAGCGAAAGAAATGATGTTTGATGATCCAACGACGATTGAACAGGATGCTTATGCTGTTGAAGCATTTAAATTGATGAAAAAAAGTCCAATGCCATTACTGGTTTTACCTGTATTGAAAGGGAAACAAGCCGTTGGGATTATTACGATGCAGGATATGATTAAAGAAGGTCTATAAATAAAATATAACATGTTCCTCCTGAATGAAGTACGCCCTACCCTATTAACACAGCGATGGCTAACTCCTGAAAACTGATCTATCCTGATAGTTCAAAATCTGTAATCGACTTAAAAATGAAACCATTAATCAATTCTGTAGAGTTAGTTCTCTTTAAAGGACTTTTGTTATTAATTAAAACAATTCCCAAAGGGTTAATTCATATCGTTGGTAGTCGCTTTGGTATGATGCTATATTATCTCGGCGTCAGAAAATCAGTTGTTCAGAAAAATCTGCAAATCGCATTTGGCAATGAACTTTCTCATGTTGAAATAAAAAAAGTATTTCGACAAACCTATAAAAATGTCGGGACGTTATTATTCGAGTTTTTAAAGCTTAATTTTATTCAACCTGATGAAGTCAAAAACTACATGGATATTGAGGGGTTAGAACTTATCGATACCGCTATTAAAGCAGGGAAGGGTGTTGTACTTGCTGGAAACCATTTCGGGAACTGGGAGTTGTTTGCGGCTGCTCTTGCCGCTTCAGGTTATCCTATCCATGTTTATGCAGGACAACAAAGAAACAATTTGTTTGATGCGACTCTCAATCAAAACCGGGAGCGATTTGGAATGAAAACAATATCTAAATCGAAAACAGCTACTATCGAAATGATAAAGGTATTGAAAAAAAATGGATTGTTGGTATTGGCAGGTGATTTAAATGTTCCACATAAAAAACAGTTTGTTAACTTCTTTAATAAAAAAGCCTCTATTGGTCAGGGATTGCCATTATACACAGTTAAAATGAAAGCCCCGTTGTTTTTTTTATGGAGTATCAGAACCGGTCCATTCAAACACAAAGGTTTTATTGTCCCGTTAGAGTACACCCTGACAGGTGTTCAGTCAGATGATGTATCAGTGGTGGCTCAACTGATTTCTAGCAAACTGGAAGAGATTATCCGTGAATATCCTGATCAGTATTTCTGGTTAAACAAACGTTGGAAAACCCGTCCATTAGATGAAAACCAGGATATCTACAGTGGAAATTAGGGAACCACATATCATTCCCCAGTAATAATTTTTAAGAATTGACCAGATCTCTCAATTCTCTACCTGGACGAAAAACGGGGAGTTTCTTCGATTTTACTTTAACCTTCTCTCCTGTTTTTGGGTTTCGTCCGATATACTCACCATATTGTTTGGTACTGAATGAACCAAATCCTCTAATTTCAACACGATCCCCACCTTCCAGTGCGTCCTTGATGGAATTAAAAAACAGGTTAACTGTTTCCCTTGCAATTTCAGTCTTTTGCTTACTACTTGCTTCATCTGCGAAATTATCCATTTCCAATACAAGCTTTTCAATTAACTGAGATTTCTTCATCTTCATTTGATTAATTCCTCCTAATTATAAACATATTTGATTTTAATAACTATTGTCACATAGTTAATTGCTGTAAACGGCTGTAGTTACTCAATTCCCATTTTAGCCTTCAAGGCTGCGAGTTCATCAGACTGACTCTTGGCAGAACCGGATGTTTCTTTTTCTTCGATTAATGCTTGATTTATTTCATCATCAATACTGGTTCCAACATTTGCCATATCTCCATAAGCCAAAGCCAATGTCTCCTCAGTTTCGACTTTTTCTTTCATCCGTTCCAGCATAGCGACAGTTCCACTTGAATCTACACTTGAAAGCTGCTTGTTAATTTTTGATGTTGCTGATGCTGTTTTGGCCCGGGCTTTTAATGTTACCAATTCATTTTCGTACTGTTGAATTTTGGTTTTTAAGCTCTCAATATTCTTTTGTAGCTTTTGTACTGCTTGATTCTGGCTGTTGAATGATTGTTTAGCGATTGCCAATTGTTTATTACTTTCTTCCTTACGTGCCAATGCTTCACTGGCAAGTCTCTCAGCGTTTGAAGCTTCGATTTTGCCTGATTGTCCCTGTTGCAATAGTTTCATTGCTTTACGTTCCCAATCCAAAGCAGCACTACCGCTTTTTTCCATATCCCTTTCGGCTCGGATAGCAATTGCTTTTACTTCAGCAAAACTATGCATTGCACTTTCCAAGTCTTTCTTTAAATCTCTAATTCCCTGTTCGGTCATCTTTAGAGGATCTTCCAGTTTGTCAATGATCGAATGGGCTTCAGAACTACCTAAACTAAAAAGTCGTCGAAAAAATCCAGCCATTATAGCTCCTTAACCCGTTTTTATTGATTTAACTTTAATAATTCACTGGAATACTCTGCCAATCCAAGTGTTAAAGCATTAATAGAACCCTCAAGTTCATTGAAATCCAAATTCTCCAATTGCAGGGTATCTCTAAAAATTACATTCGTTTCTTCATCATCGACAACAAAAGCACCATGAATCAGATTTCTATTCATCTTTAGTAAGGCAAGGAAATGTTCCTTTGTTCTATTGTTGAGTTTATATATTAGTTGTTCAATGATTAAGATAGGATATTCACAATCAACCACCATATTGTATATACCTTTATCTTCATTAATAACCACAATAAGCTCTTCATCATCATCCTGATGAACAATGTCCAATCCTAATCGATTAACAAAATCAATAACTTTTTTATAATGATTTTTCATATTTCAGCCTCATTGTTTGCTTACCTCGTTATAATATATTGCTAAATTATCAATAAAGCAAAGATTTTCTTATAATATCTTTTTTGATGGTGCAAAACAACCCTAAATCATTTCTGTAACTAATGTTCACAGATCTTATTTTTTAATGTTTCAGGTAAGCAATTGAATATTTAAGATAAATATACAGTTTTATCCCATGCCCAAATTCGTATCCAGTTACAAATCTATAAAACTGTCTAAATCTACAATTTGTCAACCATCAGAGTTTAACGATATGATTAAAAAAGTTTTTTACGTTTATTTGATGGTAAAATATTCATCGCTTCACGATATTTAGCAACTGTCCGCCGGGCAACTTTGATACCGGCATCATCCAATAATTTAGTTTTAATTTGAAGATCGGTATAAGGCTTTTTGGTGTTTTCATTTTCAATCAGCTTCTTGATATAGTCTTTAATTTTTTTGGAAGAAATAATGTCACCATCGCCCTGGTCAATACCACTGGTAAAAAAGTATTTTAGTTCAAATATACCCTGTGGTGTATAAACATACTTATTGGTTGTGATACGGGATACGGTTGATTCATGAACCTCTATGTCCTCTGCCACATCTTTTAAAACCAATGGTTTTAAGAAATCAATCCCTTTTTCAAAAAATTCATATTGAAATTTTAAAATACTTTTTGCAACGCGAAAAATTGTCTTTTGTCGTTGCTCAATACTCTTCATTAACCAATCACCGGATTTAACTTTTTCAAGTATATACTGATAAGTCATATCCTGATCACTATTGCCATTTTCTTTTTTAGACTGTGCCAACTCCTTGCTCTTGGAATTAATCAGGTTTTGATAATATGGGTTGATACGAATCTTAGGAATACTGTCCTGATTCATATTCACAACATATTCATGCCCTCGTTTATAAATATAAACATCCGGAATCACATATTGGGTGACTTCTCCTCCGAATGGCCTTCCCGGTTTAGGTTCCAGTTCGGTAATTATTTGATATGACTTTACAACTTCTTGAATATCAGCTTTTTGAATTCGGGCAATTTTTTTGAGATCTTTTTGCTCCAGGTATTGGATATTCTCTTGAAGTATCCGCATGGTTAATGTGTCCGACATTTTCAGTGTCTTAAGCTGATTAATCAAACACTCCTGAAGTGTTCTTGTTCCTACACCCGGAGGATCAAAGGATTGTATTTTTAGCAGCACCCCTTCCACTACACCACAGTATTCGTCTCCGATTTCAATCGTATCAAGATCTTCAACAACGGTATCTTCCTCTTCTTCAATAATAGGTGCTTTCTTTTTTCGACCTTTCTTCTTTTTTTCCACCATGGAGCGGCTTTTATGCTCTAAATCAAACATGGTGATCGACTGTTCATCTATAACCGAAACTAATTCCTCCAGCTCCAGCCCCTCTTTGACAATTTTTAGAAGTTCAGGTGTTGTTGACAATAATTCACGTATGGAAATAGATAGATACCCTTCATCATCGATATTGCCGATCAGATATTCGGCAATATCATATTCCTTGGGTTTGAAATTTGACATATCCAGTTGCCATTGCAAATGCCCAGTCAGCGTTGTTGACCTGGATATTGTCGCTTCCAAAGGATTTGAGTTTTCATCAGAGGAAGCCGCCGCTCGAGTTCGCACATCCTGCATAACTCCCGCACCGGATTCAATGTAGTTCTGCCATTCATCATCAACAGATAGCTGTGCCTGTTCATCAATTAGATCCTTGGCTTCATACGGTTCCTCCTTTGGTTCTTCGGTTTTTTCCTCTTCTTCTTCGTTTGGGGATACCTCCAAAGTAGGATTTTCGATAATATTTTGATCAATGAGTTCTTCTAACTCAATTCTTGATAGTTGAAGGAGTTTAATTGCCTGCTGTAGCTGTGGGGTCATGATGAGCTGTTGGCTCATTCTCATCTCTAACCCCATTCGCATGTTTGCCATGATGAAATTCTTTATAATAATTATGGATTATGTCTGCTCAAAAACGTATCTAACCTTATGTCTGTTTCGGAAATTTACCATCACAAGACTCATTCAATGAGATACAGTAAAATAGAAGAAATCTTTGATAAATTATCGTAATGACTAGGTTTCTCTTAAAACAGAAGGACTGTTTTTGCCATATTCTAGGTTGGTTTTTATGTTCTGTAAACATAAAAACCTGTTTCGACAATAATCATGCCTAATTTATCTTTAATTGGTAAGATTCATAATTATCGTTTTATTAAATATCACTGAGACCTAAATAGTATTATTTTTTTGATTGTCAACCCACATTTTGTAGGATGATATTAATTTCCTCGGCTATTATTTTTTCTTTATCTTTCTCGTCAATGAAAGAGATTTGTCTGAAGATTGAATCTGCAAAAATATCCAAATTTAAGGAAGCATTTTCTAAAATTTTATTTATACCCGCAAATAATTTTAAGCGGGTTTTCCACTTACTGTCACTTTTATTCAGACTTTCCGTTTCAAGCTTTTTCCTCATTGTTTTAAAATAATCATGAGAGAAAAAACCTGAATATATCTTTTTGAAATCTTTTACTATTAGATCGACTTTCTTTTCTCCTAATCGTTGGATAAGCTTGTTTCGTGAAAAATAATTTTGAACAAGATTTTTGACCACCAGATCAAGTTTTAAATCATCCAAATTGATTTTTCCCAAACTAATCATACCAATACCAGGAATAGCTATGTATGCCTCTTTTTTGGCAACAACATTCATCAATTCTTTTAAGGAACCTTTTTCCAAATTGTTATCTTTTGCATAAAGATAATTTAGAATTCCGGGGTCTAACGGTTTATGATCAGGATTATTTTCCCAATCTTCCAGAGAATTCAATATATCTGCACAGATTTTATAGAGTGCCTGTGGATTATCTATCTCATATCCATGCACAGCTGACATGATATTGATTCTATTTCCCAGTTTTACAATCGTTTTACCCATATTGACAAAACTCACCAATATACCGGTTCCGGGTAAATTTGTTACAACAATCGCTCCTAATCCGACATTTAATGAAACATCAAAACCTTTTGAAAGGGTTTTTAACGAAGGATTATCGTATGGGTAAAGCTGATCAATCAGAATATTTCTGTCTTCAGTTGAGAGTGCTTGGATTTGGCTTAGTTCTGTGAGGTTGTTACGATTCAAAATTTTATTCGCTCTGGGTATAATCCACGCTTCTGTATCTTCATGAATCAGAATTTCCAATCCCCTTTTTATATAAGATACCGTGAGTGCTTTTACTTTTTCTTCAACATTTTCATATACCTGTTTAGATATTAGTTGAAGTTCTTCCGTTGCATTATCAAGATAGGATAATAGGCTAGAGACAGTACCATGTTGATGTTTTTCTTTAGTATCAGCAACAAATTCATTTATTTTAGTTTTTGATTTATTAACAACACTTGTATTGGAAAACCATTTTCCAGCGCTTACGCTGGCTTTTTTTATGGAGGATACTCCCTGATCAAGCTTACCGCGGGTTTTCTGAATAGTTTCAATACCTTTCCGACCCTCAAACGGTTCAATTACACTATCTCGTGCCAGTTGTTGAAGCTGACATAACATATTATCTTCAATACAATTCATCCCGTTCGACTTTATCTTTACAGATTTAATTTCTGTGCTCTTTGCCATCATTTTAAAAAGGAATAACTTGTTAAACCAAATATCTCACAAATATACTAAAATAGTCATTTCCCTATAACACTTATCTTGCTATCAGATAAAATGATACGATTTACTTTAGTTTTAATTTATTTATGTTTAAATTATTTGCTTCATCACAAGAATTCTATGAAAATTGCATGACGGTTGGGCTTAAAATCCGGTTAAAATATTAAACATACAGATTTATTGATTAGTGCCTGAACGAAAAGCCCTTATTTTTAAGTATAACCTGGTTTTTAAAATAACATTCAGTAGGCAAGTTAAGAAGCTGTCAGCTATCAGCCTTCAGTAAAAACAGACATTTTTTCAGTCACTTAACCCTTATATACAGGATAAGTACCTTAAAAGTATTTTCTGCCAAGCCCTTAAAACAGGATAAGTACCTTAACTAATAATTTCCTACTGAAAAACGCAGAAAATTATTTATAAGGTACTAAAAACTGAAAACTGATTACTGAAAGCTGATTACTGATGCCTGATTACTGAAAGCTTGAATCTTCATGATGGATCTAAGTCAGCTAAATGAATAGCAGCTGATTTTTACAGGGTTTTCGTTCCGGCACTAATTATTGACGCACTAAAAAGAATACCTGGTTTCAGTATATTAGATTTTCATATAAAATCTTACCATTGCATTTAAAAAAAGCATTATGTCATATATAAAGATTACTCAAGGGAAAAATTTCAACCTAAAGAATATTGCTATCCCGATATCTAATAAAGATCTTCGACGTCAGGTTTCTGATATAATAGATTTGGTCACTGAAAAGGGAGACCCCGCCTTAATTGAACTGACTGAAAAATTTGATGGGATACAACTATCTTCGCTAAAAGTACCTAAAGAAGAAATTAAAAATGCTCATCAAAGAATTGATTTAAAAACAAAAAATATTCTGTTACAAGCCATCGAAAATATCACAGAGTTTCATCAGAAACAGATAGCTGAGTCCTGGTCAATAGATTATTCAGACGGATCTCGTTTAGGTGAACTGGTTCGTCCGATCGACCGGGTAGGTATATATGTTCCAGGTGGAAAAGCGTTTTATCCGTCAACAATGATCATGAATACAGTCCCTGCAAAAATTGCAGGTGTTCCTTCTATTGTTGTTGCGTCCCCACCGGGTAAAAATGGTCTGCCTCACTATTTGGTTCTTGGCATTTGTGATATACTTGATATAGATGAAGTTTATACGATTGGTGGTGCCCAAGCTATAGCGGCAATGGCTTACGGCACTGAATCAATTGATCCGGTATACAAAATAACCGGTCCGGGGAACAAATATGTCGCTGAAGCCAAACGACAGGTTTTTGGGAAGGTTGGAATTGATTCTATTGCCGGCCCCAGTGAAATCGTTATTCTTCATGATGATCTTGATATACCGATTGATTTTATTGTTAGAGATCTTCTGACTCAGGCTGAACATGATGAGGAAGCATCTGCAATTTTGATTACACCTTACGCAGAAGTTGCAAATAAAGTTCTGAAAAGATTAGATGAGCTCATTCCAGAATTACCGAGAAAAGAAATTATTGAAATAGCACTTAAAACCAAAGGACAGATTATTCTGGTTGAGAATCTGGAAGAAGGGATAGAGATTGTAAATCAAATTGCACCGGAACATTTGGAACTGTTAATTAAAGATTCAACATATGTTGACAAAATTAGAAATGCCGGAGCAATTTTTGTAGGAAAGTGGTCGACTGAAACGATCGGAGATTATTTCGCCGGACCGAATCATACCATTCCGACCGAAGGAGCCGCTAAATATGGCTCTCCCCTTTCAGTCAGAGATTTTCAAAAGCATTCATCGGTGATCGAGTATTCTAAGGAACGCTTAATGATACAAGGGGAAAGTATTGCTCAGTTTGCAGAGATGGAAGAACTTTTTGCCCATGCTGCAGCAATACGTGAACGTTTAAAATAGGATTGATTAATGGAAAAAAAGGCAGAATTTCAAAGAAAAACCAATGAGACCGATATTAAAGGTGCTTTATCTCTTTTCGGTGATGGAAATGGAACGATAAATACGGGGATCGGTTTTTTTGATCATATGTTGAATCTATGGTGCTTTCATGCTGGATTTGATTTAGAACTTCGATGTGATGGAGATCTTGAGGTATGTCCTCATCACTCTGTTGAGGATATTGGATTGATACTGGGAAGTACCTTTAATAAAATTTTAGGTGACCGTAAAGGTATCCGTCGTTATGGAACTGCTTATCTACCCATGGATGAATGTTTAACCCGAACTATTATCGATATTTCAGGACGACCATACCATGTTTTTAAAGGCAATTTCAGTTTTGACAAAATTGGTGATTTTCCCACTGAAATGGTTTCGCATTTCTTCTATTCTTTTTGTATGGAGAGCAAGATCACTCTGCATCAGGAAATTTTATATGGGGAGAACGATCACCACCGGATAGAGTCACTATTCAAAGGCTTTGGGAGGGCATTAGCAGAAGCCGTTCGTGTAGAATCTGACCAAATCCCTTCATCTAAAGGGTCACTCTAGCCCTATTGGATAATGACGGTTTCACTTAGACCGTCATTACTTATCCAGTTTATCTGGGCTAGGGCTGTTAACTTTTCTCTTATTTGTTCGATACGAATGAGTGCGTTAATTTATCCTTTTTACAATCAACAATCGCTTTCCCGCCTTTTTGCAACTGACCAAACAGAATCTCATCAGATAAGGCATCTTTGATATTTTCCTGAATTACTCGTGTTAATGGACGTGCGCCAAATTTTGGATCATAACCTTTTTTTGCCAGCCATTTTTTTGCATTCTTAGTTATTTCTATCGAAACTTTCTTGGGTTTTAGCTGATCCACCAATTCATTGATAAACTTATCCACAACACTAAGCATAACTTTTGCTGACAAAGAATTAAAAGTTACCACCCCATCCAGGCGGTTTCTGAATTCTGGTGGAAATATTCGTTCCACTGCTTCAGCCTCTTTTAACTCATTAGAACTGTTAAAACCAATGGTAGCAGCACCACGATCCTGAGATCCCGCATTTGAAGTCATGATTAAAATGACATTTCTAAAATCGGCCTCCTGCCCATTATTATCAGTTAAGGTTGCATGATCCATAATTTGTAGCAGAATATTAAAAATTTCAGGATGTGCTTTTTCAATCTCATCCAATAACAACACCGTAAATGGATGCTTTCGAATCGCTTCAGTCATTAAACCACCCTGTTCAAATCCGACGTATCCTGGGGGAGCACCAATCAGTCTGGAAACCGAGTGCTTTTCCATATATTCACTCATATCATAGCGTACGAAGTTAATATTCATCTGATTTGAAATCTGCCGGCTAACTTCTGTTTTACCAACCCCGGTCGGCCCAGTGAATAAAAAGCTTCCAATGGGTTTTTCCGGATGACCCAGACCAGCCTTATTGCGTTTTATACTCGTTGTAATCTGCTTAATGGCTTCATCCTGTCCAAAAACCTGTTTTTTAAGATTTTCAGCCATTAATTTTAAGGATTCAACATCAGACTTACCGGTCTGTTTTACCGGAACACGTGCAATTTGGGATACGACCTTTTCAATATCATTGACCGCAATTATATGTCTTCTTTTATTGGGTGGAAGGAGCATACAGGCTGAACCAGCCTCATCAATGACATCAATGGCTTTATCCGGTAAAAAGCGGTCATTAATATATTTTGCTGATAGTTCCGCTGCTTGTTTTATAGCGGTTGCAGAGTATTTTAAATTAAAATGTTCTTCATATTTTGATTTCAATCCATTCAGGATTTTTATGGTCTCAGAAACAGAGGGTTCCGGAATATCAATCTTTTGAAATCGGCGGGATAACGCCCGGTCTTTTTCAAAGAAATTACGATATTCAGCATAAGTGGTTGCTCCAATACATCGAATTTTTCCCGAGCTGAGCGCAGGCTTTAAAATATTAGAGGCATCCATAGCACTTCCGCTGGTTGAGCCGGCACCAACAATGGTATGAATTTCGTCAATAAATAAAATAGCTTTCTCATGATTTTCGATTTCCTTAATAACAGCCTTTAAGCGCTGTTCAAAATCACCCCGAAATTTGGTTCCTGCAAGCAGCGCCCCCATATCCAGACAGAAAACCTCGCCCCCTTCCAGAATCTCCGGAATATCTCCGGATTCCATTTTAAGTGCCAGTCCTTCTGAGATAGCAGTTTTTCCAACTCCGGGGTCACCCACAAATATCGGATTATTCTTTTTCCGGCGACATAATACCTGCATTGTCCGGTCTAGAATATCCTCTCTTCCAATGACGGGGTCTATTTTTCCTTCTCTGGCTTGCAATGATAGATTTACCGTGTACAAGTTCAGCGCACTTTTTTTATTGTCTTTTGTTGATGAAGCGTCTTTAGCAGGCTCCGGATCAGAATACGATTCTTGTTTATTTGATGACTCTGAAATAGCTTTAAGAATATCCAAGCGTCCAATACCCTGCGATTTAAGAAAAAAAACGGCATGGGAGTCTGCTTCATTAAATAATGCTGCCAACACATCTCCACCGTCAGCTTCTTTTTTACCGGAATTTTGAATATGACTCATAACCTGCTGCATCAGTCGCTGAAATGCAATTGTTTGTACAGGATCTTGAGTGACATCCTCGGGCAATGGAGTAATCTTTGAAGTTAAAAATTGATCCACCAGATATTTTAATTCTGAAATATTACCCCCACAGGTTTCAATCACCTGCGATGTGTAATTGTCAAACAGAATCGCATAAAACACATGTTCAAGTGTTACATATTCATGTTTTCTCTTTTGTGCATCACGAACTGCTGATATTAAAGATATTTCCAGTTCCCGACTTAAAATTCGATCTTCTCGGTAGTTTTTTGCCATGGTTTTCTACTCAGCCTCCATACTGGCGTGTAGTGGATATTCATTCTGTTCGGCTAATTTATGAACAATCTCGACTTTTGTTTCTGCAATTTCATAAGTAAATACACCACAAATACCTCGTCCCTGATTATGAACATTTAACATGATTTGTGTTGCTGATAACTCATCTTTCCTAAATACTTCAGTCAATATTTCTACAACGAAATCCATCGGTGTATAATCATCATTATGAAGAATAACCTTGTACAATTTTGGAAGATCAACGTCCTTTTTATCCTCGGTGAAGGCCTGATTCGAGCCTTCGGTATTATTATTTTCTGACATTTTCCTGGATCAATTGATTATACTTCGCTGAATTGCTTCAGCGATATTTGCTACTTTATCTTATGGGATAAACCGATCAGTTCGGTCTATTTAAGGTAGACTAAATGGGCCTTTTATCACAATCTTTCTGATCTTTTTTGCATTCGTGGTTTTTAATTTTTGCCGCAATTCTAAAAATCGTATCCACATAAATATGACTATGATTGTATAGCCATATTACCTTTTTATTTGATTTTTGGTAAAGTCCTTTTTTCCAGCCATGCGCCTTCAGATAGTTTGCGGTGGAGTGAATTGCATCAGGAAATGTGAACAGATTTACCACTCCATTTTTGTCGCTATCAATTCCCCATTTTAAATAACTGCTGGGTAGAAACTGAGGAATTCCAAAGGCACCGGCAAAACTCCCCCTCAATTTGAAAAGATTTAGATCGGTAGTGGATGCGATCCGTAGTAGTGATTCGAGTTCCCGCCTTGCCCAACTTGCCTTCTCGCTAAGTCGATTTAACTGATATTCACTATTATACTTTTTATTCGCCTTCAAGTCTTTCGTAACCTGATGATTTTCTAAAATAATTGATGAAAATACGGAAATGATTGGATATTTCCCCAACACATTCCCTAGTCCTGTTTCGACCAACAGTATAGCGACCAACACTTCTTTATCGACATCAAATTGCTGACTGGCTTGATTTAGTATATTTCTCCACTTTTTTGAAAATCGATAAGCCAGATACATTGAATAACGGCTTAAAAAATCCTGATAGTTATCTTTGTTTTCCACGTTATTGACGTTTTTACGGATCACAATCGGAATTTTTTTCAGTCGCCTACTATTAAAGACGGTAAATATTAACTGTTTATCGATATTAGAGTCTTTAAATAAATCAACCAGAAATTCTCTTTCATGTGATTTTAAGGATCGATAACCAGCGATTTGATTTGACCACGCCTCCCCTGAATAAAGCAGAATGGAGAACAGCATAATAATTGAACAAAGATAAATATTCCTCATAATTAAGTCTGGTTTGAATTTTCTAACATTTCATCTGATGAAAATCTTTCGTTAAAAAGTTAAATTCAATTATAAGGCCGTCCTTTGTTCAATTATCTCATTTCTGTCAGTTTTTTGAATCGATCTTCACTTTAAGACGTTGTCACTATTCAGTGTCCCAACGGGCGAGCCCGCACAAAAAAAGAAGTAACAAGCTTTCAATCACAGAATCTCGATAGTTTGGAGCTTGTTCTTGCCTGTTTCTCACTTAAAAGGTCCCTGAGCGAAGTCGAAGGGACAAAGTGTTCTGGCACCGCCTTCGACTTCGCTCAGGGACCTGATTAGAGGTGGTTTGGGGCCTGTTTTTACCTGTTTGTTACTTAAAAGTAAAACATTAAAATTTAGTTGAAAAATAGAAAAATCAGCCATTTAAAAATAAGAGTAAAAGGCAAAAGGGGTTTAGGCAGAAGGCAGAAGAAAGTGCAGGATCGATAAAAGGCTCTCAACGTCTCAGCACTTCTTTCTGCCTTCTGCCTCGTCCACTTCTGCCTTTTGAGCCAATTATGGAAAAGTTGGTACTTTCGTATTTTTTATAACTGCTCAAATTTTGTTGATTAGTTACCAGACGTTTTTATTAAACTCATCGGTACAGTATATTTTATCCAGTGGTGAATATAAAGACCTTTAGGCGCAACTTTCTCGAATTTTTTACCTTGTAGCGATTTTAACTCGCATACCTTAAGTTTTATTACTCTTCCTTCCGGAGAAAAAAAATTAAAAACCATCGGAAGTTTGACCGGCTGGATAAGTCTTATAAGGGTATAGGAGTTCTTTACGGACTCAAGAACAAGGCCAATTCTATTTTGAATTTCTTTTTTTAGAAATTGATTGGTTAATTTTTTAAAAGGATTATCTGTATGATTTCGATTTAAAAACCCTATTGTCGTTTTTTTAGACTCACTTTTTTTCAGTAAAGAGATCCAGTCAGCATCAGGATAATAATCAGCTAACAATTGAAATTGGGAAAAGCTGGACAAATCAAGTCTCAACATATTTATTCCTGACGCTTGAAGCGTTTCAGCCTCTTCAAGCGTAAATAACACCTTGTCATAAAATATTTTTGTCCCTTTCGCATTTGAAATGACATTTGAAATCTGCTCAGGTCGATCCAGACTTGCCGTCTCTAATTTCCTTTGTATATTCTGCTCATTAAGGGGCAGATTAGCCAATAAGTCTCGACCGGAATAAAAAATCTCCAAAGGACCTACACCCAGTAATTCCACTTCAACATCTATTTTATTTCTGACGGAATTTATTGCCGCCAAAGGAACCTGATTTGAAAATACAATTCGAGACAACATTGGCTTAAATGTCTCTACCCACTCAATCACACCCAAATTATTCTGATAACAATGTTCCGTAGAGAATTGAAGCGGTATAGATGGATATAATTCTTTGATAAATAATCCAACCCCTGGATCTCTAAAGCGAATCGCTACAACTCGATTAATAATCCGATCCAGCAGATCCTTTTTTTGACTTAATTGATCATCCTTAGATAACAGATCCCAAACCAATACTGGTTTTTTACCAAATTGCTGTAGCTCAGAGAAACATTGAATAAGTTTTTCATCATTAATTTCGCCCGCAAAGGAAAATGCGTCTGATTCCACCAGAATTTCAGAAATTTGAATTTTATTTATGATTGATAACTCATTATTATTTCGAATGTTTATACAATAATCAGGCATTCTTATCCGTCCCTATTTTTCAGTTAGTTTGAAGTATCTGTTTGAGCTATATTCACTTTTTTTAAATCGGGATAAAGCGAGTCCCAAAAAACGGTTTTACCCACCTATCATCGATAAACTCTATTATAGCAATACGGTGTGTTTCTGGAAACCGTTGCTATTAAAAAATAGTAAATTTATACCCTTTAATCGATCATCATATGATGATCAAGTATTTCTTACCTGAACTCATTTGCAATAGTTGGTTTTTCGGTATATGAATACAAGAACTTGAGGGAGGATTATTTTAAAAACTCGACTTTTAATTGTTGCCTTATGAATGATAGAGAAAAAACAAATCAACAGCTTGATGAATTGTTTAATCCGAGATCGATTGCTATTGTGGGTCTGCCAAGAGAATTTAAGACAGGCAAGCTCTATTTAATGGCACTTCAGGATCAAAACTATCCGGGTAAAATCTATCCGGTTAATCCTAAAACTGACAATATTGATGGACTGAAATGCTATCCCAGTATCTCTGATATTCCCGGCGAAATTGATCTTGTAATCATTCTGATTCCGAATCATCATACATTGCCAGTAATAAAAGAGTGTGCAGAAAAAAGGGTCAAAGGCATTATTCTATTTACAGCGGGTTATAGTGAATCTGGAACAGATGAAGGTATCCAGCTGGAAAAAGAAATTGTTAAAATTGCCAAGTCCGCTGGAATGCGGTTGATTGGTCCTAACGGAATGGGACTATACTCTCCGAAGTCTGGTGTATCTTTTTTCCCCGAGTTATCTAAAAAACCGGGTCATCTTTCTCTAATTTCGCATAGCGGCTCTCTTGCAAATATTATTTGCAACATTACCCCTCAATTAGGGGTAAACTTTAACAAGGCTGTCAGTCTTGGAAATGAGTGTGATTTATCAAGTATTGATTTTTTGGACTATTATAGCCAGGACGAAGATACTCATATCATTTCTGCCTATATCGAAGGAATAAAGGATGGTCCCCGGTTTTTTTCGGCATTAAAGAGAGCTGCGTTAAAAAAACCGGTTGTTGTATGGAAAATGGGTTTGAATCAGGAAGGTCTGGATGCAGCAAATTCCCATACTGGAGCGCTTGCAGGCTCCAGTGATGTTTGGAAAGGTGTTGCGGCACAATGCGGAGCAATATCGGTAACTGGAATTGAAGCCTGGGTAGATACCATCATGGGTTTTACCCACCTGCCCAAACGATTGGGTAATAAAATTGCGATCATATCAGGACCCGGCGGTTTAGGTGTCGCTGCAGCTGAAGCATGTGGATCCGAAAACCTCAAATTATCCCAATTAACGGCTGAGACAAAAGATAAACTATCTAAATTTGTACCCACAACCGGCACGAGCCTTAACAATCCGATTGATGTGGGTATGACCGCATCACTTGATATTGATATTTATATAAATGCGGCAAGAGTCGTCGCATCTGACCCCGGAGTTGATGCGATAGTTGTTATTGGAATTGGATTATCCACAGAAGCAAACGAGCAGTATTCAAAAGCCATGATTCAAATAAAAAAGGACTCCAGAAAACCATTTTTAATGGTTAAGGTTCCCAGTTTTATGACTGACTTTTCAGAGCTTTTTTGTCAGGCAGGTATTCCTTATTTCGACTCGTCAGAACGTGCATTATCCACTTACGCCAAGGTTATGAACTATTACCAATGGCAGAAAAAACAGTCATAGTGCTTCAACTTAGGTTTGTTTTGGTATTGAAAATACAGCGAATAGTTGTAAAATTGATGAAATAATCACCCAGCCGTCAGTAATCAGCTTTCAGGCTACAAGATTTTGAGCTTTTTAAACTGACAGCTGATAACTGACGGCTAATAACTCTGACCACTTATGGCAAAATCAATTTACCATTACCTAAAATCCGTGCCAAAACAAACTATAGTTGAAGCACTATAACAGAGTTGTAAATATGAAAAATAAAACAACCTTCATTTCAGACGGATTACAGATTGAAGCAATTTTTGAAAAAAAATCGTCTGAAAAAGGGATTATTATTACACATCCTCATTCCCTTTACGGGGGGAATATGTATAACGCTATTGTCGAAGTAATATACCGTGTTTATTCCCGAAATGATTATTCAAGCTTAAGGTTTAATTTCCGTGGAGTTGGAGAAAGTCAGGGTACTTATGATGATGGAAATGGTGAAATAAATGAAGTGAAGGCTGCTTATGATTTTATGAAAGAAAATCAGATTCTACATATCGATTTAGCTGGTTACTCATTTGGGTCCTGGGTAAATGGAAAAGCCGTAAACCAGGAAAATAGTTTTCACAACCTGATCATGGTTTCTCCTCCGGTCAGTTTCATGGATTTTTCTAAAATTTTACCCATTGATAACCTTATTTTGACTATTGCCGGGGACAGGGACGAGTTTGCACATTTACCGGATTTGGAAAGTGTTCAACAGAAACTTAATTCGAATGCTCTTCATTGTACCATTGAAGGTGCTGATCATTTCTATACGGGGTATACTGATGAATTGGAAAAGATTATCATGGAAAAATCGGTTTTTTAAATGTCAAAAAACAACCTGATTATGTCAGAATCCCGGGTCCCTGAGCGGAGTCGAAGGGCATAGGATTCAAACAGGGCCCTTCGACTCCGCTCAGGGACCTGTTTGAATCAAGTTCATTTAAAACGTCTCTAAAACAGGATGTCAATTATATATAATCAAGAAAAACAATGTCCTTTTGCCTGACAGAACCGGCTGATTGGGTATAATTTAATCTTATTTCCAGGATCTATTTAATCAAAATCCTATATGAATTGTGAAGACTGTTAAAGAAAACGTTTTTTTAATCTCCTCAACCCCATACCGGGATTCAGATATTATCTCAAATTTTCTGTCTGAACATTTTGGAAGATTATCGGCGATAATTTATGGCGGCAGAAAAATCGGGAAATCATCGAGCTTCACCTTCAATCCAGGTGATTATCTTGAAATTGAATTCACTATTCAGGAATCAAAAGATTTTATAAAGATTCTTAATACATCCGCAATCAAACTTATAGATATCCACGCTTTTACCTATAAACAGTTTCTATCTCATACCTATATTCTTGAATTGGTTAGCAAGTTAACCAAACCGGGTAATCCATCTCCGGAAATATATAATTTGATGCTGGAAAAAATATCCTTAGAGTTGACTCCGGAATCTGCTCTGGTATTTATCGGTTGGATTTTGTGGAATATTGTTAACCAAGGCGGTTATCAAATCGATTTCAGTTGCTGCTCCCAGTGTAGTATTGAAACTTGGAGAGCTAGTAATACAGGTGATATTAGTTATCGAAAAGCAACTTATCAATTTATCGAAAAACGGGGAAATCTGGAATGCAATAATTGCCAAAAAAACTTAGCACCTGATACAAGCGTATCCTCTTCAATGATTAAGGTATTTTGGCTTTATGAAAGGATGAATACTCATTTTGACCCCCATCAGAGAATCCCGGATCCAGTGATGCAGTCTGTCATTTTTTTACTGAACAAATATATTTGCTTAACATTTGAAATGACGATAAAAACATTCCCGTTACTTTCAAATTCAATTGATACAGCAATCAAAAAGGGAAATAAGTGAAAGACCTGTTAAAAATTACAAATGCATCGCTTTTTAGCCCAGGGCAATTGCATGAAACAACTCCCGCTTTGTCATCCCCGTGAAAACGGGGATCCAGTGATTAGATAACTGACTTTCATGCCGGAGACTAGATTCCCGCTTTCGCGGGAATGACAGTAATAGTGATGAGGTTATAAAATTTCATGCGATTGCCCTGCTTTTTAGCCCCCTCGAAAAATATACCCAGATTTAGATATAATTAGATATTTTTCGGAATTGGGCCCACAATACGCAACTTATCCAGCCTCTTTTCACTACTCTGAACAATTAAAAACTCAATATCATCCAGAGCAATTTTTTCACCCTTTTCTGGAATTTTTCCAGTGCTATGACAAATATAACCACCAATGGTTTCAATCCCCTCTTTTTGAAAATCCGACTGGTAGAGCTCATTAAATTCATCCAGAGGAAAATTGGCATCTAATAACACTGAACCGTCATCATTTTGTTCATAAGATGGATCATTATTTTTATTAAATTCATCAGGAATATCACCTACGAGTTCTTCAATCACATCTTCAACGGTAACAAGACCATCCACCCCACCATGTTCATCAATTACTATTGCCAGATGAATTCGATTCTTCTTGAAATTTGCGAGTAGATGATGAATTTGTTGGCTATAAGATGCAAAAAGTGGCTTTCTCATTACTTCATGAACTCTGGTTTCCTGTAATTTTCCTATATATTTAAACAGATCAATCGCATATATAATTCCAACGATATTGTCTCTTTTTTTATCTTCCACAGGAATGCGGGAGTGTCCGGTTTCATGAATAATTGTGATTGCGTCTTCAATAGGCTGACTCTTATCAATTGTAACCATCTGGGGGCGGGGAATCATTACTTCTCGAATCGTGGTATTAAAATAATCCTCAAGATTATTTATCAGATCGATCTCACCATGATCCTCGCTTTTTGATTCGATTTTATCACTTGAGCCAGTGAAAGTTTTTTTTAAAAATGAATAAAATGAGCCGTTCGACGGAACTTCCAAGCTAATACCTCATATAGGTTAATAAAAAATATTGTAATTTGCCTTACCCTTAAAAACGCACCATAATGAATGAACCGCAAAATACAATAAAGTTTTAAAATAATTGAAACTGAAGTTGATTTAATTTTAGCAATTCAAATAAAAAAATAAAGCTGATTTTTGATTTTTAAGTTCAATATTTATGAATTTTTCTGAAACTTTGTTTTGATCAGTATAAAATGACAGAAGATGAACCAAAACAAAATAATAATTATTCAAATTTTTATATTTTTTGTTCATGTCCGTTCACTGGTTCTGTAAGCAATTGAAGCATTAGGATAAATTAAAAATTAAATGCGCAGAGCAATAATTGAATAAAACTTGCTTTTCTAATTGAGCATATTAACACGTTTATATTTGATGAAGACAATCCGTTTTCCCAAAAATATTTTCAACCATTGATCGTAAAACATTAACCGTGATTATTCAGAAGTCCGCAAGAAGTATGAAAGAAATTAATAAATATCAGTATAATATATTGATTTTGGCGTCTAAACTAGAAAAGGTTATCAAAGTCATCAAACATTCCGATCCAACAGCTCAAACAAAAAAGAATTTACTCTATAATAAATATAAACAAAATCTGAATTATTTAGCGGAAGAGTTTAAGCAACTGTATCTATGGGAGGATGTCAAAGAGTTTCTTGAAAAAACATTGCTTAATTCCTCCTCTAAAATTGACAGCGACAATTTAAAACTGATTAAAAATAAACTCATTAATGATTTTGAAAGTGAATTTATTGAAAAACCAGTGTTGGAAGAATTAGCACCTCCCGATCCAGCCTTATTGAATAAGAAAATTTTAAAAAGAAAAAAGAAAAAAGCCATTGTAGAAAAAAAAGAAATTTTTGTTGAGAAATATGATAAAGAAAAAATTATGGACATGGTGAAATCTACACAGAAAAAAAGGCAAGGAAAACTTCAATTACAAAGTATTATCAATGCTATAAAAAAAATTGATCCTGAAATAATTGAAAGTAAGATTACTAATCTAATGAATTCAAAATAAGGGAACATGAGAATCCTGATTGCTTCTTCAGAAGCAGTTCCATACGTAAAAACAGGCGGATTAGGAGATATAGCCGGCACACTGGCCAAGTTACTTTCCACCAGAGATCACTCTGTATGTTTGGTTATTCCACTTTATAAATCAATTAAAGAGCAGCAGCAGGATATTAAAATTGCGATTCCCACTCTAAATGTAAGCATGGGTGATTCAACTGTTCAATGTCGCATATGGATGAAAAAAGAATCATCCGGTTTGATAGTTTATTTTATTGAACATGATATATTTTTCGATCGTTCCTCTCTCTATGGTGATAAAAGTGTGGCGTATGAGGATAATGGAGCACGGTTTGCTTTTTTTTCAAAAGCCATACTAGAATTAACAATTTCTATTAAATTTCAACCTGAGATAATTCATGTCAATGACTGGCAAACAGCATTAATCCCCTATTATTTAAAAACCTGGCATTGGAAAAACAATGATTTTAGAAAAACGGCCACTGTTCTGACTATTCATAACATCGGTTACCAGGGACAGATCAATCGTTCTTTTAGCAAGTTCATTGGGATCAACTGGATGCAAATGAGACCCGCGGAATTTGAATCTTTTCAAGGAATAAATCTTTTAAAAGGGGGGATTTTTTATGCCGATCAAATTACAACAGTCAGCCCCACTTATGCAAAAGAGATATTGTCAGAACCCGGTGGCAGTGGATTGAGTCCCTTCTTAAAAAGAAGAAAAGATGATGTGGCTGGCATTTTAAATGGCATGGATATCGAAGAATGGAACACACATTCAAATCCGTTTCTGCCGGCCCAATATGATTTAAACCATTTAGAGGGCAAAGCGATCTGTAAATCAGAACTTCAAAAACGTTTTCGACTTCCCCAAAAATCTGAAATACCTCTGTTTGCTTTTGTTGGACGCTTCGCTCATCAGAAAGGACTTAACCTACTCATTGAGTGTATGGCTGAAATTCTGTCCTGGGAGTTGCAGATAGTTATTTTGGGCGATGGAGATATCGAGTATTCAGGTTTTTTTGGCAATCTACCGATAGACTACCCCGAAAAAGTAGGATCTTATATCGGATTTGAGCCTCAACTAGCTCATTTAATAGAAGCTGGCAGTGATTTTTTTATTATGCCTTCGTTATATGAACCTTGCGGATTAAATCAGATGTATAGCATGATTTATGGGAGTGTCCCTATCGTTCGAAAAACAGGGGGGCTTAATGATACTGTGGAGAATTTTGATCTTGATAATCATAGAGGTACAGGATTCGTATTCGAAGATATGAAGCCGGAGGCGCTTAAAAATACCATCGGATGGGCTTTAGACACCTGGTACAACAAGAAAAAAGCTTATAAAGATATGCAAAAAAGAGCTATGAAACAAGATTTTTCCTGGAAAAATCCTGTTAAAAAATATGAAAGAATATACCGAAGAGCGAATATGAGGAAAGCTGACTGGTATTAAATATCGTATTTTCTCATTCTGACATTTAAAATCAAACCAATTCCGATAAAATTCGTTAATAAAGCCGATCCACCATAGCTCATAAATGGAAGAGGCATTCCGGTAATCGGGAACAATCCAATTACCATCAAAATATTGATAATTATCTGTGAAGCCATTATCATCGTAATTCCAACTGTCAATATCGTCCCGGACCTATCTTTTGTTTTTCCGACTAGGCGCAAACACCAGAGAATCAAAAAAAGATACAAACCAACCAGTACAACACCACCCACAAAACCCCATTCCTCTGTATAGACTGAAAAAATAAAATCGGTATGCCGGGCGGGTAGGAAATTCAGATATGCCTGAGTGCCTTTTAAATACCCTTTCCCCCATAATTGACCACTTCCAACTGCAATTTTTGACTGAATGATTTGATACCCCTTGTCCAGAGGATCAAGTTCCGGGTTTAAAAAGGTTTCAATCCGGTTCCGTTGATAGGGTTTGAGTATATATAGCCAGGCAAATGGGAAGGAAATCAGTCCCATGATGAATGTAATCAATACGACTTTAAATCTGATCCCCACCAGGAATATAAGTGCGGCAAAGACAATAATCAGCAATATTGCCGTACCTAAATCAGGTTGTTTCATAATCAGCAAAAAAGGGATCAATGTCATTATTGAAGGTACCAATATATCTTTAACACCTAAATCGCCGATCTTTCGAAACTCACTAAAGTGATATGCCAGATAAAACACCAGTGAATATTTAACATATTCTGATGGTTGCATGAAATAGGGCCCAATTTTAATCCAACGTGAAACGTCAGATCCCGATCCCCCATATCCATAAAATAGAACGAGCACTAACAGTAATATAAAAAAGATATGAATGATGAGTGCGAACTTTAACATCACCCGGTAATCAACCATGACGGTAGCAAATAATGCCGTTAATCCAATAAAGAAGAATAGAACCTGCTTCTGAAAATAAGTTGTTTCAGTACCATAACTATAAGAAGCCGAATAGATAGAGAAAAAACCAATGATTGAAATCGTAATCACTGTAAACAAAAGAACCCAATCAAAGCTTTCGAGTAGTCTTCTATCAAACATTTTTATTGGATGGACTGTAAGATTTAACTTAATTTTAACAATATCTTAACAATAATTTATGAAACGATATGTTACGGAAGATTTTATGATTTGTATAATCTAACAATTTTATTGATTATTTCGGATGTTGAACGCCCAGGGATTTCGGGAATGGTATACACCTGACCGCCGTTACTCTCAACGAAATCTCTGCCTATTATTTTTTCTACTGGCCAATCCCCGCCTTTAATTAAAATATCAGGTTTAAGAGACTCTATAATTCTTGCTGGATCCAATTCTTCAAACGAAGTCACAAAATCGACAAAAGAAAAACCCGCCATAATTTCCATTCGTTCAATCAGTGGAATTATGGGACGCTTGGGTCCTTTCAATTGAGAAACAGATTGATCACTATTTAACGCAACAACTAAAAAATCACCAGCCAATCGCGCTTCCTGAAGATACCGGGTATGCCCTGTATGTATCAGATCGAAGCAACCATTTGTGAAAACAATTTTCTTTCCTTTGGACTGATATATTTGAATATTTTTAGAGAGCTCGTCCCAGTTGCAGATTTTCTTGTCAAGGCTTTTCATTCAATAACACTAAATATTAAAATTCACTATTAACGATCAACAATTTTACAATTATACTGTAAGCACAATACGTTTCTGATTGAACTTTTCTTCTTCTATGATACTCTTAAACAACTTTTCAAGTTCAATATTGAGTACACTGTATAAGAGATATGGTTATTTTGTCACCATTGAGATCAACTAATTAATAAAATCATTAGCGTTAAAAGCAAATAGATGTCAGCGACTATAAATAAACACCAACCTTCTGAGAAAGGCAAAGAGGTTATCGCCTTATTATTCCCCTTAACGCATAAAGAGAGGGAAGAAAGCATTCAGAAATACTGGAAGCAGTATCCGGTGGAAGGAGAGGCTGTCTTAGACGGGTTTCACTTCTTGATTCAGGAATTAATCGAAGAGAGGGGCGTTAATGATAGTAAAAATAAAATTGATCTGCCAGAAAAGTTTGTTTTCTCATTAATCAAAGAGATGGAAGAGAAGAAAATTTTCTTTTCCTATGAAAACAGCGAGACATTTCTATCCATCCCCATAGAGTATCAACCACCGATATTTGCAGACCCAGGTAAAATTAAAAAGATTCATTCTCAAGTATTAATTAATAACAAAAAACAAAAATCAATATTTGATCTCCCTGAAAATTTAGACGACACAGTCACACTCAAATGTAAAGAAATTTGCCAGACTGCCAAATCATCCTTTGATCAGGTCAGGGATGCATTGTCCGTAATGCGCCAGACTCAACAAATATTGAAGGATTATAACAATGTCGGCCTGGATGTGGATATGAAGGACATTAAAGATGCCAGAGATCTACTCATAAAAGAGAAAAAAAACTATAAAAACCATTCCCGAAAAATTGCAGAGGGCTGGCTATATATCTCTGAGGTCTTTCAGGCATATTTTAAAGATATTTTGATATTACAAATTTACCCAACATATTTATCAAAACTGCTGGCATCCAGAGAATCTAATTATCCTGTTGAACGATACTTGCTTAAGATCGCGCAATCTGATTTTAATTTTTCCGTTCCTGAATTCAAACCCACAGAGCTACAACTGCAACATGGGAAAACCCGTGTCAGTCTGGCCAATGAGTATAGAGCATTAATCCAAATTACGATCGATCGCCTGGAATGCCGTTATCGAAAGCGAAAATTGATGGCTCAACTAAAAGAGAAAGGTTCTGAATCGAAAGTCATCAAAAGTTTAGTGAAGATTTCAGAAATTGATCCGATAGATATTCGCACCCATATTTTAATAGCAAAACTGTTTGGGAAATACTCATTAATCACCAGAAATCACCAAAATCGTACTATTATGAAAGAACAGGCGTTAAAGTATTGTGAAAAAGCATTTTCCAGGATTGATGAATATCTGGACATTCAGGACATTCAAAATACACGTCAACGTGATCAACAAAGAGCCGGATTTGTTAAAACTATTTCATCCATCCGTATTCCATTGATTAAAAACAGGTAAAAATATTTAAAATCGTATCAAGATAGTACTTTACCAATCAGTGAATGTTTTTTCTTCCCAACTATTTCAACGATTGTTATATCACCAATCTGAAGGTTCGTAGCTGGGATTGTGACAGGAATATTTTCTCCTGTTCGACTATTCATGGTTTCAGGATCTCTCGGGTGAACACTATCGACAAATATTTCCTGCTCTGAGCCAATGAGCGCTTCCAATAACTCGGATTGAATCTTATCCTCCAGTTCAAAGAGCCTTCGAAGTCGATCCTCTTTTACTTCAATTGGAACACTATCTTCCAGACCCGCAGCTTTTGTACCGGGTCGAGGAGAATACTTAAACGCATATATATTATTAAATCTAACTTCCTTTATAATATTTAGTGTCTGTAAAAACTCATTTTCTGTTTCCCCCGGAAATCCAACGATAATATCTGTGCCCAAACCTATACCAGGGATTTGTTTTTTGATATAAGCCATCTTTTCCAGATACTCTTTCGCCGTATGACCTCTTCGCATTAGCGACAGAATTCGATCAGAACCCGCTTGAAAAGGGAGATGAATTTGATGACAAATGATCGGATGAGAAGCCATCAGATCGGTTAATTGACTATTCCATTCGTTGGGATGGGGAGACATGAACCTCAATCGTTTCAATCCTTCCAGGTCTGCAATCGCTTTTAACAATTCGTAAAATCCGGTATTTTCTGTCTGATAGGAATTCACGTTTTGTCCCAACAGCATTATCTCTTTAGCCCCATTTTCAATCAAGTTTTTCGCTTCAATCAGGATATTTTTCTTTTCACGAGATACCAACCGGCCACGAGTAGTTGGAACAATACAATAAGAGCAGTAGTTATCACACCCTTTTGTTATCGTAATTAAAGCCTTATAATTTTTAACCGGATTTGTTTTTAATTCAAGTTCAGGGATGAAATTTTGTGTTTTATGGTCTCGCTCCATCCAATCGGTCTGAACAAGTCTCTTACCTTTTTGAACTTCTTCCAGCAGTTCCAATAGAGAAAAAATATTATCGGGCCCAAACACCAGGTCTACTACCTTTTCCCTTTTTAAGATTTTTTTCCCCTCTTGCTGGGCAACACACCCACAGACAACTACAATGAGTTCCGGATTTTTTTGTTTCAATTTTTTCAGCCTTCCTATCATACTGAAGACTTTATTTTCCGGGTTTTCTCGAACAGAGCACGTATTTATTAGTACAATATCCGCCGAAGTATATTCGCTAACGATGTGATAACCACCCTTTTTCAGCAGGACTTCCATCCGACGACTGTCATGTTCATTCATCTGACAGCCATATGTATGTATATATGCGTTTTTATTCATCAATAGCTTTTTTTGTAATATCCAGTAACTGATATGCTTTATCTGTGACCATTCTTCCTCGAGGAGTTCTACGAATCATTCCACATTTCAATAAAAAAGGTTCTACTACTTCTTCAATCGTATCTGTCTCCTCGGAAACGGTCGCCGCAATTGTATTTAATCCGACAGGCCCCCCTTCATGGATTTCAATGATTTGCCGCAGTATTGTCCGATCAAGCTTGTCCAGTCCATATTCATCTATCCCTAATCTTGTCAGCGTCTCATCAACAATTTCAACGGTAATGACTCCATCAGTTAAAATATCGGCAAAATCACGAGATCTTTTTAGGAGTCGATTGGCAATTCTAGGAGTACCCCGGGAACGCTTTCCAATTTCGATGGCGGATTCATCAAATATTTGAGATTCCAGTATCATGGCAGAACGAATGATTATCTCTTTCAATTCGTCTGGATTATAATATTCAAAATGAAGTGGAATTCCAAATCTCTCTCTTAAAGGTGTCGATAATAAACCTGTTCGGGTTGTTGCTCCAATCAGCGTAAATTTGGGTAGATCCAGTTTAATGGTTCTGGCACTTGGACCTTGTCCGATCATAATGTCCAGGGTGTAGTCTTCCATGGCAGAATATAATACTTCTTCAATTACGCGATTCATGCGATGGATTTCATCAATAAAAAGGACGTGGTTGGGTTCCAGAGAAGTAAGAATTGCAGCAAGATCTCCTTGTTTCTCAATCACCGGACCCGATGTTGAACGCAAGGGACAACCCATTTCATTAGCAATGATGTTTGCCATGGTTGTTTTACCCAAGCCGGGAGGACCGTGCAAAAGGACATGATCAAGCGGTTGCTTCCGTTTTCTTGCGGACGCAATGAAAATCTGCAGATTTTCCTTCATGTCGTTTTGCCCGATGTATTCATTAAAACTTCGAGGTCTTAGTGAATACTCTTTGTTATCCTCATCCTGAAAATCTGCTGATAAAGGTCCTTGCTTGTTTTCCATATATTTTTGTTGCCAGACGAGCCATTGCAGTTAATTGTTATCCTCTGTTTAGTATGAGTAACAAAAGGAGTTGAGTCAAACGTGTATTTGTTTTTTACCCGGTATAAAAATTATTTTTGGTTATCAATAATTGCCTGGGCATTTCTTTTTATCCCCTCCAACTTTGCTCGTTTGATGGGGCTTTTTATTTTGAGCTCTTCAAATTGTTGAACATTAAGATTCGACCATTCATAAATACTTAACCGTTTTAATTTATCAAAACACTTAAAAGGTGAATTTTTAACTGGTGTTAACGATCGGTTCCAAGGACAAACTTGTTGACAAATATCACATCCAAAAATTTGATATTCAATAGATTTATTTTCTATCTCGTTAAATTCGCCTCTCTTTTCTATGGTTAAAAAACTAATACATTTCCGGGTATCAATGGTCCGATTCTCTAAAATAGCCTGGGTCGGACAGGCATCAATACATTTTGTACAGGTACCGCAATAATCTTTGGCTGGTGGCGTTGACTCCAGATCCAGATTTGTCACTATTTCTGCTAAAAACAGATAAGAACCATGATTACGATGAATCAACATACTGTTTTTTCCAATCCAGCCCAATCCACATTGAGCCGCAATAATCTTTTCCGGCAAAGGTGCAGAATCGACAAAACATCGAC